>Ga0209415_10010160_pt1 | contig 16057 bp, 19 predicted proteins | sample PeaSoiSIISIP2007_FD_187696 | JGI IMG/M metagenome (GOLD analysis project Ga0209415, IMG submission 187696) | Peat soil microbial communities from Weissenstadt, Germany - SII-SIP-2007 (SPAdes) (version 2) | ecosystem: Environmental > Terrestrial > Soil > Wetlands > Peat | place: Germany...
CGTAATCGCGTTCACGGCGGAACACCACATGCTCCCTCCGTTGTGACACAGCAGGAATTTTGTGGAGTTGAGAGCCAATCCTGCTCTGACTGCTCATCGGAGGAAAAAAGAAAATGGAAACGCTAAGACGATTTCGGAATTTCTGGATACCGGGGGTTGCCACGCTTGTTCTGGGTTGCTTCAGCAGTGCGGTCGCCCAAACGAGCTATAAAATCAAAGATTTGGGGATTAACAACAGCAAAGACAACTTTAGTATGGCCATGGGCCTCAATAATCAGGGCTGGGCGGAGAACATGGATGGGTTCGTGAACCCTCCCGAGAATAATATGGGTACGACAGTTTCAAGGGGCCGCGCGGTGATAAGCATCTACGGATTCAACATCGACCTGGGCACGCTTGGAAAACCCGGGGCCAACAGTTGGATCAACTGGGGCGGGATCAACGACCTCGGGGAAGCCGTCGGTATGTCCGAAACAGCTGTTCTAGATCCGAACGGCGAGGACATTTGCGGCTTCGGCACACACCTTACGTGCGTTCCGTTTCTTTGGCGAGACGGCCACATGAGCGCTCTCCCGACAGTGGGCGGCAATAACGGGCAGGCCAGCGCCATCAATAATCGCGGAGAAGTCGTAGGATTTGCGGAAACGGCCAACGCTGACCCCACGTGCCCGCCCGTTCCTGCTGACGTCCCGGTATTATGGGAAAAAGGCCAAGCCCATGTTCTTCCTTTGGTAGGTACCGATCCAGATGGTTTCGCAAACGGGATCAACGATCGAGGCGAGGCCGTAGGGTACTCGGGAAACTGCTTCTTCGCGACGCACGCTGTAGTGTGGAAAAATAACACTGTCGTCGTGTTGCAGGACCTCGGAGGTACAAAATCCAATTTCGCCTTCGCGATTAACAACCTGGGGCAAATTGCCGGGAAAGTCCGCAGCGCTGATGGCTCCACCTACGTAGCCTCTCTTTGGCAACCAGACGGCGCACTCACAGTCCTCGGCGTTCTGCCGGGGGATCATGCCGCCTTCGCCACCGGCATCAACGACCGGGGCCAAGTCGTGGGAAACACAGTTGACTCCGGCAACGACTGGTCTCACGGCTTCATTTGGCAGGACGGTGTGATGACCGACCTCAACACGCTAATTCCTGAGGATTCCAACCTCTTCATCATCTCGGCTAGCAATATCAACGAGCGCGGACAAATCTCGGGTATGGCAACGGTGCAAAACGGGCCCCATGCCGGCGACATTCACTCCTATCTTTTGACCCCCGCAGACGGGCGTATGGGCTCCTCGATGGCAGACTTCGCACGTACACACCCGCATTCCATTTTGCACGGGAACGTTTGCAGCCACACTTTGCAGAGATTCGGACGCGGCGGATTCGACCAATAAAGGCGTTCGGTCCCCTGAGAAATCGGGGGAGTTCACTTGTACAGTAACGGCGTATTACCAGGGCCCTGGCGTTTTGCAGTTCGCCAGGGCTTCAAAATGACCGAGTTTCAGGAGTTGGGTGTTTGAAGCTCTTACTTCGGTGCTGGTGCCGGCGCCGGCTGGGATTCACTGGTTGGCGGGACGATGCCTTTGAGGCGCATATAGGTCACCATGTTTCCGTAGTGCTCATCGGTGTGCGCCGAATTGATTGAGAATATCGTCAGCTTCGCCAAGTTGAAGTTGAAGAGTTTCACCATTTCGCTGCCTTTTGCATCGGTCATGCTGTCGAATGCTTTGTTGCAGTACGCAACTCCATCCTTGAGGGCGGCCACCAGGTCGGCCTTTGAGGTCTTCGTTTTTTCGATGTCCTTCGCTGGGTTTGCTTCACCGATAGCTTGCGAGCAAAACATATTCGAAGCGTCGGCCACGTGGCCAACGAGCTGGCCAAACGTGCGAACTTCCGGTGTCGGTTTGAAAGAATAGTTTTCTTCGGGCATTTTCTGAGCCGCACTCACCACCGCGGTGCTCACAAAGGAGTAAAAACCTTTTTCGCTCGCGGTAATTGGGTTCGCGGGCGGTGCGGACTGCGCCGCCGGGGCGGATGGCGCCGCCGGCTTCGTCTGCCCGAGCAGTGCAACGGGAACTGCCATCAGTGCAACAAACACAAAACCGAGTTTCTTGTTCATGGACACACCTTTCGCGAATTCATGCCAGATTGCGGGTCGCCGGGGATCTCCGTTCCGAACGCCAGCAATCTACTATACGCGTGGAGTGTCAAATTGTTTCGGTAGACAGTGTTGGAACTGGGGCGCGCGAGGAACAGGGATTTTGGGACTACGGTCTATTTGTGCCCGGTAGAAACTAATTTTACTGAAGGGCGGCGCTGGCGACGGTGGCGCCGGCGCCTGAAGCGTCATAGCGGATGACGCCGGACTGGTCGGAGAAGAACATGCGCTGACCGGTGCTGCCGACGCTGACTGGAGTGCCAGTGATGGAGTAGCCGACTGAAGGGGTATTGCCATCACCGGTCCAAACGAAGGTATAGCCACTCTTGGTGCCCCCCGCGAGAACTTGATCAAGCAAGCAGGCACCCGCTGAGGTGGCCGTGCAAGGAGAGGCACCGCCCAACGACGAGAGGGAAGCCGGATAACCGAGGTTCGGGTAAGTGAAGGAGTATTCCACGGCGGAGGCATTGATGGTGCGGATGGAGCCAACCGCGGAAGCCTCATTCGCAGACATGCGCGAACGCAGGAGGTTCGGGATGGCGATAGCCGCGATGATGAGGATAATGGCCACGACGATCAGCAGTTCGATGAGAGAGAAGCCTTTTTGGGGAGTACTCATAGCATGTCACCTTTCCTATTGGACCCGGGGGCAGCGTGTCCAAGCTTCTTAGCGGGCCCCCATTATGCACGCAAATGAGTGGCGCAGATAGGGCGGCGAGAGAATTAACGGGAGAACGAGAGCTTACAGCCGACAGCTAACAGCTAAAAACGAGGTGCTGAAGGAATGGCTATTTGATCTGCTGGTCGGCCGATAACGCTTGATTGATGCTCTTGAGGGTTTGGAAGCCGTCCTGGACGACGGTTGTCTTGATATTGTCCTTGGTTACGACAATCGGTTTCAGGAGGATGGCGGGTATATCTGCTTTGCCGTTGCTGGCGGTTTTGTTGGCGCGAGTCTTTTCGCCTTTTGCCAGGCGAACAGCTTCCTCGGCGGCGACGACCGCTTCATTTCCCACGGGCTTATAGACCGTCATGCTTTGCACGCCCTGGGCAATGCAGATGATAGAGGCCAAATCGGCATCTTGTCCGGAAACCAAAACTTTGCCGGCCAGATTATGCTCGCGCAGCGCCTGAATTGCGCCTCCCGCCAATCCGTCATTGGAAGCGAGGACGGCGGCGATGTTGCCTTTGGCGGAATCGATGGCTTTCAACATGGAAAGATAGGCCTCGGAAGGCAGCCAGTCTTTCGTGTACCCATCCGCAACCACTTTGATGTCACCGCGATCGATATAGGGCTGTAGAACCTTCATTTGCGCGTCGTGGAGAATCTTGGCGCCTTCGTCATTGGGGGAGCCGGCGATCAGAACGTAATTTCCTTTGGGCGCGTGTTTTACGAGGTAATCGGCCTGCTGCCAGCCGATCTCCAACCGGTCAAAACTGACATAGAGATCGACGTCGCTGTCGAGGACCAGACGATCGTAACTGATGACTTTAACGTTGGCAGCCTTTGCGGCGTCCACGATACGGCTGGCTTTTGAGGTATCGTGGGGCAGTAAAACCAGGACTTTGATTCCTGCCTTAAGCATGTCCTTGACTTGCTTGAACTGAAGGTCATCGTCGCCGCCGGCGTCGCTGGAAACAACCTCAGCCCCTAATTGCTTAGCGCGCACCTCGAAGGAATTCAGGTCGGTCTGCCAACGCTCACCCTTCATCGCTTCGATGGAGAAACCTATTTTTAGTTTGTTGGCGTCCTGAGCGCGCGCGAGTTGTCCACTGTGGACAAACACGAACAGGATCGATAGAACCGCCAGCCTGCGAAGGGCTTTCGTCAAAGCAACTACCTCCATACTTCTTGCGACACTTCTTGCGACCATAGCATAGCCCGCGGGAATGCAAGGAGGCTCGACAGGAGGTTGTGTCGTGGGAAGAATCCTCGTGAAGTTGCGATCAAGAGATTGCCTAAGCGGCGCAGGGAGCCGCGGATGGTGAGGTACCTGGGGAGAGAGAGCGTCAATTGTTGAATGGAAGGAAAAATCGGCAAGAATCCCCGTTATCTGGAGTAAGGTGAGCTCGTAAATGTAAATGGGAAGTCCGACAGACTTAGGAGCACGACGATGGCGAGTGGGAGCGCACCTGTAAGTCAATGCCAGAAGCCAAGGGGATGGTGGGGGCGTTTGACGTTGAGGCGGATGAATGCGTCGCATGCGAAGCTGACCGACTGGGGCTTGGGGCAGGTTGGGATAGACGAGAACTGCACGATCCTCGATGTGGGGTGCGGAGGCGGCAGGACGGTGAACAAGCTCGCGGCCATCGCTACAGAAGGAAAAGTCTACGGCGTGGATTATTCCGAAGAGAGTGTGGCCGCCACGAAGAAAATAAACGCGGGCGCGATAGAGGCGGGGCGGGTCGAGGTGCGGCACGGGTCTGTTTCGCAGTTGCCATTTTCGGATGGCATGTTCGATCTGGTGACGGCGGTGGAGACCCATTTCTGGTGGCCTAACTTAGCCGCGGACATGCGCGAGGTTTTCCGGGTCGTGAAGGCTGGAGGCAAGCTGGTCGTCGTGGCGGAAGTGTATAAAGGAGCGGGAACGGTGACGTCCAAGCTGGCCGAAAAATATGCGGCACGAACGGGGATGACGCTGTTGAGTGCGGAGGAGCATCGCGAGCTCTTCGCAAATGCGGGGTATTCGTATGTGCAGGTTATTGAGAAGCGGGAAAAAACGTGGATTTGTGTTGTGGGCAGGAAACCTTCGACGCCGAAAGACGCTTAGTCGGCGTCGGAGTATTCGGCGATGCCGCGGAACGGGAATAAGCCACGGCACAAGATGTGAATGTCTGCGACGACGCGGTCCGGAAGGTCCGCGAATTCAAAACCGTACATTGCGCCCACTTTGCGCCGGACGACGGGGGCAACGCGCTGGCCAACGACGGGGAATAAATAAACGCTTTCGCCTGCGCGAAACTGCTCGGAGGAGCTGGCGGAGAGCCCACTAATGCTAATGTCGGAAGTTGTGGCCTTACTGGAAAGCTGTTTGCTCGAACTAATCGCCAGTGCTTGCACGAGGCAGTAACGGGTATGGCGTCGTCGGTCGACCTGCGGGGTGGTGACTTCGAGTTGCGTCTCTGGAGTCATGTGACAGCGCCTGTGAGGTGGTCGCAGGGCTGAGGAGCCCTAGTGCTACCTATAGTCATGGTCGCGGATTGCGTGGGAATTTCAAGGCTCAAAAAAGTACCCTTTTGCAGGATGATTGGATCCCGGAACTGACACTGGCGGCGAAGGGCGAGTCTGCGGTAAGCAGAACCGTGAGGGCTACTGCTTGGAGAGCTTCCGGGAGATATGCAGCTTCACTTCCTTGCCAGTGGTGTCGAGCAGGTAGGCGTGTCTTCCTTCGATGGCGACTTTCGAAAACGTGTTAGCCGTAATATCCGGGACGTGGCTATTGCTGTGGCCGGGTTTGAAAGTGTACTCTGCGAAATAGATCATGTCTTCGGTTTCGATGGTGAAGTGGACGGTGTTTTTTTCACCGAGCAATTTGGAAGAGACATCAGTTTCCGAAGTGAGTTCCACCTTGGCCATTTTCCACTGGCGCGAGTTCGCCGGCGAAGCGGTCAAAAGAAACAACATAAGCGTCAAGAGGCTGAGGTTTTTCATCGAGTCTCCAGTACGGAGTATACCGCCATCTGTATCTCTACCCACGCCCACTCGCAGGGATAGAAACGAACGAGCCAACAGGGCGAAGTGCGGCCGGCCGCGACTGCTTAGCTGAGGAAAGGGCGTTTAGAAAGGACGGCTCGGACGCAGGGCAAATGGATCAGAGCTTCGAGGCGAAGGAGTCGCGGAGGGCGAAAAAGGCGGGTTTGGGATTGAGTTGGGCGTCTAAGGGGAGAGGGCGCTGGGGAAGGCCGTCTTTGCGAGGGCGGAAGTTTTGGAGCCAGGAGTCGCGGTCGGAGAGGCACCAGGTCAGGACGGCTTTGACGGATATGTGACGGAGAACGGAGTCTAGGAAGCTGCGGTAGATTTCTGCGACTTGGCGGTCGCGTTCGGGGACGTCGGCGGTCATGAATTGATCGTCGACGTCAAGTTCGGTGACGTAAACCTGCAAGTTGAGTTTTTCTATTTCCAATAAAAATTTGTCGAGGCCGGTCCAGGTAGGGATGCCCTCGTTGGTGCGCAGGTGGGCTTGTACGCCGAGGGCGTGGATGGGAACGCCTTTTTTGATAAAGCGCTGCAGCATGGCGAGAATGGCTTGGCGTTTGGCTTCCTGGGCTGGCGCATCCGTCTCGATGTCGAAGTCGTTGTAGGTTAGAAGGGCGGCCGGCTCGGTCTTGGCGGCGGTGCGATAGGCGAGCTCGACGTAGTCTTCGCCGATATTTTGCAGCCAGAGGGAGTTGCGCAGGCCTTGAGGGTTTTTGTGGGAGGGATCGATGGCTTCGTTGAGGACGTCCCAGGAATGGATGCGGCCTTTGTAGCGGGCGACGACGGTCTGGATGTGCGTGGTGAGGAGAGAGACGGCGTTTTGTTGGGTGATGGCGGCGTCGAGCCACGGGGGATTGTGCTCGTGCCAGCAGAGATTGTGTCCGCGGGCGAGGAGGTGATGCGAATCGGCAAAGTCCATGAAAAAATCGGCTTGCGTGAAATCGAAGCGGTCTGGTTCGGGATGAGTGGCGCGCCACTTCATCTGGTTTTCGGCGACGAGGATGGAGCATTGGTCGAGGAGGAGGGGTGTGAAGTCGGAGCGGTGGAGTTGGGAGCCGGAGACGGCGGTGCCGAAGAGGATGCCTTTGGAGCTGGCAAGGTCGCGGAGTTTGGGGAGTTCGGCGGCGCGCGATGAAGATGGAAGAGTCGAAGCGGCGAGCGTGCTGAGGGAGAGTTGGACGAAGTCGCGGCGTCGCATGAGCGGTCAGTGGACGATGAATTTGAAGGGGGATTTTAACACAAAGGGCACAGCGGGCACGGAGAAGAGAAAGCAGATTCCTCGCTTCGCTCGGAATGACACTAACTTGATGACGAGGGAGTTAAGCTCGGGCGGCGGAGGATTGTTCGAGAACGTGGCGGTAGTAGGCTTCGTAGGCGGGGATGACGTCGTTGGCGCAGAATTTTTTCTTGGCGTTGATGCGGGCGATGTGGCCCATTTCGCGGCCACGGTCGGAGCGAGAGAGGATTTCGATAGCGTGGGCCGCGGCGGATTTGACGTCGCCTGGTTCGACGAGGTAGCCATCGACACCGTGTTCGACAACTTCGGGAACGCCGCCGACGTTTGTGGCGATAACGGGGACTTCGCAGGCCATGGCTTCGAGAGCGGCGAGGCCGAAGGATTCGAGCTGCGAGGGCATCAGGAAAAGATCGGCGACCGCTAGTTTTTCGTAGACACCGTTTTGTTTCCCTAGAAAAACCACGTCTTTTTGCAGGCGTTTTTTGCGGACGAGGTATTCCGCGGCGCCGCGGTCCGGGCCGTCACCGATGAGGACGAGTTTGGCGGGCATTTTGGCGCGGACGATAGCGAAGATTTCGACTACGTCGGTGAGGCGTTTGACCGGGCGGAAATTGGAGAGGTGCATGAGGATCGGCTCGCCGTTGGGCGCCCATTGTTCGCGGAGGCCGGGCTGGGGCTTACGCGTGTAAAGATCGCAATTCACGAAATTCGGGATGACTTCGATGGGGCGCTTGATGTCGAAGTCCTTGAGGGTTTGGTTGAGGAGATAGCGGGAGATGGCGGTGACGCCGTCGCTTTGCTCGATAGAGAAGCGGGTGATGGGAAGGTAGCTGCGGTTGGTGCCGACAAGAGTGATGTCGGTGCCGTGAAGCGTGGTGATGAAGGGGAGGCGGCGCGGGGCAGCCATGGAACGCGCGAGCATGGCGCTCACGGAGTGTGGAATGGCGTAGTGGACGTGGAGAAGGTCGAGAGATTCGGCTTCGAAGACTTCGAGCATCTTGGTGGCGAGGGCGAGGGTGTAGGGAGGGTGATCGAAGAGCGGGTAGCTGGCGACCTCGACTTCGTGAAAATGAATGTGCGGATCGTTGGCGTTCATGCGGATGGGCGGGGCGTAGCTGATGAAATGAATGTCGTGGCCGCGGGCGGCGAGTTCCTGGCCGAGCTCGGTGGCGACGACGCCGGAGCCGCCGTAAGTGGGATAACAGGTGATGCCGATTTTCATGAACGAGGATCTCCGTGGTCCTCAGTTGTGAAACGCGGGCAGATAGGGCAGCATTCTACCGGCAAACGGCGCGAATGCGGGGACTTAGACTTTATTGGCGCATATCGTCGAAGCGGTGATGCGTAGCCTCGAGGCGAGGCGCCAAAGGCACTCCATTAGACGCGGGAGGCGGTGAAACCGTGACACGACTGGCGGGGAAGGCGGCGTTGATAACGGGAGGGGGAACGGGGATTGGGCGGGCCATCGCTTTGGCGTTTGCGCGGGAAGGAGCGATGGTAGCGGTGGCGGGCCGGAGGAGGGAGAAGCTGGAAGAGACGATACGGGAGATGGAAAGGCGGCGGGGCGAGGGGTTGGCGATTGTCTGCGATGTTTCGAATGAGAGGGATGCTCAGCGGGCAGTGCGGGAGACGGCGAAAGCGTTTGGGAAACTGAATGTTTTGGTGAATAACGCGGGAGTTTTGCACGCCGCGACGATTGAAGGGACGAGTGAAGAGCAGTGGGACAAATTGTTGAAGATCAATTTGAAGGGGCCGTTCTTGATGTGTAAGGCGGCGCTGGTGGAATTTCGGAAGGCGGGGGCCGGAGCGATCGTGAATGTGGGATCAGTGCTGGGGCTGGTGGCGATGAAGGACCGCGCGGCGTATTGCGCTTCCAAGGGCGGAGTGACCCTGTTGACGAAGGCGATTGCGTTGGACCACGCGCATGAGAATGTGCGTTCGAATTGTATTTGCCCTTCGATTGTGGAGACAGAGCTGGTGCATGGATTGTTTGCGGCTTCAGAAGAGGGAAGGGCTTTGAAGAAGGCGAGGATTGGGTCGATCCCGCTGGGGCGAATGGGACGGCCAGAAGATGTGGCGGAAATGGCGGTGTTTTTGGCATCCGAGGAATCGAGCTGGTTGACGGGGGCGGCGGTGCCTTTGGATGGCGGGCTTTCGGCGTATTGAGAGGAGCAGGATAGATCGATGAAATCGGAATTGTTCAATGATTTGAAGAAGTATGAAGCGGCGTTGCGCAAGCGTACGAATGAGACGGGGGCTACCTCTCTACTGGGACTTTCGCTGGAGAGTTTGGAGAAGGGGCATGTGATCTTCAGCATGAGGGTGAGGCCGAGGCACAAGCAGCTTCACGGCGTGGTGCACGGAGGAGTATTGGCGACGGTGGCGGATACCGTTGCAGCGATTGCGGCGTATACGACCGTGCCGAAGGGGACGCAGATCGCGACGGTGGAGATGAAGATAAATTTTCTGGAGGCAGTGCCGGGCGGGCGGATTAGGGCTGAAGGAAAAGTGCTGAGGACGGGACGAAATTTTGTGGTGACGGAGTGCGAGATTTATAAAGAGGACGGCACGATGGCTGCTAAGGCGCTACTCACGTTTGGAGCGGCACGAGGACACTCGATTGCGCCGCGGTGAGCGAGCAGTGAGGCAGAGAGGTTCAAGAGTTGAAAGTCAAAAGTTGAAGGCAGAACCGGAAAGGCTCATGCAGAGATTGCCCGTGGAGCGCAAGTGACCAAAACGCAAGAAACTATTCGTCGCCGCCGGCTGCCGCTTCTTCGCCGTCCTTGTGGACGTACTTAATAACGCGCTTAAAAATGAGCAGATTCGGGCTGCCCTGGCGGGTGAGCTTGATGCAGTCGCGGTCGTACCATTCGACCGTGCCGCGCAAAATCTCGCCGTTGTCGAGGACCAGGACCATAGGGGTGTGGCTCTGCATCTGCTTGACCCAATAGAAGTTCTCGGCGTGGGTCGTCTCCGGGGGAGCGGGCTTTTTGCTGGGCGCGGGGCCGTTGTGAGGGATCCGCTGGGGCGGCTGTTCCTTTATGTCCGGAAATCCCGGGCGAAACATCCTGCGGTTCACCATGACTTCTCCTTGCAGCTAACGGTGAGGTGAGTTCATTGGTGAGATGCATGGCCGGAGCACTGGGTTACAGTCTGTGAAAAGAAATTGACACCCAAATTAGAGGGTTTATATCGCAGAGCAGGGCCACAGAAACGGAGTGTGGCCGGTTCTAGGCGTCTGGTGCGAGGGAAACGGCGAGGGCGTCGAGGCTGAGCTGGCGGCTAAGGTTGCGGCGAGCTCCGACGTGGACTTCATCGATGCCAGCGATGGCGCGCATCACCCAACGAGAGTCGATCGACTTGGCGAGGGCTCCGAGTTCTTTAGCGAGGTGGGCGTTGCGTAAAATCGGGCGCTTGACACCGGAAGTAAGTTCGAGAAGATCCGTGAGCAGGCCGTAGAAAACGGCGAGCTGATCTTCGAAGGAGGATTCGCGATCCTTGGCGAAGATGGATGTGGCGGCGAAAAGTTGAGCGAAGCCCTGGCCGCGGGCGGCGCGCTCGAGGATCTGGAGGGCGTTGCGGCGGCGTTCGGAGGTTGCTTCGACGTCCATTTCGAGGGCCAAACCGGGGCTGCCCTCGGAAAGTTGGGCGGCTTTTGAGCGTTCTTGCGGAGTGCGATCGGTTTTTTCCTTGAGAATATTTTCAACATCAGGCTGCGAGAGGGGCGCGAAATGAAATTGCATGCAACGGGAGACAATTGTCGGAAGCAGAGAGTACGGTGATGGAGCAATGAGGATGAGAGTCGCGGAGCCCGGTGGTTCCTCCAAGATTTTCAAGAATACGTTTTGAACGTCCCAACGCATCGTTTCTGCGCCATCCAAAATGAAAACGCGGCGACGGCCCATGGGTTGGAAGTAAGCGGCCCGCTGCACGGCGCGAATCTGGCCGATGCGGAGCATCGGGCGGGCTACGGGAGTCTTCAGGCGGACAGGGTCAGGAACGAGCGCCCAGACATCGGGATGCGTTTGGAGGATAAGAGGGACGCGCTCGACGGTCGCGGCGTCAGCGCTTTCACCGCGTTCGATGAGGCCCTGTTCGATGAGCGGCGCGGGATCGGCGAGAAGTGCGATACGCTTGCAGGTTGCGCATTCGCCGCAGAAGTCGTCTTTGAGGCGCTCGCAGTTGGAGGCTTGCGCAAACATGCGCGCCAGTGTGTATTTACCCACGCCGCGCGGGCCGGTAAAGAGCAGGGCGTGGGGAACGCGGTCGCTGCGGAGCGCGCCGCGGAGGGCGGTGACGATGCGTTCATTGCCGAGGAAGTCGGAGAAACCCATGGCTCAGCGGCCTTCCTTTGCAAGGGCTTGCGATAAGGCCGGAGTGACGGCGGAGAGAATTTCGGCCGCGATGGCCTTTTGAGGGCGCATGGCGCCCCGCACTTCGTCAAAGCACGCGATGGTTGCCCAGTGTGAGCGTTGCGCTAGTTGGTCGTACATGGCGCTGGCGTCCTCCAAGTGGCGGAGGCTAGCCTCCTGCAAATCTTGTTTGACGGCGGTGTAGCTGCGTGCGGATTTGCGGGCGACGAGTTCCTGGGCTTGATGGGGCGGAACACGGAGATAGAGCACCATGGTTTCTCGCGGGAGATTGTAGATGTTGTATTCGAGATGCTCGATCCAGGAGATGAAAGCGGGGCGATCTTCCGCAGCAGCGCGCGCGGTTTGATGAGCGAGATTGGATCCGATGTAGCGGTCGGCTAAAACGATTTTGCCTTGGTTAAGAGCGGCTTCCAGGCGAGGCTTGGCTTCGAAGCGGTCGCCGGCGTAGAGCAAGGCGCTGAAGTGGGGGTCAACGGTTTCGAGAGCGCCGAAATCACCGTCGAGGAACTGGCCGACCATTTTTCCGAACCAGGAATCGTATTGAGGGAACCCGGTGGAATAAACGGCGTGGCCGCCGGCGATCAGAGCTTTAGCGAGCAGGTCGACTTGAGTGCGCTTGCCGCTGCCGTCGATTCCTTCAATGGCGATGAGTATGCCGGGAGGAGTCATGTACGAAAGCCAGTCTAACCGCAGAGTCTCCACGCTGCAACGCTGTGCATGCTACGATTTAAATTTGGACAAAGCAGGAAATGGCGCCGACATCGATCAGAGAAAATCTGCAGCGAGTGCAGGAACGCATTTTAGATGCGGCAATGCGAGCAGGTCGAAGCGTGGAAGAGATCACGCTGATCGGCGTGTCGAAAACGCATCCAGCGGAAGCAATCCGCGATGCGTTTGAGGCAGGATTGCGGCATTTTGGGGAAAACCGTGTGCAGGAGTGGGAAGGGAAGGAGGGCGGGATCCAAGATTTGACCGCAACTTGGCATTTGATCGGTCATTTGCAGAGCAATAAGGCGGCGCGGGCGGCGAAGCTTTTTCATTGTGTAGACTCGGTGGATGATTTTGCCTTGGCGCAGAGGTTGGATCGTGCGAAAAGCGAATCCCGCGTAACTGCAAAGATGCGTGTGCTTATCGAAGTACATATCGCTAAGGAAGAGGCGAAGAGTGGCGCAGCGATTGAGGAGGTTCCCGCGCTGGCAGAGAAAATGGCTGGTCTTCCTAAGTTGGAGTTGGCAGGCCTGATGTGCATCCCACCCTTCGCGGAGGACGCCGAGCAGGCCAGACCTCATTTCCGGCGGCTGCGGGAATTGCGCGACGCAGTTGCCAAGAAACTCGGACGCGACTTGCCGGTGCTTTCGATGGGCATGTCGCACGACTTCGAAGTGGCGATTGAAGAAGGGGCGACGGAGGTGCGCGTCGGTACGGCTCTATTTGGAACGCGCGGAACGGCGCTTGCGCGTCAGTAGTTTCACCATTTCCATGGGGGACGGGGATGAAGCTCTTTAGTCCGTTTAAGGTGCGCGAGATCGAGTTGAAGAATCGGATTGTGGTTTCGCCTATGTGCGAATATTCCGCGAAGGACGGGCATCCGCAGGCATGGCATCTCGTGCATTTGGGAAGCAGAGCGATAGGAGGGGCGGGGCTGGTCTTCACTGAGGCGAGCGCAGTGGAAGAGCGGGGAAGAATTTCGTCGGCGGACGCTGGAATATACGACGATGCGCATATCGAAACGTGGCTGCCGATTGCGGAGTTTATTCGGGAGCATGGCGCGGTTCCGGGGATGCAACTTGCGCACGCGGGAAGGAAGGCGAGTACCGCGCCTCCGTGGACAGGAGGGAAGCCGGTCTTGCCGCAAGACGGCGGATGGGTGCCTGTGGGGCCGAGCGCGGTGCCTTTTGACGTGGGCTATACGGCGCCTCGTGAGTTGACCGCTGTGGAGATTGCCGAAATTGTGGTGGAGTTCAGGAAGTCCGCGGAACGTGCGCGCGCCGCAGGCTTTGAAGTGATCGAGATTCATGCGGCCCACGGATATTTGCTGCACCAATTTTTGTCGCCGCTTTCCAACACGCGAACGGACGAATACGGCGGGAGCTTTGAAAATCGGATTCGAATGACGCTGAGAGTCGTGCGCGCGGTTCGTGAAATTTGGCCGTCGAGATTGCCACTGTTTGTGCGCGTGTCGGCGACGGATTGGAAAGAAGGTGGCTGGGATTTGGCGCAGACGATCGAACTGGCGCGGCAATTAAAAGCGCTTGGCGTGGATCTGATTGACGTGTCGAGCGGTGGCGCGGTGCCCGGGGTGAAGATTCCTTTCGGTCCGGGATATCAGACTGGATTTGCCGAGGCGATTCGCAAAGAGGCAGGGATGGCGACGGGCGCGGTGGGGATGATCATGGAGCCGGTGCAAGCGGAGACGATTCTATCGACCGAGCAGGCGGACCTGGTCTTCCTGGCGCGAGAGTTGCTGCGCGATCCTTATTGGCCACGGCGGGCGGCGAAAGCGCTGGACGTGAAGATCAAGGCACCCGCTCAGTATGAACGGGCCTGGTGAACGTATGGTGGTTCCAGAAATTTCGGAGAACACTGCCGCCGGGACGGTGTCGTTTGTCGTGCGCGTGCAGCCGAGGGCCAGCAAAGACGAAATCGTAGGCGTGATGGAAGGGGCCTTGAAAATACGGTTGCAAGCTCCGGCGCTCGAAAACCGGGCGAACGAGGCCCTGGTGGAATTGTTGGCGCATCTTTTGAAAAGGCCCAAGTCGGCTGTTAGAATTCTTGGCGGCGAGCGTAGCCGCACAAAACGCCTCGAAATTCAGGGAGTGACGAAGCAACAGGTGCTGGGGTTGTTGGTACAGGAAGCGTAAGGAATTCGCCCGCGTAGACGGAACGGACAATGAGGACAATCTCTGAACATGAGCGCTGACATCAACGGAATCCAAAACGATTTGCGAGCCGTGAAGCTCGATGGATGGTTGTTCTATGATTTTCGCGGGCGCGACCCAATTGCGCAGGGGATTTTGCAGCTCCCGCCGGGAATGCGCACGCGGCGGTGGTATTACTTCGTGCCAGCGAAGGGCACACCGCGGAAACTGGTGCACAAGATTGAAACGGAATCGCTAGCGTCGCTGCCAGGCGACACGCTGTTTTACGCGGGGCAGGATGAGCTGAGAAAAAATCTTAAAACACTTTTGGGACGTGGAAAAAAGATCGCGATGCAGTACTCGCCGAAAAACGAGATTCCGTATGTGGCGATGGTGGACGCAGGGACGGTGGAGTTGGTGCGCAGCATGGGCGCAAAAGTCGTAAGCTCCGCGGACCTGGTGCAGAAATATGAAGCGTGCTGGAGCGAGGCGCAGCTGGAATCGCACCTGGCAGCGGGAGCGGTGATCGACCGCGTGGTGCGTGAAGCCTTTCAGTTGGCGGCAAAAAATGTACGCGAGAAAAAGAACTTCACGGAATACGATCTGAAGCTGTGGATTTTGAAGGAATTTGATGCGGCAGGCATTGTTGTGGACCAGGGACCGGACATCGCGGTCGGGCCTCATGCGAGCGACCCGCACTACGGGCCGACGCCGGAGAGCGCGTCGCCGATTCGCGAGGGGGATTTGCTGCTGCTTGATGTCTGGGGAAAAACGAAAGCGGCGGGGAGCGTCTACTACGATATTACGTGGGTCGGATATTTGGGCGCGAAAGTGCCGGAAAAAATGGCGAAGGTTTTTGGTGTCGTGCGCGAGGCGCGGGACAAAGCGGTCGATCTGATTCGAACGAGCGTGGCTGCGGGGAAGCCGCTGCAAGGGTGGCAAGTGGACAATGCAGCGCGCAAGGTGATTGAAAAAGCGGGCTACGGCAAATATTTCTTTCATCGCACGGGCCACAATATTGGGCAGTCGGTGCATGGAAACGGCGTCAATATGGATGGGCTGGAGACGCACGACGTGCGCCATCTGATTCCGAAGACGTGCAATTCGATTGAACCAGGCATTTACCTGCCGGAATTCGGTATTCGAAGCGAAGTCAATGTTTATGTCGGGGAAAAGGAAGCGCGCGTAACGGGAGCAGTGCAGAAAGAGATTTTGGCGTTGTTGGTTTAGAGTAGGCCGGCCTCGTTAAACGAACACTGAGAGAAAATGCCTGACGAAATGACGACAGAAAACGCGGTGACTACCTCGCATACCTCCAGCGAACCGGCACAGAGCCAACAGTCTCCGAGCGGTCCCCCGCAGGTGACTGAAGCAGTGGCGTTTGCCATCGGCGCGGCGGGGTGGCTCGTTCCTGGGATGGGCCACGCGCTACAAAAGATGTGGGGGCGCGCTCTAGGCTGTTTTCTGACGGTGGGAGCGCTGGTGTTTCTCGGCGTGGGGATGCGCGGCAACTTGTTCAATTCTGAAGGGGGCGACGCGTTTGCCATGCTGGGGTACGTCGCGGATCTGGGAACGGGATCGTTTTATTTCGCGGCGCGAGCACTGCAAACCGGAGGCTCGGATGTTGCGCATGCCGAAGGCGATTATGGGACGCGATTTCTGGCGGCGGCAGGAGTGTTGAATCTGCTGGCGGCATTGCACGCGTATGAAGCCGCTCGGGGTCGCAAGGCGTGACGA
>Ga0209415_10010161_pt1 | contig 16055 bp, 10 predicted proteins | sample PeaSoiSIISIP2007_FD_187696 | JGI IMG/M metagenome (GOLD analysis project Ga0209415, IMG submission 187696) | Peat soil microbial communities from Weissenstadt, Germany - SII-SIP-2007 (SPAdes) (version 2) | ecosystem: Environmental > Terrestrial > Soil > Wetlands > Peat | place: Germany...
CTACCTCAGCACCCGAGACCTCAGGGAAACGCCTTGATATTGAGCCTTTCCGGCCACTCGCCCTTTCGGCCTTCGCCCGCCCCGACGCGAATTTCGTCGCATCGGGCCCGCTCGTTGGGCGCTCGCCCGCACCGGATCGGCCTCTCTCCACCTCGAAGAGGTCCCGCCCGGGGAGGAAAGAGGAGTTAGACTGGGCCGCGGAGCACGGCGGCGCTCATCGGCGGCGTCGGGACGCGGACCGTGGGGGCGGGGTCCCGGGAGGTTTCGACCCCGGGCCGCCGATCGACGCTTTCAGTCGGGTGATCGCGTCGACCGGGTATGGGTCGACCGCGGCTCGCTCGGCGAGGAATAGGCTTACGTGGTCGCCGAGCGCGATGCCGCCGACCAGGGCCTCCAAACGGTCCTCCGATGGGAGCGGCGCGCGGGCGGTCGTGACCCCCTTGGATTTCAACAGCCCCTCGAGGTAGCGGAAGCTCTGGCGGACCAGCGGAGACTCCCCCGACCATTCCAGAAGGATCGCGGCCGAACGGCGGGCGTTGACCGGCGACAGGGCATCCCAACCAACGAGCGCATTGTGGAACAGTTCCGGCACCTCGTCGAAGACGGCGAGGCGCTTTGCGTTCTCCTCGACCTGAGTCTTCCAACGGCGCGCCAGCGGCACGAATGAGCTCTCGGCGTACACGAACGGGAGACGTCGTCCCAGTTTCCGGGCGAGGGCGGCGGCGGGTCCGGTCGACCGGGCGTACTCGCGGATCCGACTTCGGGTCGCTTCGGCCGTGCGCGCAACCCGTCCCTCGAGCGACTCCGGGAACGCCGAGTCGACCAATCCCAGCACGCCTCCGAGGAGATGGCCGACCGCGGAGCGTGGGGGAAGTCCGGGGGGGACCGTGAGCACGGGCACGCCGTCGGCTTCCGCACGTTGCATCAGCGTCCCCCCGGAGGTCACTACGGTGCGCCGGGCACCCGCACGGCCGGCGGCGTCGTACGCGACGAGCGTCTCCCAGGTATTTCCGGAGTAGCTGACCAGAAGCACTTCGGTCCGCCGATTGACGGCCCGCGGAAGGTCGGGCGAGCGGATCACGGAGAGAGTGGCCCGGCTCTCCGAGTCCACGATCCCACGCGCGAGGTCGGCGGCGATCCCCGAGCCGCCCATCCCGACCGCGACGAACCGCAGGTCGTCCCCCGGTAGAGGCCGGGCGAGCTCGCGTCCGGAGTGGTAGCCGGATTCGAGGGCGTTCGGCAGCGTCGCCGCGAGTGCTCGCATTCGGGTGGGTCCGTCGGTGGGGGACGAAGGCATCGGGCAGCGAGGGAGGCTAGCGAGAGATATCTCTTGCGGGAGCAAGCGGGCGTGCCTCGTCGTTCAAGGAAAGTTGAAGAGGCCCATCCTCCCATGGTCTCACCGGTCCGGTTCGCGCCGAGCGACCGGTGAAGGAATCCCTGATGGTCGACGAGAGCGTGGCCGCCCGACACGGCGACCCTCGCGTCTCCACGGGAAATCCGTCGCTGGATGGGATGCTCGAAGGAGGCCTGGTCGCACGTCGCCCGTACTTGATCGTGGGACCTTCGGGTACCGGCAAAACGACGCTCGCGCTCCAGTTCCTGGTCGACGGGGCTCGTCGTGGCGAGCCAGTGCTGCTCGTCACCCTCGAAGAACCGCCGAATGAAGCGCGCGTCAACCACCGCGGGCTCCAGCCGGGCCTCGACCACGTGCACGTCTTCGATGCGATCCCCGACATCATGCGCTACGAACGCACGCCGTTCAAGGACATCGCATCGGTCCGTTCCGCCGTACCGTTCGAGCAGGTCCCGCTACGAATTCGTCGTAGCCCCGAGCTGGCGAGCGTGGAGGTGACGATCACCGCTCTCGAACAGATGCTGAGGACCGAGGTGATCCGCAAGGGCTACACCCGGCTCGTGGTCGATTCGCTCACCGCCCTTCAGTACTTCTGCATGAAGGGATTCGACCCGATGGCGGGGGCGCAATCGTTCCTCCGATTCCTTTCCGACCTTCGGGTCACCACGATCCTCACCGTCGAAGCCCCGCTCGAGGACGTGGAGACGCCGGAGCGAATGCTGGCCCGAGGCGAGATCCGGCTCTTCCGATGGGAGCTCGAAGGAGCGACCGTGCGCGCGATCGGCGTGGAGAAGTTCCGGGGCAGCTCCCACGACGTTCGGCTCCACCCGTACCGCATCGGTCCCCAGGGGATCGACATCAACATCGAGGTCACGATCTCCCGGGACACGCGCCAGATCATCGAACCGATCCTCCCGCCCCGACCCGCGGTTCCGGCGGAAGCGACGCCCGCCGCACCGTTCGTCTCCTCGGTCACTCCCCTCGTCGAAGAAGTGCGCGACCTGATCCTGCTCGGGGCGGATGTCGCCCCGGCACGAACCGAGATCGAGGCCGCGTTCGAGGCGACGGTGGCGGGACAACTGGACGAGGCGCGGGCGCACCTTTCCCGCGTCTCTTCCCTCGTGATGACCCTGGTCGATACGCTGAGCCAACGTACCCGCCCGGCGTCGCTGGACGACCCGGTGGCAGCGGCGGCGTTCCAGCGGGTCCTCGCTCGAGTCGACTCCGTTCGCACCGGCGTGCCCCCGACGAGCCTTCCGGCCCAGTCGGTCCTTCAAGTTCAGCTCGGCGCTCTCCTTTCCCTCCTTCCCGCGTCGACGCCGGCGCCGGCCCTCGTTCCGGCGGCGGCAGCCGTACCGGTGGAAGCGTTGGTCGTGTCTCCGCCGGTAACCCCGGCCCCCATGGAACCGCCGGCTCCCCCCTCGGAGGTCTCCCCGCCCCCCGCGACCGTCCCGTCGGCCGAGCCCGCGATTCCGGTGCCCGCGCTCGAGGTGGTCGAGGAGAGCCGTACGCCAACCCCCACGCCGGGGCCCGAACCCACTCTACCCCCGAACGAGCCCCAGGCGGCGGAAGTCGCCGAAGCTCCCACGGCCGAACCGCAAATGGTGGAGCCGGCTCCTGTCGTGCTGACCAAGCCACTGCCCGCGCCTCCCAAGCCGCGGGCGTCGGTAGCTTTGCCCCGGGTGGCCAAACCGCCTTCGGCCCCTGCGGTTCCGCGCGCGGCGAGTCGGGAGGAGCCGCCCCCCCTCCCGAAGACCACCATGCCGGAGTGGCTGACCCATCCCCCCCATCCCACGGGGAGCCCATCGAGTACGCCGGTTTCCGGCTCCGCCTCATCCCCACCGACGGCATCGCCCGGCGCGACCTCCCCACCCCGTTCTCCCGTGTCACCGGCGAAACGGCGACGGAAGCCGAGCTCGGGAGTGACGAGCAAGAGGACGGCGGTAGGGTCCCGCGCTTCGACCGCACACGCCTCCGCTCACGCGCCCTCGCACGCGCCCCCTCACGCCGAACCGCTGCCCCCCGCACTTCCCACGCCTCCGCCCTCCGTGCCGACCCCCCTGAGGGAGGCTCCCTCTGCTCCCGCCATGTCCGAAGCGGCCCCCAAACCTCGCAAGCGCGCTCCGCGCAAACGGAAGGCGCCGCCGGTCGTTTCGGCGGAGGTCGAACCGGTACCTCCCGGGGCTCTCGGAACTTCCGAAGAACCTCCGACCTCCAAGGACCCTCCCCCTTCTCCCACTCCTCCGGAGGGCTAGATGAGCGCCTCCGAGCTCGCGGACACTCGGGTCCCGACCGGGATCCCCGGCCTCGACCGGATGCTGGGCGGCGGACTCATCGCGGGCCGGCCCTACCTCGTCACGGGGGGGACGGGGAGCGGTAAGACGCTTCTCGGGCTGACCTTCCTCATCGAGGGAATGCGTCGCGGCGAGGATGTGCTGCTCGTCGCGGTCGACGAACCTCCGAACGAGATCGTGGAGAACGTCCGCTCCCTGGGATGGGACCTCTCGTCGATCAAGACGCTCGATGCGAACCCCGGGACTCGGGGGATCAAACGGAACATGGCGGTGCAGGAGATCCGCGCGATGAACGACCTCAGGTCGATGCGGGACGTCTCGGCCGACGGGAAGCGTCCGAGCGACACCGAGGACATCGCGATCCAGGGGATCCAGCTCAAACTGCGCCAGCAGATGTCCGACATCCCGTTCCGGCGGGTCCTCGTCGATTCGATCACATCGATCCGACGGTTCGCGGTCAAATCGTCGGTGGACCCGCAGGCCGAACGCACGGAGATCCAATCCCTGCTCCGATTCCTGTCCGAGGCCGGGGTCACGACGCTCATCACGGCCACCCCGAGCGACCCCGGGGTGCTCACGCCCGAGGAAGTGCTCACGCGCGGGGAGATCCTTCTCACCCGTAAGTGGGTCGGGGACCGCTCGGTCCGTCAGGTCAAGATCGTCCGGATGCGCGGCTGCGCGCACGACCCGGAGCGTCGACCGTTCGTGATCACCAACCAGGGGATCGTCCTCGGTTGACGGACGCCGGACGAGTCATCAGGGGGAGTGAGGATGGTATCGCACTGGCTCGTGAAGCAAGAGCCCACCTCCTACTCCTGGAAGGACCTCGAGCGGGACCGGGAGACGGAATGGGACGGGGTCCACAACGCCCTCGCCCTTCGCCACCTCCGGTCGATGGTGGTGGGGGACCTGGGTCTCTTCTACCACTCGGGGGGCGAACGGGCGTGCTTCGGGATCCTGAAGGTCGTGCGAGGTCCCCGCCCGGACCCGTCGGACGAACGGGGTTCGTGGACGGTGCGCGTCCGCGCCGTGCGTCGCCTCGCTCGGCCGGTGAGCCTCGCCGAGATCCGACTCGACCGGGCCTTCGGGGATTTCGACCTCCTGCGCAACTCCCGGCTCTCGGTCATGCCGGTGACGCCGGACCGGTGGGCCCGGCTGCTGGCCCTCGAGAGCGCGGCGCCCCGGACGAGCGGTCCGGTTAGGGCAGGACGGACCGGTCGCGCGACAGCCAACGCGTCGCAACCGCGCGCGCGCGCGGCGGGACGTACACGCTGACCGCCCAGTCGGCGGGCGCCCGCGAAGCGAGCGACCGCCATGGGCTCGGCGCGCGGAAGGGGAACATGGGCCGTCCGTCGAGGAGCACCCGAACCGAGCCCCAGTCGTCTCCCGGAATCCGGCGAGGTTCGAGCCCGGCCAGGTCGATGAGGGCGGACCCGGGGGCGCTTCCGACCTTCGCCGCGATCTCATCTTCGAGGGCCCGTCGCTCGGCCGGATGTCGAAGCATCCGGTGCCAGCCCGCCCGGGCCGAGCCCGAGACGGTTCTCCATCCGAACGCCCGCTTATGCAACCGTCGGACGAGCAGGCTCTTCGCCAGGGTCCCGCTCGTCCCGCCGACCTCCCGCAGCCGCGAGAGGAGCTCTCCGTCCGTCCAGCGGAACTGGTCGCGCGCCGCGTCGGGGTACCCCGGTTGCCGCTCGACGGCGGCCTGAGCCATCATCTCGGCGGCTCGGACGGTCTTGTGATAGTAGACGGTGGAATACATGAGGGCCCGACCGACGAGGAAGCCTTCCACCGCGCTGCGTCCCTTCTCCGCAAACGCAAGGCGGCCGCCGTCTTCGCGGATCGTGTCGAGGAGCCGCCCGGCGTCCACGGCCCCGTGGCCCACCCCGGTGTAGTGCGCGTCGCGCTGGAGGTAATCGATCCGGTCCGCATCCACGGCCCCGTGCAGGATCGCCCTCTCGAGTCGGGACGCGGGACTCCGGGAAGCGGGGTCTACTAGGTCGGCGACCTCCTTCGGTACGAGCTCGTACCGCTCGAGGACGTGCGGAACGTCGACGTCCTCCTCCGGCCAGGACGGGTCGTTCCCCTCGATACGGGACCGGGAGATCCCTTCGTGGCTGATCCCCAAGACCTCGAGCATCGGTCCATCGAGCGTGTGGGAGAACGGGCCGTGGCCCAGGTCGTGAAGGAGGGCCGCGGCCGTGACCCGGGCGCGGGCGCGACCGGCGAGCCCGAGCCGCGTCGCCATCTGTCCCGCGACCCAGAACGTACCGAGCGAGTGTTCGAGGCGGGTGTGATTGGCGCCGGGAAAGACCAGGTGGGCGAATCCGGTCTGGCGGATCCCCCAGAGTCGCTGGAATTCGGCGGTGCCGACGAGCGCCAGGGCCGGACCATCGAGGAGGATCGTCCCGTGGACCGGGTCGAAGATCGATTTTCGGTTGGTTCGACTCGCCATCCTCGGTTCTCGTCCCGGTCCGTTCGTGAGCAGGAATCGGCGGCCCCGGAAGGCGCGCCCGGTTCCCCTCGAGGACGAGGGTATTTATGACGTCACGGCCGTCCGCCGGTGCGCATGGCACAAAGCGACGCCGGCGAGTCAGGGAAGGCGGTGTCGTCGATGGATGACGTACGTCGCCGGTTCCGGGCCGTCCAGGAGGCGGAAGGCCGGCATGACCGGACGCAGTACACGAACTCCCTCAAGGCGTTCCTCGCGTCGGTCGAGGGGAACCACGAGGGGCTGGAGGGGGACGCGTCCGAGATCGCGCCCATGCTGCACGAGGCGGCGATGGCTTTCTACCGCACCTCCCAGCCCGACCTCGCCCGTCGAGCCGCGGACCTGGGCCTCGAATTCACCCCGGGAAACCCGTCGCTGCTCCACGACAAGGCCCTGATCCTGCTCGCTCAGAACGATGACCTTCCCGAGGTCGTGGCCCTCATCGACCGCGCGACCGAGGCGAACCCGCACGACAAGGGCCTTTGGGCGACCCGCGGCGATGCCCTGCGCCTGCTGGGGCGCACGGACGAAGCGGTCGACTCCTACCTGCGCGCACAGGACCTGGATGCTTCCTCGATGCAATACGTCGACAAGGCGCTCAAGCTCGCCCCCGGGCACTCCGGGGCGCTCCACAAGAAGCTCTCCCTCTCGCGCGCGGTCGGAGGAGAGCTCCAGGCGCTCGCGGCCTGCGACGAGCTCCTGAAGTCGAATCCGGATGACCTCGACCTCCAGTTCGCTCGGGCGGAGCTGCTGGTCGCCGTCGGCAACCTCGCGGAAGCGCTCGAACCGCTCGACAAGGTTCGGACGGCGCACCCGGACGACGCCCGCACGGCGCTGCTTCGAGCCCACATTCTCTTTCAGCTCGGGCGCAACGAAGAAGCAATCCCGATCGCGCGGGCGATCGTGGAGGGAACGACGGCCCCCGAGGCGAACGCGCTCACCGAGCTGGCTCGACTTTCCGAAGCGGCCTCCCCGGACCTCGCCCTGGTCGCCCGTGAAAGGATCCTTCAGATCGACCCGCGGAACCTACAGAACCTGCTCGACCTGCGGGACCTCGCCCTTCGGCTCGACCGCGTGGACACCGCCCTGACGGCCTGTCGCGCCATCCTCGAAGTCCAACCGGACAACCTGGAGGCGTTGCGCGGCATCGCTGAGCTCGACCTCGCGAACGGTCACCCGGACGCGGCGATCGAGGGATACCGACGGCTCCTCAAGGTCCACCCCCACGCGATCACTGAACTCCGGAAGGCGCTCGAGCTCGCCCGCGACCAGCACAAGGACGACGCCGTGCGCGAGTTCTCCGAGGCGATCCTCGCGGAAGAACCGTCCGACCTCGAGGCTCAGCTCGAGCTGGCGCGGACGCTGTCCGCCGCCGGGGACTCGGCGGGCGCGGTCCGGGCCTACGATTCCCTGCTCGCCGCGCACCCAGGAGAGCTTCCGTACCTGCTCGAGAAGAAGGAGCTGGTCGCGAAGAGCGACGACCCGGCGCAACTCGCGCCAGTGCTGGACGAATTGTTCCGCCTCGACCCCACCCGCACCGACGTGGCCGTCGAGCGGGGGAACCTCTACCTCTCGCTCGCCTACGACCGGGCCGAAGGCTCGGCCGAGCGGGACCAGGCGTCGCGGACGGCGCTCGTCTCCTACGAGCGGGCTTCGAGCGACCCGATCGCGGCCGACGTCAGCGAACTCGGGATCGCTCGGGCCTCCCGGCTCGTCAACGACCCCGACCGGGCGATCCGCGCGTACCAATCGTTCCTCGCGCGCGAAGGGAACCACATGCGCCACGACATCCTCAAGGAATTGGGGCACGCCCTTCGCGAAACCGGCCGCTACACGGAGGCGATCGAGGTCTATGGCCGGGCGATCGCGGGTGGGCTCGAGGACCCGGACCTGTTCTGGGGGGCGGCCGAAGTCTCCGCCGAGGTGGGCCAGGAGGCGCGCGCGCTCCAGCTCCTCGATGTGCTCCTCCGCAAGGACCCGAACAACCCGCTCTTCCTTCGAAAGAAGGGACAGCTCCTCCTTCGGAGCGGCCACCGGACCGAGGCGCTGGCGGCACTGCAGCAGGCGGTCCAAGCGGCCCACGGGGACCCGCACTCCTACTTTGAGGTCGCCGAGGCGCTGCGCGCTCAGGGAGCGTACGCCGACGCGATCACCTATTACCGGCGCGGGCTCGAGGTCGACCCAAAAAGCCGACACGGCCGGCTGGCCCTCTCCGAGACGTTGCTCCTCGCGGGGCAGTATCCCGAGGCCGTGCAGATCGCCGACCCCCTCCTCAAGGAGGACCCGAACGACCTCGCCGCGTGGAAGGCCCGGGCCGACGCGTTCCGGGCGCTCGGTCGTCCGACGGAGGTGCTCTATTCGCTGAAGGCAATCCTGCTCCTCGAGCCGGAAAACGGCCCGGCGCTCCTCGAGATGTTCCGCTTGCACCGCGACTCGAAGGAGACGAGGGAAGCGTACGACACCTTGGCCCGGTTGCTCGCCTCCACCGCTCCGGAGGCGCAGGATGCCACGCTCCACCTCGAACGGGGGGACCTGGCGGCGAGCCTCGGGAAGACCGAGGAGGCGAACGAGGCGTACGAGAAGGCGGCGGCGCTCGACCCGATGATGAAAGTGGAGATCGCGACGCGCCGCGGGCGTCTCCGCCTGACCGCGGGCCGACCCGACCTCGCGCTCGAGGTCCTCGAGGACGGAATGAAGGCGGTGCCGGCCGGCACTCCGTCGAGCGTGGCGGCGTTGCTCCTGCGGGCCGAGATCCTCGGTGCGCTCGAGCGGCCGGCGGAGGCTCGCGTCTCGTACGAGGAGGTCCGGCAACGGGACCCGAAGTCGCCCGTCGCTCTCGCCGGCATCGGAAAATCGATGCTCGACGAGGGGAAGCACGCCGACGCGGTCGAGTTCCTACGCGCGGCGATCCCGCAGGTGCCTCCGCAGGAATCTCTGTACCTCCTCTTGGCCGAGGCCCATTCGGGGCTGGGGCAAACCGACGAAGCGGGCGAAGCCGTCACGAAGGGGGTCGAGGCGTTGCCGAAGAGCGTCGAGCTCTGGGTGCGCCAAGGGGAGCTCGCCGTGGCCCGCCAGGCGTGGCCCGAGGCTGCCTCGGCGTTCGCCCACGCGCTGGCGCTTCAACCCGCCGGGGTGGAGATCCTGCTGCGCGCCGGATTCGTGGCGACTCGTCTCGAGCACCCGAACGAAGCGCTCGCGTTCTACGAACGCGCGACCGAGGCGGACCCCTCGAACAAGCAGGCGTGGACCAGTCGGGGGCTCGCCCTCCTAGCCACCGGACGTCCTGCGGATGCTCAGACCGGTTTCGACCGGGCGCTCGCGCTGGATTCGGACTATGCGCCGGCCAAGGACGGCAAGAAGCTCGCGACCCAGAAGACGAGGGACGCCGAGATCCAACGCTATGCGCGTGACGCCCTCGTTCTCGAAGCCCGCCTGAACCGGACGGTCACGAAGAACGACCTGTTCGTCACGTTGCATATCCCGTACGAGTTCCTCGAGCCGGTCCTTTCGGCGATCGGGAAGAATGTGAAGGTCGATGTCGACCGCCTTAACGCGAACGAGATCCGCGACCTCGAGAACGCCTCCTTCCACCTCATCTCATCGGCCGTTGAGCGTCGGCCCCCGGGGATCGAGCGTCGAGGGATGACGCTTGCCGACGTGGCCGTCCTCTCTCCGCCGACGTACTCGCTCGACCAGATCGAACGACTGTTCGGGTACCTGCGGTCGGTCCTCGAGGCCGACATGCGACCGGAGAACCTCAAGCTCGCCCCCGATGTCGAGGACCTCGCCCGCAAGGCGCTCGTTCTCCCGCCGGAACAGCGGACGCTGTTCCAACTGGTCCGCACGCTGCGCGTGGGCATCTACAAGGCGCGGCTCATCAAGGTGGTCGAGCAGGGCGGTTCCGCCGTCCACGCCCCGCTCGCATCGCTCGACCTCGGTGCCTACTCCCCGGAATTCCGTTCGCGCGATTCCGGTGAGGAGGAGGCCGAGGGCGCCCAGAGCTTTCCCGAATCCGGCGCCCCATCCGCAGTCCACGATGGCTCCGACACGGTCGTGGTGCCAGGCCCTTCCTCCGATTGGACCGCCGACGCGGCCGCTCCGACTCGAGCCTCCTCGCACACGCATCTGGCCCCTTCCGCGTCGGCCCCCCGCTGTGTGGGCTGCGGGGGGATCGCGTCGGTTTCCCACTCGTGCGGGGCCCCCCTCTGCCAGCATTGCATCGGCCAATTCCCGAACTGCCCGAAGTGCGGGGAGCCGGTCACGACGAGCACCACTCGTCCGCTGGACGGCGTGTCGCTGCAGACCCCCTCGGGCCACACCGTCGCTCGCGGCCCCTCGAGCGCGTTGAAAGGAGTTTTCCAGCGCAAACCGGCCCCGGCCAAGGGCGATTCAGTTCACCATGAATCGCACCCGGGGAAGGCGACGGTGCCCGCTCACCCGGAACCTCCGGCACGGGCGGCCCGGCCTACGCCCGACCGGCCCCGGAGCGGGGTGCCACCTCCGACGAAGCTGACGCCGAGACCCACAGCCCCGGTAGCCCCTGCGGTTCCGGCGGTCGCAGCGAAACCGGTGGCCAAGGTTCCGGCAGAACCCCCGGCGCCCGAGACGCCGGCACCGCGCCCCCGGCGTGAAAAGAGCGACGACGAGCCGCGACTCTAGCCCGCAGGCCGAACCTGAACTCTTATAGCGGGGCTCGTTGTTTCATCGAAGGTACAACCGATGTCGGGGACCTCCGCGGCCATGCAGCCGGTTCAGTCCAAGGTGGGCGGGATGCTGCTCACAGCACTCTTCCTCGCCATCGCGGTGATGGTGTTCGTCGGGCTCTACCTCGCCTTCCCCCAGGACCAGCACTACAATGCCCTCGTTCTCATCGGCGTCATTTCCCTGATCCTCGCCGTCGTATCCTACTTGGCCGAATCGTTCTCCCGCGAACCCACGGCCCAGCGCTCCCTCGCCTGGGGTTTCTTCGGGATGGGGTTCTCGGTCCTGTTCCTGACGGTCGGGCTCGGCCCCTACTACGTCAGCAGCATCACCGCGGCCGACCAGCTCTTTGGACTGATCATCCTCGCGGTGCTCCTCGCGGTCTCGGTGGCGCTGATCGTCTGGCGCGTTCGCGCCGTCCGCGCGACCCGGAACCAGATGGTCTCCCGCGGAAGCTGGCAGCGCGAGCCCGCCCCTTCCGCGTTCTCGTACGGCGCGGCGAACTCCCCGAGCGTTCCGATCGTCGCCCCCCCGCCGGCTTCCCCTCCTTCGAACCCCCCGAGGAGCCCGTAAGATGGCGGCAGACGTTCCCCCACCTCCTCCGCCCCCTCCCCCTCCGACGGCCCCGAATGCGCCCGTGGCCTGCCCCAAGTGCGGCACGGTGGCTCCCGCGGGCACCCGATTCTGCAACGTCTGCGGCTCGTCGCTCTTCGTGCAAGGGGGCAGCTCGACCGGGACCCAAGCCCCGCCGGGATCAGCGCCGGTGGATATCCGGGAGTCGGTCGACAACAGCCGCGGGGTCCTCAAGCGGCTCCAGCTGCTCCTTCCCGGCTTCCGGGGGTATCGTCAGGGCGAGGACATCCGGGAGGCCGACAGCTTCCTTCGGATCCAGGTCTCGGACAAGCTGAAGAACGCTCGGACCACGATCGAGAACTCGCGGTCGTCGCTCTCCAACGCCGGACAGTTCCAATCGCTCAAGGACCTCTCTCCGATCATCGCCGACCTCATGGGGCTCGAGGGCCGGATCCGCCATGCGGAGCAAGGGTACACCGGGATCTCGCCGGCGGTGCGGGTGAATCCTCAGCAGCTCGACCGACTCTACGAGTACGATTACGGTTTCGTCGAGGCGGCCGATCAGCTCAACGCCACGATCTCGCCGCTGCCGTCGCTCACCTCGGCCGCGAACAGCGCGGCGGTCCAGAGCCTCGTCGCCACCGCCCGGGGGCAGATCAGTCAGCTCGACCAGGCGTTCAAGGCGCGCATGCAGGTCATCGAGGGAATCCGAGTCTCGTAGGAAGGAACTGAGGAGAAGATCGATCCATGGTCACGAACAACCCCATTCCGGCGAAAGGCGGCAGCCTCTTCGGGTCGACGACGGTCAACTGGGAGGACGTCTACAAGGGCAACAACGTGATGTGGCGCGTCCCGCGCAACATCAAGCTGAACGACAATATCGTCGTCCGCGAGGACGAGACGGCGGTCTTCTTCCGAGACGGTAAGGTCCTCGCCTACCTCGACAAGCCCGACCGGTACGCTCTGACCAGTTTGAACTCGAGGCTCGTCGGGGGCCTCATCGCGGCCCTCTCGGGGGTCCGGCAGGAGGCGGAGGTCTACTACCTGCAGCGGCGCATCTTCGACGGCAAGTTCGGAAGCGCCGAACCGTACGTCTTCAAGGACCCGGACTTCGGCCTCGTTCAGCTGCGGGTCTACGGCTCCTACCGTTGGATCGTGGGCGCTCCGGACAACTTCATCACGCAGTTCGTCGGAACGTTCGGAGCCGCCTCGACCGCGGACGTCGAGTCGCGATTGCGCGACCAGATGGTCCTGCTCGTCTACAACAGCCTCGGGAAACTGAAGGACCAGGGAATGCATGTCACCGACCTCGCGACGCAGCTCGACACCATCGAGCAGGCGGTGCTCGGCTTCGCTCCGCAGCATTTTGGCCCGCTCGGCGTCGAGATCAAGCAGCTCCAGGGGATCTCGGTCAATCTTCCGGACGAGGTCCAAAAGGCCGTCAACACCCGGTCGACCATGGGCGTCCTGGGCGTGAACTACATGCAGTACCAGGCCGGCCAGGCCCTCACCACCGCGGCCGCGAACCCCTCGGGGTCAGCGGGCACGATGGTCGGCGCGGGAGTCGGTCTGGGTGCCGGTCTCGGGATGGGATACGGGATGAGCGGCCAGATGCAGGGGGCGTTCCAGCAGGCGCCCGGCACTCCGTGCCCCAAGTGCTCCTCGATCGTCCCGGCCGGGACCCGATTCTGCCCCAACTGCGGGAACTCGATGGCTCCCCCCGCGCCCGCTCCCGTTGCGCAAGGCCCTCCGTGTCCGAAGTGCGGTACCGCGAACGCCGCCGGGGTGAAGTTCTGCCAGAACTGCGGTGCCTCGCTCGCGCCCCCGCCCGCTCGCAAGTGCCCGAAGTGCGGCGAGGACGCGCCCGGAACTGGGAAGTTCTGTCCGAACTGCGGAGCCACGCTCTGAACGTCCGAGAGAGTCTGAACGGTTCTCGGTGCGATAGGAAGGTGCGAAGATGGCTTTCTGCATGAAATGCGGCTCGCCAATGCCGGACGACGCCCAGTTCTGCATGAAGTGCGGAACCCCGGTCCGAGGGGCCGGCGTGCCGCCCCCCCCTCCGCCCTCGGGAGCCTCTGCCCCGTCTTCGTCGGCCCCCCTCGCCCCAGCGGGAGTTCAGGAATTGAAATGCCCGGCCTGCGGGGCTCCGATCAAGCCGACGTTCGGCGAGATGGTGATCTCCTGCGACTACTGCGGCGGGTCGGTCACTCTCGGTGGACAGGGCTGGAAAGAGATCTCCAAGCACACGATGTTGCCGCTCGCGGTGCCCGACCGGGACGTGGCGATGAAGGTCGTCCGCGGATACCTCGATCAGGGCTTCCTGCACCGGCACTTCCTCGAGGAATCCAAGCTCGTCGAGGAGCGGTTGACCTACGTCCCGTTCTGGGTGGTCCCGACCTCCGCGAGTACGACCTACCAGTACCAGGCTGTGGCCGAGACCGTCGGCACGACGGTCGGCACGATGGCCGCCGGGGCACTCATTGGGAGTGCGCTCGGGGGCCGCCGAGGGCTTACGGTGATCCCGATCATGGGCGGACCGGTCGTCAACGCGACCCGGTCGGAAACGATCTCGGGCCAGTACGATTACCCGGTCGTGGCGGTGAAGGCGATGAGCGCCTATCAGCCGAAGGACTACCAGTTCTCGCTGACGGACCGGACCTTCTTCGACAAGAAGTCGATCCCGACGTCCGTCCAAGTGCTCAACGGCGACCTCGGCGAGGACGCGGCCCGGAACGCGGCCGAGGCGTTCGTGAAGCAGGTCCAGTCGGAGGCCGCCCACAAGAAGCACCGCGTGGTCTCCAGCCTGAGCACCGAGGTGAATGTCACCGAGGGGGAGCTTCTGCATGCGCCGATCTGGATGTTCCGGTTCACCCACAAGACGGACAACGTGACCGTCCTCATCGACGGCCACGCCGGAAAGGTCATCCGGACGATGCAGTGAGCGGCGCCTGCTCCGTTTAATACCGGGTCCCCTGATGCGGCCCGCCATGGCATCGTGGCTGGTTGGTTTACCCAGCCGTCCCTCGCGACTAGGAGTGACCTTCTTAGTCGTTGTCACGGTTCTTTCAAGCGCAATCGTCCTGCCAGGACTATCGGAGAACCCGCGTGGGCAGACTCCAAGTATTGATCCGCTCGTTGGCGGATTCGCAAGTGTTCGGCCCGCGACAGAGTTTCGAATCCCGAACCTGATGCCCGCGGTGCCGGGAGGGGTAGGATTTTCGGCTGCTTCCATACCTGTAGGCGGAGTGGTCCGAACTCTGTTCCCTGGTTACAACGCCTCTCTCCCGCTCAACTTTCAATCCTCCGTGAATGCATGGGAGGTTGGCTCAGGCGTCTACGTTTCTTCAACGGGCAGGATTTGGTTGCCCCAGCAGAGTGTAGGCTCCGCAGGAGCACCTTTCCCCACAGTTTCACCGGCCGCAGTCTTCGACCCGTCGGCCGGAAGGTTCGTCGGCCTGGACTTGACCGCGTCGAATACAACTTCCTTCGCATTCGACTCAGGCAACGGCTTGCTATATGCGACGGAGCCCGCGAATGATAGCGTGTTGGTCATCGACCCAGTCACCGGCGGACTGGCTCACTCGCCCATTCCGGTGGGTACAGATCCGATGGCTATCATCTACGACCGCGGCTCGGGGAATCTGTTCATCGCGAACGAGGGTTCGGCAAACGTCACGGTGATCAACGGATCGTCAAACCGAATCCTTTTCCCGGGGGTCCCTGTTGGGTCAGAGCCAGATGGCCTCGCGGTCGACCCCGGCGACGGACTGTTGTTTGTCGCCAACGCAGGTGACAGTTTCATTTCCGTCATAAGTACTGCAAGCCCAACCACTCCAAACCCCGACATCCCGTTGGCGTTTGGGCCAGCTTATGGGGAGGCCTTCTCGCCCCTGACGGGGAACGTATTGGTTTCGATACCATCGAGTCGATATGCCACTCTCCTCCACGCGAGCTCGAAGGCAGTAATCACGAGTCTTGTCGACGTAGGAATTGGCGCCGGAAACATATCTACTGATCTCAACGGGTCGGAGTTTGTCGTCGCCAATTCCTCGGGTTCGAATCTCATCGCCTTGAACTCCACTCTCGGGACGGTAATCGATTCATCGATCGAGACTGCGTCAAGGGTGGCGGGTTTGGTCTTGGACCCTGTGAGCGGAATCCTCTACTCTTGGTCCACAATCGGTAGGGAACTTTGGGCAACAAACCTAACCACCGAAACCGCAACCGCTGCGTGTGCGTCGACGTTTCTGGGTCCAGACGCAGCTGGGTATGACCCGACTACTGGGGTCGTATTCCTCGGAGGCGACTCAGGGATGGACCTTACTCTCTTGAGTTCGGCTGAATTCACCGGTGTAGGCCCCGATCAATCCTTGACTTCGGGAGCGCTGAGAATCGCGATCGACCCTCTGGGCAACAGAGTATTCGTCGGAACTCGCACGGGCGTCCAGATCTTCAACGCCACCACTGGAAGTGAAAGTGGATCTGTGTCGGGGTTGACCGGCCAAAGCCGCGGCCTGGTGGTCGATTACGGTGACAATTTCTTGTGGGATGCCGACTCGATTTTAGGATTGGTTGCGGTCAATCTTTCATCGCTGGCTATCGGGCTGGACCCGGGTACATCGGTTCCAATATCCTCTTCGTC
>Ga0209415_10010162_pt1 | contig 16055 bp, 9 predicted proteins | sample PeaSoiSIISIP2007_FD_187696 | JGI IMG/M metagenome (GOLD analysis project Ga0209415, IMG submission 187696) | Peat soil microbial communities from Weissenstadt, Germany - SII-SIP-2007 (SPAdes) (version 2) | ecosystem: Environmental > Terrestrial > Soil > Wetlands > Peat | place: Germany...
GCTCGAGGAGGCGATCGCCGCCTGCCGGCGCGCCCTTCGGATCAAGCCCGGATATGCGCAGGCCCATTACACCCTATCAAGCCTGCTTCTTCTGAAGGGAGATTTCGAGCGAGGTTGGTCGGAGTACGAATGGCGATGGAAATGGAAGGATTTCCCGTCCGCTCGGCGAGAGTTTTCCGAGCCTCGCTGGAACGGGGAGGATCTGAGCGGACGAACCATCCTGCTTTATGCCGAGCAAGGGCTCGGAGATACCATTCAGTTCGTCCGATACGCTCCGATGGTGGCTGCTCGGGGCGGGAAAATTGTGCTGGAGTGTCAGGCCCAACTTTTACGGCTGCTGCAAGGACTTCCCGGAGTCGAGCGGGTGTTGTCGAAGGGTGAGCTGCCGCCGAGGTGCGATCTGCAATGTCCGCTGCTTAGCCTGCCGGGGATATTTGGGACAAGGGTAGAGACAATTCCGGCAGCAATTCCTTATCTGACCGCCAACGCCGACTTGTCCCGGCGATGGGCAGCGCGTGTGGCGGCCAACGGCGCCGAATTGAAGGTCGGCGTCGTCTGGGCTGGCGGTCCTCGTCACACCAACGACCGCAATCGCTCCATGCCTTCGTCGCATCTTGCCCCGCTCGCGAAAGTTTCCGGCATCAAGTTGTTCAGCCTGCAAAAAGGCGAAGTGGCAAGCGAAACTTCACGTGCGGCGGAACAAATGAAACTGATCGACCACACCGCCGACCTGCATGATTTCGCCGACACGGCTGCGTTGGTAACGAATCTCGATCTGGTAATTGCCGTCGATACCGCGGTGGCGCACCTTGCCGGGGCACTGGGCAAGCCGGTTTGGGTGTTGCTGCCCTACACGCCGGACTGGCGATGGATGCTGGAGCGGGAAGACAGCCCGTGGTATCCGACGATGCGGTTGTTTCGGCAAAAGAGTTGGGGGGATTGGGGCGAAGTCATAGACGGGGTCGTAGAAGCCCTCCATGCTTTAAGCAGCGAACGCGCGAAGGAATGACGCGCGCCCGTGTCCGTCAAATCTGCGAGATTTGGGACCTTGACACCGCGAATGATTAGTGTTATATATCTATAGTCACTTGAGGGTTGGCCTTGTACATTCGCGTTGAAACTTCTTCGGGAATGCCGATTACCCGGCAGATCACGGATCAGATTCGTTCCCACGCCGCCAGCGGGGCGCTGATGCCGGGAGATCGCCTGCCCAGCGTGCGACAGCTTGCCAAGGAATTGGCGGTCAACCAGAACACCATTCTTCACGTCTACGAACGCCTGACGTCCGAGGGATTGCTTGAGCGTCGGCAGGGGGATGGGACGTATGTCTCCCAAAAACTTCCGCCGGGCCGGGCCAAAGCGCAGCGCGAACTGCTGATCCAGGAGATCGATCGGCTCGGACATCGTGCTTTCGATCTGGGGATCAGTTCGGACCAGGTCCATGTTCTGATCGATGAATCCTTCGCCCGCGTCGAAAAGGAGCGGGCGAACGCCGGGAAAGGTCGTGCCTCATGAACGAAGCACCGGTCATTCAGTTGCAAGGCGTGCGAAAATCCTTCGGCCGAAACGAAGTGCTGAAGGGACTCGATCTGAGCGTCCCGCCGGGGCAGACGTTTGCGTTCCTCGGCCGGAACGGCGCGGGCAAGACGACCACCATTCGCATGCTGCTTGGCCTGCTGAAATCGGATGCCGGAGAGGTGCGCGTGCTCGGATTGGATCCTCAAAAGAATCCGCTGGAAGTTCGCCGGCGTGTGGGGTACGTCGCGGAGGACCAGACCATGTTCGGATGGATGCGCGTGGGACAGCTTCTCTCGTTCATCGCGCCGTTCTATCCAACCTGGGACCACGAGTGGGCCAGGCAATTGAGCGATCGGTTTGAATTGCCGCTCAAGACCCGCGTCCGGCATCTTTCCAAGGGCCAGAGTGTGCGGGTGGCGCTGCTGCTGGCGCTGGCGCATCGGCCGGAACTGGTCATTCTGGACGATCCGACCCTGGGCCTGGACCCGATCATGAGCAAGGAATTTCTGCGCGACCTCGTCACTCACCTGCAAGGCGAGCGCGTCAGCGTCTTTTTCAGTTCCCATCTGCTCTACGAAATCGAGCCGGTGGCCGATTCGGTGGTGATTCTGGACCATGGCGTGGTCGTGCGCCAGGGGCCGACGGAGGATTTGCGCGCCGCCGTCAGGCGGCTGGTGACGCCGCTGGAGGCGGAAACGGTATTGCGCAGTTTGCCCGGCGTGCTCGACTTCAGCCGGCTTGGCCGGCAGGCAACCGTCGTGGTCGAAGACATCGCCGCCGCGCGGCCGATTCTGGCGGCGGCAAATGTGACGGCGCAGGAGATTGAACTGAATCTCGACGAGATATTCGAGGCCTATGTGATCGGCCGAAAGGAGGGCGCGGATGCCGAACCTGCTTTGGAAAGAGTGGCATGAGCAAAGCTGGAAGCTTGGCTTTGGCTGCGTCGTGCTGGGCGCGCTGGCGTTGATCGGGTTGCACTCCCGCATCGTCGACGATGAAACGATGATGATGTGGGTCAGCTTTTTGGGCATGACCATGCTGCCCGTTCTGTCGAGCACCGGCCTCGTGCCCGCCGAGCGCGGCGAGGGGAGCCTGGTATCGCTCCTGGCGCTACCCGTGAAACCGTCGCGAATTCTGGCATCCAAGACGGCGATGGGAATCGCCCTGTGCGTCGGGCCGATGCTTGTCGCCGCGGTTGTGAGTCTGCTTGCCGCCGGAGGCAGGGAAATGCCCGACACCGTGATAGTGGCATTTTACGCCAGTTCGACCGTCGCGACGCTTTCGCTTTTTATATGGATGCTGGCTCTGACCATTCAGCTCCCGAGCGAGGCGCGGGCCGCTCTATTGGGAGTCGGCTTGCTGGTCTTTTGGCTGATGGCGACAGCGGCACTGGCCTTTCCTCCGTCCGTTCCAAGGTTGGCGCTGGCTATCTCCCCGTTTGCGTTGGTCTATGGGACTGCCCAACAGGCTGTTGAAGGCCAATCCGCGCCTCTGCCGGTGGCTCTGGTGCTTGCCGTCCAGGCCGGCATTGCCTTGGCGCTCTGGATTTGGGCCTCGAGACGGCTGAGCAATTTGGAGGGCCAGACGTGAAACAACTCACCGCGCTTGTCTGGAAAGAATGGCGCGAAGTTCGCGCTTTTCTATGGATCGCCCTGGGCGTATTCATCGGTTTGCCGATTGCAGGGGGCTTGGAAGCAATCGCGCAGTATTCCCACCGATTCGAGATTTCCGCGAGCACGTGGGTTCTGCCATTCGGCGGCGTCCTGGCGGTCTTCGTCGCCGTCGGCGCCACCTGCCGCGATTTCAGCGGTCATCTCGAAGACTTCTGGCGATCCCAACCCGTCGGCATCACCCGCTGGCTCCTGGCAAAATATTTCGTCGGCCTGGCCATCGTCCTCGTGGCGTGCGTCCTTCCGCTGGCCATTGAGGTTTCGATTGACCGAGACAAAAATGCTCTGCTCCTAATGGTCTGGTTCCCATTCCTCTGGGCCGCGCTGTACGGCATCGGATTCCTCGCCGGTTGCCTGGTCCGACGCACCTCACATGCCGCCATGCTGGCCCTGGCCGCGATGCTGTTGGTCTATTTCCTGCCGGTCGTAATTCCACCACTGCAATGGCTGAACGTCAGCACCGTCACCGATTTTTCCGTCTTGATCGGTCAATGGCCCAGGGTACTGGGGCCGCCCCAATTGGCGTTCGCCACGGGAATGCTTGGGCTCGCGATTACGGTTCTGGCGTTATCTCTGCTGTCCGTCCATTTCGACTGGCGCATCGGCTCGGGCCGGAAAATGATGTACGCGTCAATCTCCGCCGCCATCCTCATCCTCTTTGCCTCCGCGGCCTTCCAATTGGGCACGAACATGCCCATCCTGAATCAACTCGATCTGCCCAAGGGCCAGCCGATATGGGGGATCCACGTTAGCGGCGTTGATGGCTATGTGATGACTCAAAGGCCCGATTCGGCCCACGGGGAACTCGAATTTAACTTTCGTTCGCTTAAGCTCGCGGATTCCGGCATCGAACTTGGAAATCCCGTCGGCGTAGGCCAGCGATTTTTATACGATCGTGGCTGGGCTCAGGAATACGCGCCTGGACAGCCCAATACCGCCTATTACGTCAATTTCGTCGGAAAGGATGACAAGGGCACCTTATGGCTGAACGTGGCTCAACTCGATAAGGGAACCGACAAGCCGGCCCTGCGGATTTGGAAATACGAGCAGTATTCCCCCAACGCCTCCTGGCCGCTTCTTTATGCCTCGGGAGATCGCCTATACGTCATAGGCGCTCGCCTGATGATACTGGATATTACCCAGCCGCTTATGCCGCGCGTGATTTCCGATGTACCCTTTGGTTATTCGTTTGGTTGGGGTTCTTTTGGTAATGACACGTTCACGGAGCTTCTTCCCCCGGTACCGAACCTGTCGCCGACCGAGAGACTTCAGGCGGTCACCAAACCATTCCTGCGTCTCGAAGGGGATATCCTTTGCCAGTGGCTGTGGCGCGACAACGTTGCGGTCGCCTATCGGCTCACGCAACTGACGGACACCAAGGCCGTCTTCAAAAAAATCGGGCAATACAAGCCGACTTTGCTTGAAGATATCTATGGCGCCTCGAATCCACTCGATTTGGAGTTGCAGAACGGCTTATTGTACGTCATCCAAGGGTATTCCGGTCACGGTACGATGAATCCGCACATCAGCGTCTTCGACACACATGGGCCACATCCTCTGCGTTTGATCGGCCATTTCGCCGCTCCCGGCGTTCGGACCGTCTGCCCGCTGCCCGACGGCCGCGCCCTGGTCGGCGGCGACAAGCTATGGCTCATCGGCCCGCCGCCTTCCAATGGGCAATAGGAAATTGGCAATCGGCAATTCCCCCTCCCGATCGCTTATACTTCCCAGCCGGAATGCCTGACATTCTTCTGACCACCCTCAACGCCAAATACGCCCACGCGGCGTTCGGGTTGCGGTATCTCCTGGCCAACCTTGGATCGCTACGGGAGCGGGCCGGCATCCTGGAGTTCGAAATCAATCAAAAGCCGACCGATCTGGTCGAGGCGATCCTGGCGGAAAATCCGCGGATCGTGGGGATGGGGATTTACATCTGGAACGTCACCCCGGCGACCCAGATCGTTGCGGAACTGAAGCGCCTGCGGCCCGACGTTGTTGTCGTCCTCGGCGGGCCGGAGGTGAGTTTCGAGGTGGAGGAGCAGGAGATTTGCCGGATCGCGGATTACGTCATCACGGGCGAAGCCGATCTGGAGTTTGCCCGATTATGCGAGGAGATTTTATCCGGCCGGCGGCCTGCGGCGCGGATTTTGGCGGCCCAGTTGCCCGACTTTTCGCGCCTCAAGTTGCCTTATGATCTTTACGACGACCGTGATTTGGCCCATCGCGTGGTGTACATCGAGGCGTCGCGCGGCTGTCCGTTCTCGTGCGAATTCTGTCTGTCGTCGCTGGACATTCCGGTGCGCAACGTGCCGCTGGAGGATTTTCTGCCGGCGATGGGCCGATTGCTGGATCGCGGGCTGCGGCGATTCAAGTTCGTCGATCGGACGTTCAATCTCAACGTTCAAATCGGCCGGGCGATCCTGGAATTTTTCTGGAAGCGGTATGAGCCGGGGCTATTTTTGCATTTCGAGATGATTCCAGATCGGCTGCCGGAGGGTCTGCGTGAACCGATCCGGCTTTTTCCCCCCGGAGCGTTGCAGTTCGAGGTGGGGATCCAGAGTTTCAATTCCGACGTTTGCCGGCGGATCAGCCGCCGCCAGGACATCCGGCGGGCCGAGGAGAACCTGAAATTCCTGAGAGATCAGACCGGCGTGCACGTTCACGCCGACTTGATCGCCGGCTTGCCGGGCGAGGATTTGGAAAGTTTCGCGGCGGGATTTGACCGGCTGGTTGGTTTGGGTCCGCAGGAGATTCAAGTCGGCCTGCTGAAGCGGCTGCGGGGCACGCCGATCGCCCGGCACGACCGGGAATGGGAAATGGTCTACAGCCCCTTGCCGCCGTATGAGGTGTTGCGGACCGGGGCCATCGACTTCGCGACGATGCAGCGGCTGCGCCGGTTCGCGCGGTATTGGGACCTGGTATGCAACAGCGGCAATTTCCTGGAATCATCGCCGCTGATCTGGCGCGGCGCCTGCCCGTTTGCGGGATTCTTGCGATTCAGTGATTGGGTTTTTACCCGGGCCGGGAAGAATTATGGAATCTCGCTGCACCATCTGGCGGAATTGCTTTTTGAATTTCTCGCGGGCGAATTGCGGCAGGACGGGAGGGGGGTGGCTGAGGCTGTTTGGCGGGATTATCAACGCGGCGGACGCAGCGATCGGCCGCGATTTTTGCTGAAACATTTGCCTTCCGATGCCGTGAAAGTACAGCGGAGGGCGGTCCCCACCGCGGTCAAACGGCAGTTTCGACGGCTGGCATGATGCCCAAACGCCTATGGTGCCGGAAAAGAGACGCCGTAATGTCGGTCGGGATGCTTGCCAAAAGCCTTTTTTTCTTGCAAGATTCTCTGGCACCTCTTTGGAAGACTCCACCTCGGATGGATGGTGAGAAGCGCCAAAGAGGGCGGGAACGGGAACGATGTAGGGAACAGTTGGAAAGGAGCGCGTCTTGCGTTTGTCTTCAACCTCGGGCAGCAGAATCATGGGCCGGGCGTTTATGGTGATGGCGTTGGTGGTGCTCAGCGGGCTGTTGACCGCCTGCGACGGGCCATTTATGAACGATTTTCTCGATCCCGGAGAGCCTCACATAACCTCTCCCGACAACAACAAAACTAAACCATTGATCGTTCCGGTGCTGGACACGTTGGCCAGCGGCATCGAAGAGCCTGACACGGCTTTCTCGGCGGCGACGGACATCGAGCCGGCCGATCTGGTTCCCGACATTTCGGACTACAAGCTTGGTCCCAACGACCTGGTGAGCGTGTCGATTTTTGATCTGCTGGGCGAAGGCACGGGCGAACAGGTCAAGACGGTGCGGGTGACGGAGACTGGCATGATCAGCCTCCCGTTCATTCCGCCGGTAAAGGCGTCCGGATTGACCGAGCGGGAGTTGGAGCAGGCGGTTTCCAAGGCGTATGAAGACGCGAACCTGATCCGCAAGGCGCGGGTTTCGGTGACCGTGGCCGAGGCGCGGGCAAGAACGTTCAGCATTCAGGGCAACGTCGGCCTGGCGGGGGAGTATCAGATCACCAAGCCCGATTTCAGGATGTTGGATGCGATGGTGACTTCGCACGCTCCGCAGGTGGCCATCGGCGTGCCTTATGCGTACATCATTCGGAAAGCGGCGGAGCCGGGTGCGCAGCCGGGCGTCATTTCACCGCCGGCGCCGCAGCCGATTGCGCCGACAACGGCGCCCGGGGACATGTTTGCTCCCCCGCCGACGAATCCCGAGGCGCCGACGACCGCGCCCGGGAACCTGCTTGTCCCGCCGCCGACGAATCCCGCCGGTCCGCAGGGCCGGGCTAATCCTGCCGCCCCGACGCAGCGGACGATCGCAATGGACCATGTCCCATCGCCAGGGTTGAAAGCAGCCCCTATACAGTCGTCACAGGTGTTTCGGTTCGATGACGTGGAAAACCCGACCGACATGCGGATCATCCGCGTGCCGATCGATCAATTGAGGCAATATGGGGAGTTGAAATACAACGTCGTGATCCGTCCCGGCGACATGATCATCGTGCCGGACCCGGTCACGGGCGTTTATTACATTGGAGGCCACGTTCTGCGTGCCGGTGTTTTCGGACTGACAGGCGTGGGCGTTACGCTCAAGCAGGCGTGGGTGGCGGCCGGCGGGGCGGATGGTTTCGCGTTCCCGTATAGAACCGAACTCGTTCGCCGGATCGGTACCAATAAGGAAGTCTGCGTTCGGGTGCGTATGAATGACATTCTGGCGCTTGAGGAGCCGGATATTTATTTGAAACCCAACGACGTTATTTTCGTCGGCACACATTTTATTTCGCCGTTTCTCGCGGCAGTGCGCACCTCGTTTCGCATAGGTTACGGCGCAAGCTGGTCTTACGATCGAAACTTTTACAATGGTCCGAATGCCTTCTAGGGACGGATGGCGGATGGTCCGATATTGCGGCAGGTTTAATGAAAACCTCAATCGTGTAGCATAAAGTTCCGATGCCGCAATAGTTGGATTCGGGGATGACGGATCGAACTTGCCGCCCGAGCCGGGCGTAAACGTCCGGCAGGCGTTGTTTTGAAGGCGCCAGGGTGGCGGCTTGGCAATCTTGTCCCATGAGCCAGACGCAAATCAACGACGTGGATAACGGTGATGCCGTCCTGACGGGCGAGTTGCCCGGGGATGCGCTGGGTTCCGTCGCCGATCCGGTAAGATTCGGCCTCAAGCGTTCGGTCTGGATTCAGATCGCCGTGATCACCGCGCTGTTCAGCGCCTTGTTCTGGCCGAACCTTCGCCGGCTCTGGGACAAGACCAATCCTTTCTACGGGGAAGCGAATTGGGGACACGCAATCTGCATCCCGCTGATTGGGCTTTATTATCTGTACGTGAACCGTGAAAAGCTGCTGCATGGAAGCTCGTCACGGCAACCCACGCGCCGGGAAGTGGGGCTGAGGGTGTGGGGAATGCTGGCGCTGGCGGTGACGTTGCCGCTGGCCTTGATCTACGAGGAGGCCCGCCGGGTATTCTTCCCCGCCGCCATGATCGCCGCCGCGATCGTCGCCGTGCCGCCGGTGTGGAACCTTTTGCGAAATTCGGAATCGCTCGCGCAACGCGCCGACGAACACTCTGCCGGTTGGTTCGGCGGCTTCGTCGTGCTTTTCGGCATCGCCATGTTCCAATACGCCATTTTCCCGGGGCAAAACGATTTTCTGAAGGACTTGGGAATGGTGATCACGTTGTTCGGCGTGGTCCTGGCGCTGAGCGGGTGGAGCGCCATGAAGGTGGCGTGGTTCCCGATCGCATTCCTGGTTTGCGGGCTGCCATGGCCCGGACTGGTCTATAGCAGGGTTGCCGAACCCCTTCAGCAGCTCGCCGCCAACGTCGCGGTCTGGACGTTGCAACTAACCGGCGTCGAGGCGTCCGTCGGCGGGACGAAGATCTCGATGGTCGGCGGCGACGGCAACTGGCGGACCCTGAACGTCGCCGAGGCCTGCGCGGGAATGCGCTCGCTCATGACGTTCATATCCGTCGCGGCGGCCGTGGCGTTTCTGTCGAACAGGCCGCTTTGGCAGAAAATCATCGTGGTGCTGTTCGCGGTTCCAATCGCGATCTCCTGCAACGTGATGAGAGTCTCGGGCCAGGGACTTTTGGACCGCTACGTCAGCCATTCCCTTTCCGAGAACTTCGCCCACCAGTTCGTGGGTCTGATTATGCTGGTTCCGGCGTTTCTGATGATATTGCTTGTGGGCTGGATTCTGGACCAGATATTCGTGGAGCAGATCGACCGGCGCTTTGTGGCGATAGCGCCGAAGGTACTCACGCGTTCGATGGCGCCGGTAGCGTCGGCCCTAACGCCAGGGGCAGCGCCAAGAACCCTGGCGGCGATCCGTGGGGCCGGCGCACCGCCGCAACCGCTTGCGCAACCGGCGAAGGCCGCGATGGCGCCGGCCAAGCCCGTGCCTGCACTGGCCAAGCCCGCGGCTGCACGGGCGAAGCCTGGGCCGTCTTCGCCCAAGCCCGCCGCTGGGCCGCGGAGAGTGGCCGGGGACATGAAATCCATCGTGCCGCCGCCTCCCTCGATTCGTCTGGCGTTGCGCCCGCCGTCGCCGCGCAAGCGCCGCGACAACAACAATGGTAATGGGGACTCGAATTCCCAATCGGAGGCCGGATGAGTTGGAATCGTCCCAAATTCTTACGGGGTCGGCCGCTGGGCGTGGTGCATCCGGCGTTTGTGATCGTTTCGGGAATCCTACTGGTGTCGGCCATCGCGTTCAATGGGTTTGTGTGGAACCTCAAGCTGCATTTTAAGAAGGACCCGGTTGCCCAGCCGCGCGAGTTCCGCGATTTGCCGCCGGTCATGGGCCGTTGGCTGCAAGTGTCGCAGGACGACAAGTTGGACAAGGAGACGGAAGACGTTCTGGGCACGGAAAGTTACATTTATAGGGATTACATTGAAGTGGACCGGGCCGGCGCGGATCTGGTGGCAATGTTGGCGGCAAAGGCGGACCCCGCTTCCGCGGCGACGCAGCCGGCGTTGCCGGATGCGCCCGCCGAGAAAGCTGCCGAAGCCGCCAGGACGAAATTTAATTCGATTTCCTTCGATCAGCAGGTGCGGATGATCACCGCCGCGCTGCAAGGCAAGGCGCCCGGCGAGCGCAAGTCGATCGCATCGGCGCTGGAGGTGAAGAACCATTCGGGCGACGTGATTCACCTTGGGTTGACGTATTACACCGGCCTCGTGGATACGGTGGCGCATATTCCCGACCGCTGCTACATCGCCGACGGATACGAGCCGTCATCCTACACGGTGCCCGTCTGGCAGCTTGGCACGGACGCTTCCGGCAAGCCCTTTTCTCAGTCGGTTCGATTTATCAGCTTCCAGGACTCCACCGGACTTAACCGGGTATCCAAATGCGTGGCCTACGTCTTCCACACCAATGGTCATTATGAGAGCGATCCCCTGGGGGTACGGCAAACCTTGGAGGATTTGACCGAACGTTACGGCTATTACGCCAAAATCGAACTGATGATGCTTGTGCCGAACATTGAAGATACCGATATTTCTAATGCCAGTACGGCAATGGCGGACTTTCTCACGGCGGCGCGTCCGCAGATCGAAACTTGCTTCCCTGACTGGACTAAGGTGAAGCATTCCCATCCCTAGGAGGCTTTTTGGGGCGATCCGTTGGAATGGCGCCGTCGAAAGATGCAACTTTCGACCGCCCAGAGGCATATTGGAGATACCCAACTCCTTTTTTGTGTTCAGGCGGAGATTGAAGGGCTACTCATGGCAAGACGGCTTAACACCAGATTTTTAACAATCCTGCTTCTCGTTTTGGTGGGAGCGGTAGCCGCGGCGCTCCTGGCGCAGAGATTCCTGATCCACGAGCAGCCGGACCGGTACATCGCTTTAGGCCAGCAGGCGATGAAAGACCACAACTGGCAAGATGCGGCGGGCGACTTCGCCAAGGCGGCCAAACTGAATCCGCGCGACCCCCAGTCGCCGATGATGCTCGGCGCAGCCATGGCCAAGTTAGCCGAGGAGGATCCGCGAGTCAGCCAGCTTGAGGTTGCCGCATATACCCAGGCGCTGGAAATCGATCCCGCCTACCTGCCGGCGCTGAAGGCGCTGAGCAATTGGTATACAACCCATGCCGAGCAAATGCCCAGATCCGATTTTTACCGCAACGCCATCGACTACAGCCGACGGGCCCATCAGGCCGACGCGAATGACGAGCAGATGGAAGCCTTGGCGGACAAGCTGGTCATCGAAGCCTGGTCCAACGGACTCGATGCCGACCAGAAAGAGGTGGATGCCGCCATCAAGGAAATGAAGGACCTCTCGAAGAAGTACCCCGCTAACGGGGATCTACCCTACGCTATTGCCAGCGCCGAGATCGAGTTGGGAACGAATTTGGCGGGGCAAAACCCGTCGCCGGTTCAGTTGAAGGAGGTCACCGAACATTACAAGAATGCGGTGGCGACGTTTGAGACGGTGCTGACGGGTCCGCACGGGGGCTCGCAAGACCAAAACGCCGCGATGCATTTTTACTTCGCCCGGGTGCTGGAACACTTGTCAAATGTGGATGAATCAAGTCCCGACGTGATGAAGAAAGACCAGGACCGGTCGGCGACGGAGATTTCCCGGGCGGTTGCATTGGCGAAGGAGGGCGACCCGATCTACCTGGACATCTACCAGACCGCGGCGGAGATGGCCATGCGTCGGGGCGATCCGGCCGGCGCGATGAAAATATATGAAAGAATGCCCGATTCGGCCGACTCGCGCCTGGCGCGGGCGGAACTGATGGGCCGCTCGCCTGACACGCAAGAGCAGGCGTTGCAGATGCTCAAATCCACGCTGGGGTCTCTGACGGACGATCCGAATCACATCGCGTTGGGCGGCGTGAGGTTCAGGGTGATGATGGAGATCGCCAGGGTCCAGGTTTTTCAGTACCTTTTGATGCCGGCCTCGCCCGAAAAGACAAAACTCCACGATGAAATCCGCGCTTCCATGGACAAACTAGACCAGGCGGCCGGAGTCAGAACGGTTCTACCGCTCAAGGAGGTGGAAGCCCGATTCCAGATCGGCTCAGGCTCCGGCGAAGAGATGCTCGCCATTCAGAGCCTCAGCAAGACGATGACGGACAACCCTCCGGCGGCGAAGAGCTATTATTGGTTCGTATTCCAGACCCTGCTGGCGCAGGGAGACGAGGACACGAACCAGTCCAGCAATGCCCTGGCGATTCTGAAGGACGTGGTCCAGCAGTTTCCGCGAGACGTGCAGACGCGCAAGCACTTGATCCGTTTGCTGATGGTCGCGCAACCGGACCAGGTTCCCGCCCACCTTGAGGAGCTCCAGCGCCTCAGCCCAAAGGATCCCGACCTGAACGTTTTTCGGATTCAAATCCTGCTGAGCAACCCGGAGAAAAACCACGACAGGATCAAAGAACTCTACTCGCAGCTCAGTGAAAAGAATACCAGGATGATCAGCGCCAAAGCGCGCGTGGCGCTGGTGATCAAGGATTATGACGAAGCGGCCCGGCTTTTGGCGCTAAGCACGGCCCAGAAGCCCGACAACGTCAGCGATTGGGTCCTGCTGTCGGAGCTTCTGTATCGCCAGGGCGACAAGGAGCAGGCTCTGGCTGCGGCCAATCGCGGGCTGGCGGCCAATCCGAAAAACCCCCGGCTTCGCGTGCTGGTCCCCGTGATTGAGGGCGAAGACGCCAAAAAAATCGAGGCTCTGCAGAAGGACATCGCCTCGGAGAACCCCGACAAGGTCCAGGGACAGTTGATGCTGGCGGCACTGGCCGCGCGCCGCGGCGATCAGGCTGAAGTGACAGCCGATCTCAAGAACGCTCAAGCGCTGGCGCCCGATTCCGCTCGCGTCCAAGAAGTGCTTTTCAATCATTATCTGGAGACCAATCAGTATCCGGAGGCGAGCACGTGCATTCCCGTGCTGGCTAAGACGAACGCCGACCAGGCGGAGGGACAAATGTACCGCCTGGCCCTGGCCGTGGCACAGAAGGATTTCGCCACCGCCGAGGCGATCGCGCGGAAACTGACCCAGGACAAACCCGAGTTTGCGCGTTCCTGGCTTTCGTTGGGGAGGGTGTTGGAGGCGGAATCGCTGTACGATCAGGCCGCTCCTCAATATCTCGTTTCCTTGCAGAAGGAATCCAATCTGTTGGACGCGTACACCGGGCTGACGCGCTGTTATTATGCTTTGAACAGGCCCGATGACGCGCTGCACACGATCGAGGACGGTCTCAAGTATCTGCCGAACGACACGACCCTTAGCGCGTTGAGGGTGACGCATGAACTTAACTTCGGCAAACCCGACGTCGCCTTGAAAGACATCGAAGATGAGTTGCGCGCCCGGCCCAATCAGCCGCAACTCTATGCCGCCATGGCCGACGTGACACTTCGCTACATCGACATGCTTATCAAGAACAACCAACCCGACGACGCTGTCAAACAGGCGTTGGAGGCCGTCAAGGTGCTGCAAGACAAGACGGTGCGATGGCCCGAGGAATCGGAGTTGTATGTCGCGTTGTCTCGATGCCAGTTGGCTGCCAAGCAGCCGGACGCAGCCCTGAAGACGCTGGAAGCCTGGGTGTCGCAGCCAACTTGGAAAACGGAGCCCGAACCGTACCTGGCGCTATCCGATTTCTACGAACGAGTGGGAATACACGACAAGGCCGAAGATGAAATGCACGACGCGATGGCGCGATCGGGCTATCGGCCCGACATGCAAATCCGCATGGCGAGCCTGCTGGCGATGCACCGCAAATACGACGACGCCCTTCGCTTGTTGCAAGACGTGAATACGGACAATCCCGATGTTCAGGAGAAGACGGTTCAAATCCTGCTCGTCGATGGAAAATTCGACGAAGCGCAGAAGCAGCTGAAGTCCGATCTGAGCCGGAATCCGGTAAATGCCGTGCAACTGCTCACCATCTGGTCGCTGGCGCTGTTCGAACACCACCAGTATCAGGATGCCGTCGACCACGCGACGCAGGCGCTGGCGACCAACCCGAGGGAACTGACCGCGCGATACTGCCGGGCGCGCGCGCGGTTGCTTCTGCAGCCGCCGGACGCCCGCGGGGCTTTGGAAGATCTCGAAGTGGTACGGCAGTCCAATCCCAACAAGATAGACATCCGGCTGTGTCTGTCCGACGCCCATGTAATGCTCAACCAGCCGGATGATGCCGCCAGCGAGTTGCTGGCGGCACTCCGGATCGAGCCGAAGAACAAGGACGTGCGGATGAGGCTCGTGAGCATGTTGAGCGGCGGCCCGCATCCGCGGCTTCCCGAGGCGCTGAAGCTCCTGCAAGACGTCGAAACCGTCGCCCCATTCAACCGCGACCCGGATATCTTCCAGAACGAAGCGATGATCGACAGCGAGTTGGGTAACCAAGACGACGCTCTGGCCAAGAGCGAAATAGCGCTGCGGCTTATGCCGAACGATCCAAGGGTCGTGCGGACCAACATGCAGCTTTTGCAGGGCCGCAAGGATTTCCAGGCCATCGTTGACCACTACGCGACGATGAGCAACAAGCTTAAGACAACCTCATGGGCCCTGTGGGACCTGGCTCTGGCGGAAAAGCGCCTGGATAACGAGCAGGCGCTGCCGGACTTCAAGAAGGCCCTCTCGGCCGCGGAGGCCGAAGACCAACCTCTTCAACTGAGCAGCATCGCACAAAGTCTTAACCAGGAATTTGGTTACGACGAAGCCATCAAAGACGTTGCGGCCTTGGCCAAGGACAATGTATCGGCCAAGATCACGCTCGTGCAGCTCTATCAAGGGCATGGAGACGATTCGGCCGCGCTGGCGACGGTCGACGGAATCATGAGTAATTTCGATAAACTCAGCAAACCAGATCAGGTCATCGTCTTGTCCGGCGCCGCGGTCATGTATCAATTGGCCAAACCGACGCCCCTGGTGGACAAGGCCTATGCGGCATATCAGCGATGGCTACAGCTCGAACCGGACAATCTGGAGTCACTGAACAATCTCGCCTGCTTGCTGGCCGACGACTATTCACCCCCGCGTGCCCAGGAGGGTTTGCAGTACGTCAATATCGCCATCAGCAAGATGTCGCGGCTCGGCCGGACGGAACCGCGTCTGCTGGACACGCAGGCATGGCTGCTGATTTTGAACGGCTCGGTGGCCGATGGCGTACATATCCTGAACACCGCAATGGATAGCTTTCCGCCGTTTCCCGATGAGTATTTGCATCTCGGCGAAGGCTATCTGCGGATGGAGACGCCCGATCCGGTTCAGGCCGAGATGCAGGCAAAGCTTGGCCTGCAAATGGTTAACAAGCGAAAGGCCGGCGCACAGGATGACGGTCTCCGCGCTAAATTGCAGGATTTGATTAACCGATCAGAGGCGATGAAGCTTGCCAAGCCGTAAGCATCGGTCCTATAAACCGTTGGGTCGCTTCGTCGCATGGCAATGACGCTTGAATGGGTCGATTTAGCATGAGAGCTTTTGGCAAAATTGAAAATTTGCACGGCTGTGTTTTCCCGTGTGTTGTGGACAATGGGCGCGGCGAAAAGGCTCGGATTGAAACGGGTGTGCGCGGTTTCCCAGGAGATGTATTGTCATGACTACGTTACCGCAGACGGCAGCAATACGATTGCCGCGGCCGGGTCTTTCCTCTTTGCCCGTTACCGCCACCATTCCCGCGGCCGCCGTCGGCCACGCCCCGGCCCAGCCTTCTTTCAGCATGTCCGGCTCCGACGCCTGGCGCGTGATTCGCTCCAATCTTTGGTTGATCATCCTATTTTTGATCGTTAGCGCCGGCGCCGGATATGGCGTCAATTACTGGTTGAATAAGTACCATCCACATTACACCGCCGAAGGGAAGGTGGTTATTCCAGGCATGTTCGAGTCCA
>Ga0209415_10010163_pt1 | contig 16054 bp, 14 predicted proteins | sample PeaSoiSIISIP2007_FD_187696 | JGI IMG/M metagenome (GOLD analysis project Ga0209415, IMG submission 187696) | Peat soil microbial communities from Weissenstadt, Germany - SII-SIP-2007 (SPAdes) (version 2) | ecosystem: Environmental > Terrestrial > Soil > Wetlands > Peat | place: Germany...
TCAGTTGGTTAGAACGCTGCCCTGTCACGGCAGAGGTCGCGAGTTCGAGTCTCGTCGTCCCCGCCATTCCTTTCAATGGTTTGTGAAGAAAGGATGGCATCCTCCATGGCTTTTGTTTCGTTCTTTGTCTCATAACCCATCGTTTGACCCTAGCCGCTTATCCAAGTCCTTTATGATGGGGAATCGCTCAGCAGCGGGAGGATGTGATCGTGGGCATGGCGTCGGGACTTTTGGCAGCGAATCGGTATTTCAAAGCACAGCGGGAAGCGAGGCGATGGAATGTCGAATGATGAAGCTTTTGCTTGGATTCAGGAATTTCCCGGAGCCGTGACCGTCTGCGATAGTGACGGGATAATTTTGGCAATGAACGACAAATCGATTCGGACTTTTCAGGATAGCGGCGGTGCCGCGCTGATTGGTTCCAATCTGTTCGATTGCCATCCCGAACCCTCGCGCACAAGGTTGAAGGAGTTGCTCAGCGCTGGACGCACCAACGTTTACACCATCGAAAAGAAGGGAATCAAGAAGCTGATCTATCAGTCTCCTTGGTATGTGAAAGGATCGTATCGCGGGTTTGTGGAACTGTCGCTGGAAATTCCGGCTGAGATTCCCCATTTTGTGCGCGGCGAGTGATGAGCGATACGTGAATTCACAGGTGTCCTACGAAGCGGGGAGTGGCCGGGGTTTACGGCACATTGCACTGCAACAGAAAGATCCACAGCCATTCATACTTCTGAGGGGGTAGGATTTTCCTCACTTGGGAAAGAGCTTGCTCAACCGTTCCGCCAGTGTGCGCACCGCTTTGTTTAATTCAGGAAGCCCGGGTGTGTCGAAATCTACGTCAAGGCTCTCCAGGTCGCGAGCGACGTCGTTAACCAACTGAGTCGCCATTTCCACACGCTGGCTTGTGACCTGCAACATCAACTTGTACGGATCGTTCCCTTTCCCTTGCGCCTCTAACCATTGCTGTACAGCGGCGCTTGCCTGCCGCGCCCTTTCCGTGGCGTTGCGAAAGTCCATAAGAGCTTTCACATTGATCATTCCGGTTTTCACCGAATCCTGCAGGTCCTTAAGTTCTTCGTTGGTTTTTTTCAGACGGGATGAAAGTTCCGGACTTTGGGGCGGAGTCTGGGCCATAACTGCAACATCCTTTCGCGCCGGGCAGGCCGAAGCTCTGCACCGCCGCTTTGTACAGCGTAGAGGGAGGTCTGACCATTGTCGATGTTACGGCAGTCACGGTCCTGCGGCGTAGGTTAGCGCCCATCTGGCGCAGCGCCGCGCCGAGCGGCGACTTTCAAAACCACGAATCGGCGACGCCACGTTTACAGTTTTGCAGCGACGGGCACAGCGAGATTGAATCGATCGTGCAAGAATTTAGCCGCTTCGTCACGCTCTGGAGACGAAATTTCAGGAGTGGAATTCAAGTACATTATGTACTGTTCGGCAGCGCTATCCGGGTCGCCGCGCTGCGCGTAGATTCGCGCCTGCTGCAGGACATCGGCCGGCAGTTCCGATGCTCGTTCCCGGACCACCTTGACCATGACATTCCGGGCCTCAATCTCCAGGTCGGTCAGAAACTGAGCCTCGTCCGGCTCCACGCCCTTGTTGGTAATCCCTTCGGTATCTTCCGGATTGACATCCTGCAGGACAACCGTGCTGGTGTGGTTCTTTCTGTGAACATCGATAGGCTGGCCGATGACATTACCCGACCGGTCACTAACGCGGAAGCTAAGTTCTATGGAAGCGCTGAGATCAATGGCCTTTTTTGTATAGTGATAAGGTTCGGCGATCGCTTCCACGCGGTTCTCTTCGCTCGAGTCCAATTTGTTGCGCAACTCGTCCGCATGCTTCTGTGCTTCCTGTACCGCGTCATTCGCAGGCGCGATCTCCTTTTTCTTGTGCTGGGCCTGAGCATCCGCCAAGGTTCGCTGCGCGGCGGCGAGTTGCTCTTGCGCGGATTCATAGTCGCTCTTGGCTTGCAGCCACGCCGGGTTCTTTATCTCGTGTGTGCCGGCCCGGTATTTTGATTGCGGTGTCTCCAGATTTGCATTCCTGAGCACCCGGTGTTCCAGGACCTCTCCCACCAGCATAAAGTTGGGCTGCATAGCGTCGGCGGCCTCTGCGGGTTTACGCACCACCTCAACCGACACCCCGGAAGATTCCAAGCCGTTAGCTATGGCGTCAGCCATTTGCTCGGCGAACCCCGGGCTGTCGCTCCTCGAAGTCTGATCGCGGAGCATGATGCCGATCGAAATGCGGGCCCGGCGCTGATACAGAGAGGCATGCTGCGCCAGCTGAGCCTTGAGATTGTCGAGATTGGTGATTCCGTAGCGTTGTGCCTCTTTGAGGTATAGCCATGCCACGCCAGTACCGGATCCTGAAGGCTTTTCCAGGTATCGACTGGCCTGGTCGACGTAGTAAGCGCTGATCTTCTCAGAGAGAAAATCTCGCTTGAGTGCGAGGGCCGGGTCGTCGCTTAAGGAGCTGGCGCGATCCAGCAAAACGTAAGCCTCCAGAACGGCATCCTCATCGGCCCTGGTCTTGATTGGAACATGTGATTCCTGAAGTTTCTGTGCCCGTCGAGGGGCGGCGCTCACGTAGTTGTGTGCCAACGCCGAAAGCTGCGAGGTCACCAGAGCGCGCTGCTTGTCCGGCAAGTCGGCCAATACGTTATAAGCCTCGACAAACTCGTTCGTGCTGGCATACTCATTGCTCTGGAGGACAGCAAGATTGGCTTTCAGCTGATCGCGCTGGGCGTTCAGTTGGAGTGTCGCGTCATTGAGCGCGGCGACAGCTTCCCGGCTGTCTGGCCGGATCGCCGCCGCCTTGCGAAACTCTGCCACGGCCTCTTCCCAGTCCTGCTGAACAGCCAGTATGTGTCCGCGGTCGAAGTGATGTTTGTAGGCTGCATTTACCACCCCCTCCACCCGCGACATTTCCGAAGCAAAGGAGATGTAGGGGCCCAGAGAGTTCAGCGCATCGTCGTAGCGTCCGGACGCTCTCAAGGATTCCGCATTGCTGACAGTTGTTTCGAGCGTCCGTTCCTCCGCTGCGACCTCGCGGCGAAGATTGAGCACCGGCGCGTAGTCGGGCCGGACGGTCAATAGGCGCTCCAGATGCACTCTAGCCGCAGCCAGTTGCGAGTACCCCGAGCCGTGCTCTTGCAGTGCTTTTTGGAATGCCTGCAGGCGCGCGCGGTCCGGTTCCAACAGGCTATCGAGCTCTCGGCCGATGGTATCCATCAGCTTGATGGCCGGGCTATATCCGGGAGACGCCTGGTTCGCGGCTTGTGCCTCCATGCACGCCTGCCGTAGCATGGCAATTTCCCTGCGTGGGCCGCTTGGCTTTTGATACTGCCCGAAAGCGGCTTCCGCCGCCTGTTGGTGAAGCCCCGCGATTGCGTTTTGCGCACCGGCCAAACGGTTGGAAGACGGATACCGGACCACGAAATCCTGCCAGTCTTTGAGCGTATTCGCCCGCTGGGCGCGCAGAAAGTCGGCCAGTTCAACGTCTGGCGAGGGGACAAACACTACTTGCACTCCGGGCTTCAATGCCGGTATTCCGAGATCGAGCCCAGAGGCAGAGACAGGGGCACCCTGGAGCACAGCCTGCTCGGCCGCTTCCGCCGGAGTGAGTTCAGGTTTTCTGTCGAACTTGAGGTTGCTGGGAACGACGCATTCTGGCTGGGCATTCACCGTCAACATGAGCACGCCGTCTTCGCGAAGTTGAAGCGATGAGGCTCCGCCGAAGGGGACGCGCGGAAGCGCGTTGTAGGCGTTCTTGTCGAATTTCGAAACGCCGTCGCAGACACGCACTTCCGTCTTGCCGTTCAGGGTGACTCCTGTAATCTGAACGTAAGCGGCGCCTTGCGTCCCGTCAAACAAGACGATCGCCGCAACCGGAGCATCCTTGGCCGAAGCAAAAACCGAGCCCGCCAGGATGCCCACCACAAGTAAGCAATGCCGTCCGAAGCGAGCGCAGACGCTGCTCTGCTGCGTAGGCCCACATAGTAACGACGAAAATGCTTTTCGCAACTTCATGATCTAACCCGAATTATATTCTCGCGGAAGATGGCAGCGTTGTGAGGCTTGCTCAAGTTCTTAGGACACTAAAGTAACCTTTAACAATCGGGTCCTGCGGCTATCATTAACCTTGTGGTCCCAGGCCCAAAAATCTGTGTGTCCACACATGTTTGCGAAAGCCAACGGGTTCATATTCTGCGATGGAATTCTCCGAGTCGCTACAGAATCGCCGTGAGCAATTCGACTCTGCTTCCGACAGGGAAACTCTCGGCGGTAGTGTCTCGCTCTTCTTGCGCCTATGGAGCTATTGCGGTCCGTCGCAGCCGCCGAACGGCCTGGCTCTGGAACAGGATCCGGAGGTCGCAGAGCTCATTCGCGGGATCATTCGCGAAGGCCAGGGAACAATCGCCGAATGCCAGCCCGAATTGTGGTCGGCTCGCTTCGAGGATGCTTTGCACGCCCTGTCAACAGCCAAGGCACTGCAGGGACGCTTACTCACTTTCCATCGGAAAGCAGAACCCCAGCAGGTAGTTCCGTCGATCCTGATTTACAGCACGAAATATGAAAGAGTTTCCGGTTATGACAACGGCGTTCCCGAAGACATGCTGGCCAATGTCACCTCGGCGCAAATTCTCGTATCCGGCAGCATTTACGAGATGGTCAAGAACGCACCGGGCTTTCAGTTCAACCCCCAACCGGTGCGTGAAGCAGGAGAGACCTTCGGTCCTGAAGCGATCTATGAGTTACTCTGGACCGATGAGTCGACCTACGGGCACCTGCGGCAGGCAAATCGCAGCGGCCTCGACAAGATAGGCCGTTACCAGATCCAGGAGGAACTGGGCCGCGGCGCCATGGGAGCCGTCTATAAAGCCTATGATCGGCTGATTGGACGGACCGTCGCGCTCAAGACCATCTCCATCAGCCGTAATACTCCCGACGGCGACGACTTGATGGGGAGGCTCAAGCAGGAAGCCAAAGCAGCCGGTAAACTGGATCACCCCAATATCATCACCATCTATGACGTGGCGCAGGCGGACGACGTTGTCTACTTGAGCATGCAGTTCGTAGAGGGAAAGACGCTGCTCACCTTGCTGGCCGAAGATGGAGTCCCGTCGCTGGCGACCTTCATTTCATGGGCCGACCAGATCTCGAGTGCGGTCGGTTTTGCTCACGCTCACGGCGTAATTCACCGCGATCTAAAGCCGGCCAATCTCATGCTGACCAGCCAGGGCGTCATCAAGGTCCTGGATTTCGGCATAGCCAAAATCGAGAATGCGACGCTTACGCAAACCGGCCTGGTGGTGGGCACACCCAGCCATATGGCTCCCGAGCAGGTGGCAGGCAAGAAAGTTGACCATCGTGCCGACATTTTCGCTCTGGGCTCGGTTTTCTATGAGCTGGTGACTCGTGAAAAGCCCTTCCGGGGAGATATCGCGACCATTCTTTATAAGATCATGAACGAAGATCCGGTGGCGCCATCGCTCATCAATCCGGCTCTTCCGGGGGGCATCGACGCTATCATCCGCAAAGCCCTGGCCAAGGACCCCAAGGAACGCTTCCAGACCTGCGAGGAGATGCGCAAAGCCTTGCTTGAGCAAGCCGCGCTGTTGAACATTACACCGGCAGCGGGCGTCGCAGGTGTTCGGCCAATCGCCAAGCCAGCGCCGCGCGCGTCCGCTACCATTCCCAACTTCCTTCTCCAATACAGTTCTCCGCAGCGATCGCGGTGCGTCTGGCCAATTATGGCTTTAGGACTCGTGCTGGCGATCATTGCGACCACGAGTTGGGCTTTCTATGCCCGGGCGCACACGGGCGCTTTCCCCCCGCCGATAAGAAAACTTGTGGCGGCGTTTCAGGGCACACGGCTGCCCCAGCCCGCCGGCAGCGTGAACAATCAGACTACTCAGAAAAGTGCCGTCAACGAGCCTGACAGTGCTGTGACGACCGCCGCTACGCAGCCGCCGGGGGCGACCACCAAGGCGGATGCGGTGCAGACGCAAACAGCTCCCGAAAGCTCTGGGGTTTCCGCCGCACCATCGCAAGAACCGGTCGAAGGGGAATCTTCAACCAGTCAGCCCCCTAGTGATGGTGCTAACGTGTCCGCGGCGGCGGCAACATCAAGCCCATTCACGCCGAAGCTGACACCAGCTCTTCAAAGTTCGGGCGCTTCTGGCCAGGCAGTGGTTGCGCCATCTCCCACGGCTTTGCAGCAGAATGACAAGAACCAGCCCGCGGCGGAGAACGCCCGCGCCGGGAATGCGCCTGCCGCGAATGGAGGTGCCGGCGAAAGTCAGTCTGCCGCGCCACCATCCCCATTCAAGCCCGTGAAAAAAACAGGGCCCCAACCCGCTCTGGCAGTCGACGGCTTCAGCCGGCATGATCTCCCGGAATTGCTCCGCCAGGCCGATGCTGCGGAGCAGCGCAGTGATTATCGTCTGGCGCGTTATGAGTACAACCTTATTCTGAAGCTTGACCCCAGCAACACCATGGCGCGCGCAGGCCTGCACCGCGTCCAAGCAGCGGAACCATCGCACTGATGGCTGCGCGGAATCTATTTCAGGCTCCGCTACTCTTCCGTGATACTCGCGCTCGGGTTCCTGATCGGTCGCATCGGGCGATATTCCGATTGTACGGCCGCTCTGAAAACGGCAAGATGAAGCTATGATACGCAAGCCCATCTGGATTGTTCCGGTGCTGTTGCTGTGGGTGGCCACCGGCGCGCTCGCCGCTGATACCGTTCTGACGTGGCCGGCCAACGGCGCAGACACAATGTTGCGCTTCACCTTGGGTAAGTTGCGCCAGATCAGTTCCGTCTCCGGCCAGAGCGATTACTTGGGTGAGGCGCTGGCGGAAAACCTCAGCACGAAAGCAATTCCTTCCGCCTCTTTCTATCTCTACCTGCTGGACAAAAACGGCAAGCGGGTGGGCGAAGGATATCTGGAAGTGACCAATTTGGCGGCTGGGCAACGGGCCAAGATCCCGGTCACCGCGCATGCTTTGGGTTCCTTTGCCAGCATGGAGTTGCAGCCGCAGCATTTGCCCTCCGACGAGCCGATGAAGATCAAAATGAGCATCACCAGCGTGCCTTCTGGCGCCAGCCTCAAGCTTGATTCGCAAGAGTCCGGCGTGACGCCGCAGGTGCTCCCCGTCGCCCCGGGCAAGCATGTGCTCGAGTTCAGTAAAGAAGGTTATGCCACCGAGAACACGCCGTTGGAGATTGCGCAGAACGCCCTGCCCGGTAGCGTCGAACTGGAGTTGAACCCGTTGACCATGGATACCGTGGTTTTGCGCGACGGAAAGGTGCTGTCGGGCAACCTCATCTCGGTGACCGGCACTGGCGTGGACATCAATGTGAAAGGCAAGCCCATCAAATTGGAGCGCAGTCGAGTGGCCCGGATTGTGTTCGGGAAACGCAAGCCATCCGCCGGCACCCACGCCCCAAAGAATTAGACTAGAGGATGCAGACGCTTGCAGTCGCTTCCCCGTTGCGAGCAGCTGAACTGGCTAGACTGTTGGCCGCAGTGTTGTTCTCTCGACGAACGTGGGAAATAGAGAAATCGAGCGAACGGGCCAATTTCCGGCAGATCCAATGCAGGGAATAGAGCCGCGGGCTGCGGCAACGGTACTCACCCTTCATCTGCCTGACCACTACTTCGGAATCTGAAAACACATGAAGCGCCCTGGCCCTAAGCCCCAGGGCACATTGCAATGCTTCCAGCAGGGCAAGGTATTCAGCGACATTATTGTCCTGATGTCCGATCCACTTGGCGATCCTGATCGTGCCGTTTGTGTCGCCGTCAATCACCACTCCAATGCCCGACGGACCCGGATTCCCGAGAGAGCCGCCATCGACGTAAGCTACGAGATCTGACATTGGATACTGATCTGAATCTTCATCATGCGGGACCCATTTTGCCCCGTCAAGATGCTTACCTGATTCCTCCACACTCCTTAGTTGTTGCCCAAATGGATGCCAGACCATCGAGTGGCCTGTGCACCATTCTGTGGAAAAATGGAAAACAATTAATCTCCCATTCATTAAGCGTCAACAATTCAATGGGTTGCAGTTCTGGGTCTTTGTCGAACGCAATCGGCCATTTGCACCAAAAAAGGGCATTGACAATCTTCGAGCTAATCTCTAAGGTTGCTCCCGTCGACGGCTGAAAGGGTTGGCTTAAATAAAATTTTGCCAGTCCGAAGTAAGCTGAGTGATCAGTTCGGCGGGGTAACTCGACGGACAGCCAGACCTGAAAAAACCGACGGCTCTGCGAGGAGAAGTTGGGGTTTGGGACCGCGAAAGCGGTGATCGCATCGAGGGCTGTGACGGTGCATGTCTCCACGCTGTTGGCTCCCTCGCAGGAGTTGGCGGCTAGAGCATAACCAAAGTCACAGCCTTTACCTTTCCCCCCTCCTTTTTTCCCAAAAAATATTTTGATGTGGCGCAGGTCCTTTCAGCAAGAACGATGGCTCTGCCAGACAGTCTACTTTCCCGCCTCATCGACAATCTGCAAGATCACTTTCTCGACCTCGGCGGCGATTTCCTCCAGACCCGATGCCGGACAGAGCGCGACCACGGCTGAGGGCCGCATGGTGCTGATAAAGGTTTTTGGGCCCTCGGTATAGACGGCGATCGGGCACGGCAACATAAGAGCTACGTTGATGTCCTTATCCAGGGCCTCGCTGACATAGCGCGCATTGCAGACTTCGATGATTTTCAGTGGACTTCGAGGAAAGCCTTGTTCCGTCAGGGTCGCGGCTACATCGTAGGTGTTGATCACGCGGAAGTTCTTTTCCACCACCTTTTCTTCAACGGCCTCGACCGCCGTGTCGAAAGACTTGTCGGTGTCGACAGTGTGGAGGAAGCTCTTCATAGACGGGACGCGCAAGGCGCCCGTTCCCCGGCGTGTAACTCCTCACGCCGTCGTCGAGACTGAAAGCTACCGCCTCTATAGTTTCCGCGCGGCCGGGGGCCGTTGTCAGTGAGAGTCATCACGCATACTTGTGCGGTCGGAGCAGGAGCACCCGCTTTGTAATCAGATTCCTTCTACCGAGCTGCATCGAGTATGTAGTCACCGAGCAGTTTGTCCGTCTGTTCGTGCATACCCCGTGTGTTGTAGTTAGTGCTTGTGATGACGACCGCCATATCGAGGTCCGGAAAGGCTAGCACCTTATTGCCTCCGTTACCCGTCATAAAGAAAGCGCGGTAACTTCTGCCATCGGCCGATGGGAAAGACTGCAGCCACCAGAGGTAGCCGTATTCCTGGTGATCATTAATTGCGGCGTGCGGAGCTGTGCTGGCCGTCACCCATGCTTCGCTGATCAGCTGCTGCGCGTTCGTGGAATTGTCCGGCCATTTGCCGCCGTTGAGATAAAGCTGCGCGATCTTGAGCAAGTCCGGACTCGTAAGCCGAAGGCCGCCCCCGGTCTGCGGAATGCCGAGCGGCGAATAGACCCAGGATACATTCTCCGGCTTGATGCCGAGAGGGGAGAAGAGCTTCTGCTGCGCGTACTGATCGGTCCGCATACCGGTGGTCCTCTGGATCACCTCGCTCAGGGTGAAGACGCCGCCGGTGCAGTAGGCGAAATTGCGGCCGTACTTGGGTGGGTCGGATTTTTCGCCGATTCTCATGTGGCCGGCGATCGGCAGGTCGAGTATGAATTGCGTCCAGTCCTCGATCAGATACATGCGTTCCTCGTTCCCACGCGAGGCATCGTTCCAATCGTCACACTCGAGCGGAGAACTCATGGTGAGGAAGTCCTCGACTGTGATCTTGTCCTTGCGCGGATCGGGATTTTCGAGCCTCCGCCGATGCTCCGGGAGCAAGGCGAGAATCCCGGCATCGATGCCGGTGAGTTTGTTTTCCTGGATGGCGAGTCCGATGAGGATGCCGGTGATGCTCTTGGTCGCCGAGCGCGTGTCGCGAAGCGTGGTCGCGTCGCCATCAAAATATCCTTCGTAGACCAGCTTGCCATGGCGTGCGATGAGCACGCTGCCGATTTTCTTGAACTCACCGGCCTTGATCGCTGCCTCCATCGCCTGGAGTCTAGCCGGGTTGATTTGGGCATCGGCTGGGTTGCCTTTCGTCCATCCGGTTTGGGCGCTGGCGGTAAATGATAAGGCGGCGAGCAAGAGCGTCGAGCGGATCATAGATGGATTTTGACGGTCGAGGCGCCAGAATGTCACGCGCGGATGAAATTATTTTGACATCAAGATCGGTCGAACGGAAGGTATAGCTTTGACCCGGACTGTCGATCAATTAGTATTGTGGGCCGGCTACAACCCAGCTGTCTGTAAGCGGCTGTTGGCGGTTAGTCCCCAAAGGTTTTGGCAGGGCCACCCGGCGAAGGAGAGTCAATCACCATGGCGATAGCAACGACCAATCCTGCGACCGGCGAGGTTGTGAAGACATTCGAGCCTCTTACTGCAGCGCAAATCGAGCAGAAGCTGCAATTGGCGGCTTCCGCGTTCAAAAGCCATCGGCGGACTTCGTTTGCGGAACGTGCCAGCAAGATGCTGCGCGCGGCCGAGATCCTGGAAAAGGAAAAGGACGAATGCGCGCGTTTGATGACGCTCGAAATGGGCAAGCCTCTGAAGGCTGCGGTGGGCGAGGCGCTGAAGTGCGCCAGCGGTTGCCGCTACTACGCCGAGAACGCCGAGAAATTTCTGGCGGACGAAATTGTGGAAACGGGCGCCAAGCGCAGCTTCATTCGCTACCTGCCGATTGGACCTATCCTCGCCGTCATGCCGTGGAACTTCCCCTTCTGGCAGGTGTTTCGTTTTGCAGCGCCCGCGCTGATGGCGGGTAATGTCGGGCTGCTGAAGCACGCGTCGAACGTTCCGCAGTGCGCGCTGAAGATTGAGGACATTCTTCACCGTGCCGGCTTTACTGGAGGTGTGTTTCAGACGTTGCTGATCGGCTCGGGGCCAGTGGATGGCATCCTGAATGACCCTCGCATTGTCGCCGCGACGTTAACCGGGAGTGAGCAGGCGGGGATTCAGGTCGGAGTTTCCGCTGCCAAACGGATCAAGAAAGTTGTGCTGGAACTGGGCGGCAGCGATCCTTTTATTGTCATGCCCAGCGCCGATCTGGACGCGGCGGTTGCCACTGCCGTCGACGCGCGAATCCAAAACAACGGCCAGTCTTGCATCGCGGCCAAGCGCTTTATCGTGTCGGAAAAAATAGCCGCGGAGTTCGAGCGCAAGTTCGTCCAACGTATGCAGGAGCTGCGAGTGGGTGATCCCTTCGACGACAGCACCCAACTCGGACCGCTGGTCAATGCGGACGCGGTTACTACTCTCGATGCCGACGTGAAAAAGACTGTAGCCGCAGGTGCGCGGGTGCTGACCGGCGGCCATCCGCTCAAACGCCCCGGCAACTATTACCCGCCCACGGTGCTGACCGACATTCCGAAAGATTCGCCGGCTTATAAAGAGGAATTCTTCGGCCCGGTGGCGTCAATCTTTCGCGTGAAGGATGTGGATCAAGCCATCCAGATCGCCAACGACTGCCGTTTCGGGTTGGGCGCCAGCGCCTGGACCCAAGATCCTGCGGAAACCGAAAGATTCATTAACGAGCTTGATGCCGGGATGGTTTTCCTGAACAAAATGGTGGCTTCCGATCCGCGGTTGCCCTTCGGTGGCGTGAAGTACTCGGGCCACGGCCGGGAACTCGCCGTTCAGGGGATACGCGAGTTTGTGAACATCAAGACCATTTGGATCCAGTAGGATTGGTCGCATCATTCGAGGGGGATCGAACGAAGCTTGATGGGGGACTCGCGGGTACGAAAATACGGCTGCGCGCACAGGTTGATTGCATCATTCGCTTTCTGCTTCCCGGCGCTTGGCCCTGGCGTTTGGTTGCGGGGCCTCATCTTTTTTTCTTTACTGGCCTCGGCATTCGCCCAGGGCGGCCCGCCCTACTACACCAACGATCCGGGCACTCCCGGCCATCTCAATTGGGAAATCAATCTCGGCTACATGCCCTTTCTCTACAGCAATCAATCCGTCTCCCATACACCCGATCTCGACATCAATTTCGGAGTTGGCGATCGTATCCAGCTCACCTACGAGAATGCCTGGCTGCGCGTCCAAAATCCCGGTACCGAGGCCAAGTTTGGTTTGGGTCAATCCAATCTCGGCGTCAAGTGGCGTTTCTACGACGCCGGAGAATCCGGTCTCAACATCTCGATTTTCCCTCAAGCCTTCCTGAACAATCCCAACGATGCGGTCCGACGCGGCATCACAGCTGCCAGCCAGAGTTTCCTCATGCCTGTCGAATTCTCCAGGAAATTTGGCCCCGTTGGCGTGGATTACGAAATCGGTTATCAGTTTGTCCATAAAGGACCGGACGGCTGGCTGACCGGCCTGGTACTCGGGCACGACTTCACACCAGAATTCGAAATGGACATGGAGTTCTACTGCCAAGGTACCTTCCATCCCTCCGAGAGCCAGCCGACGATTGGCCTGGGCGCTCGCTACAAGATTCATCGGCCAGTGATCCTTCTCCTCATGGCCGGACGTGCCCTTGAACCCACCCGTCCCAACCAGTCCTATTTCATCGGTTATTTCGGGCTTCAATTCCTGCTGCCCCCAAAATCCTACAAATAGATTGACCCTCCAGTCAGGACCCAAGGAGTTCCCGAACCCGAGCCGAGTTTGATAGGGTACTCATGCCATGACTATTAAGAAGAGCGCGGTTCGCAAAACAGCACTCAAGCAAAAAGCGCAACTGATGTCGGGTTCGGAGATTGAACGCACACTGGTTCGGCTGGCTCACGAAATCCTCGAAAAAAACGGCGGCACTGACGGCTTGGGGCTCGTCGGCATCCGGCGTCGCGGAGTTCCCATAGCCGAGCGGCTGGGCAAAATGATTCAACACGTCGAAAAGAAGAAGGTACCCGTGGGCACGCTCGATATCACGTTTTACCGTGATGACCTTTCTACCCTGGGACCCAAGCCGGTGGTGCAGGAAGCTGAAATCGGGTTCTCCATCGAGGGCAAGAAGATCGTGCTGATCGACGACGTGCTTTATACCGGCCGCACCACGCGCGCCGCCCTCGACGCCCTTTTTTCGCATGGCCGCCCCAGCCAGGTGCAGTTGCTGGTGCTGATTGACCGCGGCCATCGTGAATTGCCCGTCGAAGCCACCTTCATCGGCCGAACCGTGCAGACCACCGACAATGAAGTGATCGAAGTCAAGCTGGCCGAGATCGATCAAGCGGAGAAGGTTTTGCTGATGGAGCGGTGACGTCGGGTTAAGTTCGTGTGGGGACGGGCGCCTCGCCCGTCCAGGCCGAGCGCAAGCTCGGCAGTTGCTAGTAGTCCATCGACTCTGGTTTCGCTCTAGCCCTTGACTCTTCCGCTCCACTCCGCGTCAAACCGCCCACGATCGTAGAAAGATTTCTGCGTTCCCACTCCCATAGTGGAAAGGCCGGCGTAAAGATTGGCGCGCTTAACCGCTTCCTGCTCCGGCAGGCCCTCGCCAAGGAAGGTCGCGAAGCTGCCAATAAAAGCGTCGCCAGCTCCAGTGCTATCCACGCTCTTCACGTTAAACGCGGGCACGTGCTCCATGCCATCACTTCCGGCAAGCAGCGAGCCATTCGCTCCCAGAGTGATAATCACGCGTCGAATGCCGCTGGCCAGAAGCTTACCGGCACATCGCTTGGCATCTTCGACATTCCGCACCGGCATGCCGGAAATCGCTTCCGCCTCACTCTCATTGGGAACAAAGTAATCGAGATCCGCTACCGCCTTGATGTCGATGGGTTGCGCAGGAGCCGGGTTCAAGATGCAGCGGATGCCGTTCTTCCGCGCAAACTTGATGGTGTAATACACGGTCTCCAGCGGGATCTCAAACTGAAGAACGATGCAGTCGGCGCTCTTCAGCGTATCCGCGGCCTCATCCACGTCAGCAGGTTTCAATGCGTCATTCGCGCCTTTGACGACGATGATCCGATTCTGCCCAGAGGGATCGACAAAGATCGGCGCTACCCCACTCGACACACCACTAACCTGGCGCACATGCGTAGCATCAATGCCCAGTTTTTCAAAGTTTTTGATGGTCGACGGACCGAACAGGTCGTCCCCAACCCGCGCCACCATGAAGACGTCGGCGCCGCAGAGCCGCGCGGCGACGGCCTGGTTCGCGCCCTTCCCCCCGAATCCCAAGTCAAATTTCTGGCCAAAGATGGTTTCTCCCGGTTTGGGGAACTGGTCTGCGAACGTGGTCAAGTCAACATTGGCGCTACCCACAACCGCGATGCGAGGACGCTTTGCCATAAACTCCCGTTGGCGCCGGCCGCTCAAGCAGCGGGCCCGGCTTTGAAGTGAGGAAGGCAGAGTTTAGTCAGTAGAATCGTTGCCTGTCAACCGCCGCCGGATAAGAGATAACCGCAGAGGACACAAAGTTACGCATAGGTTCTCTTCCGATTTCCCTGTGCGCCCGTGTCCTCTGTGGTTACGAGTTTTGCGACACGGCCGCTCATTCATCTGGCATCCGCACGCGCTCTTGAGTATTCTCTTGGGGGATGGCCACTGTTTCCTTGAGCGAACTGTTGGGTTCGACCGTCTATGACGCCTCCGGCGTCGCCAGCGGCCGGGTGCGCGAGGTAGCCCTCGCCCCGCAGGAAGACCGCTGCCACGTTGCCTCGCTGATCGTCAAGACGCCTGCGGGAAACCGCGTTTTGCCCTTGGCCGCCATTTCCACGATCAATGGCGGGATTCGAGCCTCGACGCTGGCTGCGGAATGGATGAAGTCGGATGGCTCCGAAGGACTGTTGTTGCTCGGTCGTGATCTGCTCGATCAACAGGTGATTGACGTACACGGCCGCAAAGTTGTGCGCGTCAACGACGTGGATTTTTATCACGAGATCGCGCAGAATCACCCCGTTTTGAAGGTTGAAGGTGTCGATGTAGGGGCCCGGGGTGCCATTCGCCGTCTTCTCAAAGGCATGGTCCCTGCGGCTGCCCTTCGGGTCCTGCTCCTGCGCATCCCGCCCCGCGATATCCCCTGGGACTTCGTGGACCTCATTGAGACCGACCCGGCACGGCGCGTCAGGCTGAAGATTTCGCATGAGCGGCTGGCCAAACTTCATCCCGCCGACATTGCCGACATTGTGGAAGATCTGGCTCCCGACGAGCGCGAAGCCGTCTTCGAGACGCTGGACGAAGACGTTGCCGCCGGCGCCTTGGAAGAGCTCGAACCCAAGGTGCAGAAATCGGTTGTGGAATCGCTCGACTCCGACCGGGCCGCCGACATCGTCGAGGAGATGGAACCGGACGCGGCTGCCGACCTTTTGGGTGATCTGTCTGACGAGCGGACTGAGGAAATCCTGGTGCAGATGCAGCCCGAAGAACGCCAGGAAGTCGTCGACCTGCTCGAGTTCAGGGAGAATACCGCCGCCGGCCGCATGACCACCGAGTTCATCGCCCTGCAAGTAACGGCGACAACCAACGACGCGATCGCGGCCATGCGTACCTTTGAGGGACGCATGGAAAACATGAGTACCATTTACCTCACGGATTCTCACGGGACCCTGGCTGGCTCGGTGCCGCTGGTGAAGATCGTGCTGGCGCCCCCCTCGACGCCGCTCCTGGCGCTGGCCCAGGAGCCCCTGATTTCCTGCCACGAACACGCGAAGGAGAGGGAATTCGCTGAGCTCTTCGACAAGTACAACCTGCTGACCTTGCCGGTGATCGACGAACACAATCAACTGACCGGCGTGATTACGCCCGATGACGTGATCGCCATGCTGCGCTCCAAGCTGTAGTCGTGGTTCCTTCTCCGTAACGAGCAAAAACTTTCTCAGTTTTGCAGATTCATCTATCCAGACAGCGCTTTCAACGTTTATTCTGATCGTTCTGTTTTGCCAATTGGACAGTTCCTAGAGCCCGTGCGCATGAAGTTTCTGAGAAGTTGGAAGTTCCGGATCCTGTTGTTTTTTGCCGTCGTAGGGCCGGGCTTCATCACCGCGAATGTCGACAACGATGCCAACGGCATCTTGACCTATTCGCAGGCCGGCGCGCAGTTCGG
>Ga0209415_10010164_pt1 | contig 16053 bp, 16 predicted proteins | sample PeaSoiSIISIP2007_FD_187696 | JGI IMG/M metagenome (GOLD analysis project Ga0209415, IMG submission 187696) | Peat soil microbial communities from Weissenstadt, Germany - SII-SIP-2007 (SPAdes) (version 2) | ecosystem: Environmental > Terrestrial > Soil > Wetlands > Peat | place: Germany...
CAGGAGCGCCAGACCAGGAGGGCCAGAACTAGAGGGCCAGAACTAGAGGGCCAGAACTAGAGGGCCAGAACTAGAGGGCCAGACTAGGAGGGGGCCAGCTCGCGGGTCAGTTCGGTGTAGAGAGCGGCAGTCTGCGCCGCGATGGCGGGCCAGCTGAACTCGGCCGCCACCCGCTGGCGTCCGAGCTGGCCCATGGCGGAGGCTCGGGCCGGATCTCTGACCAGCGAGTTGATCGCGTCGGCGAGAGCGGCGGGGTCATTGGGGGGTACCAGCAGGCCGGTCCGGAGGTCCATGACCACCTCGGGGATCCCGCCGATGTCAGACGCCACCACGGCGGCGCCGCAGGCCATCGCTTCCAGGTTGACGATGCCGAGCGGCTCATAGAGCGACGGGCAGGCAAAGACCGTCGCGTGACTGAGGATCTGGATCACCTCGGCCTTCGGCAGCATGCCGTTCAGCCAGACCACGCCTGACCGGGTCTCGATCAGGTGCTCAACCAGGCTGGTCACCTCGGCATTGAGCTCGCTGGTGTCCGCCTGCCCGGCGCACAGCACGAGCTGCACGGCGGGGTCGAGGTGCTCCGCCGCCCGCAGCAGCACGGGCAGGCCCTTCTGCCTGGTGATCCGGCCTACGAAGACCACGGTTGCCCGGCCGGGATCGATGCCGTAGCGCTCGAGCACGTCCGTGCCGTGATCGGGGGCGTACTCAGCGGTATCGATGCCGTTGCGGATGACGTGGACCCGGTCGGCCGACACCGCCGGATAGGTGGCCAGCAGGTCGGACCGCATCCGGGATGAGACGGCGATGACGGCGGCCGCCGACTCAGCAGCCGTCCGCTCGCACCACCACGACAGCGCATAGCCGCCGCCTAGCTGCTCGGCCTTCCACGGGCGCAGTGGCTCCAGCGAGTGCACCGTCATCACGTGCGGGATGCCATACAGCACGGAGGCGAGATGCCCGGCCAGGTTCGCGTACCAGGTGTGCGAATGGACGACGTCAGCCGAGCCGACGGCGGCGGTCATAGACAGGTCCGCCGAGATGGTCTGGAGTGCGCTGTTGGCCTCCGTGAGAAGTTCCCACGGACGGTGCGCGGTCGCGCCGGGCCGGTCCGCGCCCTGGCAGTGCACGCTCAGATCGACGAGGTCGCGAAGCTCGCGAGCCAGGTACTCCACGTGAACTCCGGCGCCGCCATAGACCTCGGGCGGATATTCCCTGGTCAGCAGCGCGATCTTGAGTGTGCGATAGGGCGCGGGCGTCACGGCGTCACTTCCTGGCCCTTGCCGACGACGGTGATGCCGCCCGCCGAGACCACGAAGCCGCGGGCCCGGTCGTGCTCCTTGTCCACCCCGACGACCGTGCCCTCAGGGACGACGACGTTCTTGTCGAGGATCGCGTTCTCGACGATGGCGTACCTGCCGATCCTGGTGTTGTGCATGACGACCGCCCGCTCCACCCGTGACCAGCTGTTCACCCGGACGCCGGGCGACAGGACCGAGTCGACTACCAGGCCGCCGGAGACGATCACTCCGTTGCTGACCACGCTGTTGATCGCTCGCCCGATCCGGTCGCTGCTGTTGTGCACGAACTTGGCCGGCGGCTGTGACGGCACGTAGGTCAGGATCGGCCACTGGTCGTTGTATAGGTTGAAAACGGGATGCACCGCGCATAGATCCAGGTGGGCATCGAAATACGAGTCGAGCGTCCCGACGTCGCGCCAGTAGCCGGCGTCCCGCGGATCGGTGCCGGGTACCTCGTTCTCCAGGAAGTTGTACGCCTGCGCACATCCCTCCCTGACCAGCATCGGGAGAATGTCGCTGCCCATGTCGTGACGGCTGCCGTCATCGGCCGCGTCCTGGCGGAGCGCCTCGATCAGGACATCGGTGCTGAAGATGTAGTTGCCCATCGAGGCATAGGACAGGTCGGGATGCCCGGGCAGCCCGGGCGGATCGGCCGGCTTCTCGAGAAAAGCCTCGACCGAACGGGAATCAGGCCCGGTCTGGATTACTCCGAAGTCGCTAGCATCCTCCCTGGCGACCGGGATGGCCGCCACCGTGACACCGGCGGCGTTGGCCAGGTGCTGATCCAGCATCTGCATCAGGTCCATCCGGTATACGTGATCCGCGCCGAAGACCGCGACGATGTCTGGCTTGTCATCGAAGATCAGGTTGAGCGACTGGTATATGGCGTCCGCCGATCCCGTGTACCAGTGCGGCCCGAGTCGCTGCTGCGCGGGCACGGGCGTGACGTAGTTGCCGAGCAGGCTGCTCAGCCGCCACGTGGTCGTGATATGCCGGTCCAGGCTGTGGCTCTTGTACTGGGTGAGGACGGCGATGCGCCGGCAGCCGGCATTGACCAGATTCGACAGCGCGAAGTCGATCAGCCGGTACAGGCCGCCGAAGGGGACGGCGGGCTTGGCGCGGTCGGCCGTCAGCGGCGCCAGGCGCTTGCCAGCCCCGCCCGCCAGTACGATGCCGAGAACTCGCGGCTCTGCCATCTCGCACCTCCTCGCAAAGCGGCCGCCGGGAACCTCGTGGCAGGTGCAGGCACGGCCAGTCAGGCGGGCACGGTCACCCGGATCTTGGATTGCGGATGCCCTGTGGTGTCCCAGTCCGCCATGAACGTCGCCTCAAGGCCGTGCTTGGCGGCGAGGGCGATCAGGGTCTCGGTCCGGTAGTAGAAGTCCTCGTGCAGCACGTGGTGCTCGGCGCCCTCGGTCCGGTCGAACGTGAAGTCGAAGAACCCGCTCGGCGTCATGATCCTGCCGACATGGGCCAGGCACTCGTCGATCACCTCGATCGGGGAGTGCGAGAACACGCTGTGCGCGTGGACGAAATCGAACGCGGCGTCGGGCAGGAAGCGCAGCCGCAGATTCTTGACCAGGGTCAGGTGCGGCAGCTTCGCGCGCAGGTCGTGATCGGCGATCGTGTCCTGGGCTGCGATCAGGATGTCCGGCGAGATGTCGAGGCCGTAGTAGTTCCCGCTATCTAGGTAGTCGATGAAGAGCCGTCCGGCCCGCAGGTTGCCGCAGCCGATCTCCAGCATCCGCATGTCGGGCTTGAGGCCGTGGCTGACCGCGTAGTCGAACTGCAGCTGCCCGATCTGGAGCCAGGATTCGTGCGTGTGGCTGCCGACGGCCGCCTCACGGCTGCGCGAGGCGTCAGAACGCATGACTGCGCGGTAGTAGCTGACGTGGTCTGGCGACCGCAGCCGCAGCCACGCGTCACGGCCACGGCGCCGGGCGTACCCGGCGATCCTGGCGGGGTGCCGGATCGCATAAGCGATCTTGTACGAAATGCGCGAACGGTCCTTGGAATGCACGGGACAAGAGTAGGGCCTGCCGGTGCGATCCGGTGTGCCGGTCTAGTCGGCCGGTCCGGCCAGCCTGCGCTCGCCCGGCCGGCCGGCGGCCCGGATCGCCATGATGCGCGCGACCGCGACGGCCGCGCCGACAGTCAGCGCCCACGCGATCGCCTCACCGAGGGCAACCTGCGGATCCTCCGGATTGCCCGGCGGCTCCTTGCCGGTGACTTTCTTCCAGGCGAAAGCCATGACCTTGCGCATGCAGTAGGCAGCTCCCGCGCCGACCAGCCCGTTGATCGCCCGGCTGCCGATGTCTCCGCGCTTACCAGGCATTCGAGTCCTTCCCAGGGCTAGGTTCGCCGGCCGGTCCTGGCGCGGCGGCCGTCGCCGCGTGATCGCCGGCCGCCGCGGCATGATCGGCGGCAACATCATGCCATGAAGTGCCGTGGCCGCCGTGCAGCCGGGCTCGCTCGATGGCGGCGGCCAGTTCAGCCGGATGCCTGGTGCCGACCAGCCAGTACGGCCGCCCGGTCGGCTTTCCGGCCACCTCGACGTAGACGGCCTCGGTGAGATATGGCCTGATCAGCAGATAGGCCGCGGGATCCGCGCGCGGGCCGCGGAGTTCGCGGGCCTGCGCGGCGTTCAGCGCCGTGACCAGGCCGATCCGCTCCAGCGGGATGCGCTGCGACCCGGCGTGCAGCTCGGCGTCGGTCACCTCGATCGTGGCGTGACCCCAGACCAGCAGTGTCGTCGTGCACAGAGCCGCGAGAGCCGCGTAGGCGGCCACGCCCGTGGTGATGCTCAGCCCGGCCAGCAGCGTGGTCCCGAACAGCAGGACGAAGCCCGCGGCCACCAGCCACCACGTGGCCGGCGCGCCGAGTCGTTCGCGGTAGACGCGCATTCGTCTACCGTAGTTGGTTACATGGAGGCATGAACTCCGGCGGTCGTTCTGAAGCAAATCCCACGCGCCGGCTCGCGAGCCGGATACGAGCGGCCGCGTTGAGCGGCCGCCGATCCGGCGCGGTGATTCATGATCGGTTGGCTCGCCGGGAGGCGGGCGAACCTAGCGTCGGCACGACGCCAAACGCCGCAGACCGGCTGGCGGCCGGTCAGGCGGACATGGCCTGGCCTGCAACGGGCGGACCCGCCTCCGCTGCAGGCCGACCGGCCGATGCGGCCGCCGCCCTGCCGCCGGGTGCCGCCGCCGTGCCGCCGGGTGCCGCCGCCGTGCCGCCGGGTGCCGCGGAGGCCTTCGCGCCGGGGATCGTTGATCCGCCGGATGCGCAGGTACCGAGGCTGCTGCAGCAGGCGGCCGCATGGTCATGGAGGTTGCTGCTGGTCGCCGCCGTTACCTACCTGGCATTCAAGGTGACGGTTGCGCTGCGCCTGCTAGTGCTGCCGTTCATTGTGGCCCTGCTGCTCACTGCCCTGCTCCAGCCATTGGCCTTGTGGCTCCGGCGCCACAAGTTGCCGGCCCTGGCCGCGACCTGGTGCACCCTGCTGGCGGCGATCGTCGTACTTGCCGGGCTGGGCTTGCTCATCGCCAACCGAGTCCAGGCGGACTTTCCGAGGCTGAAGGACGAGGTGCTCGCCAGCGCTCACACGGTGCAGGTCTACTTGTCACGACCGCCATTCCGGCTCAAGGGCATCGGCATTGAACAGCTGTCCAGCAAGCTGGTGAACTATCTCAACCAGCACAAGGGCCTGGTGGAGGGCACGGTCCTGACCGGAGGCCGGATCTTCCTCGAGACACTGGCTGGCCTGATCCTGACCGTCTTTATCACTTTCTTCCTGCTCAAGGACGGAGACCGGATCTGGGCCTGGCTGGTCAGCGGGCTGCGCCCGGTCGCCAGGGCACGGGCGAACCGGGCAGGCGATGCCGCGTGGCACGTTCTGGTCAGCTATGTCAGGGGAACCACGGTCGTCGCGGCGATACACGCCCTGGTCATCGGGCTCGCGCTGTGGATACTTGGCGTTCCGCTCCTCGTTCCGCTGGTGATCCTGGTGTTCCTGGCCGCGTACGTGCCGCTGATCGGGGTGCTGGTCGTCGGCGCTCTGGCGATCCTGGTCACGCTGGCGACGAAGGGGTGGATCGCCGCACTGGTACTGCTTGCCGTGTTCCTGGTGGAGAACCAGCTGGACAGCCACCTGCTGCAGCCGCAGGTGGTCGGCCGCGCCGTCCGGCTGCACCCGCTCGGGATCATCGTGGTGCTGGCGGTTGGCGGGATCGTGGCGGGCATCCCTGGCGCGATCGTGGCGGTGCCGACGACGGCCGTGATCTCCTACGCGTGGCCGTACCTGCGCAGCGACCACCCGCCCGAGCACGTGACCGGGCGCAGCCGGGCGGGCCGCTGGAGGGCAGGGGAACGCGGGCGCAAGCCCGGGCGGGAGGTCGCGCGATGACAGGCCAGGCCGATCGGGTCGAGGTACTGATCAGGCGGCTCGACCCCGGGCTTCCCGTGCCCGAGCGGGCGCACCCTGGCGACGCCGGGGTGGACCTGTACGCGGCGGCCGACGTCGAGCTTGAGCCGGGCGCCAGGGCGCAGGTGCCGACCGGGATCGCGATCGCCCTGCCGGACGGCTACGCGGCCTTCGTTCTGCCGCGGTCGGGCCTGGCCGCGCGGCACGGCGTCGCCCTGGTGAACGCGCCGGGGACGATCGACGCGGGGTACCGTGGGGAGATCAGGGTGACCTTGCTCAATACCGACCAGAACCTCGGTGTTCGCTTCCGGCGCGGAGACCGGATCGCGCAGCTGGTGATCCAGCGCGTCGAGCGCGCGATCTTCTGCGAGGTAGCTACGCTGCCCGGGTCGGCCAGAGGCGACGGCGGATTCGGGTCGACGGGCGGTCACGCCGACGCCGACCTGGGTGCCCGGCTGCCAGGATCGGCCTAGTCACGGCGGGCAGCCCAGGCCGGGACAGCCCAGCGAGAACGAGATAGGAGCACACCGCGTGTTGCGACGGCGCCGCCGCGAAGGCGGGGATCAGCCAGCTTCAGACCGCAGCGCGGACTCCGACGTCCTGGACGCCGACTCCGGGCCGGACGCGGCCGAGCCGGGTGGCGGGATCACCGGCAGGGAACACGACCTGGCCGATGACGATGACGGCGCTCTGCTGGCCGGGCCCTGGGACATCGCGGCTGACTACCCGCCGGGCGAGCGGATCGACTGCGGCAGCCTGCTCATCCCGGTTCGCGAGGGGTTCGATGTCCAGATCAACGTGGCCGAGGAGCAGGGCGTCTGGGTGGCAGTCGTGCACGGTGAGAGCGGGATGCAGCTTCAGGCCTTCGCGGCACCGAGAAGCGGCGGGCTGTGGGGCGAGGTCAGGCAGGAGATCGCCGACAACATCGCCGAGTCAGGCGGCAGCTGCCGGACCGAGCACGGCCCGTTCGGAGCCGAGCTGCACGCCCAGGTTCCGATCGGCGAGGAAGGGCAGCCGGGCCCGCAGTTGCAGCCGGTTCGGTTCCTCGGGCATGACGGCCCGCGCTGGTTCCTCCGCGGCGTGATCAGCGGCCCGGCCGCCCGTCACCCGGACCAGGGCACCGCCTTCGACGCGGTGTTCGCCGATGTCGTAGTGGTGCGCGGCGATTACCCCGCGCCGCCCAGGGAGCAGCTGGAGATCCGGCTGCCAGAAGAGGCCCGGCAGGCGCTTGACGCTCAGCTCGCCGACTCCGACGAGGGCTGGGACCTGCCGAATCCGTTCGAGCGCGGCCCCGAGATCACCGAGACCCGCTAGCCAGGAGCTGGCCGAGTTCTCCCTCCACGTCCTCGCTGGTGACGAACAGCAGCTCGTCTCCGGCCTCGAGCGGGTCGTCGCTGTTCGGCACGATGACCCGGCCGTCCCGCAGGATCGCGACCAGTGCCGTGTCGGCCGGCCATTCGATCGCGCCGATCCGCTGGCCGACCAGCGGGGCGTCGTCTGGCATGGTCAGCTCGACCAGGCTGGCGGCGCTCTGCCGGAACGTCATCAGCCGGACCAGATCGCCGACGCTGACCGCCTCCTCGACCAGGGCCGAGAGCAGCCGCGGCGTGGACACGGCGACGTCAACCCCCCAGGACTCGTTGAACAGCCACTCGTTGTTCGGGTGGTTGATCCGCGCCACGACCCGCGGGACGCCGTACTCGGTCTTGGCCAGCAGCGAGACCACAAGGTTCACCTTGTCGTCACCGGTCGCCGCGATCACCACATTGCAGCGTTCAAGCGACGCGTCATCAAGCGAGCTGATCTCGCAGGCGTCAGCAAGCAGCCACTCAGCGCGCGGCACGCTGTAGACCTTGATGGCCTTGGAGTTCTTGTCGATCAGCAGCACCTCGTGGCCGTTCTCCAGCAGTTCCTTGGCGATGGACCTACCGACGGCGCCAGCGCCAGCGATGGCGACCCGCATCAGATGTGACTCCCTTTCCCTGGCGCGCCTGGATTGCTGAACACCGAGGAGATGTGCTTCAGGTCTTCCTCCCTGGCGATCACGTTCAGCACGTCGCCCTGCTGAAGCACCGTGGACGGACCGGGCATCAGCACCTCGCCCAGCCGGGAGATGAAGGCGATTCTGGTCTCGGCCGCTGCCTCGATGGCGCTCGCCTTCTCACCGAGCCAGTCGTCGCAGCAGGTGAGCTCCGCCAGGACCACCGAGCCGGTCGGGTCGCGCCAGAGCGTCGCGATGCCCTCGGGAAGCAGCCTGCGCAGCATCTGATCGGCCGTCCACCGAACGGTCGCCACGGTCGGGATGCCGAGCCGCTGGTAGACCTCGGCCCGCCGCGGGTCGTAGATGCGGGCGGCTACGCGCTGCACGCCGAAGGACTCCCTGGCTACCCGGGCGGAGATCACGTTCGAGTTGTCGCCGCTGCTGACCGCCGCGAACGCGTCGGCCTTCTCGATCCCGGCCTCGATCAGCACGTCACGGTCGAACCCGATGCCGGTGACCTTGCCACCACGGAAGCCGGGCCGCAGCTTGCGGAATGCCTCGATGTCCTGGTCGATGACGGCCACCGAGTGGCCCTGGTCCTCCAGGATGTGGGCGAGCGTCGACCCGACCCGACCGCATCCCATGATCACGATGTGCACGATCGTCCTTCCAGCGCAGCGGTGCCTGAACAACTTATGCCCGTTTCGCAGGTAGTGCTAGCTCCAGGTGCCACCCTGCCGCAAGTGCCCGGCCGGGCACCGGCAGCATGGGGGAGTGACATCGTCGGAAGTGCGGGCGCACGTGGGTGATGTGATCGACCTGACCGTCGGGGAGGCGGCGGCTGGCGGCTGGTGCGTCGCCAGGCCAGACGATGCGGGTGCGCCTGGGATGGGCTCGGGCATGGTGGTGTTCGTCCGGCACGCGCTGCCTGGCGAGCGGATACGGGCGGTGATCACCCAGACCACGGCCAGATTCGCCCGTGCCGACGCTGCCGAGATCCTCCGGCCGGCGACCGACCGGGTCAGCCCGCCCTGCCCCCATGCCAGGCCGGGCGGCTGCGGCGGGTGCGACTGGCAGCACGCCAGCCTGCCCGCCCAGCGCGAGCTCAAGGCGCTGATCATCGGACAGCAGCTTCGGCGCATCGCGGGCGTCGAGCTTGAGGTGACGGTCGAGCCGCTGCCCGGCGAGACCGGCGGGCTCGGGTGGCGCACCAGGGTCAGGTTCGCGGTCGGGAAGGACGGCACCGTCGGCCTGCACAAGCACCGGTCCCATGAGATCGTCAGGGTCGGGGACTGCCTGATCGCGCATGCCCTGGTGACCGCTGCCGAGGTGACCAGGAAAACCTGGCCAGGAGCCCGGTCGGTGGATGTGGCCGTGTCGCCGGCGACAGGTGAGCGGGCGGTGGCAGCGCAGGGCGGCGGCAGGCCGGGATCTGGCCCCCGCTTCCTGACGCAGCGGGCGGCTGGCCGGGACTGGCGGGTGGCCGCGGCGGGATTCTGGCAGGTGCATCCGGCCGCGGCAGATGCGCTTGCAGCGACCGTGCTGGCGGTGCTGGAACCAGGGACCGGCGAGACGGCGCTCGATCTCTTTTGCGGCGCCGGCCTGTTCGCCGGGGTTCTGGCTGAGGCCGTCGGGCCGTCGGGAACGGTGATCGCGGTAGAGCGCGATGCCGCCGCGGTCCGGGACGCCAGGCACAACCTGTCCGCGTACCCATGGGCGCGGGTACACCGGGGTGATGCTGGCGAGGTGCTTGACCGGATCGGCCTGCATGGCGCGTCGATCGCGGTACTCGATCCGCCCCGGACCGGGGTGGATCGCGGGCTGATCGAGGCGCTGTGCGGCGGCCGGGCGGCCGGGCCGCTGGCCAGCCGCCCGCGGCGGCCCGGCGCGGGCGGCGCCGGCTCCGGCCGGGGCGAGCCGGACCGGGACGACGTGGAGCTGGACCGGCCGCACGCGGGGTTGCGGCGGATCGCCTACGTGTCCTGTGACCCGGCCACGCTCGCGCGCGACATCGCGGTGTTCGGGCAGCATGGCTGGCGACTCGACGGGCTGCGGGCCTTCGACGCCTTTCCGATGACGCATCACGTGGAGTGCCTGGCGACGCTGGCGCCGGCCGGTGCCCGCTGAAGCCCGCCGGGCGGAATACGGCAGGATTCGGTTATGCAACTACGAATCTTCACCGAGCCGCAGCAGGGCGCCGACTATCCGACCCTGCTGCGCGTTGCCCGTGCCGCGGAGGACTGCGGGTTCGATGCGTTCTTCCGGTCCGATCATTACCTCAAGATGGGGTCGGTCAGCGGGCTCCCTGGCCCGACCGATGCCTGGATCACGCTGGCCGGCCTGGCCACCCAGACCGAGCGGATCAGGCTCGGCACGCTCGTCTCGCCGGTCACGTTCCGTTATCCGGGCCCGCTGGCGGTCAGCGTGGCGCAGGTGGACCAGATGAGCGGCGGCCGAGTGGAGTTCGGGTTCGGCACCGGCTGGTTCGATGCCGAGCACGCGGCCTACGGAATCCCGTTTCCGCCTCTTGGCGACCGTTTCGCCATGCTCGAGGAGCAGCTCGCCATCATCACCGGCCTCTGGCAGGCCCCGGACGGGGAGCTGTTCTCGTTCAGCGGCAAGCACTACACGGTGACCGACTCTCCGGCGCTGCCCAAGCCCGTGCAGCGGCCGCGGCCGCCCGTGGTGATCGGCGGAGGCGGCCAGAAGCGGACTCCGCGGCTGGCGGCCGCCTACGCCGACGAGTACAACGCGGCGTTCGACGGAGTCACCGGAACCCAGGCGGCGTTCGGCCGGGTGCGCGATGCCGTCGCGGGCGCGGGCAGGTCGCCGGAGTCGATGATCTACTCGATCGCGCAGGTGGTGTGCTGCGGGCGGAACGCGGCCGAGCTTGAGCGGCGGGCGGCCTCGATCGGCCGGGAGCTCGACGAGATGCGGGAGCATGGCCTGGCCGGAACCCCTGGCGAGATCATCGACAAACTCGGTCAGTTCGCCGCGATCGGAACCGAGCGTGTTTACCTGCAGATACTCGACCTGCAGGACATCGACCAGCTGGAGCTGATCGCCGCCGAGGTGCTGCCAGCGGTCTGAGCACGACCGGACCCTGGCGCCGGCCTCCGAGCCCGGTGCGCGGCCATCGGGCTCGCCGGCGCTTGAGACCGGTCAGCAGCCACCCGGCGGGCCTGGGATCCCCGGCCCTGCCGCCGGGGAGTCGACCATGCCGGCGGCCGGCCGGACGATGCCGCCGAAGTGCACGACGTACCAGTCACCCCGCCATGAGATCAGCGAGGCGATGCCGAACGACCGGATCTGCCCGTGCAGCCGGTACACCACTCGCGGGCCTGAGACATGCCAGTAGCCGACCCTGTTGTAGCACGCGCCGGGACCGACCCACTGGGCTTGCGCCGACGGGACGATCACTCGGACCAGCCGGGCTTCCCCGGCACGGGGCAGCAGCAGGTGATGCGCGGCTCTGACGTCGAGGGTGAAATCGAGCCAGAGCCGCCCTCGCCAGTCCGCCGCGGGGTCATAGATCGCCTTCACTTGCTTGTAGGCGCCGACGGGAAAGAACGCCGGCCGCCCGTACGACGGGTTGCCGGTCTTGACCGCCAGCCACAGGTCGGTGAGCAGGGCGTGGAACGCCGGCCCGTACGCACGGGGCCGCACGGCGGTCTGCGGCAGCCGGCCGGCGCCCGGCGCCAGCTGGAGCACCGCCGGTGACTGCCGCGGCGCCGGGCTCTGAGTGGGTGCCGGGCCGGAGTTCGGCGTGAGGCGCGGCACCGGACTGGCCGACTTATTCGGAGTGGCGGCCGGCCCGGCCGCCGCGGTCGGCGAGCCGCAGGCCGCGAGAGCGGCTGCCGCGACGACGGCGACCGAGGCAAGCCCGACGATCGTGGATGCGAGCAGGCTGGACGGCCGTTGTCCTCGTGACGTCATCAGATCTTCCAGTGAGCTGACTGGCTAGGAGCCGGACGGGCCGAGCATAGCGGCAACCCCGGGCTGCGGGGTACGACGCCGGGTGACAATGGGAGGGTGGTGGCTGAGCCGGTCCTGATCACGATCCGGGTCCACCCTGGCGCGTCGCGGGCAAGGGTCGGCGGGTTGCATACGGAGCCTGGCCGGGGGCAGCCCGACCGGCCGGCAGCGGTCCTTGGGGTCTGGGTCGTTCAGCGTGCGGTGGACGGCAGGGCGACCGAGGCGGCGCTCGTGGCGCTGGCCGCCGCGCTGGGGACGCGCCGCCGGTCACTGCGCCTGGTATCGGGGGAGCGCACCAGGGTGAAGGTGATCGAGGTATCCGACCCGCCGGCTGACCTGGCCGAGCGGCTTGCGGGCTGGGCGAGCTGACCGGGCTGGGCGTGCCGGCCGGGCTGGGCGAGATGGGCGGGCCTCGGTGTCTGGTACGGGGCGACTGTCAGCTTGAGGATGCGCTGGCCGGCTGCGTGCCTGATGGCTTGGCCGCAGGCGTCGTGCTGACCCGCAGGGCGACCAGGGCTAGCACGCCCGCGCCGGTCATCAGCCCGGCGGACAGGTAGAGGGCGACATGCAGGCCCGCCTGGAATGCCGAGTATGCGGCATGGATCACCTCCTGCACCAGCTTTCCCTCACCGGGAGGCGCCTTTGACGAGCCGTTGCCGTTGGTCGGCACGCCGCCGGTCTCGAGCGCCTGGATCACGATCGACTGGAAGGTGAGCGGGATGCCCAGATGGTTCAGCCTGGCGGACAGCTCGGAGTGCAGCTGCCCGTTGACCAGGGCGCCAAGGACGGCGACGCCGATCACCGCGCCGACCTCACGGCTCGTGTTGGTGGCCGAGGCCGCCATGCCAGACCGTTCCGGCGGGACCGCGGCGAGCACGGACGAGGTGACCGGCACGACGCAGATGCCGATCCCGATGCCGGTCAGCACCAGGGCCGCGGCGAGCGGCAGGTACGACGGGTTCGGGCTGATCGTCGCGTTGGTCAGCAGCAGGCCGGCGGCGAACAGCGCGCAGCCTGCCACCAGTGACCAGCGCACCCCGACGACGCCGGTCCAGCGCCCGGCGACCAGCGACGCCGTGATCATCAGCGCGGTCATCGGCAGGAAGACCTTGGCGATCTGATACCCGTTGTAACCGGCCACCTCGGTCAGGTAAAGAGCGGTGAAGAAGAAGATCGCGAACGTGGAGAAGTAAGCGCAGAAGGCCACCACGTTCGGCACAGCGAACCTCGGCACCCGCAGGTACCGCACATCGAGCAGCGGGCGCGATGCCCTGGTTTCCCACCAGAGGAAGGCCACCGCGGACGCCGCGCTGATGCAGAGCAGCGCGACGACGCCCGCCGAGGCGAATCCGCCGCTCTCGGCGTCGATGACCGCGAAGATCAGCGAGGCGAGCGCGCCAGCGCCGAATACCCCGCCGGCTATGTCGACTCGGCGGGCGTCACGGTCAGCGTTCTCCGGTATGAAGGCGGCGGTCGCGGCGAGCGCCGCCAGGCCGAAGGTGATGTCGAACCAGAAGATCCCGCGCCAGCTCCAGACGCCGACCAGCACTCCGCCCAGCACCGGGCCGAGCGCGAGCGAGAAGCCGGATACGGCCGCCCAGACGCCGAGCGCCCGGTTGCGGCTGCGCTCTTCGGTGTACAGATGCCGCAGCATAGACAGCGTGCCAGGCTCGCTGGCGGCCGCGCCGAGGCCCATCACGCCCCGGCCGGCCAGCAGGAAGGCGAGCGCGGCCGACGGTGCGATGGTCTGCGCCAGCGCGCACATCAGCGCCCCGAGGCAGTACACGCTCACCCCGATCAGCATGACCTTCTTGCGGCCGAACTGATCGCCGATCATGCCGAAGATCAGCATCGCGCTGGCGAACGTCAGCGCGTAGGCGCCTACCACCCACTGCAGCTCGGAGACTCCGGCGTGCAGGCTGGTCTGGATGTTGGCAAGCGCGACGCTGACGACCGTTGTGTCGAGGAACGTCAGGAACAGCACCGTGCAGAGCGTCGCGAGCGCGATCGGACGATGCCGCCGCCAGACGGCGACCATCGCGCCAGCCGGGGGGACGAGTGCCTCGGTCACGCGCGCGCTAGCCCTTGCAGCCTGAAGGCAGTCCCTTAGACTTGCCGAGGTTCTCGATCTTGAGCAGGCCGCAGAAGCTGGCCAGGCCTACCTTCCAGGTGCCGTTCTGATAGACCGCGACGCCCGGCTGGTCCGACAGCGCGACCTGGCCGCTGGCCAGGATGTTGTAGATCACGCCCGCCTGGTCGGTGCCGGTCAGCGTGACCTTGCTGACTGTCGCCGTCGCCAGCTGGGCGAGCGGCGAGCCGGCCTGAGCCCTGATCACCGCCGCGAACACCGGCCCGTTCTGGAGCAGCGCGATCCGGCGCGCCGTCGGCGTCTTGGCATTGAAGAACGCGATCCAGTTGGTCTTGATCGCCGCCAGCGCTCCGGCGCCGGTGGCGGGCTCGGAGCCGGGCGGCGCCGAACTGGCGGGCGCGGAACTGGCGGCTGGCTGTGAGCTAGCTGAACTCGCGCTGGATGTCGGGCTGGAGCTGCCTCCGCTGCTGCATGCGGTCAGGGTCATCCCGGCGGCCATCATCAACGTGAATGACGCCAGGCCTAGTTCCCGGATTTGCAGATTGTGCATAGCTAGAGTCTGCCGCAGAAACCGGCTGTTGCCTAATGATGCGGATGATCCGATGGTCAGGTGTCGCGGCCCGGCCGGCGGCGCGGGTCGGCAACGCCGCGCCATGGGTCATAGTCGACTTCCAGCGCCTCCTGCGGCGGCCGCCGATCCGCCGGCACATGGCGGAGGTTCAGCCGGATCCTGGTCCAGGTCGATGACCGGCCGCGCATCGAATCCACGAGAATGTCGGCCGGCTCCAGGCACGCCGCTGCCTGCGGGTGCCTGGCCTTCCAGCGATCGAGGCCGGCCAGCGCCTCGGCCTGGCTGGCGGCGCGGGCCACCTCGATCAGCGGCATCGACGTGCGCCGACGCCCGGTCGGCCCGCTGCTCTTGCCCGGTGCGGCCGACGGCACCGCCGACGGCCAGGCAGCGCGCGCAGATCCGGCGGCGCCGGTCGGCCCGGTGGTGCGGGCCGGCCCGGCAGCGCGCGTAGATCCGGTGGTGCGGGCGGGCTCGGCGGTGTGCGCGGATCCGGTGGTGCGGGCGGGCTCGGTGGTGCGGCCCGGCCCGGCGGTGCCGGCCGGCTGCGAGGTACCGGCAGGTCCGTCGGTGGCGGGCATCGAGGCAGGCGGGCTGCCATCTGAGCTGACACGAGACCGGCGCTTGGATGGCTGCACCCGCGGCGCCTCGCCCTCGGCCTTGGTGAAATGCGGCGGCCACGGGGCGTCAGGAAGGCCCGACCGCTGGTCCCGTCCGGCGAGTTCGAGCAGTGGCTCGAGGGAGCCCGCGGCGGCATCGATCCCGGCCCACGGATCGCCGATCTCGGCGAACCGCGCCGGGACGGTGTCGATCGTGAACGCCGCGGGATCGCAGGCTGGCACCTCGTCCCAGGCCAGCGGGGCCGAGACCCGGGCGTCGGGAGTCGGCCGGATCGAGTAGCCGGAGGCAACCGTCCGGTCCTTGGCGTTCTGGTTGTAGTCGACGAAGACGCCGTGCCGCTCCTCCTTCCACCACCTCGAGGTCGCGATGTCCGGCGCGCGCCGCTCGATCTCCCGCGCCAGTGCCACCGCGCACGCGCGGACCTGGGTGAACGTCCAGCGTGGCTCGATCCGCGCGTAGATGTGGAAGCCGCGCGAGCCAGACGTCTTCGGCCAGCCAGTCAGCCCGAAATCGGCCAGGACCTCCCTGGCCACCATGGCCACGTCCAGGATCTGCTGGTACGGCACGCCGGGGACCGGGTCCAGGTCGACCCGGAGCTCGTCCGGGTGATCGGTGTCGGCCGCGCGCACCGGGTGCGGGTTGAGGTCGATGCAGCCCAGGTTCGCGACCCAGGCCAGCCCGGCGGCGTCGTTGATCACGACCTCTTCCGCCGTGCGGCCAGACGGAAAGCTCAGCTCTACCGTCTCGATCCAGTCCGGCCGTGACGATGGCGCCCGCTTCTGGAAGAACGCCTCGGCATCGGCCCCGTTGACGAAGCGCTTGAGCACCATCGGCCGGCCGCCAGCCGCGCGCAGGGCGCCGTCGGCGACGCTCAGGTAGTACCGGACGATGTCCAGCTTGGTCTTCCCGTTATGCGGAAAATAGACCTTGCCCGGGTTGGAGATCAGCACCTGGCGGCCGGCTACCTGAATGGACTCCTTGGGGTCAGGCATGCGCCCACGATAACCACCGCGGGCTCGGCGCCTGCCGGGGTGGTGCCTGCCGGGGTGGTGCCTGCCGGGGTGGTGCCTGCCGGGGTGGTGCCTGCCGGGGTGGTGC
>Ga0209415_10010165_pt1 | contig 16052 bp, 9 predicted proteins | sample PeaSoiSIISIP2007_FD_187696 | JGI IMG/M metagenome (GOLD analysis project Ga0209415, IMG submission 187696) | Peat soil microbial communities from Weissenstadt, Germany - SII-SIP-2007 (SPAdes) (version 2) | ecosystem: Environmental > Terrestrial > Soil > Wetlands > Peat | place: Germany...
ACGGCCGCTCACGATGGCCGCCTTGTCGCCGACATTGTGGCCGAGTGGGCCGATATCCATGGCCAACCCTTTGAGCTTGTGCTCGATGGCCCCGCTGGAGGGAACTTCACCCAGGGCGTCGGCGGCGATTGCATCGAGCTCGACGCGCTGGACTTCATTCGCACCCTGTCCGGCCGGTTGCCTGGCGCGGGCGTCCTCAGCCATCCCCTGCCTCTGTAAGTGTCAACCTGGGCTGGTCCATCATGGCACTCAACGGACGGATGGACCGTGGCGATGAACTCCACGAGGGTATGGTTTTTACTAGGGGCCCCTTCCCAGTGCGGGAAACCGATTTGGGCCCGATATGGGCTTAGCATCGTGGGCACATGGACGTTGACCACGCCCTCCGCGGCACTCGCCCGGTTGATCAGCCGGTCCCGCGAAGCACCGGCTCGCCCCGGATACCGCTGCGCAGAAGGTGGCCGAGGCGGATGCTCATTGTGGCCAATGTCGTGGTCCTGGCGATGTTGGCGTTGGGCGCGTCCGCCTTCGGCTACGTCCAGTGGCGTCTCGGGCAGGTCAACCGGATCGTGGTAAACGGGCTGACCGCCGTCCCCAAGCCCGGGGCACCCATCACCGTGCTCGCCGTAGGTAGCGACACTCGCAACCTGGGCAAGGGGGCCAACGCCATTTTCGGGAGCACGGACAGCGTCACCGGGCAGCGTTCCGACACCATAATGCTCGTCCGCATCGTCCCTGCCACCTCGAGCGTCGCCATCATGTCAATCCCCCGTGACCTGCTCGTCCCCATTGCCGGCATGGGCACCACCCGGATAAATTCGGCCTTCAACAGCGGGCCGGACCTACTGGTGAGCACGATCCAACAGGACTTCGGGATCAACGTAAACCATTTCATGGTGGTGAACTTTTATTCATTCACTCAGATCGCCGACTCCATAGGTGGTGTGTACCAGTACTTCCCCACGCCGGCCCGGGACCTGTACTCGGACCTGAGCGTGCCTAAGGCCGGTTGCGTGTTACTGAAAGGGAGCCAGGCGCTGGCCTTTGTCCGCTCACGCGAGTACCAGTACTACCGGGACGGTACCTGGCAGTACCAGCTCGTGCCCGAGAGCGACCTGGCGCGCATCCAGCGCCAGCAGGACTTCATCAAACTGGCGATAAAAAAGGCGGAGCAGGTGGCACCGACCAACCCCATAGCCCTCAACAGTGTGATCGCCGGGGTAGCCGGCAGCCTGACGGTGGACGATAATTTCTCCAGCTCCCAGCTCATCAACCTGGCGTCCGTGCTCCGGCACGCCAACGCCGCCGGCATCCCCGAGTGGACCTACCCGACGGTCAACTCGACCGAGGTCCCTGGCGCCCTTGACCCCGTGCCGTCGGAGGACCAGCAAATGGTCCAGCAGTTCCTGAGCTACGGCCTGCCGGCGGCGACAGCAGGCGGCACGGGCGGGACCACCAGCTCGGCCTCCATCACGAGCACCGCTGCAGTCGGCCTGGGCCGGTCGGGCGGCTTGACTGCTCCTGGCCGCGCTGTGCTGACGGCCTGGCTCGAGGCCGGCGCTGAAGCCACGGGCGCACCGGCGGGTGCTCTGGCTACGACGCCCCCGAGCGAGGTGGCCCCCGACGCCTCCTCGTTTTACGATGGGCAGTACATACCGCCGGGCTTGCAGCCCGGGCAGGCGCCGGAAAAATGCCCGACCTGAGGCCCTAGGCATAAGGGGCTAGGCCGGAGCGGAACGGAAAAGGAGCGACGATGCGTACGCATGCCAGGTTGTTCCGCTTTGTGCTTGCCCTGTGCGCCCTTTTGAGCTTGTCGGCCGGCCCGGCCCTGTCCTCACCGACCAGCACCGCAGGTCGGCGTTAGCCGCGCCACCTGCTTCGCTCCATGGCGGCCACGAGCTCGTCCCGGGACGAGATGCCGAGTTTCCGGTAGACGCTGCGAAGGTGGTACTCGACCGTCTTGGGGCTAAGGAACAGTGCCCCAGCCGTCTCCCGGGTTGTCCGCCGATCGGCCAGCAACATGGCGATCTGCAGTTCCTGGGGTGTGAGCTGGTTGAGGGTGCTGGGGTCGCGTCGGCGGACACTCTCCCCGGTGGCGGCGAGCTCGGCGCGGGCGAAGTCGCTCCAGGGTTCGGCACCAAGCCGGTCGAAACCGTCTACCGCGGCGCGGAGCTCCTCTCGGGCTCGCACCCGTTGCCGGCTCCTCCGCAACCGTGAACCATAGGCCAGGTGCGTCCTGGCTGCTTCGAAATCATCTGGCGCGGCCTCGTGGAACTCGATGGCTTCGGCAAAGCAAGCGTCGATTTGGTCGTCCTTGGCGACGAGGCCCCGGGCTCGGGCCGCCCGCGCCTGTGCCCAGGGCAGTCCCTTGAGGGCCGCTTCGCGACCATACGCAGCGGCCGCTTCCGCCGCCGGCTCGGGCAGGCCGAGGCGCAAGTAGACCTCGACCAATTCCGGTGCCGGCGAGAGATCTACGTCGTTTATAGCCCTGTGCCGCAAGAGTGCTTGCTGCTGCTCAAAAAATGCCAGTGCCGCCTCGGCGTGCCCGAGCCCGAGCTCCAGGTCGCCGAGAGCCGACAACACCCACACCTCGCACAGGCCGAGCCCGGACGCTCTGCTTAGCTCCAGTGCTTCCGTGGCGTGGGCCCGGCACTGCGCCTCCTTGCCCTGCCTGGCCTCGAGCCAGGCCAAGCGGGCCAGCGATGTGGTCAGCTCGGTGTCCTGGCCACTCTCCCGGGCCAGCTGGACGGCTTCGTGAAACATGGCTTCGGCATCCAACCAACGATTGCCCACGGCTCGGTACAGGGCCATGTAGTTAAGCAGCCGCGGCAGTGCCCCGACGGCGGACCGGCTTCGAGCGACCGCAAAAGCGCGGTCGACCAATGCCTGCCCCGAGGCTTCCCGCAACCAGAGCGGCCCCATCGCCGCCCAGGCCAACAAAAACGGGTCGTCTCCCAGTTCATCGGAGTAGTCCTCGAGGAGGGCCACGGCCTTCCGGATCAACGGCGGACCTTTGTCGCCGTCGCCGGAGAGCACGAGCGCCATCCCGGTGCTAATGGTGGCGAAGAACTTCGAGCGCTCGTCGTTGCAGGCGCTGGCGACTTCCGACAAGCGCTCAGCTATTTGGCGCATGCTGCTCGCATCGCCGGCGTACAAGCCAGCGATCACGGCCTCGGACAGCGTGACAGCGGCCTGCGACGGGTCAACGGCCCTGGCCTGTTCGGCGGCGGCGACAAGAATGGACCGGCCCTCGCCGATGTGGCCGCGTTGGACAGCAACGTGGCCGCGCAGGTGGCCAATGAGGCTCAGGACCTCAGGCCCATCGGAGTAGGCCGTCGCTTCGTCGAGCAGGGCGGTGGTGCGCGGGCCGAGGCCCCCGAGCCAAGCGCTGTCGGCGGCGGCATACAGTAGCTGGCCGCGGCGGTGGCGGCTCGGCGACAGGGTGGCAGCTCGTTCGAACGCCCGTGAGGCCACGTCGTAGGCGCTGCGGTCGCGGGCTCGTATGCCGGCCTGCTCCAGTGCCGATGAGGCCGCATCGTCGGGGCCGAGGGCGGCCAGCGCGAGGTGCCAGGCCCGGCGATCGCTGTCGGCGTCCGGCAGGGCGTCGGCCAGGGCTCGGTGGGCGGCCCGGCGCTCCGCCGCCGGCGCGTCCGCGTAGATGGCTGAGCGGGCCAGTGGGTGCCTCCATCCCACTCGTCCGGCGTGTACCGTGACTAGTCCGGAGGATTCGCCGGGAGCGAGGTCGTCGATACTGAGCCCCAGCGACGAAGCGGCTCGGGCCAGCACCGCTAGGTCGCCGCCGTCGCTGGCAGCAATGAGCGCCAGCACGCGGCGTGCGCCCGCCTCAAGGGAGCGAGACCGCTGCGCGAAGGCGTTGCCCACGCTGGTCGAGACGGGGAGGGGCTCGTTGACGGTTGTGTCCTCGAAGCCGTCGGGTTCAGCCGCCAGTTCGAGCAATGCCAAAGGGTTGCCGCCCGTTTCGCGGTGCAACCGGTGTGCGATCTCCTCCACATCATGGTGTTGGTCCGGCCGCATGGCGTGGCTGCGCAGGAGCTCAACCGACGCCGCCAGGTCGAGGCCATCTAGGCTCAGCGAGGGGAGGCCGGCGCCGTCGAGAAGCGACTGTTCGCCCTCGCGGACGGCGAGCACCAACGCGATCGGGTCGGCCGCCAGGCGCCGGGCCGCGAACAGGAGGGCGGTAGCGCTCGAGCCGTCCAGCCAGTGGGCGTCGTCGACGAGCACGAGCAGCGGTGAGGCTTCGGCGTAGGCGGCGAGCAGCCCGAGGGTGGCGGCGCCAATTGCGAAACGGTCCTCGCGCCGTGCCGGCCGCAGGGCGAGGGCGCCCTCCAGCGCTTCGGCTTGGGGTCGCGGGATGCGGTTGATGACTGGCAGCGCAGGCCGGAGCAGGTCGAACAACCCCGCAAAGGGGATTTGTACCTCGGACTGGATCCCACGAGCTCGCAGGACATTCATCCCACGCGCATGCTCCTCGGCGTAGGCCAGCATTGCCGACTTGCCGATGCCGGGCTCACCGACGATAGCCAACACACGGCCTTGCGCGGCCCGGGCCGAGGCGAGGACCTCGTTGATCACCATTTGCTCCCGATCGCGCCCGACGAGCATGGCGCGAAGTGTACGCCCCGCCCTGAAGCGTTGCCGAGGTAAGGCGGCGTTGTGGCCCCGCGGACTAGGTGGTCCCCCTGAAGCGACGCTCACCGTGCCGGCCTTACTGTCGGCCGAGCGGTCAGGTGGACCAGCGGCACAATAACCAGGTGGAGGAGACGAAAAATGACGACTACTGACGAAACACGGGCGCTCGACCCGGACAAGTTGATGGCGTTTGTGTTCCGGGCCGTTGGCGAAGTGGGCGCCACGCTCAACACGGCACTAGTAGTTATGGGCGACAAGCTCGGTCTTTACCGGGCTCTCGCCGGTTCCGGGCCGCTTACCCCGAGCGAGCTTGCGAAGCGGACCGGGGTAGCGGAGCGCTACGTCCGCGAGTGGCTCAATGCCCAGGCTGCAGGCGAGTTTGTCGACTACGACCCAGACAGTGGTCGCTACGCCCTGCCGCCAGAGCAGGCGGTGGCCCTGACAGATGAGTCCAGCCCGGCGTACCTGCCCGGGTTCTTCCAGATCGCCCTGGGTTCGGTGATCGACTCGCCCCGGGTCATGGAAGCGTCCAAGACGGGAGCGGGCATCGGGTGGCATGACCACGTAGATGACGTCTACGAAGGGTGCGAGCGTTTCTTCCGCCCTGGCTACAACGCCAACCTCGTGTCCTCATGGCTGCCCGCGTTCGATGGCCTGGTCGAAAAACTCGAACGCGGGGCCAGCGTGGCAGATGTCGGCTGCGGCCATGGGGCGTCGACTGTCCTTATGGCGCAAACGTTCCCGAACTCGACGTTCCGGGGCTTCGACTACCACGAGGGCTCGATTACGACCGCCCGCCAGCGGGCCGAGGACGCGGGGGTGAGCGATCGGGTCAGCTTCGCCGTAGCGCCCGCCAGCTCCTATGCAGGTTCCTACGACCTGGTCACGATGTTTGACTGCTTGCACGACATGGGCGACCCGATGGGGGCGGCGCGCCACGTGTTGTCGTCATTGGCCGCTGACGGTACCTGGCTCATCGTCGAGCCGGCGGCCGGGGACCGGGTCGAGGACAACCTCAACCCGGTCGGTCGCGCCTATTATTCGTTTTCGACACTGCTGTGCACACCCTCGTCACTGGCGCAGGAAGTCGGTCTGGCGCTCGGAGCGCAAGCCGGGGAGGCGAGGATCCGCAACGTCGTCACCGCGGCCGGCTTCACGTCCTTCCGGCGCGCCGCTGAGACGCCCTTCAACCTTATTTTCGAGGCGCGCCCGTGATAATGGCCCCGCTTACAACGGAGCCTGAAGCCTTCAGTGAACCAGACCGGTTCGTCGAGAGACCAGTCGGGCCGGGTTAGCTAGGCAACGGCCGGCGCTCGGAGGTTACAGTTTCCGTCGTGGCTGACGTGTTTATCTCCTACTCGCGGCGTACAGAACCGGCCTTCGTCGCCCGCCTGGAAGAAGCGCTCAAGGCCAGGAACCTAACCTCATGGGTGGACCGGGAAGGGATTCTCCCGTCATCGCCGTGGCGGGCCGAAATCGAACAAGCGATATTGGAAGCCCAGGCGGTCCTTTTTGTCATTTCGCCCGCGTCGGTGGCGTCTCCTTACTGCGTAGCCGAACTGGAGCGTGCCGTCGCTCTTGGAAAACGCTTGGTACCGGTAGTTGCCACCACCACCCCCGACGACCTGGTCCCCGCTCAACTGGCCGAGCTGCAGTTCATTTCCTTTGTCCCTCCGGGCCAGGTCCCGCAGGACGGACTTGGAGAGACCCCGGCGTTGAGCCAAGCAGAGTTCGACCGGCAAGTGGACATCCTGGTCGAGGCTCTGACCACTGATATCGAGTCAGTGCACTTCCACACCCACCTCCTCACCCTTTCTCAACGCTGGGCCGAGCGTGGAAATGACCGGAGCCTCTTATTGCGAGGGCGGGAACTCGAGGAGGCAGAAAAGTGGCTGGACGAACAAAGCAGTAGCCACCGCAATGTGCTCCCTCAACAACAACGTCTTGTGCGCGAGAGCCGCCAGGCTGCTGTCCGTCGCCAGAGGGGCTCGGTGACGGCGGCGCTGAGTATCGCGTTCGCCATGCTCATCTTGGCCGCCCTTGCTGGCCTGGAGTGGAGAGTTGCCGTCAACCAGCGTCACCAGGCTGACGACCAAAGGGACAGAGCCTCCTCGCTGTATGTCGCTCAAAACGCCCAGTCACAGGTCTCCACAGACCCGCAGCTTTCGCTGTTGCTCGCCTTGCGGGCCTACGGCTATGACCCGACCGATGAGGCCGAGGCGGCCGTCCGGGCCGCCGTCAGCCAGTCTGCCCTCGCGGGCACGCTGCCCGAGACCGGCGCGTCGGACCTTATCGTCGACAGCCAGTGGGCGGTCGGCCCCGACGGGCAATGGGCAGTGTCGACGTACGCGGGCTTCAACGGGCTAGCCGTCATAACCGTGGCCGCTTTGCCTGGTGCCCATCTGCCTCGCGGCACGCCGTCGCACTTCGTCATAACCATGCCGCACAGCGCTCTGCTGAGCGCTCAGTTCAGCCCCGATGGCAGCGACGTCCTGGCCCTGGTCCGCCGTTTTCCGTCGGACAACGTGCAGGTCATCGCTTGGCCATGGCACCGCCCGGGCTCGTCGGTCGAGGTTTGGAGCACAATTAGCCCCAACTCGTTCAACCCCATCGCCCTCGACCACCAGGGCAACCTGGTGGCTGCTGTCGAGAGCAAAGGCACCGTATCTGTGCAGAGCTCCCGCGGCGCAAAGATGCTGAGGGCACTTCACCCGGTCAAAGCCCTCTTGCCCAATGGCCAGAACGCGGGTACCAGTGCTTTGGCCTGGAGCGCCAATGGCGACGAACTGGCCGCGGTAGGCCCGGCCGTGAGCGAGGTCTGGGGCCTCCCCGGTAAGGGCGCGGTTAAGGGCACAGTCGTGCCGGTGGGCGGGGCGGACGTGGCCGCCTTCTCACCCGACGGCACCAAATTGGCCATAGCGGAGGCCGGGCCCCAGGTGGACGTGGTCTACCTAGCCGACCCGATGGAGCCCCCTATCGTGCACGACCTCACCCTTCCCGCCTCTCTTGGGGTGCACAGCGATGATGTGGACGAAGCGCTCAGCCTGGCCTGGAGCCCCGACAGCACAACCCTGGCCGCTGGTACCGAGGACCCGGTGGTGTTGTTGTGGCCGGGCGCCTCGACGTCACCGTTTTACCTGCCCTACGGGAGCGAAGGTCCTGGGGGTTACGTGGCCTTCAGCCCCGAAGGGAGCTTGTTGCTGGACGGCACCCTGGTGTGGGACTGGAAAGCGGCACTGGCCTATGACCTCGGCTACGTCAGTGGCGACCTGTCTTTTAGCCCCAGAGGAGACCTCGTGGCGGTGGCCACTCAATCCGGTGGCGTTGCTTTATGGGACTATGGGGCCTTCTCCTACCGATGGCTGGTGCCCGCCCCCACAGCGCCCGGCTCGGAGGCCAGCTCCGGACAAGGCTACGCAGACCTGACCTTCAGCCCGGACGGCGACTACCTGGCTGCGGCCCGGGGCGATCGGGTTACCGTGTGGCAAGTAGCCCAGCGTCGCCAGGTGGCTCAACTGACCCTGCCAAATGGCCCGCAGTGGGGAGGGGCCAACGATGTCCAGTTCACGCCCCACGGCGACGCACTCGTTATCAGTGCTCAGGCTGGGGTGGGCAACGCCTACCACGATGTGGTGCTGGACTGGCAATGGGGCACCCGCCAGGCCCCGGGCCAAGTGGCGTTCAAGGCCAGCAATGCCGCTCTGGCCGGTTTCGTGGGCGGCGAAGTAAGGATCCTTTCCACTCCCGTTAACGCCACAACCGCGAGCAGGTTGTGGCTCTGGGACGGTTCCTCCTCGGGCCCGGCGCGCCCGTTGGCCCCCATCCCTCGGCGCGACGGCTGGACACGTGCCAGTGCCCTGCCTGATCAGAGGCTGCTGTTGCAAGACCCCGTCGGCTTGGAGGTCTATGACCTCAAAAGCAAGCACGTGGCGGCCCAATTCGCGGGCGAGTTCAATTACTCACTTTCACCCTCCGACCAGACGGTGGCTCTTTCCTACGGGAACGGGCAAGTCGATGTGTGGGATCTGAGCTCTGATCATCCACCGGTAGCGGCTTATTCGGCCGAAACCCAGTACCCGCCGCTGGCCTGGGGGGACGGGGGCCGCCTTCTCGGTATAGGTGCGTCCAGCGGTGCCCAGCTCATCCCCGCTCGCGCCTACCTCCCGTTCAGCCAGGTGCTGAGCGTCGCCCGCACGCTGGCCGTAACCAGTCTCACCAAAGCACAACGCGCCCAGTTCTTGCCTTAGCTTTGGCTCGGTCCCTCCAGTGGCTCGGCTCCCCATCCCGCCTCTGCTAGCGCAGGAGCGATGTCGTCCACGGCGTCAAAATCGAAGGCGCGGACAGCGTCTTCCAGTTGCGCCCATGGGACGAGGTAAGGCGTGATGCTCCGGCTCATCTGTCTCTGGCCCGATTGCCAGCCGGCACCGAGGCGTTCGAGGTTCCAGCGACCGTGCTCAGCTTCGGCTAACAGCTCCCTCTGCTCTTGGCTCAGCACCAAGGGCTGGCCCGGCTGAGCAAGCCGCATCCCGACCAAGGCCAGCTTGTTAGGAATGTCATTGGCCTGCGCCAGGTTCGACTGTTTCAAGTGGGTGGGAAGGTCGTCCCACGGGACCAGGGCAGGGTCCGTGGGAGCCTTGTTGCCGCGAGACTTAGCCCGGTACTGGCTGTGGACGAAGCGGCCGATGGCATCGGCAAGGCCTGGGGGCAGCTGCGACCACTGGACGAAAGCGCGGGCGCTCATGGGGTCAGCGGGCAGCTCCAGCACCCCGTTTGAACCCAGGGGGAGCAAGTAGTCGAGCGAAGCTGGCAGGTCCTTGCCTGGGTCGATAAAAGCCACCCGCGCCCTCAGCGCCCGGGCAAGGAGGAGCTCTTCGGTGACGATGCCACCTCCCGGGAAAACGAGTACGCGTACGTTTTCCAACGGGACCCCTGAGCCCAAGATGTCAGCCCACATGGCCAAAGGCTCGTCCACGGAAAACTCGACTGCTCCCTCCGTCTCCCTTAGCACGGGGTAACGGCCCTTGTCGCCTCGTCCTGGCGGGGTGTAGCCCACCAAATGGTGGCTGAGGCCAAGCTCCTGGCAGACATCGCCCACGATCGCCGGTACGCCAGCAGAGCTCCCGCCGCTGAGCACCATGCCCTCGTAGCGGTAGAGGGCGACCCGCAGCAAGGCGGCGATCGCCGGCCCAGTAGTTGGCTTCATGCTCTCGGCCCCACCGGCAATTATCGTTACCCGGTCTGCGCCTTTTAGCACGCCCCCATCGGGGGTCATTCCGGTCAACGCATTATTATCGCGGAGAGCTGCCCGGTAGAGCCTGACCAATATCTCCGAGCGGTGCCCACCGAGAGGTGGGGAGGGAGCCTCGGACAGGCTCGGCCTCAAATGCGTGAGGTACTCGCACCAAGCGGAAAAGGCAAAAGGAGAAGCCTCTTCCGACAAACGCTCGGCGGCCAGGCGGAGGTTAGCTGGTTTGCCCAGGTCCACTCGGAGCCCAGCCCGCACCATGGCGCTGAGCGGGACCGGGCCGAGTATCGCCTCCAGAAAGGGACGTTCGCACGGGCGAACCCGCCAGGAGAACTGCTTGCGGACACCCAGCGCGCGGCCCCTCTCGTAGAGGCCCTCGCTGAGCCTGGCTGCTTCTGATGTAGGTATGCCCTGGGCCGCCAGAGCAGCCTCCAACCTTTTCTGCCCACCCGCCCCCGCTATCAGCTCAGGTCGGCATGACAGGTCAGGCAAGGCCCGTACGTCGGTCGTGGCCATGTCCGGGTTTTTCAGTGTCCGCTCCTGCAATTCGAGGTCGACCGAGCTAGCCAGCCGGGCAGTCAGCCGGGTGAGCCGGGCCGCGCCGCCCAATGTCTGGGCCAACTGCAGTGCTAGCTCCACGCCTTCGAGCTCGTCCTGGCAGGCGACCACGGCCCACCCCGACCCGCCGGAACGTTGCAACCAGTCGGCTGGCCAGTCCATTTCTTCCGATATCCGGTCGAGGTCCCGCGCCTCTAACGACAAGACCTCAGGTTCGGGGCGCCATCTGGCGGAGAAAGCTTCTGCCCTCGCCAGAGCACCACGACCTAGGACAATTATGTGAAGGGCGCGCCATCGCCCCCCGGTATCTCCTTCCAGTTGACGCAGCAGTTGGACACGGCCCCGGCGGAGCACCGCCACAAGCACGGCGTCGATGAAAGGGTGGTCGCCTCCCAACAGCAGGCTGGGAGCCTCAATCTGATTGCCGCCGAACAGCTCCTCAGCCAGGGACGGGCCGCCGTAGGCGGGGGGCTCGTCAAGTAGGTTCTCGGCGGCGATGGCACCGATGGAGAAAGTGCTTACCACCGGCCCCAAGCCGGTGATGGACGGCGCCGAAGGACCGGGCAAAGCCTCGTCAGCGTCTATCTCTTCGCGCTCTTCCAAGAAATGCGCCAGAGCCGGGTGTTCCACCCGGGCCAAGAGGTGGGCCCGGTTTCGGAGACGCCTCGCTTTGGCCAGTGAGAGAACGGTGCTCGCCACCTGTGAGCCGACAAGGTCATCGCCCACGCTGACCAAAACCCAATTGGCCCGGGCGATCCCGGCCGACAGCAGGGTATCCTCGCGCACGCAGTCGCCTGTGACCCGCCATTCGTTGGGGGCGGGGGCCGCCGCCAGCCCAGGCGCCCCCGGGTCGCGGTCGACCAGGACGACGTCATGGTCACGAGCCAATATCTGGGCCAAACGAGTGCCGGTGTCCCCCGCCCCGCAAATGACAACGTGGCCTTGGAGAAGGTGGCGCACTGCTGCGCCCCGCATCCGCCGCCGTCCCACCAACAAGGCCCCCCGCAGCAGAAGCAGACCGCCCACAATGGAGGCTGCCCAAATTTGCCAGTTGGCCGGTGGGCTGCCGTTGCCTCCGGCCGCCGGGCCGAGATCGAAGGTGAAAAGGTGCAGTGAGCGGTAAAGGGCTATGGGCAGGCCCAGACGGGGTTGCGTCTTTAGCCTGTAGAAGCCCCATGTGCCGACGCCCAACACAAAGGCGATAGCCAAGCTAGTGAGGCCGACCACTGTTGCCTTGGATCGCAGCGAACGGCTACCGAAAGGCCTCAGCCACCACAGTCCCCGTTGTGGGCGTCCGGGTTGGAGAGGTTGCCGGGCCTCGTCTAACCGTTCGTGGCTTGCCGCAGCTGGCATTCAGGACAGCGCGATGAGCGCGCCGACGGCGAAGGCGGTCGCTGTCATCCACATCCACGTCGGTACTGTGCGCCACCATTGCATCAGGCTCTCCTCGTCCCAATCATGTGCAATTGCAAGCTCATGTGTAGACATAGCCGTTGCGGACTGAAATGGCAACCAGCGGCAGCGGCCGTGTAGCGGGGCCTTGTATAACGGCGCCATTGACCGCGCTGAACTGGCTGCCGTGACACGGGCATTGGATGACGCCGTTGACAACCGAAGCCACCGTGCAGCCTTGGTGGGTGCAAGTCGAGGAAAAGGCCTTCAGCTGCCCGCTCGCCTCCATCACCAGCACGACGTGGTCGGACGCGAGGATGAGGCCGCCACCATGAGGCGGCACGGCGCTCACGGCTGCCAGGTACCTGCCGCCACCCGTAGAAGGGCCATAACCATTTGGTTCTGTCCCTGGCGGCTTAGGCTTGCTCAACCCGCTCGTACGGCCGACGATGTACCCGGCTACCCCGGCCGCGGTGGCCATTGCGGTGCTCCTGAGGAACGCACGTCGGGATGTGAGGCCTTTCAACACGTCAGCGGCCTCGTTCAGGTGAGGGGGAGCCCGTGGCGAGTAAAAAACCACAAACCAGCGGTCAACCACAGGACGATCAACAAAGTGAACACTGCACCGCCGAGGACAGGAAGCACCCAGCCCGGCAGGCCCTTCAGCCGTAAACCGAGCATCTTTGACGCGTACGCTCCGTAAAACAGGCAGCCGCAAATCCCGTGGACTACGACCCTCCAGCTATAGGTCTGGAACCCGAGCGACCAAATGCAGCTGAACGCCACCGGCAAGGTCAATATGAAGGCGACCGATCCGCTGAAACGGTGCAGCACCTGCGCCCATGGCGGCGCGTAACCCGCAATGCGGGGCAACTTGCCCCACATCCACAATGCGGTCACGACTTGGACGATGAGGAGCGCCGTAGCCCCGGTGGTGAGCCAGGCTTTCATCTGTACCAGGCCCGAAAAACCGAGCGTCGTGACTGGCCGGCCGCTTGGAGTGTGCAGCTTGGCGTAGAGGCCTATGCCAACGGCGATGATGGCGCCGGACAGGAAGACGAAGACAAGGCCTAACTGCTTCCTTGTTGGGGCGGCAGCCGTCGCGGTAGTGGTCGTGCCGGCAGTCATGGGGCCCTGGGAGTCAGACGAGGCTCGGTGTCATAACGGTCGACTCCATTCAAACCGAAACACCGCCGCCGAGCAACCATCTCACCAGCCGCTCCTCAAGATCGGCCTCCGATGCCGGCCCCTACGGGCAAAGTTGGGGAAAAAGGTAAGAAAGGCCAAAATGGTCTTCGTCGGTGCCTACCCCAATGGGGCTTCCCACGAGCGTGTACGCAGGCGCATAATGCTTACTGAGGTTCACCCCGACAACCGGGGTTGACAGTCACGAAAGGCGACCGTGATGAATCTGAGAGAGGCTCGACCCAGGCGGCCCGGTCTTCGTCTAAAGCTGTTCGTCGCCCTGGCGACAATCGCCCCGCTCGTTGGCTCAGGGCTCGCCGCGCCGGACGGAAGCCTGAGTGCGTCGCCGCTTGGTCTCCGCGTACCGGTCAAGCTGGCGGCGGTCCGCCAGGGAGCCGAGGCCCATGCGACCGTTCATCGAGCACGCACGGCGAACGCGACGTTGGTCTCACCGGTCGGCTCGAGCTTCACCTCGGTCTTCGTCCCGAAGCCCACTCTGCCGGCTCTGGTCAAGGCCCCCTCGGGCAATGAGGCGGGCGCCTTCGCGGCGCTAAATGCCCTGCTCCGAACGGAGACCCGCTTCGGTGAGGCTCTAATTGCATTGCGGGTGGCATTCGACCGGGCGCAGGCTGCCACTGCAGCCGGCGCCCAGCTCTGGGTCGTGCGCCAGGCGAACGCCAGCGCCGAGTATGCCCTTTCCGCCTCCCGGCTGCTCGGGGGCTTCCCGGCCCTGCAGGCCGCCATGGTCAAAGCCTTCGTCGCCGACAAGCTGAGCTTGACGCTTACGCCCGCCGAGTCCGCAGCGGCGAAAGCGAAGCTCCTGCGCCACCTGCCAGCATCGTTCACCCAGTTGCTTGCGGTTGCCGCGGCGCCCTACGGGCCCGCGACGGTCCCCGAGGTGGCGGCTCTGAAGGCGGCAATCCTTAGCACGGGGGCGTTCGAAGGAACGTTGGCGCACATGGCGCCGAAGACCTTGGTGCTGCCCGCCGCGCTTGTACCGAGCTCGCTAACCGCAGCCGAAGCCAACCTGGAGGTAGCTCTCAAGGGCTACGCCAACACCATCTTGTCGCCGGTCCCCGCATCGGCACTGCCCGTGCCGCCCGGGCGGTTCGTGGCTGCCGAAGAGTGCGGGAGCCCTCAACAGGAGCTTGCCGAAGCATTCCACCGTACTGCTGAGGGCTTGGAGGGCCTAACCTCGGCGTTCGAGAGCTTTGGGGGGGAAGCTGGGGAGGGCGCCGCCGCAGGGCTTGGGCCGCTCGGAGCAGCGTTCGGCTACGCGTTCGCCTTTGTCGCAGCCGACCTGGCCGCCAAACAGTTCAACAGCGGGCCCGGTGAGGGTGGCGGCGGTGGCGGCGGTGGCGGCGGTGGCGGCGGTGGCGGTGGCGGCGGTGGCGGCGGTGGTGGTGGTGAAGGTGGCGGCGGTGGCGGCGGAGGATGTGGCCCCGGCGGCGGCAGCTCCTACGGTGACCCGCACGAGCTGACTTTTTCCGGTGCTGCCTATGGCTTCCAAGCTGCAGGTGAGTTCACGCTCATGAAGTCGACCAGTGACAACCTCGACGTGCAGGTCCGCCAGCAGCCCTTCGCGGGGGCCGCCAGCATTGCCGTCGACACTGCGACGGCGATGCGCGTCGGCAGCACCATCGTGGAGCTAGCAGGCAACGCCTCGGGCGACCTGCAGCTGTGGGTCAACCGCCACGCCGTGGCCTACGCCAGCCGGGCCCTTGCCGGCGGCGGGAAGATCTCGGTGCTGGGACCGGGCGAGGCGACCGTCAGCTGGCCCGACGGGACAACGGTGTCGGTGACAACAACCTTGACTATCGCCGTGCCGCACCAGCGGGTGACCTGCAACAGCAGGGAAGCGATCAACCTGACCATCGAGGTAGCGCGTTCGCGCTTTGGCCACCTGGAGGGCCTGCTCGGCGACCCGGGGACGCCTCCGGGAACGATCGCCGGGGGCAACGGAGCTACCTACAGTATGGATGAGCTAGACGAGCCCTGGAGAAGCGTGCAGGACTTCGACGTGCTTTACCAAGACTTTGCCCAGAGCTGGCGCGTCAGCCAGCAGAGCTCGCTTTTTTACTACCCCCAGGGCACGACCACGGCCAGCTACACAGAGCTCTCATTCCCGAGCAGGGCGCTAACCGTGGCGTCGCTCAACCCGACGAGCGTCGCCGCCGCGAAGCGCGACTGCGAGGCTGCAGGTATTACCAACCGTTACCTGCTCGCCGACTGCCTCTACGATGTTGGGGCTACCGGTAGTGCCTGCTTTGCCGCAGCCGAGGCACATGTCCAGGCGACGACCGGAGGCCCCACGGCGACCGGGCTGCCTGAGAGCAGCGGCACCGTCCCGCCGAGCACCACGACGACGACCACCTCGCCTCCACCCTCGACGACCACGACGGGGACACCGGCGACGTCAGGGAGCCGGCTATCCGGCGTGAGCCTTTCGCTGTCCACCTACCTCGCGGGCGCGACCGGGGTCACGTACACGATCAAGTTCACAACGTCGAGCAGGGGCGCCCTAAATGAGAGGACCGGCAGCGTAGATGTGAAGGGGCCAGATGGGACGTTCCCGGGCTGTGCGGCCGGCACGCTCACCGACCTGACGAGCCACAAGTCGGCCTTTCTCTTGTATTGCGGTGCGCAGGTGGGTGACCTGCATAACGAGTTGAAGTTCCCGCCCGGGACCCCGATCAGCGGAGGGGACCGGGTAGAGCTGGTGCTCATCAGCCTCGACAACCCGACTAGCCCAGGCGCTGGCACGATCTCTGTGGGAACATCGTCCGACTCGGCCGTGCAAGTCGCTTTCCGGACGGCACCCGGCGCCGGGATCCACTCTCTTTCGGTGCTTTCTCTTTCCACCCACCTCGGGGGCGCAACGGAGGTCACCTACACGTTCAGGTTCACTACGTCCAGCGGTGGGGCGTTAGATGCGACCTACGGACGGATCGACGTGACGGGCCCAGACGGGGCGTTCCCGGGCTGTGCGACTGGGGCCCTCACGGACCTGACGAGCAACAAG
>Ga0209415_10010166_pt1 | contig 16051 bp, 10 predicted proteins | sample PeaSoiSIISIP2007_FD_187696 | JGI IMG/M metagenome (GOLD analysis project Ga0209415, IMG submission 187696) | Peat soil microbial communities from Weissenstadt, Germany - SII-SIP-2007 (SPAdes) (version 2) | ecosystem: Environmental > Terrestrial > Soil > Wetlands > Peat | place: Germany...
CGGCTGCCCCGGCCCGCGGCCGCAGCGCCGGCAGCACCACCCCGGCCCGCGGCCCCGCGGCCGCCAGCACCTCCTCGGCCTTGTCCGTTCCCGGTGTATCGCTGGCCCTCAACCCATGGACCGGGATCGCCCTTGCCCGAATTGCCGCCATAGTTGTCCCATGTAGACACATAGAACAGCCCGGTGCGTGGGCTGTAAGACGGGGGATACCAGTTCGTCCCGCCCTGCGTACCCGGCTCCACATAGACGCCTCCCATGGGCTTGGGCCAAAGGCCGGGAGCCTTGACCGGCCGGCCTTTCTCATCCAGGCCCACGTTCCAGTTCTGCTTCACGAACGGCTTGCCCATCAGGAATTCACCAGTCGTGCGGTCCAGCACGTAGAAGTGTCCGTTGCGGTTGGCCCAAAGCATCACCTTGCGCGCTCTACCTTTCCAGTCCATATCGACCAGCACGGGAACCTGCGTGGAATCCCAGTCGTACTCGTCCCCGGGCGTGAACTGGAAATACCATTTCAGCTTTCCGCTATCGGCGTCGAGCGCCACCACCGAGGCGGAATAGAGATTGTCGGCCGGCGTACGAGAATCGCCGTTCCAGCCCGGGTTCGGGTTACCCGTTCCCCAGAAGGTCAGATTGGTTTCCGGATCGTAAGAGCCGCCGTTCCAGATGGGGTCGCCGCCGTGTTTCCAGGATTCGCCCACCCACGTCTTGGCCTCGGGCTGATCCGCCGACATGGGGGCTGTATTGAAGCGCCATAATTCCTTACCCGTTTTGACGTCGTAAGCGTTTACCCAGCAGTTGGCCCCGGCTTCGTTGGTCGCAGGCCCCAGAATGATCATGTCGCGCACAATCAGCGGCGCCACATTGTACTGGTAGCCCTTTTTGAAATCCGCCATCGCCTTGTCCCAGATCACGCGCCCCGTCTTCGTGTCAAGGGCGATGAGATGACAGTCCACCGTGGCCCAGAACAATGTGTCGGCGGAGATCGCCATGCCCTTGTTCACCTCGTACGCGTTGTAATAGGCAGTGGGATCGAGTGGGCGTGAGAACTTCCAGAAGGGCCGTCCCGTCACGGCATCCAGGGCCACCACCTCGAGGGCGGTACCGGTGTACATAATGCCGTCTACCACCAGCGGCGTATTCTCCATCTTGGACTGGTTGTTGCCGGTCTTCGCGTAGATAGGGTGGTAGACCCACTTGAGTTGCAGGTTCTTCACGTTATCCCGGTTGATTTGCGTGAGCGAGCTGTAGCGGTGACTCGAATAGTCTCCCGAATACGTCAGCCAGTTCTGGGGCTCGCGATCAGCGTGAAGAAGCCGCGCATCGGTCACCTGCGCCGGCAGTTCCCAGGCTAGCAACACAACCGGCAACAACAAACGGGTATTCATGGCGGGTTCAATTCCTTTCTAACTCTACACAGCCTCTGGAGGGCATCCCACACGGCTCGATGTCTCCTATACGCTGGTTTGAGACTGAGCCCCAAAGAGCATACATCGGCCCCCGCCCCGCGTCAAGCGGGTGTTGGCCCCCGGGATGACGGTCATCCGCCGGGCATCGACCCGAGTGACGCCCGTTTGATATATACTCACCGGTGCACAGGCTGCACAGCTTTTGGAGGAGGAAATGTCGAGGCGTATGTCCACAGTGAAGTTGTTCCTTTGCTTCATCGCGGCGGCCGGGGTGGCAGGCGCCCAACCCGATCACAAAACGTGGCTGGATAACGGTGGCGGGCCGGATAATTCGCACTACACCACCTTAAGCCAGATCACCAAGGCGAACGTCAATGACCTCGCGGTCGCGTGGAGCTATCCGAGCAACGACAACGTCGCCTATGTCTGGAATCCCCTGATCGTCGACAACGTTGCGTACGTGCTGGCGAGAAACAACTCGCTGGTGGCGCTCGACGCCACAACGGGGAAGGAGATCTGGATACACGCCGACTTGCAGGGAATCGCGCCGCGCGGCATTAATTACTGGGAAAGCAAAGACCGCAAGGACCGGCGCCTGATCTTCCAGCGAAACAGTTATCTCGAGGAGATCGACGCCCATACCGGAAAATCCATCCTGACATTCGGAACGGAAGGCATCGTGAACCTTCGCGACGGCCTGCGCCGCTTTCCCAGAGGCTCGCCATTCGGCCGCATTCAATCCAACAATCCGGGGAAGGTTTTCGAGAACCTGATCATTCTCGGCACGGCTCCGGGCGAGGGCTATATGTCCCCTCCCGGCGACCTGCGCGCCTTCGACGTAATCACGGGCAAGCTGGTGTGGCAGTTCCACACGATTCCCCTTCCGGGCGAGTATGGCTACGATACGTGGCCGAAGGAGGCATGGAAGTACGCCGGCGCAGCCAACACCTGGGGCGAGATTACGATCGACGAGAAGCGGGCAATCGCCTACTTTCCGACGGGCTCCGCCACTTTCGATTTTTATGGCGCGGACCGGCCCGGCGCAAATCTCTTCGGCGATTGCCTGCTGGCTCTGGATGCGCGCACCGGGAAGCACCTGTGGCATTTTCAGATGGTCCATCACGACTTGTGGGATTACGACAACACGTCGGCTCCCCAGTTGACGACGGTCCGGCACGCCGGCCGGATGGTGGACGCCGTGGCGCTTGCGGGTAAGACCGGTTTTCTGTACGTGTTCAATCGAGTGACGGGCGCGCCTTTGTGGCCGATTGAAGAACGTCCTGTCCCCAAGAGCGACATGCCCGGTGAACAGGCATCGCCGACGCAACCGTTCCCGACCGCCCCGCCGCCGTTTGCCGTTCTGAAGTTCACGGCGGACGACATCAACCCTTACATACTCACCGCGGAAGAACGCGCCCATTGGAAGCAGGTGGTGGACAGCGCGCGTAACGAAGGCATTTTTACGCCGCCCTCCATGCGGGACACGATTCAGATGCCGGGAAACCAAGGCGGCTCCAACTGGGGTACCACATCGTCGAATCCAACTAACGGAATGGTCTTCGTTCTCGGCCTGAACGAGCCTGCAGTTCTCAAAATGTCATTGGAGATGCCGGGCCGCGGCGGCGGGGGTGGAGGCCGCGGTGCGGGTTCCGCCGCGCAGGGCCGAGCCGTCTATGAGCGGAGGTGCGTCATGTGCCATGGTGACGATCTGAGCGGCAATGGAAATTATCCATCGCTGATCGATGTCACCAGTCGTTACGGGGTGGATACCGTCCGCGCGATTGTGGTTGGCGGCAAAGGTCCCATGCCCGCTTTCAGCGCCGACATCAACGAGGCCGACATGAATGCATTGATGGCGTACCTGGCCAACCCCGCCGCAGTTGCCCAAGGTGGAAGAGGCGGACGGGGCGGCCGCGGCGCCCAGGCCGCTGCAACGCCCCTCGATGGGCCGGTAGTCGCTTCCGGAGGCGCGCCCGCCGCCAAGATCCTGGCTGCCGCCGTTGCCTCGGCCGGCCGCGGAAGCTACGGCGGAATGGGTGGACCGCCCTACCCCGAGGGTCTGGACGTGCCTGAGAACCGTTACTACACCGGCTACAACGTGATGGGGAATATCATCAAGCCTCCGTACACTACACTGACCGCCTATGATCTGAACAAAGGAACCATCAAGTGGCAGGTCCCGGTTGGAGACGACTTGCGCGCCCTCAAGGAAGGAGTGCACGACACGGGCGGCATCGGTCTGAGAGCCGGTATGGTAGTCACATCGACGGGGCTGGTATTCCTTACCGGAGCCGACGCGAAAATGCGGGCGTACGACTCCGAGACCGGCAGAGTGCTGTGGACTGCCGAGTTGCCGGGGCAATCGCGCGGCATTCCCGCGATGTACCAGGTGAACGGGCGGGAGTATCTGATCGTGAATGCAACCAACGCGCAGGGTGGAGCAGCAATACCGGACCTGTCGAGGGGGTATGTCGCGTTCGCGCTCCCGCGGTAACGCCGGCGGTCTTGCCGCCGGTGTGCGGAATTGGAAACAAAACACCTGAAGTATGATGATCACCATGCGTCCGCTCAGAGCCGCCGTGTTTCTCTGTCTGGGTACGTTCGCCCTTGCTCAGAGCGCTGCGGTATTTAAGACGCGCCTCGGCCCGGTCGCCATGGATGCCACCATGCGCGCCACCGTTGCCGGGGCCGGTTCCGCGTCGGCACGGCTGACCGGTTCCAGACTCGTGGTCACCGGCTCATTCGAAGGGTTGCTATCGCCCGCCACCATTGCTCAGGTGCGCCGGAGTCCGGTTACGGGTGTGCGCGGCCCCGCGGTGTTCGACTTGACGGTTGCGAAGGCCACCAGCGGCACGATCAACGGGTCGTTCGACCTGACGCCGGAACAAATAGAGGATCTACGCAAAGGCAGACTCTACGTGCAGCTTCATACTGAGAAGGCTCCGGATGGCAATTTATGGGGCTGGCTCTTGCCTTGAGGAGATATCCTTAGCCTTGAGGAAATATCAATGATGAAGCGGATTGTGCTGCCGCCGGTGACCATCGCAGCCATAAGTGCCTTCATGCTGACCGGGCAACAACGTTCCGGTTCCGGCCTCTTCACGCCGGAGCAATCCTCATCCGGCCGGTCGGCTTATCAGACCAATTGTTCCACCTGCCACGGCCCCGAGCTCGCCGGCCGCAACGAGGCGCCTCAACTGGCGGGAAACAATTTCATCAGTTCCTGGGGTAACCGGACAGTCCACGATCTGGCGACTTTCATCCAGACCACGATGCCCCCCGCCACTCCGGGCAGCCTGACAGAGAAAATCAGCGTGGACCTGGTCGCCTTCCTTCTTGAGTCGAACGGCGCGGCCGCTGGAAGCTGGCCCCTCACTTCGGGCGCCAACGACGTCATCCGGTCCGTCGCGTCCGGCAGACCGCCACAGCCCGCGCGATCGGCAGGCGATTCGGCTTCGGCAGCGGCGCCCTCTGGGCCCGGCCGCGGCCGGGGTGGAAGCGGCGGTGGCGGCCGTAGCGGCGGCGGTGGCGTGTTCCCCGTAAATCTCGCTCCCGCGCGCGGCCTCACGGTGGGGGGCGAGATTAGGAACTATGCCCCGGTCACCGATGAGATGCTCCGCAATCCCGATCCGGGCGACTGGCTCATGATCCGCGGCAACTACCAGGCGTGGAGCTACAGTCCCCTCGCCCGCATCACGCCAGCCAATGTCAAAAGCCTGCGGCTCGTCTGGAGCAGAGCCATGAATGAGAGCGGCGCCAACCAGCCATCGCCCCTTTTCCACAGCAATACGATTTTTCTCGTCAACCCCAGCAACTACATTCAGGCGCTGGATGCGCGCACCGGCGACCTGATCTGGGAGAACCAGATCGGCCCCACGATCGGTGTCGGCGGAACCAATGCGATGCGCAATGTGGCGCTCTATCGGGACAAGGTCTACGCCGCAACTACGGACGGACGCGTGGTGGCGCTCAACGCGATCACTGGAAAAGTCGTCTGGGATACGCCGATTTCCGAGAAAACCAAAGAGTTCACCCATACGAGCGGCCCGATCGTCATCAAGGGCAAGGTAATTCAGGGGATGACGGGATGTATCCTCTACCGCGAAGAGAAATGCTTCATCAGCGCCTATGACGCCGAAACCGGAAAGCAACTTTGGAAATTCAACACCGTGGCTCGGGAAGGCGAGCCAGGCGGCGACACCTGGGGCAAACTGCCGGACCTTCTTCGCACTGGAGGCGATACCTGGATCACCGGCACGTACGATCCCGTCCTGGATCTGACTTACTGGGGCGTGGCGCAGCCCAAGCCCTGGATGCGCTCCAGCCGTGGAACCGGCGATAAGGCGTTGTATACCAGCTCAACCGTGGCGCTTCGGCCCGAGAACGGCAAGCTCGTGTGGTATTTCCAGCACATACCCGGCGAGTCGTTTGACATGGACGAAGTCTTCGAACGGGTGCTGATCGACGCCGGCGGCCAGAACCTGCTCTTCACGGCGGGCAAAGCCGGCATTCTCTGGAAACTCGACCGGAAGACGGGTAAGTTCCTCGACTTCAAGGAAATGGTTTTTCAGAACGTCTTCGATAAGATCGACAAGACCACGGGCGAAGTGCATTACCGGAACGACATCGTCGAGCAGAAAGCCGGCGAGTGGCTGCAGGCCTGTCCCAGCACGGCGGGGGGCAAGAACTGGCATGCCATGAGCTACAACCCCGGAATCAACTCCCTCATCGTGCCGCTGAGCCAGACGTGCCAGGAGATGCTCGGACGCGTCGTGGAATTCACCGAAGGTTCTGGCGGAACGGCCGGTCAGCGGCGCTTTTTCGAAATGCCAGGGACCGAAGGCAACACCGGCAAGTTGGCCGCCTATGACGTAAGGACGATGAAGGAGCTGTGGAAGGTGGAACAGCGCGCGCCATTTCTGACGGGCGTGCTGTCCACCGCGGGCGGGGTTGCGTTCGTGGGCGATCTCGACCGCACCTTCAAAGCGGTCGACGTAAGAACCGGGGCCGTGCTATGGAGCACTCGCCTCGGAACTTCCGTGCAGGGCTTCCCGGTAAGCTTCAGCCTCGATGGGAAGCAATACATTGCCGTCACCACGGGACTGGGCGGCGGCAGCCCACGGATGGTCCCCGCCATCGTCACGCCGGAGATACACATTCCCGCCACCGGAAACGCCTTGTATGTTTTCGCGCTCCCGGATCGGTAGGACAGACCATCGCCTTTTGTGGTCTGTCACTTCTTCTTCTGACTCAATAGCGTCAACACCAGGTTCCGGAACTGAACCGCTCCATGATCGCCCTGCAGCTCAATCGCTCCCGGTTCACCTTCATTCGGGTCGTACGCAATCCCGGTCAAACCCTCAATCACCCCTTTGTCATACAGCTTGTTGCCATTGAGCGTTCCCGTAACTTCCATGCCTACCAGGCGGATATCCAGCGTCTGCCACTCTCCGGCGGGCTTGCCATAGTTGGCCGGCGGCACGATGCGCGTGTAAAGGGCGCCGGTGCCATGCATACCGGGAGGCCGGCCGAAGTCGTCGATGATCTGCACCTCGTACCTGCCCCGCAACCCGACGCCGCTGTTACTGTGCGCCGCGATGTTGTATTCCAGGTGCAGCTCGAAATTCCAGTACTTGTCTTTCGTGATCAGATCGTCGGCGTGTCCAATGCTTGTCAGAAGGCCATCCACCACGGTCCAGCCGTCCGCCTTGTCGGACTTGAGGCCCGTCCATCCCGTGAGATCCTTGCCGTTAAACAAGGCAACTGGCTTCCCTTTGACCCATGTGCCATCGTCGTGCTCGTTGATCGCCGGCGCACGATGCCCCGTAAACTTCAGCGGCACGGCTCCTCCCGTCATCTGCCCTTCGAGGTCCCCGTTGACGTAATGGATCTCGTAGTCGAGGTGGTTCCTCGTGTCCACCCATGTGAAGCGCAGGACGCCGTCCTCTATTTTCGGTTTCGGCAGATCGTTCAGGCTGCCGCCGGGAAATCCCTCGAACCTGCCCTTGATCTCGGGCGTCCCGGCGCCGGTAACTTCCAGCCACCACGCCCTGTCGGCGGGCGTCTTGTGGACGGTAATGTCCCACCTGCCATTGAAGTCCTTGTCGGCGGCGCGCGCGCCCGGCAGGAGCGCTGCTAGCGCAAGCGGAACAAAGATCGCTACGAAAGGCCGCATTCCCGTTCTCCTCCTTCGACTACATGTTCTTCAGCAACTCGTCGAGCACCGTTTGCGCAGCCGCGTACGGATCGCGACCGCCGGTCTCCAGCGAGTACACGCCTTTAAAGCCCATCTCTTTCGAGATCCGGATGGCTTTCGCGAAATCGAATCGCGCCGCGTTCATCTTCACATGGCTGACAGTGATCGAGAGCGGATATAACAGCCGCAAACCGCGCTCGCGCGTTTCTTCGTCCGGGAAGTTGCCGATATCGGGATTGGCATAAGTTCCGGAGGCCTTCATGACCTGCGCGAGCGTCTCCGGAGGCGTCCGCCCGCGGTTCTCCATGATCACCGCCACCTTCTTCGACTTGCCGTAAGCGCTCAGCGTCTTCAGCGCTTCGATCACCGGCCCAAGATCGTCCGGAAGCATCATGCCTTGGTTGATCATCACGCTGGGGCACTCGATCATCGCGGCGCGATCGATCCACTGTTTCGTCAGCTCGACGCCTCGCGCCCGAAGCTGCGGATCCGGGGAGCACGGGCTGATCGTCCCCGAATAACCCTTTTCATCCAGTTCCAACGGCATGTCGATCATCCGCGAGCCCGCCTTTTTCACCCGATCCAAAAACTTCCGATAGTAGGAAGGCTCCAGCGAGAGAAAGTGGAACTGCTGCACTTCCACGTTGTGGATGTGGTAGCGGTCCGCCAGCATCTCGGGAAAGTCCATGATGTCAAGCTCTTTGGGCGTTGCCGGCCGGCTCCAGTCCCTGACTTCCGTCATGAGACTGCCAAAACACCCCGACATGCAGCCCACCCGCTTGAGTTTTTCTGAGTTGTCCTGCGCGGCGGCCCCTCTGGCTGATGCCGCCGCGGCGCCAATGATAAAGTCTCTGCGTTTCATAATCTGGTACCTGAAAGCATACATCAATTTGGCCCTCCTGGAGTTTCTGCATTTTGGCAAGTGGTGGGGCAGGCTTCAGCCTGCCAAAGGCGCTTACAGCGCCTTCCGTGAGGGAGGAGGGGTTTCGCAAAAGGCGCCGAACCACCCGGTCAGAGAGCTAGCGGACGGCCACCGGCAATGAGTTGCTGTTCCTCGCAATCCGCGCGTTCAGCCCGTTTTGGATCAGGTTCACATCGAACGAGGTGAACTCCAGCGGCTTCTTCTCCATCGCGTCGTAGTCCTGACCGTTCCACTGCGCCTTCATGACGCCGGTCTCGGCATGCCGGTTGGTGCCCTGCAACACGTGGGCGATCTCGTGCGCCAGCACGTGTGCCAGGACCACCGGCTCCCGGTTCGACCTCTGGGCTGCCTCGCGGATCCGACCGTACATGACGGTGATGGTGACGCCTTCGCCGAACGGCAAGGCGTAGGCCAAAGCGTTCTGGCTGGCCTCCGCCGGAGCCTCCTTGGGGAACTGGATCCGGATCGTCACCGGGCTGCCGGATGAGGCGCCGGTCTTCGGTTCGCCGGCGCGCCACGCCAGCCGCACACCCACCCGGTCGAACATCCACGTCACGGTGGCTCTCGCCCGGAAGTCCACGGCACTAGGAGGGGCGTTGTCTCCGTTCACATAAACCGTTACGTCGGCTGGCTTCGAGTCGTGGGCATGGGCAGTCATGCCCGCCACCAGGATTCCCGCGATCAGAATTGAGGCTTTCATGACCCTCAATTTGCGCGGGATAGACTGGGACCTCCATGCTCAACCGCTGCCCGGCGCAAGATTTCCCATACCCCGCACCTCCCCAGCTAACTGGCTGAATCGGTGAGACTTTCGCCGAGATCTCTCCCGTCGAAAAGAGGGCTTCTATGGCTGGTATTCGAGTGCTATGATGGATACCGCCTCCGAATGAGCGACCCCCCGCCCGTCCGCTTCGGCGCCTTCGAACTGGACCTCCGCACCGGCGAGTTGCGGAAGCACGGAATCCGCCGCAAGATCCAGGACCAGCCGTTCCAGGTGCTCCAGGCGCTCGTGGAACGGCCCGGCGAGTTGGTGACCCGTGAGGAACTCCAGCGGAGAATCTGGCCCGAAGGCATCTTCGTCGACTTCGACCAGAGCCTGAACCGCGCCGTCAACAAAGTGCGCGAGGCGTTGGGAGACTCCGCCGACAATCCGCGCTACATCGAGACCATGGCGCGGCGCGGCTATCGTTTTATCGCCCCCGTGGAGGGCCCTCCGAAGCCCGCGCCGGTGCCGGTGCCGCAGCCTGCAGCCCCCGGCAGGCCGTGGGGCAAAATCGCCTGGGTGGCCATCGGGGTTCTGGCAACCGTCGGCCCAGGGTTATGGTTGACGCGCGACCGCGCCCCTCTGCCCCCGCCTCGGGTAGTTCCGCTGACGACATTTACCGGCATGGAAACGCACCCCGCGTTTTCGCCCGACGGCAAGCACGTGGCATTCTCCTGGGATGGCGAGAAGGGCGACAACTTCGATATCTACGTCAAGATGGTGGGCAACGTGACGGCGTTGCGCCTCACCCGTGATCCCGCCACCGATAGGTTTCCCGCGTGGTCGCCGGATGGGCGGCAGATTGCGTTCTTCAGCGAGCGCGGCGGGGGCGGCATCTACCTGGTCTCTCCGGACGGAGGGCCGGAACGGAAGCTCTCGGATCTGCTGACAGACAGTCGGCCAACCTGGACGGCGGACGGCAAATACCTCCTGGTGGCAAAGCTGTACAGGCACGCACACCCGGAGACTGGTGACGGCGCGCTGCTTCTGGTACCCGTCGACAATGAGGGCGCCCCACGCCAGATTCTTGCTCCGCCCCGCGAGACTTGGTACAAAGACCCCGCATTTGCGCCCGACGGCCGCTCGCTGGGCTTCGCATCCTGTGCAGGCGCGATGGGAGGGTGGAGGTGCAGCCTTCAGGTTGCCGACTTGCAGGTAGGCGTAGTTCCCTCCGGCAAACCACGACAGATCACCGAACAATCATGGTCTATCTTTGGTCTTGCCTGGATGCCGAACGCGTCATCCCTGATATACGCCGGTAGCACGTGGGAGCCGGGAGGTCTATACCTGTGGCGAGCGAATGTCAGAAACGGAAAAGAGCCGGAACGGCTGGAACTGGCGGGGGCTGCCGCGTCTTATCCGGCGATTGATTTCAAAACTGGCCGGCTCGCTTTCTCGAGGAGTTTGATGCATCACAATATCTGGCGGCTGGAGCGTGGCGGGAAACCGGCTCCCTTTCTGACTTCCAGCGCGACAGATGGCGGTCCTCAGTATTCTCCGGACGGCCGGCGCATTGCCTTCGGTTCGAGCCGCCAAGGCACCAGAAACGCGATCTGGGTGGCCAACGCCGACGGGACGTCGCCGGTCCAGATTACCAACATCGGGAACCCGTTCAGCGGGACGCCGCGATGGTCCCCGGACGGCAGGTGGCTTGCGTTTGATGCGTTTGACAAGGGCAGCGGCTGGGATGTTTGGGTAGTCGAGGCCAGCGGGAGTTCGCCGCGGCGTTTGACCCATGGCCTCGCCGATAGTGCCATCCCAAGCTGGTCCCGCGACGGAAGCTCCATCTACTTCGAGTCGAACCGTTCCGGTCGGTCCGAAATCTGGCGCATGCCGGCGGGCGGAGGCACGGCCGTGCAGGTGACCCAAAACGGCGGCTTCGTCGCTTTCGAGTCCACCGATGGCAAGACGCTCTACTATACCTTGAGCGAAAGCGGAGCTGAAGGACTGTGTGCCAAACGGCTCCCCGACGGAAAAGAGAAGCAAGTGCTGAAAGAGGGGGTCGCCCACCGCGGCTTCGCGGTCTTCTCCGACGGCGTCTACTATATCCACGAGCTCGGCGTAAGCCGCTGCGAGATCCGCTTTCGCGGGTTTGCCGGTGAGCAGACCCGCCTGGTCGGCGAGGTCGAAGGGACCCTCGACGACGGTCTCGCCGTCTCTCCCGACCGAAAGACATTCCTGTTCTCGAAATACTCCGATGCCGGAGCCGACCTCATGCTCATCGAGAATTTCCGCTGAGAGATCCTATGAGCGACCCCCTGCCCCTCCGCTTCGGTGCCTTCGAACTGGACCTCCGCACCGGCGAGTTGCGGAAACACGGAATCCGCCGAAAGATCCAGGATCAGCCCTTCCAGGTGCTCCAGGCGCTGCTCGAACGGCCAGGCGAGTTGGTGACCCGCGAGGAGCTCCAGCGGAGAATCTGGCCCGAAGGCACCTTCGTGGACTTCGACCAGAGCCTGAACCGCGCCGTCAACAAAGCGCGCGAGGCGCTCGGCGACTCCGCCGAAAATCCGCGCTACATCGAGACTATGGCGCGGCGCGGATATCGTTTCATCGCGCCCGTGGAGGGCCCTCCGAAGCCTGCGGTCCCCGGCAAACCGTGGGGCAAGATCGCCTGGATAGCCGCCGGGATTCTCGCGGCCGTGGGCGCGGGTCTGTGGTTGACCCGTGCGCGCGCCCCTCTGCCCCCGCCGCGGGTGGTCCCCCTGACAACGTTTACCGGCACGGAAGTGCACCCCGCGTTCTCGCCTGACGGCAAGCGCGTGGCGTTCGCCTGGAATGGAGAGCGGGGCGACAACTACGATGTATACGTCAAGACCGTGGGCAACGTGACGGCGTTGCGTCTGACCAGCGATCCCGCCAACGATGGGTATCCCGCGTGGTCGCCGGATGGGCGGCAGATTGCGTTCGTCAGCGCGCGCGGCGGGGGCGGCATCTATCTCGTCTCTCCGGACGGAGGGCCGGAGCGGAAGCTGTCGGATTTGCCAACCGACAGCCGGCCGTCGTGGACGGCGGGCGGGAAATACCTGCTGGTGGCAAGACGATACAGGCATGCACAGCCGGAGACCGGTGATGGCGCGCTGTTTCTGGTACCGCTCGAGAGTGAGGGTGCCCCACGCCAGATACTTGCTCCGCCGCCCGGGACCTGGTACAAAGATCCCGCATTCGCGCCCGACGGCCGCTCGCTGGCTTTCGTGTCTTGTACGGGCACTCAGAGCTCACCCCGGTGCAGCCTTCAGGTCGCTGGCCTTCAGGCAGGGCTGGTTGCCTTTGGCAAACCACGACAGATTACTCAACAATCTCTGGACATCTCTGGTCTTGCCTGGATGTCGGACGGTTCCTCTCTGATATGCGCCGGCGACATTATGGAGCCAGGCTCACATCTTTGGCGTGTGAATGTCAGAACCGGAAAAGAGCCGGAACGGGTGGAACTGGCAGGGGCCGACGCGTATTATCCCGCGATCAATTTCAAGGCTGACCGGCTCGCCTTCTCGAGACGTTTGACGCACGCGAATATCTGGCGGCTGGAGAGTGGCGGGAAACCGGCTCCCTTTCTGACTTCTTCCAGCGCCCAAGATGACAGTCCGCAGTATTCTCCGGACGGTCGGCGCATCGCCTTCACGTCGAGTCGCCAAGTCGCCAACACCGCAGTCTGGGTCGCAAACGCCGATGGGACGGCGCCGGCGCAGATCACCAACCTCGGGAGCCCGTGGAGCGGGACGCCGCGGTGGTCCCCGGACGGCCGGTGGCTCGCATTTGATGCGTTCGAGAGGGGCAGAGGCTGGGATGTTTGGGTAGTGGAGGCCAGCGGAAATTCCCCGCGGCAGTTGACCCATGGCCCCGCCGATAACGACATCCCAAGCTGGTCCCGCGACGGAAGCTCGATTTACTTCGAGTCGAAACGTTCCGGCCGGCCCGAAATCTGGCGCATGCCGGCGGGCGGAGGCGCGGCCGTGCAGGTGACCCGCAACGGCGGCTGGGTCGCCTTCGAGTCCACCGACGGAAAGACGCTCTATTACACGTTGAGCGAAAGAGGGGCTGAAGGACTCTACGCCAAACCACTCCCCGACGGAGAAGAGAAGCAAGTGCTAAATGAGGGGGTCGCTGGACGCGGCTTCGCGGTCCTCTCCGATGGCATCTACTACCTCCATCAGCTTGGCTTGAACCGCTACGACATCCGCTTTCACGAGTTCGCCAGTGGCCAGACCCGCATAGTTAGCGAGATTGAAGGGACGCTTGAGCTGGGTCTCGCCGTCTCTCCCGACCGAAAGACGTTTCTGTTCACGAAATACTCCGATGCGGGAGCCGACCTCATGCTCATCGAGAATTTCCGCTGAATCTCCGCCAAGTGGGACAGACCATCGCCTTTCGTGTCATTCCTCCGGAAACCGGTCAACTTGACCCTCTCAAAAATCACAGTCACCGCGGAAGTGCCAAAATTCTAGCCCTGTTTTCAATCACTTCCGAAATTTCCTGCCCGCGATCGCGATGCTCATACCTTATGTGTGGAATTAGGAGAAGAATTGCATGGCGACCATCGCTCAAATGGAGGCCAACCGCCTCAACGCTCAAAAATCCACGGGGCCGCGCACCGCCGCGGGCAAAGCCTCATCCCGTTTCAACGCCTTCAAACACGGCGCCGATGCCCGGGCCCTCATCATCCCCGGAGAAAACGAAGACGACCTGCTGAACGTCACCCGCGAATACCACCAAGATCTCCGCCCGGAAGGCGTGGTCGAAACCGAACTGGTGGACACCCTCGTCCGCTGCCACTGGGAGAAGCGCCGCGTCCCCCGTCTCGAAGCCGGCGTGATCCAAGCCCTCGTGGCAAAACAGGACAATTCCGATCACGCCCTCGGCGCCGCCATCATCGAGGATGCCTCCGGCCCCAATGTGCTCCAGAAGCTCTCCCGCCGCTACCAGGCCGCCACTCGGGACTGGCTCCGAGCCGAAAACGACCTCCGGCGCCGCCAGGCCGAGCGCCTGTCACGCCCCGCGGATCCCGACCCGCCAGCTGCCGCCGCCCCAGCTCCGGACGACGCCCCACCCGAGCCCGCTCCGCCCCCCGCTGAGCCGGTCGCCGCATCCCCCGAGCCCATTCCTGCGCGGAACGAACCCAATCCGGCCCCCGGCCCCACCAATCCCCAACCCCTACCCCCAACCCCTGCTTCTAAGTCCGTGCCCCGAGGCTTCAACCCCAACAACCCACACCACCCGCCCATCGAACTCTGCCCCTCGTGCAACTCGAAGGGCGAAATCCATGATCGCTGCTATTTCCAGGCGAGGGAGCCGCGAAAGTGACTTCATTGCGTAATTGGCTCAGTTCCTTGCCGCCCTTGCCGCGTCCCAATTCCCCCCGCCCCGAGGATTGAAGTATACTAGCCGGAACGAAGGATCGTGGAATCCGACAGGATCTCCCGGAGGCCCTCTATGAAGATAAGTGATCAGACTTGTTTGATTGTGGCTCTGTTGTGGGCCGCGCCCGTGTTCGCCCAAGCCCCGGCCGGCGCCCAGAATTTGTCTCCAGCCGCAATCGCCACGCGCGCCAAAGTGCAGAACGTGCCCGAGATTCCCTACGAATCGGTCCCCAACTTTCTGAAGCTTCCCCCCAACCTGTACCTCGGCGAGGGCATCGGCATCGCGACCAACTCCAAGGGTCACGTCTTCGTCTACACGCGAAGCCAGAGGACGCGCCTGTTCGAGTTCGACCAGAACGGCGCTTTCGTCCGCGAGATCGGCGAGGGCCTCTACGGCTTCGTATTCGCTCACGCCGTAAGGGTCGACCCGCAGGACAATATCTGGGCCGTTGACGAAGGCGCCAATATGGTCATCAAGTTCAACCCCGAAGGCCGCGTTGTGATGACCATGGGCAGAAGGCCGGAGCCTGCCGATGCCTTGGCGGGCGCGCCCCCCGCGCCGGACCCGGCCAATCCCGGGAAGTACGTCTTCAATCGGCCGACCGATGTGGGCTGGGACGCGGACGGCAACATCTTCGTGACCGATGGCTATGGCAACTCGCGCATCGTGAAGTACGACAAGAACGGAAGGTTTATTACCCAGGCCGGTACCAAAGGATCCGAACCGGGCCAGCTCAACCTTCCCCACTCCATGGCGATGGATGCGAAGGGCAACGCCTATGTGGCGGACCGCAGCAACCGGCGGATCGAGGTTTTCGATAACGACCTGAAATTCAAAACCATTTACGACAACGTCGGCACTCCCTGGGAGCTCTGCATTTCTCCCGGACCGCATCAGTATCTCTATTCGTCCAACACCTTCCCCGACAACAACGATTACACGCTTGCCACCGTGAGCGGCGAAGTCTACAAGATGGAACTGGACGGGACCGTCCTCGGGAAATTCGGAAAAGCGGGCAAGCAGTTGGGCGAGTTCAGCGGATTGCACGAAATCGATTGCCGCAATCCGAATGTGCTGTATGCCGGGGAACTCACCAATTGGCGAGTGCAAAAGCTGACTCTGCATCCCTGAGCGAGCCGGTCTGCGGCTGGCGGGACAAGCTGAAGCTTATCCTACCTACTTCATTGTCAGTGTGACTGGGAGGGTTGCCCCGCTTCCAGAGAGGGAGACTTGAATCGTACCCGAGTAACTCCCCGGCGCGAGGCCAGCGGTATTGGCCGATACGGAAAGGGTATCGCCGGTCAGCCCTGTGACTCGATTGGCGTACAGCCACGCGCCGCCGCTGCTGGTTTGCACGTTGACTGCAAAAGGCAGAGGTTCGGCAACATTGGCCGCCACCTGAATGG
>Ga0209415_10010167_pt1 | contig 16051 bp, 15 predicted proteins | sample PeaSoiSIISIP2007_FD_187696 | JGI IMG/M metagenome (GOLD analysis project Ga0209415, IMG submission 187696) | Peat soil microbial communities from Weissenstadt, Germany - SII-SIP-2007 (SPAdes) (version 2) | ecosystem: Environmental > Terrestrial > Soil > Wetlands > Peat | place: Germany...
AGCGCCGGCCGAATGGTCCGCCGGATGTGATCGGCCCGGGCGGCGAAATTCAGCAGGGTCTCGGCCATGGGCGACCAGCGGCCTGCGTCTCCGCTGGTCAAGAGCCGGCGAATCTCCTCCGCTCCCGGAGAGCCGCCCGGCTCGCGGGTTTCGACGACCTCAAGGCTCCTGTGCCGCAACGCCGCCGCCAACCTGCGTGCCTGGGTCGACTTGCCCGCCCCTTCTCCCCCTTCGAGCGTGATGAAGCGGGCCGAGCCGGTCATGGGGCTCAGCCCAGGATCAGATGGCGCGCGGCCAAGATCATGCGCCGAAAGGCGCCCAGGCGTTCGGCATGCCCGGCGGTGACCAAGGGTACCTCGACAGGCGACATGCCGGGTGCCTCGATGCGCAGCATGCCAACTTCGCTTCCGGCGACGATGGGTGCCGGCAGGGGTCCGTCGAAGACCGCCGTCGCCTTCACCTGGTCGCGGGCTCCGCGAGGCAGCGTCAGCACCAGGTCCGACTTGGCCGCCAGCGGCACGCTCGGCGTTTCGCTCATCCAGACTGGCGCATCGACCAGCGGCGCCCCCGCCTTCACGATGCGGTCGTCCTCGAAATTGCGAAAGGCCCATTCCCACAAGGTGACCGCCTCGTCGGAGCGCGCCTGTTTGCTGTCCAGGCCCTGGACGACCATGATGACCCGCCGGCCTTCCTGCTGGCCTGAAGCGACGAGGCTGTAGCCCGGTCCTTCCGCATGGCCGGTCTTGAGGCCGTCCGCGCCGACGTTCTTGTACAAAAGCGGGTTGCGGTTGCCCTGCTTGATGCCGTGGTAGGTGAAGTCGATTTCCGAGAAGTAGTGGTAGTACTCGGGGAAGTCGGTGACCACGTGGCGCGCCAGGATGGCAAGGTCGTGCCCGGTGGTGTAATGGTCCGGGTCCGGCCAGCCGGTGGAATTGACGAAATGGGTTCCGTTCATGCCGAAGGCTTTGGCCTGGGCGTTCATCCGTTCGGCGAAGGCCTGCTCGCTGCCGGCCATGGCCTCGGCGACGACCACGCAGGCATCGTTGCCGGATTGCACGATGATGCCGCGCAGCAGGTCCTCGAGGCGAATCTGGTTGCCCAGCTCGACGAACATCTTGGAACCCTGCATCCGCCAGGCGGTCTCGGACACGGTCAACATGTCCGAGAGTTTCATCTTCCCGCTCTTCAGCTGTTCGAACAGCAGATAAACCGTCATCAACTTGGTGAGGGAGGCGGGTTCGATCCGCTCCTCGCCGTTCTTGTCCAGCATCACGGCGCCGGTCTGGTAGTCGACGATGTAGGCCACATGGGCGTCGGTCTGGATGTCCTCCGCCGAGGCGGACACTGCAAAGAAGGCCGGCAGGAACAGCAGGCAGAGAACGAGGTGCTTCATTTTTCCTCTCAGGTTGCGAGGCATCGGGCAACGTGGCGGCCCGTCACTCGACGATCAGGCGGGCGTCCCTGTTTCCCATGGCGATAACCTGACCCAGCACGCGGTCGGCATCGGCGACGGTGCCAATCGGGCCCAGGCGCACACGATAGAATCTTTGCGCTCCCAGTTGAACCGGGATGATGCGCGCAGCGGCGATGCCGGCGAGCCTTGCCCTCAGATGGTCGGCGTTGGCGATCTGCAGGAATGCCCCCGCCTGAACGAACAGGTTTGTCGGATGGACCGGCTGAATGACCACCGTGGTGCTCGGCTGGGGCAGCGGCCCCGTCGCCTGGCCGAGCAAGGATTTCGGCGCATCGGGAGCTACTGACGCCAGCTGGGTTCCGCCCGCCAACGGCTGGACGACGACTTTCGGTGCCGGCGCCGCCGCGACCTTGGCGGGAGCGAAGCCGGCGTCGGTCGCGCCGAGGCGTGCGGCGAGCTGCCGGCTTTCCTCCGCCATGATCTGCACCCGCACCCTTGCGGTGCCGTTGATGTCCATGCCCAAAAGCTGGGCGGCGCGGTACGACACGTCGATGATGCGATTGTTCACGAACGGCCCGCGGTCGTTGATGCGCAGTTGGATCTGCCGGCCGTTCTCGAGATTGGTCACCCGGACCAGCGTGGGAAGCGGCAGCGTCTTGTGCGCCGCGGTCAGCGCGTTCTGATCATAGACTTCCCCGCTCGCCGTCATCTGACCGGCGAAGCCGGGCCCATACCAGGAAGCGATGCCCGTTTCGTCATAGTCGTAGTTGACCGCGGGATAGTACCAGACCCCGTCCACCTGATACGGCTGGCCCACCTTGTAGCCATAGCTCGGCGCGGGCTGCTGGGTTAAGACCTTGGTCTGGTCGACGACCAGAGTGGTCTCGGCGCAGGCAGAGAGCCCGAGCGCCAGGAACAGCATCGCCAGGCGGGCAATCCGCATCATCTTGTGGGCTGGACTCTCATAGACACTGGGCAAAGCAGGTTAGTTCCCACCGATCCGGTCTGCAAGCAGACCCACGGATGTGGCGAAATAGGTTGATTGATTCCACCGCATGACGACGCCGTAGTTGGCATAGACGAGAAAGGCAGACCCGTTGGAACCATCGGGGGTGACCAGCGAGGCGCTGAGGCCAAGCGCCGGCAGATCGCTGCCATCGACGTTGTGGATCCCGATCCGTTTCCACTCGCTGAGCGCGCGGACCTTCTTCAGGGTGGCCAGTTTGCCGTCGAGGCCCTGAGGCAGGCGAACCTCCCTGCCCCATGTCTGGTCGGGCCGCCAGTGCAGGCTGGCGAGATAGTTGGCGATCGAGGCGAAGACATCCGCCTCGCTCGTCCAGATGTCGCGTCGTCCGTCGCCGTCGAAGTCCACGGCGAAGTGTCGGAAGCTCGACGGCATGAACTGGCATTGCCCCATGGCGCCGGCCCAGGATCCGGTCATGCCGGCGAGAGTTATGTCCCTCTCGTCCAGGATGTGGAGTGCGTCCAGGAGTTCGCTGCGGAACATGCGTTTGCGCGATCCCGAATAAGCAAGCGTCGCCAGCGCCCCCACGACGGGGTATCCACCGGTGATCCGCCCGTAGTCGGACTCGAGCGCCCAGAGGGCTACGATGAAACGCGGCTGAACGCCGAAGGACGCCTGGACCTTGAGCAGAAGCGGCCGGTATTGCGCCATCAAAGCGCGCCCGCGCTGGACCCGGTCCTCCGTCACGACCTTGGCGAGATACTGGGCGAAGCTCATGGTCAGCTCGGGTTGATGCTTTTCCCGGTCGATCACTTCCGGAATCGGGCGCAGGCCGGCGAAGGCAGCATCGACCGTCGCCTCCGACACGCCCTGGGCCCGGGCTTCGCGACGCAGGCCGAGAAGCCAGTCGTCGAAACCATCGGCCTGTGCTGGAGCCGATATGCCGAACAAGGCCAGCCCCAGACCCAAGGCCATGAAGCGAAGGAAACCGCGTTGGCCCGCCATGCCTTCTCCCGAGTCGCAAAGCCCGGCAACCCCGCGCCCTTGTGCCACAAGCACGGCCAGGGGTGAAGATGACGCCTTCTACGGCGAAGGAAGCAGGCTCTGGCTGCGCCCGAGCCAATGATTGGCGAAGAGGCCGATCCACTCCTTGAGGCCGAGCGAGACCTTGTTCAGGTTTTCCTGAAAGTCCATGCCGAAGTCGGCGGTCGTCTCACCGGCGACGGTCTGGTAATCGACCGGATCGGGGATCACGGGCCAGCCCTGGGTGCGGAAAAGGCCGACCGCGCGCGGCATGTGGAAGGCCGAGGTGATCAGCAGCCAGGTCTCGCCGGCCATGGGATGAGCGAGGGCCTTGGAATCGACGACGTTCTCGTAGGTGTTGCGGGATTCGCGTTCGAACATGACGCGGCTGGTGTCCATGCCCATCCATTGCAGCACGAGACGGGCCGCATCAGCCTCGCGGAAATTGCCGTTCTCCAGCTCGGGTCCGCCGCCGGAGAAAACAAGCTTTGCCGTCGGGTATCGGCGGGCGAGATCGGCGAAGGCAATGAACCGTTCGGCATGGTCGTTGACCGTCGGCTGGCGTCGGCTTTCGGTGATTTCGGTATTGACCGCGCCGCCCAGCATGATGATGCCGTCGACCTTCGGGGGTAAGGCACTCAAGGGCGGAAACCGTTCCTCGAGCGGCCGCAGGAGCCAATCCCCCACCGGCAGGAAGGCAATCGCTAGGCCGAGCAGTGCGGCAAGGGCGACAAGGATACGCCCGAGACCGCGCCATCGGGTGAACAGCAGCAGGGCTCCCACGGCGATGACCAGGACCAGGAGATTGCCAGGTTGGGCGAGCAGCCAAACCGCTTTGCCTAGGGTGTAGATCAAGGATGGCCTTAGATGCTGTCGTCGACGCAGCTCACATAAACGACCCAGGAGAACGGCTGTCCAGGCCCCTCGAAGGTCGCCAGCCTTGCGCATTCCCGGTCCAGCTCGGCGTCGATGCCGAGAGAGCGGGCCCGGATCGCCGCCGCGTCCTCCAGGTTCCGGCAGAGGCGATCGGCCGTGGATTCTTGCGTCGAGTTCACGGCAAGAAGGCGGCAATACTCCCGCGACCGGTCCTCGCGCGAGGCGAGAGGTGCCGCCGGCGGAGGTGGGGTCGCGCAGGCAGTCAGTGCCAGGACAGCGACTGTGTAATTCAACAATTTCAAGAGCTTCAGGAAGATGGTGAGAGCTCCGTCTTAGGGCAATGGACCCGGGCGGCGAGCCTAGCCTGCCATCGATCCGGACCAGATTCTCATATGCCGCTCCGGCCCGCTACCTCGTAGCCGCCGCTCCGCAGCATGGTCCCGCGTTGCAAGCGCGGGGGCGAGCGTCTAGCTTCGAGCGCGATCGAGCGACATTCGACAATGAGGGCCAGCCGGCGTGACGCGCCTTCTCCCCAATTCCGTCGACGAGACTCTGGACCTCCTGACCGGCGGCCGCTACGTCGCCGACCGGAGCCTGGCAACCGCTCTCTACCTCGCCCTGCGCCTTGGCCGGCCGCTGTTCCTCGAGGGCGAGGCTGGCGTCGGCAAGACCGAGATCGCCAAGGTGCTGGCGGAAACCCTGGGCCGGCGGCTGCTGCGCCTCCAGTGCTACGAGGGCCTCGACGTCGCATCGGCCGTATACGAATGGAACTATCCGCGGCAGATGGTTGAGATCCGGTTATCGGAAGCGGCCGGAGACAGAAGCCGCGAAAGCCTGGGCAGTGACATCTATTCCGAACGCTTCCTCATCAAGCGTCCCCTGCTTCAGGCGCTCGAGCCCGATCCTGCCGGGGCGCCGGTGCTGCTCATCGACGAGCTCGATCGGACCGACGAGCCTTTCGAGGCATTTTTGCTGGAAGTGCTCTCCGATTTCCAGATCACGGTCCCGGAGCTCGGCACGCTTCGCGCGACGGTGCCGCCCATCGTGGTGATCACTTCCAACCGGACTCGGGAGATCCACGACGCCTTGAAGCGGCGGTGCTTCTACTACTGGGTCGATTATCCCGATGCCGCGCGGGAACTCGAGATCCTCGCCGTCAAAGTGCCCCAGGCCCGGACCGAGCTCAGCCGGCAGGTGGTTGGCTTCGTCCAGAAGCTGCGCAAGGTCGAGCTTTTCAAGCTGCCGGGAATAGCCGAGACCATCGACTGGACCCAGGCGTTGATAGAGCTGAACCAGGTCGCCCTCGATCCCAAGGCCGTGGACGATACGCTTGGCGTCCTGCTCAAGTATCAGGACGACATCGCCAAAATCCGCGGCAGCGAGGCGGCCGTGTTGCTGGACCAAGTCAAGTCCGAGCTGGCCGCTGCCGGCCGTCATGCCTGAGCCCGGTCGTCATGCCTGAGCCAGCTCGGGCAGCCGAGCGGCCGACCAGCCAAGGCCGGCTGGTCGACAATCTGATGTTCTTCGCCCGCACACTGCGGGCTGCGGGCCTGCCCATCGGCCCGGGCCGGGTGATCGAGGCCCTGCGCGCGGTGGAAACGGTCGGCCTCGGCCGGCGCGAGGATCTCTACTGGACCCTCCATGCCGTATTCGTGAACCGGCAGGACCAGCGTCCCCTGTTCGACCAGGCCTTCCACGTCTTCTGGCGCAATCCCCAGCTTCTGGAGCGAATGATGGCGATGCTGCTGCCCAGCATCGGACGCGCCGAAGATGAGGATGGCCAGGAAGAGGTCAGCCGGCGCCTCGCCGAGGCGCTTCGCCGCGAAGGCCCGGAGGCGGCCCCGCTGGGCACGCCCGGTGAGGAAGAGGACGAGGTCGAGCTGGACGCGACCATGACCTTCTCCGATCGCGAGCTCCTGCAGAAGATCGATTTCGAAAAAATGTCGGCCGAGGAGATGGCGCGGGCAAAGCGCCTGATCGCCGTCATGCGGCTGCCCATCATGGAAGTCGCAACCCGGCGATTCAGGCCCGATCCCCATGGCCGGCGCATCGACATGCGGGCGACGCTACGCGCCAGCCTCCGGGCGGGCGGGCTCGCGACACTGAAGCGGCGCGAAGCGCGCCGGCGCCATCCGCCCCTCGTCATCCTCTGCGACATCTCGGGCTCGATGAGCCGGTATTCGCGCATCGTGGTGCATTTCATGCACGCGGTGACCAACGACCGGGACCGGGTGTTTGCTTTCGTCTTCGGCACCAGGCTCACCAACATCACCCGGCTTCTGCACCATCGGGACGTGGATGTAGCCCTCGACCTCGTTTCGGAACGGGTGGAGGACTGGTCCGGTGGAACGCGGATCGGCCATTGCCTGGCCGAGTTCAACGCGCGCTGGTCCCGGCGCGTGCTGGGCCAGGGGGCCGTGGTGCTGTTCATCAGCGACGGGCTCGAGCGGGACGCGGACCAGGTACTGGGGCGCGAGATGGAGCGCCTGCACAAGTCCTGCCGGCGCCTCATCTGGCTGAACCCGCTCTTGCGTTACGATGCCTATGAACCCAAATCCATGGGCGCCAAGGCAATCATGCCGCATATCGACGATTTCCGGCCGGTGCACAATCTCACCAGCCTTGCCGACCTGACCTCGGTTCTGGCAAGGCCCGGTCAACGGCGCATGGAGGGCGTCAGCCAATGGATGCAACAGCGTCAGGCCTGAGCGAGAACATCCTCGAGCGGGCCGCGCAATGGAAGCGCGACGGGCGTGGCGTGGCCGTCGCCACCGTCGTCGCCACCTGGGGCTCCTCCCCGCGCCCGACGGGCAGCCAGCTCGCCGTTGATCAGGACGGCCGCATGATCGGCTCGGTCTCCGGCGGCTGCATCGAAGGCGCAGTGGTTCGAGAGGCGCAGGAGGTGATCGCCGGCGGCAAGCCCAGGCTGCTCGATTTCGGGATCACCAATGAGCAGGCTTGGGAAGTCGGGCTTGCCTGCGGAGGCAAGCTGCAAATCTGGCTCGAAGCCCTGGAATGAAAGGCGCGCTTCTCGACCGGCTTTTGGCCGACCGCGCGGCCAAGCGTTCCGTGGCACTGGTAACGGACCTCGTGGATGGCCGCCAGGCGATCGTGCGCGAGGGGGACGCGGAAGGCGAGTTCGCGCTGGACGCAGCCGCCCTGGCGGAAGTGCGGCAGTACCTTCGCCGCGACGACAGCGACATCCTCGAAGCGGCCGGACGGCGCTTGTTCGTCCAGGTCCACAATCCGCCGCCGCGCCTGTTCCTGGTCGGCGCGGTCCATATCGCCCAGGCCCTGGCGCCCATGGCGGCGCTCGCGGGTTATGGAGTCAGCGTCATCGACCCCAGGCGTTCCTTCGCCACCGACGCCCGCTTTCCCGGCCTAGCGCTTTCCCATGACTGGCCGGACGAGGCGATGGCGACCCTCGGCCTCGATGCGCGCACGGCTGTCGTCACCCTCACCCACGATCCCAAGCTCGACGACCCGGCCCTAGCCGCAGCCTTGCGCTCACCCGCCTTCTACATCGGCGCACTCGGGAGCAAGCGGACCCACGCGGCCCGGCTCTCGCGCCTCGCGGCGGCCGGATTTTCCCCCGCCGATCTGGCGCGCATCCACGGGCCGGTGGGGCTTTCCATCGGTGCCCTTTCGCCGGCGGAGATCGCCGTCTCGGTCCTGGCCCAGATTACCGCGGTGAGACGCGCGGCATGATCTTCGCCGAGCTGCCGCTCTCCGAGGCCGAAGGCGCGCTGCTCGCCCACAGCATCCGGGTCAAAGGCACTGCCTTCCGCAAGGGTCGTCGCCTCAGCGCGGCCGACATCGCGGCGCTTGCCGCCATTGGCCAGACCACCGTCGCCGCCGTCAGGCTCGAACCGGGCGACGTGACCGAAGACGACGCGGCGCACCAAGTGGCCGAGGCCGTTTGCGGCGAGCATCTCTCGGTTGCGGCAGCCTTCACCGGCCGGGCCAATTTGATCGCTGAAGCCCCGGGTCTGCTGGTGGTCGACCGCGCGCGACTGGATGCCGTGAACTTGGTGGACGAGTCCATCACGGTTGCCACGCTCGCACCCTTCGACCTGCTGGCCAAAGGCGACATGGCGGCGACGGTCAAGATCATCCCCTTTGCGGTACCGGGCGAAACGCTCGAACGCTGCCTTGCGTTGGCGCGCGGCGGCGGGCCCATCCTTCGTCTCGCCACGCTCCACCCCCGCCGCGTGGCTCTGATCCAGACGATTCTTCCCGGTATCAAGGACAGCGTGCTGGACAAGACCAGGGAGGTGACCAACCAGCGCCTCGCCGAACTGCACTGTCCGCCGGTGACCGAGCGCCGCTGCGCCCATCGCAGCGCCGACCTTGCCAGGGAGATCGCGGCGTCGGGCGAGGCCGAACTGATACTCGTCGCGGGCGCCTCGGCCATCACCGACCGACGCGACGTCATCCCTGCGGCCCTGACCGCTTCGGGCGGCAAGATCCTCCATTTCGGCATGCCCGTCGATCCCGGCAACCTTCTGCTACTGGGGCGGCTGGACGAGCGTCCCGTCCTCGGCCTGCCCGGCTGCGCCCGATCGCCCAAGGTCAACGGCTTTGATTGGGTGCTGCGCCGGCTGATCGCCGACCTGCCGGTCGACGGCGCCGACATCATGCGCATGGGCGCCGGTGGGCTGCTGAAGGAAATCCCAACCCGTCCGCAACCGCGCGCCGAGCCGGCCATTGTTCCCCGTGCGCCCCGCGTCGCCGCCCTCATCCTCGCCGCCGGACGGTCGAGCCGGATGGGCGGGGCCAACAAGCTGCTGACCGAGGTCGAGGGCCGAGCCATGGTCGCCCGGGCCGTCGATGCGGCCCTTGCCTCGCGTGCGAGGCCGATCGTGGTCGTGGTCGGTCATGAAGCCGCCCGCCTCGAGGCAGCCATCGGCGACCGCCCAGTGACAGTCGTCGAGAACCCGGCTTACGCCTCGGGCATGGCCAGTTCGCTGAAGGCGGGCTTGCAGGCGATGCCGAGCGGCATCGATGCCGTCCTCGTATGCCTTGCGGATATGCCGCGGGTCGGGCCCGAGGTGCTGGATCGCCTGATCTCGGCGTTCAATCCGCTGGAGGGCCGCGCCATTTGCGTGCCGACCTGGGAAGGCAAGCGCGGCAACCCGGTGCTGTGGGCCCGGCGATTCATTGCCGAGATGACCGGACTTGCCGGCGACGTGGGCGCGCGGCATCTGATCGGCCAATACGGCGAGCTGGTAGCCGAAGTGGCCATGCCCGATGACGCCGTGCTGCTGGACATCGATACCCCCGAAGCGTTGGCCCATCTGCGGCAGCGTCCGGCATGAGCGATGAGCTCTACCAGGCCGAATTGGTTGCCAGGGCGCATGCTGGGCGCAGCCGTGGACGGCTCGCCAAACCGGATCGCAGCGCGACCCTCGACAACCCGCTATGCGGCGACCGTGTGACGCTCGATGTCGCCCTCTCTGGCGATCGCATCTCGGCGATCGGCCATCAGGTGCGCGGCTGCCTGCTCTGCGAAGCGGCGGCCGAGACGATTGCCCGCCAGGCGCCGGGCAAGACCCGCCGCGAACTCGCGGAAGCTTCCGCCGCCCTCGCCGCGCTGCTCAAGCAGGGCGTGGCGGCACCGGCCGGCGAGTGGGAAAGCTTGGCGGCATTCGCGCCAGTGCGGAACGTGAAGAGCCGCCAGGATTGCGTCCTGCTGCCGTTCGAGGCGCTGGCCAAGGCGCTGGCGTAGAAGCCTCAATTGGCTCTTCGGTATGTGCCGATGTCGGCAGGACGGCGCGCGAGACGGCGGATGCCTTACTCAGCGTAGTCCGGTTCCTCGCGATCGAGGATGCGTTTCATTGCATTGAAGTGCTTCATCGCCGACTCGCCGGAATCGCCGCGTCCGAAAACCGATTGGGCGATCTGCGTCGGCACCAATTTGAGCGGCTTGCCGCTTTGCATGGCAAGCAGTTGCACCTGGCATGACCGCTCTAGGAAATAGAGGTCATGAAAGGCCTCGGCCACCGTCTGGCCGATGACGGTGACGCCATGGTTGGCCATCATCAGCACGCGCTTACCGTCCAGCACGCGGGCGAGGCGCTCGCCCTCCTCGGTCGCCATGGCGAGGCCCTGGTAGTCCTCGTCATAGGCGATGTCGTCATAGAAGCGCAGGGCATTCTGGCTCGCCCATTCCAGCCGTCCGCCTTCGATCATGCCCAGCGCGGTAGCGTAGGGCATATGGGTGTGCATGATGCAGGCGGCCCGCTCGCTCGCCTTGTGGATTGGAGCATGAATGCAGAAGGCGGTGATCTCGACTTCGCCTTCGCCTTCGATCAGGCGGCCATCCCCGTCGACCACGAGCAGATTGCTCGCTGTCACCTCGGACCAATCGAGGCCGAACGGGTTCAGAAGAAACCGATTACGGCTGCCCGGCAGCATTAGGGTCAGATGATTGTCGATCCCTTCGTTGAAGCCGTAGCGGTTGGCGAGCCTGAAGGCCGCCGCCAGATCGACCCGTGCCTGCCAGATTGCATCGCGCAACATGCCTGTCGCCTCCTTGACCGCCGGCAAATTAGCGGGGTGCTTCCGGCGCCGCAACGGCCCCTGCCCCATGGGTGTTATGCGCTATAATCCATCCATGGCTGAAGCAGCCGCCTATGGCCATGCTTCCATCACGCGTCCGGAGATGCGCGAGCTGCGCCGGCTTTCCGACCGCGCGGGCCTCCTGCATATCGCCGGCCACCTGGCCTTCTTGGGCGCTGCCGCTGTCCTAGTGGCTCTGGCGCCAGACAAGATAGCGCGCATTGCGGCTCAGGCGCTGGAGGGGGCGATCCTCATTTTCCTGTTCGCGCCCCTTCATGAGTCGATCCACCGCACCGCCTTCCGCAACCGGCGTCTGAACGACGGCTTGGCGGCGGTCATCGGTTTCCTCCTCCTATTGCCGGCCGGTTATTTCCGCTATTTCCACTTTGCCCACCACCGCCATACCCAGGATCCCGCTCGCGATCCGGAACTGGCGACGCCAAAACCGGCAACCCTTGGCCAATGGCTCTGGGTTGTGACCGGCCTGCCGCTCTGGCGGGATTCGGCCTTGGGCCTGCTTCGCCACGCCGCCGGCAAGGTTACCGAGCCCTATCTCTCGGCGATCCCGGCCCGGCGGGTCATCCTGGAGGCGCGGATACATCTGGCCCTATATGCAGCCATCGCTGTGACTTCGATCGCCTTCGGCAGCGATGTTGCGTTGCGCTACTGGATCATACCGGCCGTGCTGGGCCAACCCTGGCTGCGTCTCTACCTCATGGCCGAACATACGGGCTGCCCCCTCGTGCCTGACATGCTCGCCAACTCGCGCACGACTCTCACCAACGGATTGATGCGATATATAGCGTGGAACATGCCGTTCCACGCCGAACATCACGCCTTCCCCGCCGTGCCGTTCCACGCCTTGCCAAGGCTGCACAAGCGTCTGGCGCCAGCGCTGCGCAAGACCTCGCCCGGCTACATTGCCGCCCAGCGCGAAATCCTGAAAACGTTCAGCTGAACCGCCCGCGTCAAGCGGTGAAGACGCGCGCGCTCAGCGCCGCCGCCAGGGCCTTGGCTTCCGGCGCCAGCACGCGGCTCCTGGTCACCGGCGGCAGGTGCCGGCGGGTTTCCGCAACCAGGGGCACCAGTGCAGGCGATGGGTCGCGGTCCGTGGCAAAAAGAGCCTGCGACCCGACGGCGGCGAGCACGGCGAGAGTGGCATCGAGGCAACGACCCGCCTCGTCCTGGGATCGCCAGGCGGGGAAGTTGGGCGGCGACACGTCGTTCTGACCGAAGCCGCCGCCTTCGCTCCCGGGCAGGAAATTGCGCTGAGCCGCTCGGCGGGCCTGTTCCGCATAGCCGACCTGGACCATCCCGAAACAGCCGAGATAGCCTTCTTCCTTGCGCAGCTGGTCCGGCAGCAAGGAATGGGCCCCATGCAAGAGCTTGCTCACATGGCGATCGGCCAGCAGGCAGAGATCGGCCATGGCCGCCGCAAGGTTGTCCATCGCCGGATGGGCCATGGCGTTGTGATAGCCGCCGGTGCTGTAGACCCGGCCCAGGGGCGCCGCCTTGGTCGGCGCCAGGAACACGGGATTGTCGGTGACCGCCTTCAGCGACGTCGCGGCGGTCGTCTCTGCCGCTTCGGTCGCGCGCCGGAATTGGGCGAGCACGCGGGGCAAGACTCGAAAGCTCACCGGCGCCTGATAGGGCCGGCGCTCCGAGCTGCCGCCCGCCATGAGCCGGCGCAGGCGCTGGAGCGTCGCGCTTTCGGCCGGGTCACCCCAGAGGCCCTCCAGCTCCTCCCCGAAATGCCCGAGCGGGGCGCGGATCGCCTCGCAGGAAAGGGCGAAGACCTCCTCCGCCAGTTCCAGCCGTCGCCGTGCCGCCAGAGCGCTGTCGGCCAAGAGAGCCGAGGCGCAGGGCGAACCGTTGATGAGCGCCAGGCATTCCTTTTCACCGAGCTCGAAGCGCTCGGCCAAACCATTGAAGAGTGGCGCCAGGCCCAGGATCTCCCCGGCCCCGCCCTGGCCTTCCAAGCTGACTTCGGGGAGCTTGCGCCCGTCCAGCAGGCCGGCCACCGCGGCGGCAAGCTCAGGCGATATCGCCGCGTGGCCTTCGACATAGTTGGCGAGGCGGGCAAAGACGATGCCACGGGCCACGCGTTCAGGCAAAGCGATGCCGAAGGCAACCATTGAGCCGTGCGGCGGGGTGCGCGCGTGCTTCTTGCGCTCGGCCGGGGACAGCCGCTTGCTCGCCATCTGGCCATAGCCGCTGGTGACGCCGTAGATCGTGATCGCCGGATCGGAATCCAGCAGGGCCAGGAACTGGCGCCGGGTCTGTCCCATCCGCCGGAGTGCCGATTTTGAAAAGCCCGCGCTGGCGCCTTGCCATGCTACCCGCTGGAAGTTGGCAAGAGTGAAATCGGCGCGCGAGGAAAGGCTGAGCGGCATGGCAATCTCCATTGCGGAATTCGGAGTTTTCACGGGGTGTCCGGGGCACCCGGCACCCCTTCGGCCCCCGCTCCGGACCGGGCGCAAATTCGACCCATAATGGGCTGAAATTGCAACATTGGATCGCGCCGATGCCAAAACGCAAAAAGCGTCGGCCAAGGCTTTCGGGGCCGACGGTAGGCTTGCTTTTGTCCACCCGGCCCCGCAGACTATCGGGTGGTAGGCCGTCGGGGGAACCGAAAGCGTTTACTTGGGTGCCCATTTTGCACCCGGGCCGCCTCGTGGGATGTCCGACCGGCTCTGCCGATGCCATGATTGATGCAGAGTGGGCTTGATGAACGATCGTGAAATGGGTGGTGGAGCGTCCTCTGAGATTCGCGGCAAGGTGAAGTGGTTCAATCCGGAGAAGGGCTTCGGGTTCGTATCGCCTGCGGATGGGTCGCCGGACGTTTTCCTGCATGTCTCGGCTTTGAAACAGGCCGGGCTTCAGGATGCGCCGGAGGGTTCGAGCATCATTTGCGAGGTCGGACCCGGCCGTAAGGGCGTACAAGTCCTGCGCGTGATCACGCTGGACACCACGACCGCCGTGCAGCGGCCTCCGCGTCGCCCGCCGGGACCGCGGTACTAGATCCGGGCTATAACCGGATGCTCCGTCTACGGGCGGAGTTTGGAGGGCTGTCGTCTGGGAGCCGACGCCGCAAGCGAGCGTCGCGGCCGTTCCTGTTGTTTTTCCTGCTCGAGCGGCGCTTCCTCTGCTGATGGACTTCGATTCCCACTCATTCCGCCGGGCGCTAGGAACCTTCGCCACGGGCATCACCGTCGTCACCTCGGTGGCCGCGGACGGCGAACTTCTGGGGTTCACCGCCAATTCCTTCAACTCCGTCTCGATGAACCCTCCCCTTGTCCTCTTCAGCCTCAACCGCAACGCATTCAGCCTGAAAGCGTTCGAGGCGGCGGGCGTGTTCGCCATCAACGTCCTGAGCCAGGATCAGGAAAAGACCTCGGTCGCCTTTGCTCGTTCGCTTGCCAACAAGTGGGATGGCATTGCCTACGAGACCTGGGATACGGGCTGCCCCATTCTGACCGGCGCTCTGGCGAGCTTCGAATGCGAGACCGTGTCCATGCATGACGGAGGCGACCACGTCATCTTCGTGGGCCGGGTCCTGCGCCTCAAGGCCAGCGAGGACGGCAAACCCCTGCTCTATTTCCGCGGCTGCTATCGGCAGATCGATCCGTCCGTCTAGCCCACCGGCAATTTCGGGGTTGGGCACCGGATTGGTACAGGATTGGCGATCTCCGCGCCGCAATTGGTTGCGAATTCTTGCCTGCCAGCTTCCCCATCATGTACGCTTGCCGGCGCCGTGAAAGCAGCCGAGCTCGTCCCGCTTGACGCTGGCATGCTGACGGCGCCGGCAGGGACGCCAACGGGAGGAGACGGCAGATGAGCCAGACGAAAAAATGGGGCGAGGAGGATTTCTGGGGTCTCGGCTTCGAGTGGGATCCGCAATGGCTCCTCACCGACAAGCAAAAGAACCTGCAGGCGAAGCTCATCGAGCTCTCTCGAACCACTTTGCGCGACAACGCCGTCGAATCCGATAAGAAGCTTCTTTTCCCGCGCAAGAATTTCGAGGCCCTGGCGAAGTTGGGTCTCCTTGGCCTGATCGTGCCCAAGGAACTGGGCGGCATGGGCGAGAACCATGTCGCCGCCGCCATGGCGGTCGAGACCATCGCCCGCTATGGCTGCGCCAGCACCGCCATGTGCTACACGATGCATCTGGGCGCCGTCGCGGCTGCCTGCCTTCGCCACCACAACAACGAGACGGTCAAGAACGTCCTTCGCCGGCTCGACAAGGATGTCTTCATCGGCACCCTCTCCTACTCCGATCCCGAGACCGGCTCGCACTTCTGGTATCCCGTCTCCTCCGGCGCCGAGAAGGTCGACGGCGGCTGGAAGGTGCGCAAGAAGGCCTCCTGGACGACCTCGGGTGGCTTCGCCGACTGGTACATCATCCAGACCACCAGCCCAGATTTCGGCGGCAACTACGCCGACCTTTCCTGCTGGCTGATCATGGGTAACGAAGTGAAGGCCGAGCCCTCGAAATGGGACGGCCTCGGATTGCGCGGCAATCAGTCCGGCACCTTGGAAGTCGACAACGTCGTCGTTCCGCTGGACCGCATGGTCGGGCCCAAGGGGGATGGCGCCAGCTCGAACGACGAGTGCGTCGATCCCTTCTTCCTGCTCTGTTCATCGTCGTGCTGGAACGGCATCTCGCTCGGCCTGATCGACATCGCCAAGCGCCACACCACGATGAAGAAGCACGTGGACGTCGGCATGCGGGTGGCCGATTACCCGACCATCCAGGACTACGTCGGCGAGGCGATCTGCGACACCAATGCGGCGCGCGCTTTCGTCTATCAGATGGGACGGGCCATGGACGAAGTGACCAACAACTGCGACTGGTCGCTGCACAAGGACCTGACCAAGCTGCCGCGCGCGCAATACCTGCACTGGATGTGGCAGGTGAAGTTCAACGCTGCCAAGAACGTCGCCCATGTCGCCGACAAGATGCTCCACGCCTGCGGCGGCACGGGCTACAAGCCCGGGCTTGGCATCGAGCGGTACCTGCGCGACGGCAAGGCCGGCTGGGTCATGGGCCCCACCAACGAGGTGCTCCGCCAGTTCGTGGGCAAGGCCTCGCTTCTCGGCTTTCCCTCTCTCGACTATTGGAACCAGGCCGTCAACGAGCGCGTGCTCCAGAACGAGATCAAGAAGCTCGATCCCGCCGGCAAGAAGGCGTTGGCGGAGAAGCTTTTGCAGGA
>Ga0209415_10010168_pt1 | contig 16050 bp, 8 predicted proteins | sample PeaSoiSIISIP2007_FD_187696 | JGI IMG/M metagenome (GOLD analysis project Ga0209415, IMG submission 187696) | Peat soil microbial communities from Weissenstadt, Germany - SII-SIP-2007 (SPAdes) (version 2) | ecosystem: Environmental > Terrestrial > Soil > Wetlands > Peat | place: Germany...
GCAAAACATAAAACTTGCTGCCGCCCGCCTCATAAACCTTCTCCATGTTGCGCAACTGAATCAGAGGTTCCACTCTCGCTCCTTGGCGCTTAATAAGATAACGCCGGAAAACTTATTCCGTTTCGAGACTATCACACTTAAATCCAGCCGTGCCCGTGCGACAGGAGGCAGTCATAGCATCGCCGGCGGCAGGTCACATCCGGCGGCCGGCCAGCCTTCATTCGTAGCGCAGTGCGGTGAGTGGATCCATGCGCACGGCGCGCCGCGCGGGGAGGTAGCAGGCGACTGTTGCAACCGCAGCCAGAAGCAGGGGAAGTCCCACAAATGCGAACGGATCGGCAACTTTCACGCCGAAGAGAATGCTGGAGAGCATGAATGCGATCCCCAAAGCCAGCGGCAGACCGATGGCCATGCCGACGACGGTCAGGGACAGCCCGTTTCGCAGGATCAATCTCTGCACGTCCTTCGAGGTAGCACCCATGGCCATGCGAACGCCGATTTCGTGCGTGCGCTCGCCAACGGAGTACGACATCACTCCATAAATACCGACCGAGGCCAAAACCAACGCGATAAGCCCTAAAATGGCCATCATTGCTGCGACGTAGGCGATGCCCACAATGGAATTGGTGATCACCCGGTCAAACGGCAACACATCGAAGAGCGGCAGATTCGGGTCGACGGCGGCCACCGCACTTCGCATAGCCGGTATGAAAGCGATGGGATCGCCATCGGTGCGCAAGACCATAGAAGTGTAGAAGGGAGGAGCTTGACGATAACTCCGATAAATCGTCGGATATTCTTGCCTATCGATCCACGTATAGTGAACATCGTCCACGATTCCAACAATCGTCATCCAAGGACTGTCCACATCGGCTTTGCCAATCTTGAGTTTTTCCCCCAGTGGGTTTTCGCCAGGGAAATAGCGCTTCGCCACGTTTTGGCTGATTACCGCTACGTGCGTCGCGGTGTCGCCGTCCGAATCGCTCAATTCGCGCCCATCGCGCAGACCGATATTCATCAAGCGAAAATAATTCGGACTGATCGTCTCGACAATCGTGTTGGCGCTTTCGCCTCGCTCTTCCGGAGCGCGTCCTTCGATGGTGAAAGGTTCTACGCCCGTCCCACCGCCGTCGGCATAAGGCACGTACGTGGCGAGCGCAGCGGATCGCACATGCGGAATAGCGGCAAGCCGCTGCAGCACTTGATCGTGGAACGCGGCGCGACCGGGTTTTTCCTTATACTGCGCTTGGGGCAGATCCAGGGTGAGCGTCAGCACGGACGCGGGACGGAAATTTTCATGCACGACAATCAGCGCGCGAAAGCCTTTAACAAGCAGGCCCGCACCGACCAGAAGGATAAGGGCGAGCGCAATCTCGGCGATGACCAGAACGCTCCGCAAACGATGCCGGGATGGACCTGTGCTTCCTCCCCTGCCGCTTTCTTTCAGGGTGTCACTAATGTTCGTCTGCGAATGGAACCAGGAGGGAGCAATCCCCGAGACAATGCCGCTGGCGATAGCGATGGCCAGTGTGAACAAAAATGCGTTGGTATCGAGACTTATCGTATTCCACCCGGCGATGAATCTCCCAACTTCGGGAGGCATGTGACTCACGATCAAATAGACCCACCACATCGCGAATATCAGGCCCAGGGCCGCCCCTGCCAGCGAAAGCAATACGCTCTCGGTCAGCAATTGTCGGATGATGCGGCTCCGGCTCGCTCCCATCGCCGTCCGCACGGCAAGTTCCTTGTGGCGGCCGGTGACCCGTGCAAACTGCACATTGGCTACGTCCGCGCACGCAATGAGCAAAACAAATCCCACTGCGCCTAACAACAAGAAGGTGTACTGCCGCGTGAGATCGCTTGTTGCAAAGCTAGGAATCGTCAGCACTCGAAGCTTCCAGCCCTTATAAGCATCGGGATAGGCTGCGGCTTCTTGTGCCGTTATCGTGCGCATCTCCGCTGCAGCCTGTTCCACGGAAACCTGTGGCTTCAAATGCGCCAGCACCCACAAGTAACGTGAATCGCGAATCGTGCGCTGCTCGGCGTTAAACGTAAGCGGCACCCACGCTTCCGCCGGCTTTGGATAGTCGAATCCTTTGCGCATCACCCCAACAATCTCGAAGGTCTTGCCATCCACTTTGAGTTTCTTGCCAAGAATATGAGGATCGGAAGCGTAACGCCGTTCCCAGAGGCCGTAACTGAGGATGATAACTTGATCTTTTCCAACCTCCTCTTCCTCGGGCAGGAAAGTGCGTCCCATCAGGGGATGCACACCGAGCAAGTCGAAAAAGTTCGCACTGATCGCGAAACCTTGCGCCTTCTCCGCTTCCCGGTCACCGGTTAGATTGATGGAATCCCAAACGTACGCGCCCATTTCATCAAAAGAGCGCGCTTGCGCCTTCCATTCCAAATAGGTGATTGGGGCGACGGAATTTGTGTCGATGCCCTGCGACGGGCGCGAGTCGACCAACGCGACAATGCGGTCCGCATTCTCGAAGGGAACGGGATGGAGCAGGAATGCTTCCGCCACGCTGAACATCGCAGTATTTGCGCCGATGCCCAACGCTAAAGCGGCGATGCAAACCAGCGTGGTCAGCCGATGCTTGACGAGCATCCGCACACCATAGCGGATGTCTTGCCCGATGGTTCCCATGGAGCGCCTTCTTTCGCCAGACGCCCTTATGCGCTAACGCCGGCTTCCTTCGTTTCTTCGACGATACGGCCGTCAAAGAGGTGAATGGTGCGTTCGGCGAAGTTTGCATAGCGCTGGTCGTGCGTCACCATGCAGACGGTTGCGCCGTTGCGGTGCAAATCACGCAACAATTCCATGACCGCTTCGCCGTTTTTCGAGTCCAAGTTACCAGTCGGCTCGTCAGCCATCAGAATGAGAGGATCGCCAACCAACGCGCGGGCCACTGCGACGCGCTGCTGTTGACCGCCGGAGAGTTGTGAGGGGTAGTGCCGCAGCCGGTGCGCCATGCCTACGCGCTCGAGCGCGTTCTGCACCTTCTGCTTGCGTTCGGCTGAGCTCGTGCCGCGGTACGTCAGCGGCAACTCGACGTTCTCATACACGGTGAGGTCGCCGATCAGGTTAAACGCCTGGAAGATGAAGCCGATCTCGCGATTGCGAATACGCGTGCGCTCGCTGATCGTAAGCTTCCCGACGGGCTGGCCGTTCAACATATAGCTCCCGTCGCTCGGCGAATCGAGCAGCCCCAGAATCGAAAGCAGCGTCGACTTGCCGCAGCCCGAGGGCCCCGCGATGGAAATATACGTACCCTTCTTGATCTCCAGGTGGATCTCCTCCAGTGCGTGCGTCTCCACTTCGTCCGTATAGAAGACTTTCTTTACGCCTTCCATTTTGATGAGTGTAGGTGCGTCTGACATTTCGTCTCCTTAACCAGTTTTAGTCTTGAAGCTCATACTGCAAATTCGTTTCCGTGCCCCAACTGCCGTGCCCTGCCGAAAGCCGTTCGAACTACTCACTCATACCGCAAAGCCACCAAGGGATCGACGCGTGTGGCCCGCCTGGCCGGAATGAAACAAGCCGCCAACGCGATGACCGCGATTAATCCCAATCCGAGAGCGTATACCGCGGGGTCACCCGCATGCACGCCATAAAGTATCGATTCGCTGAAGCGAGCCAGGCCATACGCCAGCGGCAAGCCTAGCGCCACTCCAATCAGAACCATCGATCCAACTTCTTTCACAATCAGCAAACGCACATGCCCGGCGACAGCTCCCAGCGCCATGCGAATGCCAATCTCTCGCGTGCGCTGTACAACGACGTAAGCGAGCACGCCGTAAATTCCCAGCGCCGCGAGCAGCGCGGCGAGACCCGCAAAACTGGCCGACATCATCGCCACCAGCCGCGCCGAGAACAAATCTTCTTCCACGACGCGTTGCATCGTTTTCAAATCATAGACGGGCAGGTTCGCATCGAGGTCGCGCACTGTCCCTTGCAGCGTCGTTCCCAGCAGCAACGGATCCTGCGTCGACCGCACGTAAAACGTCATTCCCGTCACTTTAAGCCTTTGCGCGTAAGGAAGGTACGCATACGGATAAGCCGCGCTGCTTACGTGCTCCTGCTTTACGTCCTTGACCACTCCCACAATTTCGATGTCTGGTTTTACTTTGTTGCCGCCGCCGAACGCAAAATGCGCTCCCAGAGGATTTCGCCCAGGGAAGAACCGCTTTACCATTGATTCGCTGACAATCGCGACTTTGGGCGCCGTCACTCCATCGCCTTCGTTAAATTCGCGGCCCGACAGCAGGGGAATGCCTAGCGTCGAAAAGTAGCCCGGGCTGACCGCATCATAGTCGACGTCCTGAAGATCCTCGGCGAGCTGCGGGCCACCCTCCACCGTGATATTGGATCCTTCGTCATCGCCGGTGAGCGTGGGCACATCTCCCGTGCCGACCGACCTCACACCCGGGGCCGTAGCGATTCGCGCGCGCAATTGGTCCACCAGCGCGACCAATTTCGGAGTGTCATATCCATTTAGCGCAGGCTCGATGGAGAACGTGATTACGTTGTCCGTCTTCATTCCCAGGTCTTGACTTCGCAGGTTCCACAGAGAGCGAGTAAACAATCCCGCGCCTGCCAGCAAGAGCATTGTGAACGCCACCTGCCCGGCCACCAGCACTTTGCGGAAGCCGACATGTGTGACGCTGGCGGAAGAGGTGGAGCCCTGATCCTTAATCACGTCGGTAACGCCCATGCGGGTCACGCGCCATGCGGGAATCAAGCCAAAGAAAACTCCCGAGAAGAGCGTCACTCCGATGGCAAACGCCAGAACTACGGGATCAAGTGTTTCGGTCAGCCCTTTTATCCCGGAGCTGGAAACCACCATGGGCGTCAGAATTCTCATCAGCCACGTGCCCAGCAAAATGCCCAGCACTCCGCCGCCCAGCGCGCACATCAGGCTCTCCGCCAGAAGTTGGCGAATCATTCTGCCGCGGCTCGCTCCCATCGCGGTGCGAATCGCAAATTCGCGCTGCCGCGAAGCGCCGCGAGCCAGAAGCAAATTCGCCACGTTGGTGCACGCAATCAGCAGCACGAGCGCCACCATCACGAAAAGCGTGATGATCGGTGTTCCCGCCTCCCTCTGGGCAATCGTTCGCCCGCGCGCTCCCGAGGAAAGGAATATCTTTTTATCCAGAAATTTCTGGCGCTTGTCTTCGTTCCAGTTGGATTTGATCAGCGGGAGCTGTTCTTCGAGCAGAGGCTTGTAGGTTGTGTTGATTCCGGCTTCCGCTTGCTTTTCTGAAATCCCCGGCTTGCGCCGCGCCAGCACCTTCATCCAATAATCGTTCCACCCATCCAGCGTTTCGCCGTACTGCGTCATCTGTACTGTCATCATCATCGGCACAAAAATATCCGGCGTCTTGCCGACCTGCACGCCGAAAAATCCTGCCTGCGCCACGCCCACCACGGTCATCTCAACGTTGTTGATCAGCAGCACTTTGTTCAACACGCTCGGATCGCCGCCGAAATGCCGCTGCCAATACGAATGGCTCAGCATCACGACTGGCTGCCCGCCAGGCACCCGGTCGTCATCCTGACTGAACACACGCCCCACCGCGGGCTGCACGCCGAGCACCTCGAAATAGTTCCCGGAAACGAGTTCGCCTGACGCGCGATCCGTCTGACCGTGGCTGGCCACGCTCGCGGAAAATCCGTAGCGCGCCAGAACGCCGGAGAAGACCGAATTGTTGTCGCGCAATCCCCTATAAATCGGGTAGGAAAACGATTCCGCAGAATCCCCATCACTCGAAATGTGTCCCGTTGCCGGCCCTGGCGCGCGCAACACCACCAGTTCGTCCGGACTCTTGACCGGCAACCGTTGGAGCATAATCTGGTTCATCAGCGAGAAAATTGCGGTGTTCGCCCCAATGCCCAATGCCAATGTAATCACGGCGATAGCCGTAAATCCCGGACTCTTCGCCAGCATTCGCAGCCCAAACGTGATGTCTTTCCACACGTTTTGCATTACGCGTTCACCCGTGCGCTTCTCTCGGACCGCAATAAATCGTTAAGAGCTTTCAAAGACGCACCGCTCGCCACCCAATTCGAGTACCGGTACCCGCCCTGCGGTTGCGCAAGCCGCTGAATCCCAACCACTGTGCCAACTTGAGATTTGGCAACCTGCACCACTCCTCGTATTGGACGTACAAAGCCGCAATAGGTCAGGAGCACGGGACGCCATCCTCTGTAACAGGGAATACGCAATGCCTGGCCCAATGGTTCCCCCAATCATCCCCAATTTCAAAACTATTCATAGCGCAAGGCCACCATGGGATCCACACGCGTGGCCCGTCGCGCTGGGATGTAACACGCCAAAACTCCCACCGCGACCAGCAAGCTGCACACCGCCGCAAACGTCAGCGGATCGGTCGCACGAACGCCAAAAAGCAAAGTTTGCAAAAAGCGTGTAGCGCCGTAAGCCGCCAAAACTCCCACGACCAACCCAACTACGATCAACACGAGGCCTTGCCGCAGCACCATTTGCAACACATCCCGCCGTTGCGCACCCAGCGCTGCGCGAATCCCAATCTCCCGCGTCCGCCGCGCCACTTCATACGACAACAATCCATACAGCCCAATGCACGCCAGCAACAATCCCAGCAATCCAAAAAGGGAAGTAAGCCGGGCGACAAGCCGCTCATTGAATAGCAATCGCTCGATCGTCTGCGTTTGCGTCCGCACGCCAAACACCGGCAGGTTGCTGTCTACTTCGTTGACGGTCTTCCTTACCCCGGGAATCAGCGCCCCCGGCGCGCCCGCCGTCCGTAACGCAAACGTGAGTTCCCCATTCTTCAGCGGAATATACGCCGTCGGCTCATCCGCCTTGCGCATGTCGTCATACTTCGTGTCCGCCACCACGCCGATAATTTCCTTGTCCAGCTTTTCTCCGGGATCGCCACCGCCAAAATGAAGGCCCAGCGGATTCCTCGACTCCAGATATTTCCGCACAAACGCCTGATTCACGAGCGCCACATTCTGTTTCGAACGCATGTCCGCGGCGCTCAAAGTTCGCCCCGCCACTAGCGATATGCGCATCGTCTCGAAAAACTCCGGGCCCACTGCCAGCATCTGCACTTCGACCGTGTCGTTTCCTTTTTGCCCCTCGATCTTCAAGTCCTCAGTCCACAGCCCGCCATCCAAAAGCGCGTCCGACGAATAACTCGCGGAGACAACTCCCGGCAACGCCGCAAGCCGCCGCGTCAAGTCGTCGTAAACGTTCTGAATGTTGTATTCCTTGTAGCCCGCCAGCGTGGGATCAATCGAAAAAAGCAGGACGTTGCTCGTATCAAAGCCGGGGTTGATGCTCTTCACCTTCTCCAGCGTGCGCAACAAAAGCCCCGCCCCAATCAGCACCACAATCGAAAGCGCCACCTGCGCCACCACCAGCGAGCTTCCCAGTCCGAACCGCCTCCCACCCGCGTTCCGCGCGGCAGAAAGGCTTCCGGCATTTTCCTTGAGCGTCGGCGCCACATCGATCCGCGTTCCTCGAAACGCCGGCGCCAATCCAAATCCAATTCCTGTCAGCAGGGCCACTCCGATGGTAAACAGCAGCACTCGCGCATCCGGCTGCAAATCCATCAGGAGCGGATGATACGAATTCGTCGCAAAAAACTCCGCCAGCCCAGTCGCTCCCCAGAACGCCACGAGCACTCCGAGCGCCGCCCCAGCCATCGAAAGCATCACGCTCTCCGTCAAGAGCTGTTGAATCACGCGGCCGCGCCCCGCACCCATCGCCAGCCGCACCGCCATCTCTTTTTCTCGAGCTGTCGCGCGCGCCAGCATCAATCCGGCGACGTTCGCGCACGCAATCAGCAAAATGATTCCCACTGCACCCATCAACAAGTACAGCGGCTCCCCAAAATTTGCGCGAAATCCGGTTAGTGCGTTCTGCGCGGGCACCAGCAAAATTTTCGGATCGTCGGCTTCTTTCATGGCAGGCTTCTCGCCGTGCAAGACTTCGTTGCGGAAGAGCAGGCTCAGCGCCGCTTCGGCTTGTCCCGGCAGCGCACCTGGCTTCCACCGAGCCACCAGCGTGAGCCACCAGTTCCGCGCTTCCAGCGACCGGCCACCCCAACGAAGTCCCAGAGGCACAAGCTGCGTAAGCGGCAGCCACATGTCGAGCGTTTTGCCGGGCGTCAACCTTGTAAATCCCGGATCAGTCACGCCAACAATCGTGAACGCCACGCTGTTCAGCCGAATTGTTTTTCCGATCGCCGCTGCCGACCCGCCAAACGCGCTCTGCCAATACCCATAATTCAGAACCACCACCGGCGCTGCGCCCGGCTCTTCGTCCGACGGCCCCAGCGTTCTTCCCATCGCGGCGCGCACACCAAGCGTCTGAAAATAATCTCCCGAGACGAGTTCTCCCCGGGTCATGCTCGCGGGACCGTTCCCACTCAGATCCAGCTCTGCCGGACCTGCAAATGCCGCAACATTCGAAAACAGATCCTTCTCTGCCCGGATCTCTTTGAACATCGGATAGGAGAGCGAACACCCACCCGAGTTTGGTCCGGGTTTGTCCCGGTTACGGTTAATGCAATCACCGAAGCTGCTCGTGCTCGTATTCTGCGGCCAGCTGTGCGCCGACCAGCGCGGCACCACCAGTTGCTCGGGATGCTGCACCGGCAACGATTGCATCATCACTGCATTTACAAGACTGAATATCGCGGTATTTGCGCCGATGCCGAGGGCCAGCGTGGCAACGGCAACTACTGTGAACCCCGGATTCTTCCCCAGCATTCGCAACCCGTAGCGAATGTCTTGCCAGAGAGTCTGCACTGGGCCTCCGCAAGAAACCAGGACGACCGACTATGGAATGAGAGCAACCAGAACCAGAATTCGTTTGTCACCAGGCCGCCAGCCACCCGCTGGCGTCGCCTCAACCATTATTTCAGGCGAATGCGGTCGAAAGCGTCCCAGGCTGACATATCCGAAAGAATGACCTTGTCGCCCACTTTCAACCCATCCAGGATTTCAATCGTGTTGACGGAACTCCGTCCCAACTTCACGTTTACCCGCACGGCCTCCGCGCCATCGTCGACGACCTTAAAGATTCCAATCGTGCTGTCGGACTGTCCGTGTACCGGCCTGCCCACATACAGCACGTCCTTCAAATTCTCCAGCGTGATGGTGCCGTCCACGCTCAAATCCGGCCTCGCCCCAGGGGGAAGAGGATCATCAATCGTCACGTCTACCGTCACCGTGCCATTGATTACCGAAGGATCGACGCGCGACACGTGTCCGCTCACGATTCCGTTGCGCGTATCGATCGACGCCTTTTGTCCTGGCACCACGTCTTTTGCCTGGGTCTCTGCAATCTTTACTTCCGCTCGGAGCTTCTTCGGATCGGCTACGCGAGCCAGGTTCATTCCCGGCGTCACATGCTGCCCGACGTCCACCGGCAGAAGCTGAAGCACTCCGTCAATGCCTGCGCGCACGTGCAGCGCCTCCACCTGGCTCATCTTCAACCCGTAGAGCGCCTTCATCTGTTCGACTTTGGCCTGTTGTGCAAGGAGCTTTGCGCTCGCCGAATCCGACGCGATTTTCGTGCGTTCGGCTTCCAGCTCCATGCGAATCTTCAGCTGCTCCTCCGTCACTCGCGACTTCTGCTCGATAAGCACGGACGTAAGCCCTTCTTTTACCAGCTTCAAGTCCGTATCGTGCTGAATTTTCGCCTGCATGTAGTCGCTGCGCACGGACGCTTCCGTGGCCTTCTGGCTCATTAAGTCGCTGTTCACCTGCACTTTTAGGTTCTGGTAATCCGCTTCCGCTCCTTTGAGTTGGTATTGCGCGTCCACTGCATCCTTCTGCACCGTCGGATCGCTCAATTCCATAATGATGGAGTTTGGCTTGACGATGGCCGGCGGCCGCAACACCCACTTATCCACGTGCGCATCCGTCTGCGCCGCGACCCATCGAATGTCTTCGGGGACCAGCGTCCCCAGTCCGCGCACTTCGCGCAGCATCGGCCCGCGCTTTACCGTGTCCGACCAGATCGTCCCCGGGTCGACGGATGGCGCAGCTGGCTTCAGCTTGGAAAGCGCGTAGGTGACGCCGCCGAGCAGCAGCAGCGCGATGGTGCCGTAGGCTATCCGGCGGATTTTCTTAGCTCTTGCGTTGGATGGTCTTTGGATGTCCATAGTCGTTATAGCCCTTCTTAGGCGCAACTCCCGTGCCCAACAGAATTCGCCTAAACCCTCGCTTTGTCAATGTCTTACGGCACATAGACGATCTCGCCATGCTGCCGGTCTGGCCGTATATGGGAATCCCTGTCCCACGACCGGACAGTCTCACCCACGCCCTTCTACTCCCATTCTTATGAATGACGTTGTCTATAGAGGATACGTCGAATCCGCCGCTTTGTTCGATGATCACCACGGACCACTCATTTCCCGCACCTGCCAGGTGCCTGCGCGAAATATCGTCGGCCTTTCGTCACTTTTCTCTTTACAAAAACTCGTTTCGGGTGTATAGTTCTTTTTAGGTAATACTGTCAATTGTTAAGGCGCGCCGGCACTCAGCTGGCGTTTTCTATTTCTGGCTACATGCTACGCCCACGAAGCTCGCCCCTACACCCAGGAGCTTCCATTTTTTCCACAGGCTCTCGTGTGCGGACGCACAGGAACCACTGTAACTCTCTTTATATCATGCGGTTACGCACACTTCCGTGTATGCCGGGGGGTGGGGTACCCTACTGATTCTACCGCAGCGCCCGCCATTCCTTGGAGAGACTGACCAGCGCGAGAACTTGTATAAGCGGGGCTCGCCCCGCCTTTTTCGCTAGGTTGTCGGGGGCGTGGGGTCGCCGCAGCCGACGAACTCCTGAAGGATGCGGTTTCCCTTGTACTCCAGTTCGTCGTGAATCCCAATTTTGCTTGTGTAATAGCCGCGCACCGTCAAATGCTTCAATTCGCGGAAAAACTGCACTTCGGGAAGCTCGGTCAGCTGCTCGTTGTCCGAAAGCACTTGCAGGACTGCGATTTTTTCTTCAGGGCTCGCGGCGACGAACGACTTTCCGTTGTAATGCTGGCTCATCACCTCGATCAGCCGCAGTCCTTCGCGCCATGTCGCTTTCTGTTGCTCGTCGGTGCTCTCTCGGACAGTTTGCTCGATAAAATCCGCCACCTTCGCTGCTTTTGCTCCGCCCGAGTGGTTATCCGCGGGAATAATTGTCTCTGAGAGTTCTTCGACGAGCATGTGCTGCGCCGGCGTGAAAAAGCGAGCGCCGGACTTTGCCTCCACGCCAGTGGTTGTCGGCGAAGTAGTCGTGGGAGGCGCCGCGCCCTGCGGCTCTGCCTGCAAGGCTTCAGTCGCCGCCGCGGGCAACGGCAACACCGCCGCGCCCAGTGCTGTGGCTGAGGTCTTTAGCCATTGGCGCCGGTCCTGCTTCAAATCGATAGGATTCTTCGCCGACATTTTTCCTCCTCGAAGCCGCTGTAGCGGCTCGGCCGCTGCCGCTTCTTTATGTCTTTACTTCATTACTACTTTACTTCGTTTTCTCACTACAACTCGTTTTTAGCCATCTGATCCGCCAGGTAGTCGCACGAGCGCCAGCACAGCGCCATGATCGTCCACGTAGGATTCTGGCAACTGGCGTTGACGAACGCGCTGCCGTCCACCACGAACAGATTCTTCACGTCGTGTGACTGCTGGAACTGGTTCAGCACCGATTTCTTTGGATCATCTCCCATGCGTGCCGTGCCCAGTTCGTGGATCGACCATCCTTCGGTCAGCACGCGATCGCTCACGAAAATAATCTTAAAGCCGGCGGCCTCGAACATCTCCTGAGCCGTTTCTTTCATGTCCTTGGCCATGTTGTGCTCGTTCTCGCCGAACTTGTAGTGAAAGCGCAGCGCGGGAATGCCCCACTTGTCCTTCACCGAGGGATCGAGATCGACAAAATTTTCGTAGCGCGAAAGCACTTCGCCAAACGCGCCCATGCCGATGTAGGACCCTTGATTCTTGCGAATCTCTTCCTTGAACGACGCGCCAAAACCGGGATTGTCCGTGCCTGGGGGAAACATGCTGCTTCCGCTGCCGCCCTCGAAGCCATAGCCGCGAATGAATTTTGGATGCTTCTCCGCGAGATTGCGGAAACGCGTCAGGTAAAAGCTGCCCGGCCGCCCGTCATCGAGTGTCGGCGGTTTCCCAACAAGATCGGTCGCTTGCCCGGCGACGTACGGCCCCATGATGTGTTCGCAAAAATTATGGCCAACGTGCCCGCTGGAGTTGGCGAGTCCGTTTGGATAGAGGCGCGATTTGGAAAGCAGAAGGAGTCGCGCGGACTCGAGAGTCGATGCCGCGACAATCACCACTTTCGCACGCACCGTGTAGTCCTTCATGGTCTGCGAATCTGTGAAGTGCACGCCGGACGCTTTGCCGGTTTGTGGATCGACCGTAATTTCGCGCGCGATCGAATTCGTGCGTAGCGTCATGTTTCCCGTGTCCATCGCCGGATAAATCAGCCCCGTCGGCGAATCGAACGCCGCGTGAATATCGCAGCCGCCTTTGCGCGAACAGGCCCCGCGGCCGTAGCACCGGCTGCGGTATTTATTGTGTTTCAAACCGTCCGTCGTGACGCCCGCGCGATACTGCGTCAGCACGCGGCCCATCTTTGCGATTCCTTCCTTGAGAGTGACTTCGGCGCACGTAAATTTAGTGGGCCGCTGAAAAATACTGTCCGGCAGATACGGCAGATTTTCTTTCACTCCCGTGATGCCGAGATACAAATCGACCTTGTCGTAGTAGGGAGCGATGTCGCTGTAACTGATCGGCCAGTTTTCGCCGAAGCCGTCGCGATCTTTCGCTTTGAAATCGTAATCGGAGAGACGCAGCGCCAGCCGTCCCCAGATATTTGTTTTGCCACCCAAGCATCGCGCGCGAACCCACGCGTAATTCGTTCCTGTGTAGGGATTGTCGCGCTCGTTGACGACAATATTTTTCATGTAGTCGCTGCTGCCAATATAACTGTAGAGATTCTTCGATTTTTCAAACCCTGGGCCATAGGGTGGCCGGCGAATCGTATATTCGTTGTGCGTCAGCGATTGCGAGCCTGGCGGAAGCTCTCCGCGGTGCGGATTGTTGTAAGGCCACTCCATCGAGCGCAACTCCTGCTCGATGTTCAATTTCTTTCCCGCTTCGAGCATCAAAACTTTCAGCCCGTGCGTCGTCAAAACATGCGCCGCCATGCCTCCAGCCGCGCCCGATCCGATGATCACCGCATCATATTTTTTGCTGAGGTCTACTTCCGATTCGGCCATTTTCGACGCTCTCTTTCTACTTCTTGAGCAAAGCCACTGCATTCAACAATGAAGTTCCGTCTTTGTCCAGCCCAACCGCCTCTGCCTCTCCAAGCAATCGCGGTTGCTTCTCATTCTCATACCATCCGAGTGGTACAATTCTGCGCCATGTCTCTGACTAGCATGCCGCAGCAAAACACTGTCCGCGCCGTTCATTTGCGCGGCATGGATCTGCTCAACAATCCCGCGCTGAACAAAGGCACCGCATTCACCGAAGACGAGCGCGAGAGTTTTGGCCTGAATGGTTTGCTGCCGCCGGTCATCGAATCTTTGGATGACCAGGTCGGCCGTGCCTACCAGGCGTTTTCACTGAAATCGAATGATCTCGAGCGGCACATTTATCTCCGCCAGCTTCAAGACGCCAACGAAGTCCTTTTCTACCGGCTGCTCCTCGACCATATCGATGAGATGCTGCCAATCGTCTACACGCCCGTCGTCGCTCTGGGGTGCCAGGAGTTCAGCCATATCTATCGCCGTCCGCGCGGCCTCTTTATTCCATATCCGCAGCGCCATTTCATTCCCGCGCTGCTGCACAACCATCCAAGCCCTGAAGTCGACGTCATCGTGGTCACCGACGGCGAGCGCATTCTTGGCATCGGCGATCAAGGCGTCGGCGGCCTCGGCATTCCTATCGGCAAGCTTTCTCTCTACACCCTGATTGGAGGAATCCATCCGGCGCGCACCTTGCCGATTGTTCTCGACGTCGGCACGAACAACGAAGAACGTCTGCGCGACCCGGAATACCTTGGCTGGCGCCACGCGCGCGTGACTGGCGCCGAATACGATGACTTCATCGGCTCTTTTGTTGCGGCGGTCAAGCAGGTGCTTCCCACCACGCTTTTGCAGTGGGAGGACTTTTCCGGCGTACACGCGCGGCCCATCCTCAATCGCTACCGCGATCAGATGCTCACGTTCAATGACGACATTCAGGGAACCGCCGCTGTTGCGCTCGGAGCCATTCTTTCCGCGATTCGCGTCGCTGGAACCGCGCTTCGTGATCAGCAGATCGTTTTTCTCGGCGCTGGCGCCGCAAGCACGGGTGTCGCGGATTATCTCCGTGCCGCCATGGTCACGGAAGGCCTCTCCGAAGAAGAAGCCCGCAGCCGCATCTGGATGGTAAATCGCGACGGAGTATTGCATTCCGGCCGCACAAATTTGACGTCCGAACAGCGCGTTTACGCACAGCCGCAGAGCCGTTTCTCCGCTTGGCCACCCGCCAACGATGGCAAATTCGGCCTCGCCGATGTCATCAAAAACGTTCGAGCTACCGTTCTGATTGGCCTTTCCACGCTAGGTTCTGCATTCACGGAATCCATCGTTCGAGAGATGGCCGGCAAAGTCGACCGCCCTATCATTCTTCCTCTCTCCAATCCCACAGACCGTTCGGAGGCCCGCCCCGCTGATTTGTATCGTTGGACCGACGGACGTGCTTTGGTTGCGACAGGATCGCCGTTTCCGCCGGTCGAGTTCGGCGGACGCAAAATTCCCGTCTCGCAGTGCAACAACGTGTACATCTTTCCAGCCGTCGGACTCGCCGTTGTGGCCTCGCGCCCCTCGGCGGCCGCCGCAGGCACACAGCGCGTCACGGACTCGATGATGATTGCGGCGGCTCGCACTCTTGCCGAACACTCGCCCGCGCTGAAAGACCTCTCCGCGCCGCTGCTGCCCGCGTTGAAAGACCTGCGTAGTCTCGCCGTAGAAATCGCATTTGCCGTGGCCCAGGAAGCTGCGCGCTCTGGCGTCGCTACGCCGCTCGATTCTCCCAACGCGCTCCGTTCGCAAATTCTGGCGAACCAGTGGACTCCCGCGTATCCTGCCTACTCCGCCGCCTCCACGTAGAAGGACCTCGCCCAGTGCTTTGCTCCGTTTGTTAGGAATCTTTTCGATGGTTGGTTGCCCTTTCCAACACACATCGCGCGGCTGGCTGCCTTGGAAGGGAACGCCCGCTGGTATCCTTTTTTGTTAAGCCGAGAACAGACATCGTGCACTACAACCTCGCCTATCCTTTTTATGAAAGCGCGCTTGCGCAACCGGAGAACCTCGCGCTTTCGGTTGGGGATGCGCAGTTCACATACGCGGCATTGCGCGAACAAGTTCAGCCCATCGCGCGATGGTTGCACACGCATTCGCAATCGAACGCGGCCCGAGTCGGCATTCTGGCTTCGCGCACGTCCGAAACGTATCTCGGCATTTTGGGGACATGCTGGGCCGGCGGCACGTACATTCCGCTAAGTCCCAAATATCCCGAAGAGCGGCTGCTGCAACATTTTGAGCGCATCGCGCTCGATGCTCTGATTGTCGATGCAAACGGAATGGCGCTGCTGACCGATCGCGTGCTGAGCCGCGGCCCGCGAAATATTCTTGCTCCTGGGATGCCAATCTCTTCGGAACGCCGGCTTGGGGACGGCACGAAGAGAATCATTTCCGGCCGGGACACGCTTCCGGCGTTCGATCCTTTCGATAAGCCCGTCGAAGTTTTGCCGGACCACACCGCCTATATCATTTTCACTTCCGGCACGACGGGAATCCCCAAAGGGGTCATGATCCCCGTCAGCGCGGTAAATCATTTTGTCGAAGCGATGCAATCGCAATATGCCATTCAACCTACCGACCGCATGGCAGGCATCACGGAAATTACGTTCGACATTTCCGTCTTCGATCTTTTTGTTACGTGGAAATATGGTGCCGCGCTTCTCGTCGTTCCAGCGACGCAAATGATGG
>Ga0209415_10010169_pt1 | contig 16049 bp, 11 predicted proteins | sample PeaSoiSIISIP2007_FD_187696 | JGI IMG/M metagenome (GOLD analysis project Ga0209415, IMG submission 187696) | Peat soil microbial communities from Weissenstadt, Germany - SII-SIP-2007 (SPAdes) (version 2) | ecosystem: Environmental > Terrestrial > Soil > Wetlands > Peat | place: Germany...
GGCGGCTCGCGCGCGAAATCGGCGGAGTTCCTTACACCGACTATGCGAAATTCCTCGCGCACCAGCCGATGGAAATGGTCGTGCTGGGGAGCCCTTCGGGAATGCACGCGGAGCAAGGCATTGCCGCGGCGCGGCGCGGCCTGCACGTCCTCACCGAAAAGCCGATGGACATCACCGTTGCGTGCGCGGATGCGCTCATCGCCGCCACCGACAAGGCGAGAGTGAAACTCGGCGTTTTTTTTCAGGATCGTTTTAAGCCGGGCCTGCGGCGCGTGAAAACGTTGCTCGACGGCGGCATCCTCGGCAAACCGATTCTCGCCGATGCGCGCGTGAAGTGGTATCGCCCGCCCGAATATTACATCGGCTCGAAGTGGCGCGGCACGCCGTCGCTCGATGGCGGCGGCGCCCTGATGAACCAAGGCATTCACACCGTGGACTTGCTGCTGTGGCTCTGGGGCGATGTCACGGCCGTGCAAGCGAAGATGGCGAGTTCGCTGCACAAGATCGAATCGGAAGACACCATTGTTGCGCTATTGGAATTTGCGAATGGCGCGTTCGGGACGTTCATCGCGACCACTTCCGTCTTCCCCGGCTATCCGCGCCGCGTGGAATTGAGCGGCTCCGAGGGAACATTTGCCATCGAACAGGATCTATTGGTGCGGGCCGATCTGCACAAGCCGGAGCCAAGCCTCATCAGCAATGAAGCTTGCGACCAAAATCAGAGCGCCGCGTCGCCAACCGTGAGCGACATTCGCGGCCACCAAGCGGCTCTGGAGGATTTCCTCCGCGCCATCGAAACAAACGGCCGGCCCGCTTGCGACGGCCGCGAAGGCCGCCGCAGCGTCGCGCTGGTCGAAGCAATTTACGCAGCCGCGAGATCCGGCACGCGCGTGAACGTCTCCGTTTGAACGTGTCGTAACTCCAGGCACGTCTGCTTGTGCGCCACGAACATGTGTTCACGGCGGCTCGGCCCGGCAACTCTCCAGAGGATTCCCCGGGGATAAACTTAATTCAGAACCGATCAGACCAGTCCGCCGACGCCGGCGGAGGAGCCAAGGAACATCTCGAGGAACCAGAGGATGAAGAAAGACAGCATCGCGAAGAACATGGGAATGAGCCATCGCGGAGAACCTTTCACCACGGCCACCAGCGCAAGGAAAAAGGCAACAGCCAGAAGCCCAAGCCATTCGCTTACAAACCGGAAGTAAATGTTTGGAAAGCTCCGGACGAAGGACAGCGCGAACAGAATCCACACCACAAGCGTAGCCACAAGACTTGTGCAACCGAAAACTCCTGCCAGGACTTTGCGTTTCATCAAACGCTCCTTGCGACGACATTGATAGCGTGTTTCGCTTGGAGACGCAATCCTGTGCACGTCTGCAAACGCCGATTGAAACCGCGGAGCACAGTCAGGAGTGACTGTGCCACGGGCCCTGAACACATCAGTGACTTTGCAATTCCAGTGTGATACCAGCTGTGGCAAGAGAGCGCTAGAAAAGTATGAGCTATTACGAGCGCGACCTGCCGCACTGGCACCCGGAAGGCCGAACCATGTTTCTTACCTGGCGACTGTACGGCTCGCTTCCTTCGCGCGACGTTCGCCGCACCCCGGCGGCATCGCGGCAAAGTGCGGGGAAACAATTCGCCATCGCAGACAGTTATCTGGACACTGCGGCGTGTGGCCCGCGATGGCTGCGGGAGCCGAAAGTCGCCGAATGCGTCCGAATTGTCCTGCTACGCGGCGCAGAGATGGGACAGTACGTACTGCACGCGTACGTGCTCATGCCGAATCACGTTCATATTCTTCTCGACCCGATTGTGGATATGTCGCGCATCGCCAGGGGGATTAAAGGGGTTACCTTGCGCGACGCAAATCGGGTTTTGGGACGAGTCGGAAAACCGTTCTGGCAAGACGAATCCTTTGACCATGGGATTCGGAGCGCGGCGGAATTTGAGAAAGTTCGGGGATACATCGAGCGCAATCCGGTGAAGGCGGGTCTAGCTGCGAAACCTGAGGATTGGCCATGATCGAGTGCGCACCGGTAGCGTGAACACCATTGGGGGCCTGGGTTTAGTGGCACAGTCACTCCTGACTGTGCGGCTTTGGCAAGACAGCCGCTGTCGCTAGAGAAGAGAGGGCGCGTGCAGGCGGCGTTCAAACTGGCCGAAAACCCGCCCGGCGGCTGGCGCTCCCAGGCGTCACATCAGTTTGTGACGCATGTCACAGTCCGGGCGCCTGCATGCTGCGAAACTGGGCTTAGCAAGCTGCCAAGGAGGGAAGACAATGGCCCGTATCGCCTCGGTGATGGATGGAAATGAGGCTGCCGCGTCCGTGGGCTACCGCCTGAGTGAGGTCATCGCAATCTATCCGATTACGCCGTCCTCTCCTATGGGTGAGTGGGCGGATCAGTGGAAGAACGAAGGCAAGCAGAATATCTGGGGACTCATTCCGGACGTCGTCGAGATGCAGAGCGAAGGCGGGGCCGCAGGGGCGTTGCACGGTGCGTTGCAAGCCGGCGCTCTGGCCACGACGTTCACCGCTTCACAGGGACTGCTTTTGATGATCCCCAATATGTACAAGATCGCCGGCGAGCTGAGTCCGGCCGTCATTCACGTGGCTGCCCGCACCCTGGCTACGCACGCGCTCTCGATTTTTGGCGATCACAGCGATGTGATGGCCACCCGCGCGACGGGGTTCGGGATGCTCTCCTCGAACTCGGTGCAAGAAGCCATGGACATAGCCCTAATCGCCCACGCCGCTTCTCTCGAGTCGAGAGTGCCATTCGTGCATTTCTTCGACGGCTTTCGCACCTCGCACGAGGTCGCGACGATCGAGCCCCTCAGTGACGACGACCTGCAATTCATGATTCGGGATGATCTCGTACACGCACATCGCGATCGCGCGCTGACGCCGGACCAGCCCGTCCTCCGCGGCTCGGCGCAAAATCCGGATGTCTTCTTCCAGGCGCGTGAAGCCGGCAATTCTTTTTACAACGCGTGTCCCGCAATCGTGCAGGACGTGATGAATCGCTTTGCGGAACGCACCGGGCGCGCCTATCACCTCTTCGACTACATGGGAGCGCCGGATGCGGAACGCGTCGTCGTCCTGATGGGGTCGGCGGCCGGCGCCGTCGAAGAGACGATCGAAGCCCTGCAAGCCAAGGGAGAAAAGGTCGGACTGCTCAAAGTCCGGTTGTTCCGCCCGCTCGCGATTGACGCCTTGCTCGCGGCGTTGCCGTCCACCGTGCGCGCCATTGCAATGCTGGATCGCACCAAGGAACCCGGCGCGCCCGGTGAACCGCTCTACATGGACTTCGTCACCGCCTTCGGTGAGGCTCGGGCAGCGGCGGAGGAAGGCCGGACGCCTTCCCCGTTCGCGAATTGGCCGCGGCTGGTCGGCGGAAGGTACGGGCTTTCGTCCAAGGAATTCACGCCCGCGATGGCGAAGGCCGTCTACGACGAACTGAAACGCAAGGATTCGCGCAACCATTTCACGATCGGCATCAACGACGACGTCACTTTTACCAGCCTGAAGTTCGATCCTGAATTCACCACCGAAAGCCCGCGCACCACGCGAGCGATCTTCTACGGGCTCGGTTCGGACGGCACCGTCGGCGCCAACAAGAACTCGATCAAAATTATCGGGGAAGAGACCGGTTCGCACGCGCAAGGTTACTTCGTCTACGACTCGAAGAAAGCGGGCACCGTTACGGTGTCGCACTTGCGCTTCGGGCCGGAGCCGATTCGCTCTTCCTACTTGATTCGCAAGGCCAATTTCATCGGGTGCCATCAATTCCAATTCCTGGAACGGATGGACATCCTGGAAGCCGCCGAGCCGGGCGCCGTCTTTTTCTTGAATTCGCCGTTTGGTCCCGGCGAAGTGTGGGATCATCTGCCGCTGCACACTCAAGAACAGATTATTTCCAAGCGGCTGAAATTCTACGTGGTGGACGGATACAGCGTCGCGCGCGAGTCCGGCATGGGCTCTCGCGTCAACACCATCATGCAAACCTGCTTTTTCGCCATCAGCGGCGTGATGCCGCGCGAAGACGCCATCTCGGCGATCAAGAAAGCCATCCAGAAAACCTACGGCAAGCGCGGCGAGGCTGTGGTACAGAAAAACTTCGCGGCGGTCGACGCCACCCTGGCGCGTCTCTATGAAGTCGTCGTTCCCAGCCGCGCGTCCAGCACCTTCAACATCCTGCCGGCGGTGCCCGGGCAAGCGCCGCCGTTTGTGCGTGACGTATTGGGCCCCATCATCGCGGGCCACGGCGATAGTTTGCCGGTGAGCGCGTTTCCGCCGGGAGGCACCTTTCCTCTGGGCACTGCAAAATGGGAAAAGCGCAACATCGCTCTCGAAATTCCCGTGTGGGATGAGGAACTGTGCATCCAATGCGGCAAGTGCATTCTGGTGTGCCCGCACAGCGTGATCCGGGCAAAGGTCTACGATTCTTCCCTGCTCCCCGGCGCCCCGGCTACGTTTAAGTCTGCCAAGCCGCGCTGGCGCGAGTTCGGCACGCTCAAGTACACGCTCCAGGTCGCGCCGGAGGATTGCACCGGCTGTCACCTGTGCGTCGAAGCGTGCCCGGTGAAAAGCAAGAGCGAATCGAAGCACAAAGCCATCAACATGCTTCCGCAGCCGCCGCTGCGCGAGGCCGAGCGCGACAACTGGAATTTCTTCCTGGCGTTGCCGGAACTCGACCGCAGCAAGCTTTCGCACACACAGGTGAAAGACGTGCAGTTGCTCGAGCCGCTTTTTGAATTCTCCGGCGCCTGCGCGGGCTGCGGCGAAACTCCGTATCTGAAACTTCTCACGCAGCTCTTCGGCGACCGCGCGATGATCGCCAACGCCACGGGATGCTCCTCCATCTACGGCGGCAATCTCCCGACGACGCCGTACACCACAAACGGCGCGGGGCGCGGGCCGGCGTGGTCCAATTCCCTTTTCGAGGACAACGCCGAATTCGGTCTCGGCATGCGCTTGGCCGTGGATCAGCAAACGGCATACGGGCGCATTTTGCTGGCTCGCCTGGCGTCCTCCGTCGGCGAGGCCCTCGCGCGCGAAATCCTGGAAGCCGATCAGTCCCACGAAAACGGCATCTTCGCGCAGCGCGAGCGGATCATCGAGCTCAAGCAACGTCTCGTCGAATTGAATACGCCCGAGGCTCGCGACCTCTACGCCCTGTCGGACGCGTTGGTGAAAAAGAGCGTATGGATCATCGGCGGCGACGGCTGGGCGTACGACATCGGATTCGGCGGGCTCGATCACGTCCTTAGCTCGAACGCGAACGTGAACGTTCTCGTGCTGGATACCGAGGTCTATTCCAACACCGGCGGCCAAATGTCCAAGGCCACGCCGCGCGGCGCCGTGGCGAAGTTCGCAACCTCCGGAAAATCCACGGGCAAGAAGGACCTGGCCATGGAGGCCATCAGCTACGGTTACGTGTACGTCGCCCGCGTCGCCATGGGCGGCAGCGACACGCAGACCATCAAGGCATTCCAGGAAGCAGAATCGTATAACGGTCCGTCGCTCATCATCGCCTACAGCCACTGCATCGCGCACGGCTACGACATGGCCTTCGGTCTGAAACAGCAAAAGGCCGCCGTGCTTTCCGGATACTGGCCGCTCATGCGCTACGATCCCCGCCTCCGCGATCAGGGCAAGAATCCGTTCCAGCTGGACTCGAAAGCGCCCAGCATCGCTTTGAAAGACTACGTATACCAGGAAGCGCGCTACTCGATGCTCGTCCGCAGCGATCCCGAAACAGCCAGCAGGCTGCTGCGTCTCGCGCAGGACGACGTCGAACGCCACTGGCGCGTCTACGAAAACCGAGCCACCATGCACGGCCGCGCAGACAATCCGGTTCCCGTCCCGGCCGCCGCCGAAAGCGGCCCCCCAGCCAAGAGCGGCCAGAAGGCGGAGGAATAAAATGGACCTCTCCACCCGCTATCTCGGACTCGACCTGCGAAATCCGCTCGTGGCGTCGGCCTCGCCGCTGTGCGAATCCGTCCGAAATCTTCGAGCGCTGGAAGACCAGGGCATCGCGGCAGTGGTGCTGCCGTCGCTCTTCGAGGAACAACTCAAGCTCGAATCAAACATGCTGGACTCCGATCTTTCGCGCGGGACGGAGAGTTTCGGAGAAGCGCTCAGTTATCTCCCGGATCTGGGCGGCTACAACCTCGGCCCAGAGGGCTACCTCGAGATGATCCACCGGTCCAAAGCCGCGGTTGAGATTCCAGTCATCGCGAGCCTCAACGGTACTTCGCGGGCCGGCTGGACCTCCTTCGCTCGCGAAGTCCAGCAGGCCGGGGCGGACGCACTCGAGTTGAATCTCTATTCCATCGTCACGGACCCGGAGCGAACCGCAGCCGAGGTGGAGAGCGACTATTGCGCGCTCGTCCGGGAGATCCGGCAGACTTTGCTCATTCCGGTAGCGGTCAAAATCTCCCCGTTTCTGACGGCGCCCGCAAATTTCGCGAAGCACATGGACGCCGCCGGAGCCGACGGCTTGGTCTTGTTTAATCGCTTCTACCAGCCGGATTTTGACATTGAGGAACTTGAGGTCGTGCCGCGGCTGGCGCTCAGCAACTCGCAGGAGCTCCTTTTGCGCCTGCACTGGGTGGCTATTCTCTCCGGACAGGTCCGGGCGGACCTTGCGATCACTGGCGGCGTGCACACTGCCGAGGACGTCCTCAAGTGCATGATGGCGGGAAGCCGCGTCGCGATGATGACGTCGGCGCTGCTGCGCCACGGCATCTCTCATGTTGGCAAGGTGTTGGAAGACCTCGATCTCTGGCTGGACAAGCATGAGTACGAATCTCTGCGCCAGATGTACGGAAGCATGAGCCGGAGGTCCTATCCGAATCCTGCCGCGTTCGATCGCGGGAATTACATGAAGGTGCTGAGCTCCTACGCTCTGACTGAAATCCCCCGTGAGTGACGGCGATCACTTGCCGGAGTGACCCGCGTCATTGCCGTCCCGCTTGCAGGCACGGAGAGTGACAAGCGGATGGAGAAGGTCATGAACAAGGATGAGCGCGACCTCTTGGAGGTCCTGAAATTTGAGTTAAATTTCCTGGAAAAGGGCGGTTACGGCCGCTCGCCACGCGAGCCCTGGAGATCCCGGTACATCTTCGAGGATTCCCCCACTTGCATGAATTACGACTCCAAGGACCACCGCGAGCCTTGCCTGGAGTGCGTTCTATTTCAGATGGTGCCGCCGGAATTTCGCGGCGCGGAGATTCCCTGCCGCTACATTCCCATCAACGCGGAAGGCGATACTCTGGATTCGCTCTATCGCTATGCCGACCAGTTTGAGACCGAAGAGATCTTCGGCGATTGGCTCAGACGCACCATCGCGAAACTCGAGGACGAGCGGCGTGCGCACCGCGACCAACCCGCCGCAGCTCCGGCCCCAGGCGCGGAGGTGCCCGCGGCAGGCCCGCTCTTCTATACGCAAAACCCCAAGTGCGCCAATCCAGCTTGCCAGACTGCCTTTCATTGGCTCGGCGGCGGCAGGTTTTTCCGCTTCCGCCCCGACTCGCCGGCCCCCGCCTCGAGCGCCGGTGGCATGGAGTCCCCCAAGCCAACGCACAGCGTGAAACATTACTGGCTCTGCGAGCGCTGTGCGCACTTCTTCACCCTCGCTTTCGACGAAAACAGCGGGGTGGTGCTGAAACTAGTTCAACCGGCTTTTTCGGCCGGAAGCTCGGGTCAGCAGTTGACGCCAGCAAAATAGAAAACCCGCTTCAGTTTTGAAACCGGCACTCCGGAAGATTCAGAGAGTTTCGTGGTGGCGCAAGTACTCTTGCGTGCGCGCACTTGCCTTTTCGGTGCCGATGGGCGCCAGGCAGACTCCGGCCGTATCTCCGAGAGAGTACAGATGGTCCGGGGTGAAGCTTGTTAGAGGTTAAGTGATCCGGAAAAAATAGCAGGATCACTGGTGGCCGTCACGCGAAATCCCAATTTGCGAACCAGGCCCTGCATTTCAATGTTTTCCTGCAACATCTCTGCGTGCAGAGAATTGAGCCGCTCTTCCCGGGCAATGTGAATCAGGCGCTTCATGATTTCGGTGCCTAGCCCGCGCCGCTGATATTGATCGCGCACGAGCAGGGCGATCTCGGCTGTGTTACTCCCGTGGAGTTTGCTCATTCGCCCGACCGCCAGAATCTCATGGTCGCCCGTTTCCGGATTGACCCGATCCGCCAGCAATGCTATCTCGCGGTCATAATCCAGAAAACACATCCGGACTAAGCGCTCGTGCGAGACACGCTGCCCAAGCTTGGCAGCGTGAAAATAGCGAAGGTAGACGCTCCTTTCGGACAGCGCTCCGTGGAACTTGACCATGAGCGGCTCGTCTTCGGGCCGCATCGGGCGAATCGTGACATCCGATCCGTCCTGCATCTTCCAGTCCGACACATACCGCACCGGATAGGGCCGGATCGCCGGCTTCGGCAAGTCCGCGTCCGCCACGCTCTTCGGATGCAAGACAAAGCGCGCGTCGAGGGCCACGAGTTGTTCCGACGAGGCGACGAGCGGATTGATATCGGACTCTTTGATGGCCGGATTCTCAATGATCAACCGGCTGAAGCGGACCAACAACGCTTCCAAGGCCGCAATATCCACGGGCTTCTTTCCACGCACACCCTGCAAAGCCTTGAATACTTTGGTCTCCTCCATCATTCGCTGTGCCAGCGTGGTGGTAAGAGGCGGCAGCCCCAGCGCGCGATCGCGGTACACTTCGACCAGTTCTCCGCCGGAACCAAATACGAGGACGGGGCCAAATTGCGGATCGGTGGTGCTTCCCACGATCAGCTCATAGCCGGTGATTTTTGCCATCCGCTGGACCGTGACACCGAGAAAATGTCCCGCGCCCGCGCGCTCCGCAACGCTCGCCTCGATCGCGGCGTAGGCCTCGCGAACCGCTTGCTCTCCCGTAAGATTCAGCTTCACGCCCCCGACGTCCGTCTTGTGCGTGATGGTCTCCGAGTGAAGTTTCAGCACGACGGGAAAACCAATGTCCGCCGCCTCCTCGGCCGCTTCGTCCGCGCTCCGGGCGACCCTAGTCTCCACGGTCGGAATTCCGTAAGCTTCGAGCAGCTGCTTCGATTCGTATTCCGTCAGCAACGTTCGGCCGTGGTTGCGCGCGCTCGCGAGAAGCTCCTGCACTTCGCGGTGAGTCATGCTTGCGCCGCGCGGCTCTTCCGCCAGAACGGGCGTCTCATAAATCGCTCGCAGGTGGTAGGTGTAATTCCACATCATATCGAAGGCCCGGGCCGCGGTGTCGGGGTAGGCAAACGTCGGAATGCCCGCCGCGTTGAGAATCGCTTCGCCCTCGGCGGCGTCCACTCCCCCCATCCAACTGGCGAGGAAAGGCTTGCCGTGGGAGTGCCCGTACTCGGTCATTCGCCGCGCGATCAGTGCCGGATCCGTCATCCCTTGCGGCGTGAGGATCGCCAGGACTCCGTCACTGTTGGGGTCCGCGAAGGCGATCTCAGCCCCGCGTGCGTAGCGTTCGGGATCCGCATCGCCCAGGACGTCGATCGGATTGCCATGGCTCCAGTGCGGCGGCAGCAACTGATCCAAGGCGTCCATGGACTTCTGGGAAAGCGGCGAGATTTCGCCGCCGTTGGCGATGAGCGTGTCCGTCGCCAACACAGCGGGCCCTCCCGCATTCGTCAGGATCGTGAGCTTGGGTCCGCGCGGCCGAGGCTGCTTGCTCAGCACCTCCGCCATGTAGAAAAGATCCGAGATGGCGTTCACGCGCAGCACGCCGGCGCGCCGGAACGCCGCATCGAGGACGTCGTCGCTGCCCGTGAGCGCGCCCGTATGGGATGCGGCCGCCTTGGACGCGGCTTCCGAGCGCCCCGCTTTCAGCACGATGACCGGTTTGCGAAGTGCGACTTCCCGCGCCGCCGAAAGGAAGGACCGGGCGTCGCCGATTGATTCCATGTAAATGAGAATGCTTTTTGTGTTTGCGTCGTCGCCGAAATAATCGATCAGGTCGCCCCAACCGATATCGAGCATCGAACCCGTAGATACGAAGCTGCTGAAGCCGACTTGCTCTTGAAAACTCCAACCCAGAATTGCCGTGAGCAACGCCCCACTTTGACTGAGGAAAGCGACGTTGCCGGGCCGCGCGATCGCGCGCGCAAACGTGGCGTTCAGCCCCACCAGCGGATTCATTACACCCAGACAGTTCGGGCCAATCACGCGCATCTTGCTGCCGCGAAGATGCTCCGCGATTTGACGCTCCAATTCCCGTCCTTCGGCGCCCCGCTCGCGGAAACCGGCCGAAATCACTACCGCGGACTTCACGCCCGCCTGGACGCACTCCTGGATAATCGCTGGAACGGTCGGCGCCTGCGTGACGATAACCGCAAGATCGACCGGCTCAGGAATCTTGCCGACGGCGGGATAGCAAGGAAGTCCGAGAACTTCGGATCGTTGCGGATTAACCGGATAGATTTTGCCCGAAAACTCAGGGACGGCGAGGTTTTTCAAAATCGTGTAGCCGACGCTTCCCTCGCGATCGCGCGCGCCAATCAAGGCGACAGTTCGCGGATGAAAAATAGCGTCCAGGGCCCGGGGCTCCGATCGCAATACGTCGTGCGACGGATCCTGCACTCTCTTGGTGCCGTCTTCCATTTTCACAACATCAATATCATCAGTACCCAGCCTGGACACAACCATTATTCTCGGCCTCCTCGTCCGTCAGCCTCGAACCGTTAATACCGGGCATTTCGCATGAGCCACGATCCGGTGCGCCACGGCCCGCTCGAGGTGCGTCGCGGCGCCCAAATGACCACCGTGATCTCGCACCCCCAGCACAATGAGATCGGCGTTGCGCTGTTTTGCCGCTTCCAGAATCCGCGCGGCGGGCTCTCCGTATTCCACTACGCCCTCGGGACGGCACCACAACTCCGCATCCTTCGGGACGATTTCATGAAGTTCATACATGAGGTTGGCTACCGACGTCACACTGCGCCGGTCCGCGATCTCTCGATCGCGTTCGTGGACCACATGCAGAAGGATCAGCCGGGCCTCATTCTCCTGGGCCAGTGAGATGGCATACGGCGCCGCGGCCAAAGACTCGGGCGTGAAGTCGGTGGCAAAAAGCACGCGGTGGAAATGGGCCGCGTTATGGATTTCCTTGCGAGCCCACGGGCCGATGGTCAGAACCGGAATCGGCGAAAGCCGGAAGATCTCCTCCGCAACCGAGCCAAGCAGCAATTTCTGCGCACCGGTGCGCCCGTGCGTGCCGATGACCAGCAGGTTTGCGTGACTATCCTCGATGGCCTGCTCGATCGGCGCCCAAACGCTAATTCCCCGTACCAGCATGGCGTCGTGCGGCACTCCCGCCAGTTGCGCTTCCAAGCGCTGCATCTCGCTTTCGGCGTATTCTTCCTGCGCTTCGACAGCCACGGCGGTGGTTTCCGGGGCTGCACAAATGAGGGGCGCCGGCGTCAGAACGTGAAAAGCGTGGATCGTCGACCCGAACTCGCGTCCAATAGCCAGCGCGAAGGGCAGGGCCGCTTGCGACGCCTCTGAAAAGTCGGTGAGGAACAGCACGCTTTTCAGGACGATGCGCGCACCCGTTCCGGCGGTGTTCATAAGCCACCTCCTGCCTTGTACAGTGCATCGGGAGGCGGGATTCCATCAGTGACTCCTCTCACTTCTCCTTGTGACAGTTATCACAGGCATCCTGTGCGCCTGGACCTACTGGTTATGGCTCGGCCAGTTGCAAGGCGATTCGGGCAATTTGGGCGTCTTCTTGGCTTTCGAGAATGATGACCCGCGCGCGGCTCGAGCCAGAGCTAATGGTCGGCAAGCCGCGCTGGTTCATCTCCGGATCCAGGCTGACGCCGATCGAATCCAGGCTGGCGCAGATTCGATCCCGGACGGTGGCGTCGTGCTCTCCGATACCCCCTGTAAATACAAGGAGATCCAGTCCGCCAAGTACTCCTACAAACGCACCAATGGCCTTCTTTGCGGTGCGGCAAAAGATTTCAATAGCGAGTTCCGCGCGAGGGTTGCTTGCGGCTTGGTGCAGTTGACGCATGTCCCCGGAGACGCCGGAAATCCCGAGGAGCCCCGATTCGGTATCGAGCAGCCGCTCCATCTCATCCAAGTCGCTTCCCGCGGTACGCAGCAGGTAGAGGAAAACGCCGGGGTCAAGATCTCCCGACCGGGTACCCATGACAATGCCGCCAGTGGGCGTAAGTCCCATCGTGGTGTCCACCGAGACGCCGTCCGCAACGGCCGTGATACTCGCGCCGCTGCCCAGGTGGGCAATGATCATTCGAGGCGGAACGTCCTTGCCCAGGGCGTGCAGCGCCGATTCGCACGAAAGCCCGTGAAAACCGTAGCGCCGCACGCCTGCCTCCCAGAACTTTTGCGGCAGCGCCAGCCGCGCCGCGGATTCCGGCAGCGTACGGTGAAATGCCGTATCGAAGCAGGCAAATTGCGGCACCTCCGGATAGTGCTGCCGCGCCTGGCGGATCATGCTCAATGCAGTGGGGAGATGCAGCGGCGCGAACGGAACCGCCGCCTCCAATTCCGCAAGAATCTCCGGGGTGATCTTCCGGTGTTCGCAAAGCCTGGGCCCACCGTGAACAATCCGGTGGCCGACCGCAGCCGGCTTAGGAAACGGGAGTTCGCCCAACGCTTGGGCAACGGCGCGCACGGCCCCCGGTTGCTCTGCGATAATTCTCCGATCCTCTTTGAGCGTTTTTCCGGCGGCATCATGAATCCAGAAATTTCCTCCGCCCGAACCAATCCCTTCGATTGCGCCCGAGCAAAGCGGCCGCACTTCACCGCTCGTCCCGCTGAACAACCCAAACTTCAGCGAGGAGGATCCGCTGTTCAAGGCGAGAATCACGGTTTCGGTCATGTTCATATCAACTCCGCGAGCGCTGCCACAGAGAATACGCTAAGCGAGGGACACTTGCAGGCGATCGTGATGCCGGGGTGCTTTGGAATTCGCCGCCAAAATAGAAAAAACAGATTGGCGCAATCGAGTTAAAGACTTTTACTCTCCGCACTGCCTCGATATACATTCCTGAAGTCGCTGGGCGTGGTAAAAGCCCCGACCCACAGAGCCTAAAACGCTATGACAAAATACAAACTCGAATATATCTGGCTTGACGGCAAACAGCCCGTTCCAGGCCTGCGTGGCAAGACCCTCATCAAATCGTTTGAGAAGCCCCCCACGCTTGCCGATCTCCCCAATTGGGGATTTGACGGCAGTTCCACCATGCAGGCCGAGGGCAAAAGCTCGGATTGCGTGCTAAAACCCGTCGCCCTCTATCCGGACGGGGCTCGCAAGGATGGATATATCGTCTTGAGCGAGGTCCTGCACGCCGATCTCACGCCGCATTCCACCAACATGCGCGCCACGATCGAGAACGACCCTGACCTGTGGGTCGGTTTTGAGCAGGAGTACTTCCTCTTTCAAGACGGCAAGCCTCTCGGTTTCCCGGCAAACGGCTATCCCAGCATTCCCCAAGGCCCCTATTACTGCGGCGTGGGCTACAAGTATATGGGCGACATCGCGCGTCAAATTGTGGAAGAGCACCTGGACCTCTGCCTGACCGCCGGTATCAACCACGAAGGCATCAACGCGGAGGTCGCCAAAGGCCAGTGGGAATTCCAGATCTTCGCCAAAGGCTCCGCCAAAGCGGCTGACGACACCTGGACCGCTCGCTATCTGATGATGCGGCTCTGCGAGAAGTACAAAGTGGATGTGGAATTGTATTGCAAGCCGATCAAGGGCGATTGGAATGGCTCGGGCATGCACTGCAACTTCTCGACCAAGTTCATTCGCGAGGTGGGCGGCAAGGAGTACCTGGAAACCCTCATGGACGCCTTCCAGAAGCACATCCCCGAACATATCGCCGCCTATGGCCCGGACAACCATCTGCGCTTGACGGGTCTGCACGAAACGCAGGCCATCGACAAGTTCAGCTACGGCCTATCGGATCGCGGCGCTTCCATCCGGTTGCCCGTGAACTTCATCAAGAACGGGTACAAAGGCTACCTGGAGGATCGCCGCCCAAATTCCGAGGCCGATCCCTACCAGATCGTCTCGCGCATTTTGAAGACGATCAACAGCGCACCCAAAACGGTCGCCCAGACAGCCTAATTCCAATGGCTTGCCCGCTCATCCTAGTCATGGATTGGCTGGGATGAGCGAGCAAGATTGCATGGGCGGTGCCCATAGAAGCGGGTGAAGCTATAACGCATCTCCCCGCCTGGAAGTAGCGCTTCAGACACTCTTCAGGAATCAATTCTGTAAGCGAATCGGAGCGAATTCGTTAGAACTGAAGTGGTGAGCCGCGCAGGACTCGAACCTGCAACCCGCTGATTAAGAGTCAGCTGCTCTACCATTGAGCTAGCGGCCCACGAACTTTCAATCATACCATGAAGACCGCGGAGCCCAAGGCGCGCCGCAACGCGAAGAAATCTTTCAAGTGGAAATTCCCGGCAACGCCCAGGAAAGGCCTGCCATTGGGCTGAGAGATTGTGAATCAGCGCATCAGGATCCGGACGGCAATTCCAGTCCGGCCATCCTCGCGGCGCTCGGCGCGAAGAACCTCGCCAATCCACTCCTTTACAACCGGATCGCCCTCGCGGTAGCCGAGAACCAAATGAACATGCAATCCGGCGTAATAGACATTTTGCTCGGACACAAAGTAGATCCCGTTCTTGGAGACGTTCAACGTCCTGCAGAGATCGGCCTCTCCCGCGCCGTCCTCCAACCGGACACGAAGGGGTTGCTCAATCTTGGCCCGATACTCGCCGCGTTGTTTCCGGGTGAGAGACATGAAGTTGGCCGGGGGCTCGTGCCGCTGCCTTGATCCAGTGGCTCGCGAAACCCTCCTAGGGATTGAAGGGGATAATTCCAGCTTAGTGCCGCGTGGGCGAAACTGTCTAGCGAAAGTGAAAAAGGAAGCGACTGAGATGACAACTTAGTTGCGGCCGGCGGGACGGGCTTTCAGCTGGAGCAGCGCGAACGGAAACGGCGTGGCTGCATGCCACAGCGAACCACAAACTTGAATAATCAATCGCGGAGTTGTGCGGCAATGTCGCGCGCAATCTGACGGGCGCGCTCGATATCGCCGGGATCGAGCGAAATGGCGGCGACGCGAGGATGTCCCCCGCCTCCATGGGCTTCCGCCAGCGACGCCAGATTTTTCTCGACGGCGCGGGGATTCCACGGATTCGAGCCGAGGGAGATTTTCGCGCGCGACGGCGACGCGCTGACGCCGACGGAATAGATGGCGTCGCGATGAAGCAAATACGGAATAAATTTGTTGTACCCCTCGAAATCCAGATCACTCACGTCAAAAAAGACCACACCGCCCCGATAGTCAGAGCGTTCGCGGAGAACCTCGATGCACCATTTGTGACGCTCGAGCAGCGGGCCAAGATATTGCGTCACCATCGGCAGCCGCACGATTTCCGCCAATGGCTTGACGGCCATCTCCGGTATAAGCCGCGCGGGCAAGCTGGAGTCGGGCGCCGCTTCAATCACCAACGCGATTTGCGTCGCAGGTTCGCGCATTTCGACGGCAGCCTCGGGCGTCGCATATTGCGCGCCGTCAATGATGTCTCCCCAATGAATTAACTCCGCGAGAGGCGAGGCATCGAAACCGAATTTCTTCCCGGCGATGTCCGCGATGAGTTTCGTGCAGGACTTGTAGCTGGGATCGTAGAACTTGCGGCCCGAAGTGTCGCGGCGGAAATTTTCGGCGTCCGCGGGGGTGAGGAACGCGCTCTGGTGATGGTCGAACCACCAAGTGACGCGAGGAGAACTCGAATATTTGAAGTCCACAATGGCGTTCTCGTCGCCATCGAACGTGCCATCGTCGAACAGGGCCGACGCGCGATGCGCCATTCCGGTGAAGTGAAACTCGGAGTTCGGCTGGATGCGCGATTGGTAGAAGCGCAGAAACACGGCCGAAGAGGCCGCCCCGTCAAAGCAATGGTTGTGAAAACAGAGTCGAACGTTCACCGGTCCCGGCACGCACCCTCCTTCCCTTCTCCG
>Ga0209415_10010170_pt1 | contig 16047 bp, 12 predicted proteins | sample PeaSoiSIISIP2007_FD_187696 | JGI IMG/M metagenome (GOLD analysis project Ga0209415, IMG submission 187696) | Peat soil microbial communities from Weissenstadt, Germany - SII-SIP-2007 (SPAdes) (version 2) | ecosystem: Environmental > Terrestrial > Soil > Wetlands > Peat | place: Germany...
CCGGGGGAGCGGACGGGGATGGTGTCGCTCCGTGCAACGGAGTGGCAGCCATCGAAGGTGTTGAAGCGGAGGAAGGCCTCGCTCCGTGCAACGGAGTGGCCATCGGCGGCGGTGAAGGTGTAGCCGCGGCGGGCGAGCGAGATCATTTTGGTGAGTAGTTTGGGTTGCATCAATTCCTCTCCTAATTTCAAGGTAAGGGGTAGTCATCAGCGCTGCGGGTCCTGAAATTCGGAAGTTGTTGAAATGATTGAGAAAATTTTCCGCCAAATTTTGTCACCGTGTTTTTTGGAGGGGTGGATTTGGGGTGTTTTTGGGGCAGGGCGGGCGGTGATTCGTGGCGACTTGAGCCAGATCCTGGCGGTGAGGTTCAGCCGTTTGACAGCGGCGCCCTTCTTTCACTTCCAGCGTTTTCGCACCGGGCGTGCGGGCCGTGGGACTGACACGGCCGACGGCGCCCCTGGTTTTGGCCACTGGCGGTGACTTCGGCGTCGGAGGCAGCGGGTTTGGGCAAGGCACGTCACTTTCAACGTTGGGTGGCATGGTTCCGCCAACAGTGGTTGGCATCCCGAGAGCCCGCGGGGGGCTGGCGTTTCCGAGTGGCGCGCGATCCAGGAGCGCGCAGGTACGACGGGGTCGTCTCCTCCCTCTGCCTGCGCCTTTGCTCGCAGTTCGGCCAGTAGTTCATCGGACACGTGAACACTGTTTTGGGTCGCCATACAGCACTCTACCGCGGCGGCCCGGTTGAAGCGGGGGAGTGCGCTTCGACAGCGCCCACTCAAACTCAGTGCTTGGCAGCGGCCGTGACCGGCTGCTTCGTAAACGTGAAGCTTTCGCTCTTCCCCTGCGGCGCGATGCTGGTCACCTCCATGGTGAGCGTCTGGCCATCGCCGGACGCCTTCAGGCGCTTCTTGACCACCAATACGCCACCTCGCCGCGTCTCCATCATGACCAGCATGGAGCCGTTGTACCAGATCGAGACCTGCTCGCCTTTTAGCTTGCACTCCTTGCCCAGGGTGTTGCACTGGATATCGGATTTCCGTTCCTTGCCATCGGTGGCCGTGATGGCATCCGCGATCTGAACGGAGTCCTCCATTTGTTGGATCTCCAGCGTTTCGCTCTTGAGCTTTTCATCGCTCACCTCGCTGTGGGAGCGATCCAGTTGCCACGTCCCGTTCAACTCGGGCCGCCCGGCTGCCGCGGCAAAAGCCCCCCACGCCAGGGCCGAAAGACAAAACCACTTGCGCATATATCCCTCCGGTCTGACTCTTAGTTTAGGCGCACCGGGGGCGCGAGGCTGTACAGGCGATTCCGTATGCGTGGCTGCGGTTAAGGTACTGCCGTCAGTTCGGCTTGCCGGCCGTCGAGGTGGGGGACGCCCCGGTGTCCTTCGAAGGGTCGTCGACCACCAGGTTCGCCAGCCGCTTCCACTGCAGGCCGCCGGTCTGCTTCAATACGCCCAGTTGGCCGATCGCCCAGAAGGACCCGTTGACCGGCACCAACTGCGAGACAAAGATCATGTCCGCGACGGGGATCGACTTCCAGCTTTCGCCACCGTCCTCACTGACCAGGATACTGTTGTCGGCGGCGATCCAGCCGCGGTTTTTGTCGTCGAAGGCGATGGCGCTGAGCCACGTCTTGGCGGGGCTGGGCAGCGCAGCCCACGTGGCGCCGCCGTCGCGGCTGCGCAGGATGGTCCCCCCGAATCCCACGATCCAGCCGTTCGCGGCGTCGCGGAAGCGCACCGAGCTGAGCGACCACTGGGCGGCATCCGACTTCACTTGCTGCCAATTCTTCCCGCCATCGGTGGTACGGAGAATGAGGCCGGCTCACCCGACTGCCCAGCCGCGATCCGCATCCAGGAAGAAAATGCCTTCCAGCGATTCTTTCGTATGGGTCTCTTGCGGAGCCCAGGTCTTTCCGCCGTCGGAGGAATGGATGATGACGCCGTCGTAGCCCGCGGCCCATCCCGACTGGCCGACGAACCGGATAGCCGCCAGGTTCTCCTTGAGGCCGGTCTTGCGCGGTTCCCATGTCTTGCCGCCATCCGCCGTAGCCAGCAGCAAGCCGCTGTCGCCGACCGCAAATCCATGGTCAGGGTCGATGAAATCGATATTCCTCAGATGGCCGTTCTTGATCTCGCGGGTGGACCACGCGGCCCCGGCGTCGGTGGTTACCAGAAACGCGCCTTGTTCGCACAGAAGATAGACCAGCGATGGAGCCGGCGACGCGCCGCCGCGCAACCAGCAGGTGCGGTCCTGGGCGTTCAGAAGCCCCTGGCCGATGGTGGAGAACACAAGCAAAGCACCGAGATTAGACCACTTGCACATGGTTCCTCCTCAGAATGTGTGCAGGCGCACACCGGCCTTCTTTTAACGTGGTGGGCGAATCGCGGGGTGTGGGAGGTTACTTCGGCGTAAATAGCACTTTAGGGCTAGCGGAGCCGGGGCGCGCGCCGCCTGGAGTACAATACTCTCCGGGGGTTGGTGATGGCCTCGCGAAGAATCCTCGGATGGGTGGCGGGCGCGGTAGTGTTGGCGCCGCTGGCCCTGGGCCAGGTCACGATCCAGCCGCGCGAGAAGTCCGCTCCGAAGGAGCCGTTGCCGAAGCCCACTTTGCGGGTGGATACCACCCTGGTGCTGGTCCCGGTGAGCGTGAACGATCCCCTGAATCGCCCCGTCTCCGGCCTGGAGAAGGAGAACTTCCGCCTGTTCGACGACAAGGTGGAACAGACTATCACGCAATTCGCCATGGACGACGAACCGGTTGCCGTGGGCCTGGTGTTCGACACCAGCGGGAGCATGGGCGACAAGCTGCACCGTTCCCGCATGGCCGCGAGGGAGTTTTTCAGGACCGCCAATCCGGAAGACGAGTTTTTCCTGGTGGAGTTCGACAACTCGCCGCGGCTGGAGGTGCCGCTGACGGACGATACCGGACGCATCGAAAGCCAGCTCGTGTTTTCGCGCTCCAAGGGCTCTACCGCGCTTCTCGACGCCATTTACATGGCGCTCCATGAAATGAAGAAGTCCAAGCGCAACAAGAAGGCGCTGCTGATCATCTCCGATGGCGGCGACAATCACAGCCGCTACACCCTGGCCGAGGTACGGAACGTGGTGCGCGAAAGCGACGTATTGATTTACGCCATCGGGGTTTTTGGCGGCGGCAGCACGATGGAGGAAGCCGGCGGGCCCGGCCTTCTGAGTCACATTGCCGAGGAGACCGGCGGGCGCCTCTATGAAGCCAACCCGGTGGAACTGCCCGACATCGCGTTGAAGATCGGTATCGACCTGCGGAACCGCTACGTGCTGGGATTCGCGCCTACCAGCCAGCAGCGCGACGGGAGGTATCACACCGTGCAGGTCTTCGTGGTGCCCCCGCGCGGACTTCCCAAGCTGCGGGCTCACTGGCGCTCGGGCTACTACGCCCCGGTGGAATGACGTCCCGCCCGGTGGGCCGGCAAAAGCGCCCACCGTTCAAGAAGGGGTGCAAGCAGGTTCAAGTCCTACCTGGGGAGCCAATTTCTTGTTTCTCTGCAGTTCCCTGTTTTGTTGGCGTTAATGTTGTGTGGTTCGCGAACGCGCACTTTCGAATGGAGTTTTGGCGGTGGCCGAGCGGACCGCCCTTTGGGCCACTGAAGTTCGAAACGTGTCCAGACTGGGGAGCCTGCGGTTACTTGAAATCGACCGCCTGAATCCTTCTGACCTGCTCCAACAGAGCAGGCACATCCGTCGTCGCGGTTTTCCACAATTCGTCGGTATCCACGGAGTCGTAGCCGTGAATGAGGCGATCCCGCATGCCGGCGATGTCTCTCCAGGGGGCTTCCGGATACCTGCCGCGGGTACTTAGAGAGAGGCGCTTCACCGCCTCACCGATCAGGGCGATCTGATAACAGCAGGCAGAGAGCATCTGCTGGTTGTGGTCGAGATCAGATCGGTTCGCGCCTTGAAATGAAGTCCATGACCCTGGAGCACGCCGTAACCAGATCGCTGAGAGTTGCAGCGTCGGTCGTCCTATCCGGAGACATAGACGGGAACCGAGTTGGCTAGAATGGAGTTTCGGCGTAGGGCATTCCCACTGGCCTCGATGGCACGCCGGCTGACCAGGTCCACGTTGCGCCCAAGCAGTCCGGCAAGTTCATTCTCCATGTGCTCATGCTCAAACAAGCCCCACCTTGCGTCCGCAGCGAAGGTTACCAGCAGGTCGATATCCCGGGCGCACGAGGGGTCTACGAGCATGGACCCAAACAGTTCGAGCCTGGCGATTCTCCATCGCCGGCAAAAAGCGTCCAACCGGGCCTCGTCAACAGGCAGCCGCTGCAAAATGGCCATATACGCAGGATAACGCGAAGCATGCCGGGTAGAATCGATGCGGGACGCGAGGGGTGCGCGACAACAATGCGGGACATGAATGGGCGGGGCGAATGCCCTCCCTCGATCTAGAAGTCCCTTGACAGTTTGGAAACTCGCTCCCCGATGGCGGCGACAATCACAGCCGCTATACCGTGGCCGAAGGTCGGAGCGTGGTGCGCGAAAGCGACGTATTGATTTACGCCATCGGGGTTTTTGGCGGCGGCGATGAAGATCGGCATCGACCTGCGCAACCTCTACGTGCTCGGATTCGCGCCTGCCAGCCAGCAGCGCGATGGGCTGTATCACACCGTGCAGGTCTTCGTGGCGCCTCCGTGCGGCCTTCCCAAACTGCGGGCTCACTGGCGCTCGGGCTACTACGCCCCGGTGGAATGACGTCCGGGCAGGTTGGCAGGCAAAAGGGCCATGCCATATCCATCCCACCGGGCGGGCGCAGCGCGGTTCCGGCGGCGCCCCAGCCACACTTGCCGCCGATTCCCTACAGCCACAACGCAGACCCGCCGATATGTCCCAAGAGTGCGGTATTTCATGCGACGAGCCAACTTTCGGGACAAACTCCTCGCCTTGGGGATCACCCTCACGGCGGTGCCGTTGATCCTGTTCGGGGCCGCGGTATGGTATCAGAATCAGAGGACTCAGGATGCTGCGGCCGCCGGTTGTCTGCGCCTGGCTGAAGCGGACCTCGATCACATTTCCGACGGCGTCTATTCGCTCTGCGAGAGCAGCCGGGCCGTATTGGAAAAGACTGTCCGCCAGCACCTCAAAGCCGCAGGGATTCTGATGGATCAGACAGGCGGAGCCCAACTGGCAGTATCGGGGGAGGGCGTGAACTGGGAAGCCCGCAACCAGATAACCAGGGCCACGTCCGAGGTGATGCTGCCGCGAGTCCTGATCGGCAGAACCTGGCTCGGGCTGGTCCGCGATCCGAAAGAGCCGGTTGCCGTGGTGGACGACGTGCAGAAGCACACCGGCGCCACCAGTACGATCTTCCAGCGGATGAACGCCGCCGGGGACATGTTGCGCGCGGCCACCAACGTGATCGGCGACGACGGGAAGCGCGCGATCGGCACCTTTATTCCAGCCAGCGGTGCGGACGGGCAGCCGAACCCGGTGGTGTCCGCGGTGTTGCACGGGCAAACCTACGTGGGCCGCGCGTTCGTAGTCAATGCCTGGTACATGGCGGCTTATGAGCCGCTTCTCGACCACAGTGGAAGCCCGATCGGCATGTTGTACGTGGGGGTTCCGGAATCGCTGGCTACCGAGAACCTGCGCAAGACCATCCTGAATATCAAGATCGGCGAAACTGGCTACGTCTATGTGCTGAACGCCAGTGGCGCCACGCGAGGGCGCTACGTGATCTCGAAGGACGGAACGCGGGACGGCGCGGACGTCTGGGATTCCAAGGACAGCGCCGGCAATCTGTTCATTCAGGAGATTTGCCGCAAGGCGGTGGGACTCGGCCCGCGAGAATCGGCCATGCATCGATACCCTTGGAAGAATCCCGGGGATGCCTCCAGCCACATACGGATCGCCCACATCAGTTACTTCAAGCCCTGGGACTGGGTGATCGCGACGAGCGTCCCGGAGGCTGAGGTGCGGGAGACGGTCACCGAGATCGAGCGGATTTCCTCGCGAGGCGCTTCCGTTTTGCTGGCCATAGGTTTGCTCACCTTGATTGCGGGCTCCGGGCTGTGCTTTGTCATGGCGACTCGGTTGACCGGGCGGACTTCCCGGATTGTCGCCGAACTGAGCGAGGCGTCCGGGCGAATGTCGGCCGCCGCCGCTCAGGTTTCACAAACCAGCCAGCACCGTTCCCAGGACGCCATGGAACAGGCGACATCCAATGAGCAGGTGAGCACCTCACTCGAAGAGCTGGCCGGCATGACCCAGGGCAACCTGGACCATTCGCGCACGCTGAAGCGGTTGGCCGCGGAGGCTCGCGGCGCAACCGAAGGCGGCGTGCGGCAGATGGAGAGCATGAAGGCGACCATGAACCAGATCCAGTTGGCCGGCGCCGACGTGGTCAAGATCAACAAGGTTATCGATGAGATTGCCTTTCAGACCAACATCCTGGCGCTGAACGCCGCGGTGGAAGCGGCCCGGGCCGGCGAGGCGGGGCTGGGATTCGCGGTGGTTGCCGGCGAGGTCCGCGGCCTGGCGCGACGGTGTTCCGAGGCGGCCCAGGAAACCTCGGACCGGATTCAGAAATCCATGAGCGCCGGCCGGGAGGGCGTTGCCGTGTCCGCCGAGGTGGCCCAGCGGCTGGCAGTCATCACCGCCAGCACCCGGCAATTGGACGATCTGGTCCAATCCATTGCGTCCGCGTCGGAGCGTCAGAACCAGGGTATCGCTCAGATCAACTCGGCCGCCAGCCGGATGGGCCAGCGAATCCGGTCCGCTGCGGCCAATGCGGAGGAAGAGGCCGGCGCCGCGGATCAATTCAGCGCGCAGGCTCAGGCTGTCGAGGCGCTGGCGGCCGAACTGGGTGAGTTGTTCGGGGGGAAGAGCGGACTGGAGCTCCGCTGACGCGGGATGGGGAAGCCGGAGAAATGAGGGGCGTCATGAGATCCGGACTTACCAGAGTTGTAACGGCAGTCGAGGCGTTTTCGGCCTCTTACGCACCCTCCTGGGCTGCTCGGAGCGGAAAGTACTGGAAAAACAACTCCGATTATTGCGGCTGGACGGCGTACAATCGTTGGTAGCCAGGAAGGCACAACGGAATCTTGGCCCAATTCAAGAATTACAGTTGGGGGAATCATGACATTACGTAACGTGGGGCTTTGCGCGTTGGCACTCACATCGGTGTGGATGTTCGCCGGTTGCCAGACCGGGTCCAAGACGGAAGATAAAAAGGATGTCTCCGCCGACATCGCAGCCATCAATGCACTTCGCGGAAAAGTCAGCGCAGCCTTCAATTCCAACGATGCGGGGGCCCTGGCCGCTCTTTTCGCCGATGACGCGGTCGTCATGCCCGCCAATCAACCGGCGGTTGATGGCAGGCAGTCCATCCAATCGCTGTACGAGGGGATGTTCAAGGCGAACGCCTTCAAGATCGCTATCACTCCGCTGGAAACCCAACTGGCGGGCGACTGGGCCTATGATCGCGGCACCACCACGACCACGATCACCCCGAAGTCCGGCCAACCGATGGAGGACTCGGGCAAGTACCTGGTGGTCCTGAAGCGGCTGCCGGGCGGCTTGTGGAAGGTTTACCGGGAAATCGATAACAGTAACAACCCTCCGACTGCCGCGCCGGGCAAGAAGGCGGGTACGAGCAAGAAAGCGGCGGCTAAGAAAGCCGGCAAGAAGAAGTAGCACGTCGCGGCGGCAGGCCCGCGAGTCCGGCGGCGAACGCCCGGCGCAAGTCAGTGGTGCGCGCTGCCGCCGCCGATGGGCATCGCCCTTAGGCCTACAGCCCGCGCGGGGCTTTAGCCCAATGCCACTTAGTTTTCCCACGATCGGGCGTTCTGTGTTAATTGTGGGGCGGACCCCCCGGTCCGCGGCCGACGCCCCCGTCGGCCTCTCGCGGATCACATCGGGCTGATTTTGGTTGTGCAAACAGCGGGTCCAGGGGGACCCGCGTGGACCAGGGGGTCCGCCCCACAATTTGTGCAGCATTCCCAGCGATGGGAAAACTAAGCGCCATTGGGCTTTAGCCCCGCCTCTCCGGGGTTCCCCACACTGCGCAGTTGCACTTGCGCGCCCTCTCAGGTCCGGAATATCGCGCATTCAGCCATCTCAGCGCCCGGCAGCATTTTGCCGCTACACTGGTCTCTGACCACCTGAGGAGATCCGAATGACCAAGCTATCCGTGGCCGCCCTGGCGGCGCTCCTGGCGGCCGGACTGCAGGCGCAGCAGAAGCCCGATCCGGACGCCAAACCTGCTGACACGAAGGCCGATTCCGAGAAGGCCGTTCCCGCCGAGAAACCCTCCGTCACCGAGCACACCATCCAGATCGCCGGCCAGAGCATTCCCTATACCGCCACGGCGGGAACGATCCTGCTGAAGAATGACAAGGGCGAAACGACCGCCAGTGTTTTCTACGTGGCTTATACCCGATCGGGCGCCGGCGACTCCGGCTCGCGGCCTCTGGCCTTCATCTATAATGGCGGCCCGGGCGGGTCCGCCGCCCCACAGCACATGGGCGCGTTCGGGCCCAAGCGCGTCGTCACGCTCGACGCCGGCCCAACGCCGCCCTCCCCGTACAAGGTAGTGGACAACACCACCGGCTGCCTGCTCAACGTCGCCGACGAAGTCTTCATCGACCCCGTCGGTACGGGCTTCAGCCACGCCGTCGGCAAGAACGAAGACAAACAGTTTTGGGGCATCGAGGAGGACGTCAAATCGCTCGCCCAGTTCATCAACCTGTACGTCAGCCGCAACGGCCGCTGGAACTCGCCGAAGTTCCTGATCGGCGAGAGCTATGGCACCTTCCGCAACGCCGCGCTGGTGAACTACCTGCAATCGCGCGACGGCATGGACTTCAACGGTGTCGTCATGATTTCCACCGTGCTCGACCTGCGCACGCTCTCCTTCGAACCAGGCGATGACCTGCCGTATATCATCTATCTACCCAGTTACGCGGCGGTGGCCTGGTACCACAAGATCCTCAAGGATCGTCCGGCCGACCTGAGCGCCTTTCTGAAGGAAGCCCGCCAGTTCGCTTCCACCGAATACGCGCAGGCGCTGATGAAGGGCTCCAAGCTCGACGCCGCCGAAAAGTCGCGCGTCCTCCAGAAACTCGTGCGCTTCACGGGCCTGACCGAGGACTACCTGTCGAAGGCCGGCCTGCGGGTGAATGCCTTCCAGTTCATGGCGGAGCTGCAGCGGCCGAGCGGCCTCATCACCGGCCGCCTGGATGCGCGCTTTTCGGGCTTCGCTTTCGACCCCCTGGGGGAACAGGCCCAATACGATCCCATGCAAACCGCCGTCTTCGGCGCCTTCGTGTCGTCATTCAACCGCTATGTGCGCGACGATCTGAAGTATGGTCAGGATAGAAACTACAAGCTGTTGAACGAAGCTGCCGCCACATCCTGGAACTGGAAGCGGCCGGGCGGCTCGTTCTTCCCTGGCGCTCCCAATGTGGAGGAGGATCTCACCCAGGCCATGATCAGCAATCCGCACCTGAAGGTCCAGGTGGAAAATGGCCTCTACGACTTCGCCACACCTTTCTTCGGCGCCGAGTACACCATGGACCATCTGCGTCTGCCCGATAAGCTGCGCGGCAACATTCAGATGGAATACTACAATGCGGGCCACATGATGTATCTGCGGGAAGCCGACCTCCAGGAATTGCGCGGGAACATCGCTAACTTCATCCGTGGCGCTTCGGGAATGTGAAGTTGAGGAATGGCCCTCAGGGCTGCCAGGGAGTCAGCTCTACGGGAAGGCGCTCAAAGCGCAGCCAGCGCCTCCCCCCTCGGCCGTACGGCATGGCGCCGTACGCGCCGCGAGAGGTGTCCCCGAACATCGGGCGGAACTGGCGCAACTCCCACGCATCCCGGCTGAACAGCAGGGTGGCGCCCGGAGCATTCACCGACATTCACCGACATTCACCGACATTCACCGACAACCAACGCCAACCGGCCGGAGGATCCGGTGATATAATCCGGACCATGTCCGTACGCGCAGAAGAACTTCAAAATGCACGGATTTTCTCCGCCTCCCACGCACTGATGCCGGAAATCTCGTATCAGTCGTTTACTTATCCGGGCGACGAAGAGGCGCTTGCGGCTTTGAAAAGGGTGCCCGGGGCTCCCCAACTCCTCACGTATCTGCAGGAGAACTTCACGGAACAACTGATCTACGTGGAGAACAACGAACAAATGATTCGGGCGGGTACCGGCAGCTTCGGCTCGCTGCACAAGTTGCTGGTGCGTTGCTGCGAAATCCTCTCCTGTCCGGTGCCCGATCTGTATGTGACCAACAGTCCCATCATGAATGCCTACACCGTGGGACATCGCCGTACCTGCCTGGTGCTGCACTCCGCCCTGGTCGAGGCCATGACCGCGGACGAGTTGTGTTTCGTGATGGGCCATGAACTGGGGCATATCAAGTGCGGCCATGGCCTGTACCGGCAACTGGGCGATCTGCTGATTCAGTCCTGGGACGCAGTCTCTGCCCTGATTCCCGTTCCGGGGATCGGGATGATCCGCATCCCTCTGCTGATTGCCTATTGGGAGTGGTTCCGCCGGGCGGAACTGACTTGCGACCGGGCCGGTCTTCTCTGTGTACAGAACGCTCCAACCGCTCTGACAGGCTTGGGGAAACTGGCGGGAAGGATCAGCGGCATGGAAGACGAGTTCAATGTCGACTCCGCCATCGCGCAGGCCGGCGCGCTCCAGGAGGTCAACAAACTCGTGCTGGTGGTATCGATCATGAACAGCGCCCAGAACACGCACCCGTTCGTGCCCAGCCGCTTGAAGCAGATTCGGGAGTACGCGGCCAGCCCGGAATACCAGGCTGTGCTCCGCGGCGAATACCAGCGGGACGTTCACGGTTTGCACGAAGGCGGCCTGCGGGTGAAGTGCCAATGCGGGGCCAAGGTCAACGTGAAGCTGAGTTCTTGCCCGGAGTGCGGGCGCCCCATTGACGCGGCGCAGGGCGAAACGGCTGCGGCCCTCGCCGAGCCGGAGGCGCCGCCGGCCGGCGCGTCGGCACTCGGTAAATTCAAGTCGATGGGGGCCGGGTTTCTGAAGCGTCCGTGACGGGTTTATGCGACGTCCCTGAATTTGAGGAAATGATCTTATGAGGAATCGATTTCTCGTGCTGGTAATTCTGGTTCTCGCGCTTTCGGTTGCCGTTGGCGCGCAAGCTCCTTCGGCCGCGGCGAACCAGAAAGGAACGGCGAAAGCCTGGGTCGCGCCGCGCGCGGCCGGCGGCCACCCGGACCTGGAAGGGTTCTGGACCAACGCCACGCTAACCCCCTTTGAGCGCCCCCGCGAGTATGCCGGAAAGGAAACGTTCACCGCAGAGGAAGCGGCGGAATTCGAGCGGCGGATCCTCGATACCAGCAACCGCGACCGCCGGCCCTCGAATGCCGAAGCCGACGTCGCTCTCGCGTATAACGAGGCCTGGTTCGAGCGCGGGACGAAGATCTCGCCCACCCGGCGCACCTCCATCGTGATCGATCCGCCGGACGGAAGAGTTCCTCCCCTTACGCCCCAGGCGCAACGGGCCGCAGCGGCACGAGCCGAGGTGCAACGGCGGGTCCCCACCGGTCCCCAGGATATGAGCTTGCCGGTGCGTTGCATCCTCTGGCCGACTGCCGGGCCGCCCATGGTTCCCGGCCCCTACAACAACAACTATCAAATCGTGCAGACCGGCGAATACGTGGCCATTTCGACCGAGATGATTCACGATGCCCGCATCATTCCCTTGGATGGCCGGCCTCACCCCGGCGGTGATGTGCGCCAGTGGATGGGAGATTCGACGGGCCATTGGGAAGGCGATACGCTGGTCGTGGACACCACCAATTTCACGGACAAGACCAACTACCGGGGATCGGACCAGAACCTCCACCTGGTCGAACGCTTCACGCGCACCAGCCCGGACATGATCCTCTACCGGTTCACGGTCGACGATCCTACCGCATTCACGAAGTCCTGGACGGGTGAGATTCCCATGGTCAAGACCGCCGGGCCGCTCTACGAGTACGCCTGTCACGAGGGCAATTACGCCATGGCGAACATGCTGAGTGCGGCGCGCGCCGCTGAGAAGGCCGGACAGGGTAAGTGAGCAGCCAGCCGGCCCTACCGTAGGAGCGGCAGCGGGTCGATCGGGGTGCCGTCCCACCACTTCTTGTCGGGTTTCAACTGGAAGACCGCGAAGTGAAGATGCGGCGCGGCGGGCGATGCATTGCCGGTGCTGCCGACATATCCCAGCACTTCTCCCTTGCGCAGGAGCGTCCCTTCGACCAGGCCCGGCGCGTAGCGGTCCAGGTGCGCGTAATAGTAGCACCAGGTTTGGGTGTTGTCGAACTGGTAAACGGTGAGGCCGCCTTCCTTGCTGGTAAACAGCTTGGCCACGTTGCCCTCGGCCACGGCGAGCACCCGCGTGCCGCGCGGCGACGGGATATCCAGCGCTTCGTGTTTGCGGCCATCGCGTTTGTCCGCGAACGTGTCCGCTAAGGTCCGGGCATCGATTCCGGCGATCGGCATGCCCAGGCGGGGCGGCGCCGGCAGAGAGCGCGGCAGAGAGGGTGATGGAGAGGGTGCGGTGCGATCGGCCTCGCCCGCCGATGGCAAGGGCGGCGGCGCTTCCACCCGCGGAGGCGGTATGTTTTTCGCTTCCGCGGTGAGCTGGTTCAGGTCGAACGGCATGGGCGTCATGGGCCGCTTCCAACCCGGTAGCAAGGCTTCGATCGCGGGCGTGGGTTGGATGGCGCCCATGCGCCATAGAACTACTCCCAGACACAAGAAACCCGTGGCCACGCCTAACGCGAATGCCCCAACAATTCTTGCACGCATGACTCTACTCCTTGAGGACCGCGGGCGTGGCCCGGGCCTTGATCGCCGACGGACCGGTCGGTGCTGTTGAAGGAGCCGACACCGGGTGCTTAAACAAAGTGGGGAGGCTAGTTTGGACCTGCCTTCGTGGGGCAGGTTGGTAACAGTTTGGTAACCTGCGGGCCGACTGGCAGTCGGCCAGCGCGGCGGTTGGCGGGGAACCCTCTGGGTCGCTCGCAGCTTGCCAAGCTGCCCCACAAGCGGATTCGTCCCCATTTCCCCACATCGGTTAAGCACCCGCCGACATCGGCCGCGCACGCCAGAACCAGCGAAAATGTTACGCGGCCAAGTGGCATCCCGCGGATCTATGGGCATGTGGAATGCCACGCGGTTTGGTGATCGAGCTTACGTTCAGGCGGGCGCCCCGGTCCGAAGGTGATACGATTCGTATGATCGGCGATGAGCCTACCGTCCTCGATTGCGCACTACCGCATCACCTCCAAGCTCGGCGAGGGCGGGATGGGCGCCGTGTACCGCGCCACCGACACCAAGCTCGCGCGTGACGTCGCCATCAAAGTTCTTCCCGACTCCTTCGCGCAGAATCCCGACCGCATGGCCCGCTTCACACGGGAAGCCAAGGTGCTGGCGTTGCTCAACCACCCGAATATCGCGGCGGTCTATGGCGTGGAAGACCGTGCGATCGTGATGGAACTCGTGGAGGGCGCCAACCTCAAAGGTCCACTGCCGCTCGAAACCGCGCTGGACTACGCCGGCCAGATCGCCGATGCGCTGGAGGCGGCCCACGACAAGGGCGTCACGCATCGCGACCTGAAGCCGGCCAACATCAAGGTGACTCCCCAGGGCGTCGTGAAAGTGCTCGACTTCGGACTGGCCAAGGCGGCGGATCGAGCGCCGGGCGATCCCATCAACTCGCCGACTGTGACCATGCAGTCGACCGAGGCCGGGTTGATCATGGGCACCGCGCCCTATATGGCGCCCGAGCAGGCGCGCGGCCATGACGTGGACAAGCGGGCCGACATCTGGGCGTTCGGCGTGATCCTGTGGGAGATGCTCACCGGCCGGCAGATGTTCACCGGCGCAACCACCTCCGATATTCTGGCGGCAGTGCTGACCAAGGACCCCGAGCTTGAAGCCGTTCCGGCACGAGCGCGGCCCGTGATCGCCGCCTGTCTCGAGAAGGACCCGCGCAAACGCCTGCGTGCCGCGGGCGACTGGCGGCGCCTGATCGCTGCACCGCCGGCGCCCGCGCCCTCCCGAAGCACCGGTTGGCTGCCCTGGGCCATCACGGCAACCGCAGTGGCGGCAGTGATAGTGACGGCTGCCATATTGTGGCCGACGCCGAAAACCGCGCCGCCCTTGATCCACGTCGTCGAAGATCTCGCATTTCCGCTCAACGTGCAGAATAATCTCGGGCCGGCTGTCGGAATTTCGCCCGACGGTTCGAGGATCGTCTATACCCAGGCCCAGTCCGGTCCCCGCCGGCTCGCCATCCGCCGCATCGATCAACCCGAGATCAAGGAGATCCCCGGCACGGAGGGTGGCGGCAACGCGTTTTTCTCACCGGACAGCCGACGCCTCGGTTTTGTGGTTAGCGGCGGGATCTATCAAGTACCCGTGGAGGGCGGTGTCCCGACCCTGATCGCTAAAACCGCGGTCGACGTACGCGGCGCGGCCTGGGGCCGGAACGGAGATATCATCCTCGGCTCGCGTGCGGGGAATCCGCTGTTTCGCGTGCCGTCCGGCGGCGGTGAGCCGGCCGCGCTCACCAAGTTGCAGAAAGGTGAGACCACTCACCGGTGGCCCGCCTTGTGTGCCGGCGATGACTATGTCCTCTATGAAAGCGTTCCGTCCACGTCCATCTTCGCTCACAACCTGCGGACGGGAGAACGTACCCTGGTGGTGCGCGATGGCACATTTCCACATTGCCTGCCGGCCGGAGAGCTTTTGTTCATTCGCGGCGGGACACTGTATTCGGTGGGTCTCGACAGCCGCGCCCACCCCCAGGGAGAGCCACGCCCGGTGCTGGAGAACATCTCCTCGATCCTCAACATCGGAGCGAGTCAGTTCGGCATTTCCGACACGGGTACCGTGGCTTACATTCCCGGCTGGGTGGACAACGATCGCCCCATGTTGACCTGGATTACTCCGGATGGCCGGCAGACCCAGCTTGGCGTCGTGCCGCGGGCCGCCGGCCCCCGCCTTTCCCCGGACGCCCGGCGCGTGGTCCTGAATATCGGCGAAGAGGGCGCCTGGGACCTCTATGTTCGCGATCTGGAGAGAGGCGCCATGACACGCCTGACACCCAAAGCGGAAGCGATCGGCGTACAGGCGGTCTGGACCCCGGACGGCAAGTATGTGCTGTACGGAGTGCTCGGTCCGGATTCGGGCATCTATTGCGTGCCCTCCGACGGCAGCGCGCCGGCGCGTAAGATCATCGCGGGCAGATTGCGTCCGCGAGGCTTCGGGAGAGACGGCGGGACGCTGCTTGTCGCAAGCGAGGATGCGGTGCTCACCGCGCCGGCCGAAGTTGGCGCCGGCGGAGTCAGCCTCGGCCAACCGGCGACGTTTGTCAGGGTGAACAACCCCACTAACTATCCGGTTTTCTCACCGGATGGCCGCTGGATCGCCTACGGCTCCACGGAAGCGCAATCCCCGGCGTTGTCTAACGAAGGGCAGTTTAGCGTCAGCCCGTTTCCGGGCAAGGGTTCGAAATACCCGGTGGCAGCGGGGAACTTGCCGGTCTGGTCACGCGGCGGCGAGCTGATGGTCCTCGCTGGGGGCCGTATCATGTCTGTGGCGTGCGACGCCAAGGGTGACTTGATGCAGTGCGGCACGCTGCGCCAATGGACGGACCAAAGGTTGGCCACCCGCAGCAGGGTTCCCATGTTCGATGCGGCACCCGACGGGAGAGTGCTGGCGCTGGCGGCGGTGGGCGCGGTGAATCCGTCGGCGGCCCGCGTGCATCTGTTGTTCAACTTCGAAATGAGAAGGGGTCGAACCTTCGACGGATGCCAGGCGATCGCCGAACATGAAGGGGTAGGCTTACCAATCCGCATCTTCCGAGTCTCCCCGGCTCTTGCGTTAGCTTTACGAGTCCCTTCGGGTTCCCGAACCAGCGTCAATGCTGGTCGATGAGTTCCTCTTCGACCTTGCGTCGACCGCCTGGCCGAATCCAGGGCGGTTGAACATCCTTCTCTTCGTTGACTTCCTCTTC
>Ga0209415_10010171_pt1 | contig 16047 bp, 12 predicted proteins | sample PeaSoiSIISIP2007_FD_187696 | JGI IMG/M metagenome (GOLD analysis project Ga0209415, IMG submission 187696) | Peat soil microbial communities from Weissenstadt, Germany - SII-SIP-2007 (SPAdes) (version 2) | ecosystem: Environmental > Terrestrial > Soil > Wetlands > Peat | place: Germany...
GCGGCGGGCCTTGCTTCGCGCCCTGAGCCAAAATCGTGCCAGCGCATCACGCGTTTCATTGTGTTATGCGCTCTAAAGAAGCCGGCAGTGCAACCGAAGGAGAACACCGGTGAGTAGACAACCGAACACCACGATGAGAGTTGCCGGCGCGGTGGTCGGCAATGCCTTCGAATGGTACGATTTCACCATCTACGCCTACATGACGCCGATCATCAGCTCGCTGTTCTTCCCCGTCGATCCCAACGATCCGGCGACTCAGATCAACGCCGTTCTGGGGACCACCGCGGTGTTCGGCGTCGGCTTCTTCATGCGCCCGGTGGGTGGCGTCGTCCTCGGCGTAATCGGCGACAAATACGGCCGCCGGACGGGCATGGTGTCGGGCATGGCCCTGATGGCGCTGGCGACGCTGATCATGACCTTCACCCCGACCTATCGCGAAATCGGCGTAGTCGCTCCGGTGATCCTCGTCATCTCGCGGCTGCTGCAAGGCTTTTCGCTGGGCGGTCAGTTCGGCACCTCGACGGCATTCCTCATCGAAATGGCGCCGCCGGGAAAAAGCGGCATTTACGGGTCCTGGCAGATGACCGGCCAGATCGCATCGCTGGTGGTCGGCACCGCATTCGGCGTGGTTCTGACCCAGCTCTACACGCCGGCCGAACTGGCTGCCGGACTGTGGCGGATTCCCTTCGGCTTCGGATTGGTCATCGTTCCGGTCACTTGGTACATCCGGCGCTATCTCGAGGAATCCCAGGTATTCGTCACCATGCAGAAGGAGCGGGCGACCACCCCCGGCGAGAGCATCGGCAAGGGACTCATCGGCCACAGTCGGCACCTTCTGGCCAGCATCGGCATGATCGCCGCCAGCGCCGTGTCGTTCTATGCCATCTATGGCTACACGGTGACCTATGCCAAGGAAGTCCTCCATCTGCCGGTCAAGGACGCATTTCTTGCCGAGTTGGTGGCCGCCAGCCTGATGCTGGTGGTGGTCCCCGTCGGCGGCGTGTTGTGCGACCGCTTCCGCTACGCCAGAAAGCAGATGCTGGTCGGCTTTCTCGGCGTTTATTTCATCTTGATGTACCCGGCCTACGCCTGGCTGGTCGCGGATCCCACGACGGCCAAGCTGGTCATCGTGCAACTGGCGATCAGTACGATCAGCGGGCTGTTCCTCGGCGTCTATTGCACGACCATGTCGGAGTTGTTCCCGGCACGCATCCGCTCCACCGGCCTATCGATCGCCAACAATGTTGCGGTGCTGATCTTCGGTGGGTTCGCCCAGTTTTTCCTGACCTGGATCTTCAAGATCACCGGTTCGCCGATCGCCCCGGTCTATTACGTCATGTTCGGCATCGCAATGGGTCTCATGGGCGCGCTGTTCATGCCCGTGCGGACAAGCGGCGCCACGGGATAGATAGCATCCGTTTTGTGGATGAACGACACGGCTCATTTCCACAACGTTGAATGTCCGCTCTGGGTTGCGGGCGTTAGGCAATATTTAAATCGAGGCACTGCCAATTTTCAGGACGCCAACCCGCGCCAGACACTCGCCAGCCAGGGCTGCTGTTCGCGCGGCAGGCCCGGAGGGCGGTAATAGTGAGTAAGCTCGCCGAACCCGGCGGCTGACATATAGCGGCGCCACGTCTCGAGATCATGATACGCGCCGTAGCGCCCGCGGTTCCAGCCCTCTTCATTACGGCCGTGCGGGTTCGAGGCGAACAGCACGCCGCGCGGTTTCAGGGTCGCGCGCAATTCCAGCAACACGCGCGGCAGCTCCTGGCCGGGCACATGAAACAGCGCGGCGTTGGCGAACACGCCATCGAAATGGCCGGCGGGCAGGTCGAGTTTCAGAAAGTCCTGCTCCCACACTTCGCAGCCGCTGTGAACGCGCGCCATTGCGGCGAAGCGCGCGGAGCCTTCCAGACCCGTCGCGAGATGCCCGAGGTCGGCGAACACCTTGAGGTCGCGTCCCGGCCCGCAGCCAAAATCGAGTATCGCGAACGGCGGTTGACCCTCGATGTATTGCAACAGCGCCTGGATATTCTGGCTGACGTCGTGCTCGCGCGTGCCCTCCCAGAAATCTTCGGCACGCCGGTCGTAATGTTCCAGCGTGCCGTCGACAATTTTCTCGAGGTCCTGCGGATTCAGCTTCATGTCCGATCTGGTCACGCTGCGGCGGTGGGGTAGCAGTGGGCTACGCTCCTGCTACATCCGCGACGTGACGAACACGAACAGCGTGGCAGCGTTGCCGGTTCCAGCGAGCAGGAGTCGAAGGGCGGTGTTGTTCATTTACGCCTGCGCAAAGTCAGGAACTGGCCCCGAAGATTTCGCGAGCGGCGTCAGTTTCTACTTCGATCGGGGAAACGCGCCGACAATCACCGCCGCCGCGTCCGTTGCCTTGTCAAGATTCATGACCGCATCGGCAAGCTTGTCGGCATCGGCGCGCGACGCATTGAGACCGAATTCCAGGCAGCCGCGGAATTTGCCGATCAGCTCGTCCTCGCTCATCGGCTCCTGCGGGCTGCCTTTGATGGTGTCGCTCCTGGCCTCGACCGCCTTGCCGTCGTTCAGTGTGATTTTGATGCGCGCGGGTTCGATGGCGGTCGGGTCGATTGACGGATCGTCGATCACGCGGGTCTTTGCAGCGAGCGCGACGACTGCGGGATCGGAGATCGCAGGTTTCTGATAGCTGCGCAGATCGACGCGCGCATCGGTCAGCGCGCGCGCGAAGCTGTAGGCCGTGTTGAACTGCGCGTGCACGACGGAGTCGCGCCTGACGTCGTACGGCTCGCCGACGGTGAGCCAGTTGACCTTGCCCATGCCGATTTCGACCGCCCTGACATCGCCGGGCTTCACGCCCTGCTCGCGCAACTTGATGGCGAGCCCGATCGCGGTGTGATTGCAGCGGCAGCACGGATACGGCTTGAAGCTGTATTCGCGGATGCGCCAGTGGCTGCCCAGTTGGTCGGTCAGGATTTCGGGTTTGACTTCGTCGCGCTCGTACAACGCGAACAGCCCGGCGCTGCCTTCGAGCGTGCGGCGGGTGCCGGTCAATCCGTCCGCGGCGAGGAACGCGCCGAGCACCGCGGCGCGCGCGGCGAAACCTGCGCCGAGGCGTTTCGACAGCACGCCGTCGCGCATGCTCTGCGCCGAGCCGCTGGTCTGATGAAACGCCATGCCGAGCGCGTTGCGCATGCCTTCGGCATCGAGCTTGAGCAAGCGTCCAGCGGCAAGTCCTGCCGCCGGGGTCCCCATCACCATCGTCGGGTGCCAGCCCTTGCCGAGGCTGTTGTAGCACGCGAGCCCGAGCCGTGCCTGCAACTCGGCGCCGATCGCATACGCGAGCAGAAAATCTTTTCCGGAAACATTGCCGATGTCCTCGGCGGTCGCAAGCAGCGTCGGCAGCACCACGCAATTGGTGTGCACGCGCGCGGGGTCGTGCTGGTCGTCGAAATCGAGCGCGTGCGCGGCCGCGCCGTTGGCGAGCGCCGCGGTCGGCGGCGAGTAGCGCCGCTTGCCGATCAAGCCGGTCGCCGAGCCCGATGTTTCCCATTTCGAGAGTCGCCGGTTCAGTTCGCGGATGCCGGCCGCGTTCGGCGCGCCGCCGATCACGCCGAGCGTGTCGAGCAGGAACAGCTTGAGCGTGTGCACGACGTCCGGGGGCAAATCCTCGTAGCGCCAGCGCGCGATCTGCTGGCACAGCCGCAGGCTGTAGTCGTCGTCGAGTCGCGGTACCGGTGCCGCGGGACGGAGCTGGTCGAGTTGTGCGCTGGCCATGGTAATCGCCTCAGTGATTTACGCGTTATCATAGCACCGTGTTTGGCGCGGCTTTGCTGCGCGTGTTATTCTCCGTTTCGTAGCGAATCCTGTTTTCCCTCCGGGCGGACCTTATGATTCGATCTCGAAAGAGAAATGAAACCGCCGATGAATGCAGATGGACGCGGATAGAATCGGAATCGAAAAGCAAATTCCAAATAAACTTGTGAATCCTGTCCGTTTGTTTTCCCGTTTTTCGTCGGCGTTGATCGGCGTTTATCTGCGGTTACCAAGGGTTGCGGGGTAATCGACATCGTGAGCAAAATCTGGGTAGGCATCGATACCGGCGGCACTTTCACCGACCTCGTGTTGTGCGAACTCACGACTGGCAAATATACGTACCACAAGCTGCCGACGACGACCGGCGACCCGGCCAAGGCGGTGCTCGACGGCATCGCCGAAGTCCTCGATCTCGCGCAATTGCCGCGTAATGAGGTCGAATTCCTGGTCCTGGGAACGACGCTCGCGACCAACGCCGTGCTCGAAGGAAAAACCGCGCGCACCGGCATGATCACGACCGCGGGTTTCCGCGACATCCTCGAGCTCGCGCGCCAGCGCCGCCCGCATTACTTCAATCTCGACGTGCTGAAGCCGACCCCGCCGGCAGCGCGCGATTGCCGCATCGAAGTGACCGAGCGCATGGCGCACGACGGATCCGAAGTCGAGCTGCTCGCCGACGACGAAGTGCGTTATGCGGTCAACGTGCTGCGCGGGAAAAAAGTCGAGGCGATCGCGATCTGCATGCTGCATTCCTATGCGAATCCGGAGCACGAGCAGCGTGCGCGAGAGATCGTCAGGCAGATGTGGCCCGAAACCTATCTGTGCACGTCGTCGGACGTGCTGCCCGAATTCCGCGAGTACGAACGCTTCGCGACGACGACCGTCAACGCGAGCCTGATGCCGGTCATGGACCGTTACCTCGAGCGCTTCGAGCGCGGCGTCGCCGGGCTCGGCGTCAAGGTCGCGCCGCGCGTGATGCAGTCGAACGGCGGCGCGGTGACGCCGGGCGCGGTGCGGCGCGTGCCGGTCAATACATTCTTCTCCGGCCCCGCCGGCGGCGTGGTCGGCTGCGTCGGCCTCGGCGCCGAGCTCGGCCTCGAAGACCTGATCACGTTCGACATGGGCGGCACCTCGACCGACGTGTGCCTGATCCGCGGCGGCGAGCCGGCGAAAAAAAACCTGCGCGAGATCGCGGGCTTCCCGGTGCGCACGCGCACGATCGACATCCACACCATCGGCGCCGGCGGCGGCAGCATCGCGTGGGTCGACGCGGGCGGATTGCTCAAAGTCGGGCCGCAGAGCGCGGGCGCCTATCCCGGCCCCGCGGCGTACGGCCGCGGCGGCATGAAGCCGACGGTGACGGATGCCAACGTCGTGCTCGGCCGGTTGAACCCCAAGGCGCTGCTCGGCGGCCGCATGGCGATGTATCCCGACCGCGCGCGCCAGGTGATCGAGGACGAGCTCGCGCCCGGGCTCAAGGTCGACGTGGTGCGCGCCGCCGCCGGCGTGATCGAAATCATCAACGTCAACATGATGGGCGCGGTGCGCGTGATCTCGGTCGAGCAGGGCGAGGACCCGCGCGATTTCACGCTTGTCGCGTTCGGCGGCGCGGGACCGCTGCATGCGGCGGACATCGCGCGCAACATGGGCATCCGCAACGTGCTGGTGCCGCCGCGCCCGGGTCTGTTGTCGGCGTTGGGCCTCCTGCACGCCGACGTGCGCGGCGATTTCAGCCTGACGCGGCTCGCCACCGCTTCGCCGCAGAATCTGGGCGTGATCAACGCGGGCTTCGACGAGCTGCGCCGGCGCGGGGCCGAATGGCTGCGCAGCGAGGCGGAGAAGAACGCGCGCGCCAAATACGACTGGCTGATCGACTTGCGCTACCTTGGCCAGAACTACGAACTCTCGCTCGAGGCGAAGGACGGCAAGCTCGATGCAAAGTCGCTCGCGCGCCTGGTCCGGCGTTATCATGGGCGTCATCACGAGTTCTACGGCTACGCCATGCCCGACCAGCCGGTCGAGGTTGTCTGCCTGCGGCTGGTGATCACGGTCGAGCGGCGCGCGCCGACCCACGAAAAGCACCGGCCCGTGCGCGGAACGGCGAAGGATGCGGTGATCGAAAAACGCAAAGTATGGTTTCCGGAAACCGGCTTCGTTGCGACGCCGGTTTACGATCGCGACCGGCTGCCGGTGAAGAGCCGCATCACGGGACCGGCGATCGTCGAGCAGATGGACACGACGACGGTGGTGCCGCCGCGCGCGAAGCTCGCGAGCGACGAACTTGGTTATCTGCACCTTGAAGTCGAGCCGCTGCGCGTGAAGGGAGGGGCTTGATCATGGCTGTGAAGCGGGCTGCAAAACGCGTCGATCCGATCAAGGCCGAAGTCATGGCGCGCTATCTGCTCGCGACCGCCGAGGAAATGGGCGCGACGCTGATGCGCACCGCGTTCTCGCCCAACATCAAGGAGCGCGCCGATTGCTCGACCGCGATATTCGACGCGCAGGGCCAGGTGATCGCGCTCGCGCAGCGCGTGCCGATCCATCTCGGCTCGATGGTCGGCGCGGTCGACGAGATCCTCAAGCGCTATCCGCTGCGCGAAATCGTGCCGGGCGACCAGTTCGTCGCCAACGATCCGTATAACGGCGGCGGCACGCACTTGCCCGACATCAACATCATCGCGCCGGTGTTCGTCGGCAGGAAAATCGTCGCGTTCGTCGCCAACATCGCGCATCATGCCGACGTCGGCGGCATGGTGCCGGGCTCGGAAGCCGCGGTCTGCAAGTCGATATACCAGGAAGGCATCCGCATCCCGCCGGTGCGAATCCAGCGCGAGGGCCGCCTCAACCGCGACGTGGTCGACTTGATCCTGCTCAACTCGCGCACGCCGGACGAGCGCATCGGCGATCTCAAAGCGCAGTTCGCGGCCAATACCGTGGGGATGCGCAGCGTGCTGCGCTTGTTCGAGCGCTACGGCGTCAAGGACACCGAGCAGACGGTCGCCGCCTATCTCGACTTTACCGAACACCGCTTCCGCGCCGCGATCAACCGGCTGCCGCCCGGCCGCTATGAGGCGGAGGATTTTCTCGACGGCAACAGCGATGACGAGGTGTGCAGGATACGGCTCGCGCTCACCGTGGGACGCGGCCGGCTCGACTTCGATTTCGCCGGGTCGGGCCCGCAACTCGAAAGCGCGCGCAACATTCCATACCGCGCGTTGCTCGCGACCGTCTACACCGTGGCCAAAAGCCTGCTCGATCCGGAGGTTCCCGCCAACGCCGGCTACTACCGCACGCTGCATATCACCGCGCCGCCCGGTTGCGTGGTCGGTCCCACGCCGCCGGCGGCCGTCGGCTGCCGCTCGATCTCCGCCACCGTCTTGGGCGACGTCATCGCCAACGCGCTGTCGCAGGCGATGCCCGGCAAAGCGCTCGCCGCCAGCGGCCCGCACCATCTGTATGTGATGGCCGGCACCGACCCGCACACCGGAAACTATTTCGTCAATTACGAAACCCTCGCCGGCGGCATGGGCGCGCGCGCGATTCGGGACGGCGTGGACGGCGTGCGCGTGCATGCATCCGGCTCGTCCAACCTGCCGGTCGAGGCGCTCGAGCATGCGTATCCGTTCCGCACCGAGCGCTACTCGCTGTGGGACGGCTCGGGAGGTGACGGCAAATACCACGGCGGCATGGGCGTGCTGCGCGACTATCGCGTGCTTACCGACGGCATCGTGGTCAGCTTGTCGTCCGAGCGGCAGCATGTCGCCGCAGGCGGCATGCGGGGCGGCGGAGCGGGCGCGTGCGGCGCGTTCATCCTGAATCCCGGCACGCCGCAGGAACAAATGCTGCCATCGGCGGCGGGCGAGATCGCGCTGCCGCGCGGCAGCGTGCTCAGAATCTGCACGCCGGGGGGCGGCGGCTACGGCAAGCCGGCCGAGCGCGACCCCGCAGCGAACGAACGCGATGCGCGCGAAGGGCGCGTGCCGTGCAAAGGAGAAACCCATGAATAAACCCGTCGAATTCGGCGCCATCGAAGCGGCGCGCCGCAACTACCCGGCGCTCGAGCGCTGGACGTACATGGATGTGGCGGGGCGCGGCGTATTGTCGCGCAGCGTGCGGGCGGCGATCGACGCGCAACTCGACGAGCGCATGATGAACGGCGCCGACAAGGACAAGTTCTTCGCGCTGATCGAACGCGCGCGCGGCAAGTTCGCGCAACTCGTCAACGCCGAACCCGACGAGATCGCCTACACCAAGAACATTTCCGAAGGCCTCAACATGATCGCGACCGCGCTGCATTGGCAGCGCGGCGACAACGTGATCCTGTGCGGGGAGCTCGAGCACCCGAACAACGTCTACCCATGGCTCAACATGCGCCGTTACGGGCTCGAGGTGAAGAACGTCAAGCCGCGCGACGGCCACATCCCGGCCGACGAGATGGTGAAGCTGATCGACCGCGGCACGCGCGTCGTCACGGTCTCGACCGTCACGTTCGCGCCGGGTTTCCGCACCGACGTCGATGCGCTTGGGCGCGCCTGCCGCGAGCGCGGCGTGCTCCTGCTGGTCGACGCCGCGCAATCGGTCGGTGTACTGCATACCGACGTCAGGCGATCGAACATCGACGCGCTGGCGGTGTCGACGCAAAAGGGGCTGCTCGGGCTCTACGGCATGGGCTTCCTTTACTGCCGGCGCGAATGGGCGGGAAAACTGCAGCCCGCGTATCTCGCGCGCTTCGGCGTCGACCTCGGCGAGGGCGCGCATGAAGCTAGCATGGGTACCGAGGACTTCAAGCTGATGCCGGCGGCGCGGCGTTTCGACCTCGGCAATTACAACTACGTCGGCGCCGCCGCGGTCGACGCGTCGCTTACGGAACTGCTCGGGTACGGCACACCGCAGATCGAGCGCTACGTGACCAGGCTCGCGCATGCGCTCGCGCAAGGATTGTTCGATCTTGGTCTGCCGGTATCGGGCGGCAAGCCGGGCCCGCTGGTCGGCACCATCGTGACCGTCGGCAGCATGAGCGCCGACCACTACGGCACCAGCGACGAGCTTATCAACGGCCTCTACGCACATCTCACCGACAACGGCGTCAAGCTCTCGATCCGGCGCGGCGTGATGCGCCTCTCGCTGCACCTTTATAACAACATGGACGACGTCGCGCGCGTGCTCGAGCTGACCAGGACGTTTCTCAAGCGATGAATTACGTCGACGCCGCGAGCGGCGCGACCTATCCGCTCGACGGCGCACGCTGGTGCGCGGACGGCGGCGGCTATCTCAATCTCGGCGACTCGCCGGGGCTCACGCGCAACGAGATCGACGCCTCCAGGCGCTCGGTTTGGCGCTATGCGAAAGCGCTGCTGGTCGATGCCGCGGATGCAGTGACGCTCGGCGAAGGCTGGACGCCGCTCATATGCGGCGCGCTCGACGGCGTGCCGGTGACGATGAAGCTCGAATTCATGATGCCGACCGGTTCGTTCAAGGACCGCGGCATGACGGTGATGATCAGCTACCTGAAACGCTGCGGCATCGGGCACGTGCTCGAGGATTCGTCGGGCAACGCGGGCGCCTCGCTCGCCGCGTATTCGGCTGCTGCCGGCATGCGCTGCCGCATACTGGTGCCGGAAACCGCGTCGTATCCGAAAATAGTGCAAATGGCGGCGACCGGCGCCGACGTGATAACGATCAAAGGCTCGCGCCAGGACGTCGCCGACGCCGCGCTGCGTTACGCGAGCGAAATCTTCTACGCGAGCCACAACTGGCAGCCGTTTTTCATCGAAGGCACCAAGACGCTCGCCTACGAGCTGTGGGAGCAGCTCGGGTTCAAGGCGCCCGACAACATCGTGATCCCGATCGGTTACGGCAGCAACGCGTGCGGCTGCGAGCGCGGTTTCGCCGAGTTGAAGCGGCGCGGCGAAATCGCGACGATGCCGAGGCTGTTCGGCGTGCAGGCGGCGAACTGCGCGCCATATTACGCGGCGTTCAAGGCCGGCGTCGAGCACCTGGTGCCGACCGAGATCTCGGCCACGATCGCGGAAGGCATCGCATCGTCGAAGCCGACGCGCGTGCGCGAAGTGCTGCGGGCGGTGCGGGATTCAGGCGGCAGCATCGTCGCCGTGAGCGAAATGGAAATCGTGTCCGCGCTCGGGGCGCTCGCGCGGCAGGGTTTGTACGTCGAGCCGACCAGCGCGGCGGCGGCGGCCGGGTTGCGTCAGCTCCTGAAACAGGGCGCGATTACGCCGGAGCAGACAACGGTGCTGGTGTTGACCGGCTCGGGACTCAAGGCGTCGGAGAAGATCGGGCAGTTGTTGAAGCTGAGCGCGCGCAGCGAATAGCGCTGCTCAATTATGCCCTCGGTTCGCGTCATCGCGGCGCCAGCTGGCTGACGGCATTATTCGAGCTTCAGGTTGGCGGCCTTGACTACTTTCGCCCATTTGTCGATTTCGTTCTTCAGCCAGCTGCCGAGTTGCTCCGGTGTCATGGTGTAGACCTCGGCGCCCTGCTTGGCGAGGTTTTCCTTCATTTCCGGCGTGTTGAAGATGCGCACGATTTCGGTGTTGAGCCGGCCGACAATTTCTTTCGGCGTGCCCGCCGCCGCGACTGTGCCCTGCCAGGAGCCGGTCTCGAAACCCGGCAGGCCCGCTTCGGCGACGGTCGGCACGTCGGGTATCGTGGCGACGCGCTTAGCGCTCGACACCGCGAGGAGCTTCAGCTTGCCCGATTTCACGTGCGGGTAGGTCGCGAGCATGCCGTTGAAGATGGCGTCGGCCTGCCCGGAAGCGGCACCGATGATCGCATCGGCGCCGCCTTTGTACGGGATGTAGGTCCACTTGATGCCGGTCTGCGCTGCGAACGCGACTCCGGCGAGATGCGGCGCGCCGCCTATTCCCGAGACGGCGAAGTTGAGCAGGCCCGGTTTCGCTTTGGCGAGCGCAATCAGCTCTTTCACCGTCTTCACCGGGACCGACGGATGCACCGCCAGCAGGTGGGGCGAGTAGGCAACCATCGTCACCGGCGCGAAATCCTTGATTACGTCGAACGGCAGTTTGTAAATGCTGGGGCTGATCGTCAGCGCACCGAGGTCGGCGAGCAGCATGGTGTAGCCGTCGGGCGCGGATTTCGCGACCAGATCGGCGCCGATGTTGCCGTTGGCGCCGGCGCGGTTGTCGACGACCACCGGCTGGCCGAAGACTTCGTTCAATTTCGGGCTCAGCAGCCGCGACAGGATGTCGGAAGTGCCGCCCGGCGGGTACGGCACGATGATGCGCACCGACTTCGAGGGATAGCTTTGCGCGAGCGCGCCGGCGGCGAGCGCTGCGATGCAGGCGCTGACAGATGCAATCAGTAATTTACTCACTGCGGGCTCTCCTCCATGCGAAGCGAGCTGCAACCAATTACGCCACTCCGTGCTTCCTGAACCAGTCCCGCATCTGCTTCCAGCCGTCTTCGGCCGCTTCCTTGCGGTAGTTCGGGCGGTAGTCGGCGTAGAACGCGTGCGGCGCTTCGGGATAGACGATAATTTCGCTCGTGGTGTCGCCGGCGGCTTTGAGCGCAGCGCGCATCTGCTCGACATGCTCGACCGGTATGCTCGCGTCCTGACCGCCGTAGAGGCCGCGCACCGGCACCTTGAGGTGCGCCGCGAGCTCGACCGGGTACGCGGGCTGCAGCGGTGCTTTCGCCGGCGCGACGAGGCGCCCGTACCAGGCGACGCCGGCGCACACTTTCGGATTGTGCACGCAGTATGTCCAGGTGATGCGGCCGCCCCAGCAAAAGCCGGTGATGCCGAGTTTCGAGGTATCGGCCTTGCCAGTCGATTGCGCCCACACCACCGCGGCGTCGAGATCGGACATCACCTGGCTGTCGGGAACGAAATTGACGATCTTGGCGAAAATTTCCTGATTGTCGGTGAATTTGGTCACGTCGCCCTGGCGGAAATACAGCTCCGGCGCGATCGCGAAATAGCCGAGCTTGGCGAGCCGGCGGCACACGTCCTTGATGTGCTCGTGCACGCCGAAGATTTCCTGCACCACCAGTATCACGGGAAACGGGCCATCCTTGCCCGGAGCCGCGCGATAGGCCGGGACCGGACCGTCGCGCGTGGCGATCTTCACTTCGCCCGCGACGAGGCCCTTGGTGTCGGTCGTGATGGTGCTCGCGGCGATCGGTTGCACGATGCGGGCGAACCCTTGCGGCAGCCATGCGGCCAGGATGTCGCGAAGGTCGGTTTCGGAGTGCGGCGCGAAGCCGGTCAGTACGGAATCGGTCATGCGGTTTCTCCTGCCGGTGTTTTTGCCTGATTATTTTTGCAGCGGCGAGCGCGGATTATAGCAGCTTGACAGCGCGAAGCGCGGCGGCATAGATTCGACCGCTCGATCGCGAAAAAACAGGAACCGGAGGATCGTTGCATGAAAATTACCGCGGTGAAGTCCCATACCGTGCATCCCGGCTGGCGCAAGAACCTGATTTTCGTCAAGGTCGAGACCGACGCCGGCATTCACGGCTGGGGCGAAGCGTATTCGCAGTACGACCGCGATACCGCGGTCATCGCGCAGATCGAGGCGCTGGGCAAATACGCGATCGGCCGCGATCCGTTCAACATCAAGCATTTCACGCAGATCGCCTTCGACGATTACGCGGCGCGCCGAGGTTCGCTCGAATTGTTCTGCGCGGTGAGCGGCATCGAGCAGGCGCTGTGGGACATCGTCGGCAAGACGACGCAGCAGCCGGTCTACAATCTGCTCGGCGGGCGCTGCCGCGACAAGATCCGCGTCTACGCGAACGGCTGGAGCTATCAGTTGAAGGAACCCGCCGATTACGCGCGCGCCGCAGAAAAGGTCATCAAGCAGGGCTTCACCGCGCTCAAGTTCGATCCGCTGCCGGCGCCGTGGCGCAGCTGGATTCCGAAAGAGCACGAGGCGCGCGCGGTGGCGGTGGTAAAAGCGGTGCGCGGCGCGGTCGGTCCCGACGTCGATATTCTGATCGATCAGCACCGGCGGCTCGCGCCGATGCACGCGGTCCGGCTCGACCGGAAGCTAGCGGAGTTCAACCTCTTCTGGATGGAGGAACCCTGCCTCGCCGAGAACGCCGAAGCGCTCGCCGAGATCAGGCGCGCGACGGGACTGCCGATCGTGATCGGCGAGGCGACTTATCTCAAGCAGGGTTTCCGGCCGCTGCTCGAAGCGCGCGCCGCCGACATCCTCAATCCCGACGTAGCCTGCTGCGGCGGCATCCTCGAATTGACGCAGATCGCGGCGATGGCCGAGCCGTATTTCGTGGCCATGTCGCCGCATAACTACAATTCCACGACGGTTGCGCTTGCCTCGACCGTGCATGCCTCGGCGGTCATGCCGAATTTCATAATTACCGAGTACTTTCTGCCGTTCGTCGAGTTCGGCGACCGGATTTCGCCGAACCAGTTGCGGCCGAAGAACGGCTATATCGAATTGCCGACTGCGCCGGGGCTCGGCATCGATCTTGATGAAGAAGCGCTCAGGAAAAACCCGGGCAAACCGTATGCGGCGCGCAAGCTGCGGCATCCCACGGACGAGGGGCCGTGATCGAGCGGCATGTATTAATGAGCGGGCAGGAACAATAAAAACCATCGGAGGATACATGGCAGCCATCAGCAGCGTGCGAGCGGTTTTTCCCATCGTGGCCGGGGCATTTTTCGCCTGCGCGGTCGGGGCCCAAAGTTATCCCGTCAAGCCGGTACGTATGATCGTGCCGTTCGTCCCCGGCGGCAACACGGACATCATCGGGCGCGTGTTCGCGCCGAAGATGTCGGAGCTTATCGGCCAGCAGATCGTGGTCGAGAACCGCGGCGGCGCCGGCGGCGTGATCGGCACCGAAGTGGTCGCCAGGGCGGCGCCCGACGGCTACACCATCCTCATGGTGTCCGCCGGACACACCATCAATCCGGCGATGATCAGGAAACTCCCTTACGACTCGGTCAGGGACTTCGCGCCGATTTCGATAATCGCCGACGTCCCGACCGCGTTCGTGGTGCATCCGTCGCTGCCGGCGAAGAGCCTCAAGGAATTCATCGCCATTGCGCGGGCCCGGCCCGGCGAAATCAATTATTCGACCGCCGGCCGTGGTACCGTCGGTCATCTCGCGGCGGAATTGCTCAGCTCCATGGCGAAGATCAAGCTGGTCCACGTGCCCTACAAGGGCACGGGCCAGGCCATGATCGATCTCGTCGCCGGCCATGTGCAGATGCAGTTCGCAAGCATGCCGGCGGCGATCCAGCACGTGCACACCGGCAGGCTGCGGATGATCGCGCAGACCGGCAAACAGCGCTCTGGCGCAGCCCCCGATGTGCCGACGATGGAAGAGTCGGGTCTCCCGGGCTTCGTGGTGTCGAGCGGCTTTGGCCTGATGGCGCCAGCCGGCACGCCGCAAGCGATCATCGACCGCATCCACGCGGCGCTGGTGAAGGCGCTCAACGACCCGGCCGTCAAGGAAAACCTTGCCAAGCAGGGTGCCGAGGTCGTGGCCAGCACGCCGGAAGAGTACGACCGGTTCAACCGCGCCGAAATTGCGAAATGGATCAAGGTCGCATCGGAAGCCGGCATCAAGCCCGACTGATGCGGCTTGTGTATCGTGGAACTATGCTGCGCAACACGGTGATAAATCAAGCTTCTTGTCGGCTCCGCGCGATTGATTTGATATCGGTGCGGCGGTTTGTTATAAGGTCGCTACCGAGGCTTCCGCGCAGGAGGGTCATATGTTCAAGCATATCCTGATCCCCACAGATGGTTCCGAGCTGTCGAAGAAAGCTATTCGTACCGGCGTTGAGCTCGCCAAGTTTCACGGCGCGCGCGTGACCGGCGTGCACGCGATTCCCGATTACCACCTGATGATCGCGTACGAAGGCGCGTTCGATCCGGTCACCGAAGAGCGCATCGAGAAGGAAGCGCGCGTGCGCGCCGACAGCTACCTCGACTTCATCAAGAAAACATGCGCTGCGGCCGGCGTGCCGTGCGAAACGGTTTGTGAAACGAGCGATCACCCTTACGACGCGATCCTCAAGACAGCGAACGCCAGGGGCTGCGATCTGATCCTGCTGCATTCGCACGGACGCAAAGGGCTGGCGGCGGTGTTGCTGGGCAGCGAGACGCGCAAAGTCCTCACCTACTCCAAGATACCGGTCATGGTGGTGCGCTAGTGCCGTTCCAACTATTCCGAGCTATCTGTGATGGGTGATCGAGGCACGGTATTCAGCAGAAGAATTCGTGGTCATTACGCCAATCAAGTTGGAACGGCACTAGCACCATCGGTCACCTCCTGCCGCCAGTAACAGGCCCGACTTGGGCGGCCGGTCTCCGGCGGGGTTCTCAATTCAAGACCATGATTTTTAATGATATGTTTACCCTGCGCAGCCTGACTCGGTAAATATATTGCATAGCAGCAGAAATCGCTTGCAAGAGGCCTTGGATTTGGGCATAATGGCTATGCGTTGGGCATCTTTACAGGTGTCGGCGCACATCCTCCAAAACCTCCTCCTTTGGTGGAAACTTAGCGCAATCCCTCGGGATTGCGCTTTTTTTTGTCCATAATTCGAGCGGCGACTTATCCCATACCCTGACCTTGACTCGGTCTAAGCCTTTGGCTGTGTCCTGTTGTTGCAACGCAAAATCAGTGTTTTAATCGAGCCACGGATTTGACGGAACGCGCAAGTGCACAACTTCCGCATGCACGTCATGCCTCGCCGCAGACGTTGCGCATGCGTGGACGCCTCAGATAATGATTCGATTCGGCTATACTTGCGCGGCTTGCTGGCGCGGTCGGCGCGGTCAAGTTGGTCGACCGAAGTTGGCGGCGGTGAGCGGACTCAGACAGCGTATTTCGCGATCATTCTCGGCGAATGTTTCACGTCACTCATCCTCCAATATTGACTACGGTCAAGGCAGCATCGCGCATGCGCGGTTAAGTTATCGTCAACTTGTGCTCGGCGGCCCTCTGCGGCCGGCGACATAATACCGGGAAGGCTTGATGAAGATCCACGAATACCAGGCAAAAGAAATCCTGCGCAAGTACGGCGTCGCGACGCCGCGCGGCATCCCCTGCTTCAGTGTAGACGAAGCGGTCGAGGCGGCCAGGAAACTCGGCGGCAAAGTCTGGGTGGTGAAGGCCCAGATCCACGCCGGCGGCCGCGGCAAGGGCGGCGGCGTGAAACTCGCGAAATCGCCCGACGAAGTGAAGCAACACGCAAGTCAGATTCTGGGCATGATGCTCAAGACG
>Ga0209415_10010172_pt1 | contig 16044 bp, 17 predicted proteins | sample PeaSoiSIISIP2007_FD_187696 | JGI IMG/M metagenome (GOLD analysis project Ga0209415, IMG submission 187696) | Peat soil microbial communities from Weissenstadt, Germany - SII-SIP-2007 (SPAdes) (version 2) | ecosystem: Environmental > Terrestrial > Soil > Wetlands > Peat | place: Germany...
GAGCCGGTCGGAGGTGTCGTAGTCGGTGGAGACGGTCTCGGGGTTGCAGTTGACCATGATCGACTCGATGCCGATCTCGTCGAGCGCGAAGGCCGCGTGGCAGCAGCAGTAGTCGAACTCGATGCCCTGGCCGATCCGGTTGGGCCCGCCGCCCAGGATGATGGCCTTCTTGCGATTGGTCGGGTTGGACTCGCATTCCGGCGCCTGGCCGAGGGCCCCGCTCTCGTAGGTCGAATACATATACGGCGTCGCCGCCGCGAACTCGGCCGCGCAGCTGTCGATGCGCTTGAACACCGGCCGCACCCCAAGTTCGCGCCGCGCCGCGCGCACCTCGTCCTCGGTCTGCGAGGTCAGTGTCGCCAGGCGCGCGTCGGAGAAGCCCATGGCCTTCAGCCGGCGCATCGGCGCGGCGTCAGCCGGCAGGCCGTCGGCGCGCAGCTTGTCCTCTTCGCGCACGAGGGTCTCGATCTGGCGCAGGAACCAGGGTTCGTAGGCGCAGGCGGCGTTGATCTCGTCCACGCCGAGCCCGTGCCGGAAGGCCTGGGCGATCACCCGCAGGCGATCCGGCGTCGGCGAGCCCAGCGCGCGCACCACCGCCGAGCGGCCGGTGTCGGTGTCCAGCGCGCCCGGGATGTCGATCTCGTCGAGGCCGTTCAGCCCCGTCTCCAGCCCGCGCAGCGCCTTCTGCAGGCTCTCGGCGAAGGTGCGTCCGATCGCCATCACCTCGCCGACGCTCTTCATCGAGGTGGTGAGGTAGGGCTCCGATCCCGGATACTTCTCGAACGCGAAGCGGGGGATTTTGGTGACCACATAGTCGATGGTCGGCTCGAACGAGGCCGGCGTCGCGCCGGTGATCTCGTTCATCAGTTCGTCGAGCGTGTAGCCCACCGCCAGCCGCGCGGCGACCTTGGCGATCGGGAACCCGGTCGCCTTCGAGGCCAGCGCCGAGGAGCGCGAGACCCGCGGGTTCATCTCGATCACCAGCATGCGCCCGTCGGCCGGGTTGACCGCGAACTGCACGTTGGAGCCGCCGGTCTCCACCCCCACCTCGCGCAGCACCGCGATCGCGGCGGTGCGCATGCGCTGGTATTCCTTGTCGGTGAGGGTCAGCGCCGGGGCGACGGTGATGCTGTCGCCCGTGTGCACGCCCATCGGGTCGATGTTCTCGATCGAGCAGACGATGATGCAGTTGTCGGCCACATCGCGCACCACCTCGAGCTCGAACTCCTTCCAGCCGAGCACGCTCTCCTCGATCAGCACCTCGTGGCTGGGCGAGAGGTCGAGGCCGCGCTCGACGATCTCGCGGAACTCCTCGAGATTGTAGGCGATGCCGCCGCCGGTGCCGGCCAGGGTGAAAGAGGGCCGAATGATCGACGGCAGGCCGACCAGCAACTGCGCCGCCATCGCCTCGTCCAGGGTGTGGGCGACGCTGGACTTGGGGCTTTCCAGCCCGATCTTGTCCATCGCCTCGCGGAACTTCTGGCGGTCCTCGGCCTTGTCGATCACCTCGGCGCGGGCGCCGATCATCTCGACGCCGTATTTGGCCAGCACGCCGCTGCGCTCCAGTTCCAGCGAAACGTTCAGCGCGGTCTGGCCGCCCATGGTGGGCAAGAGCGCGTCGGGCCTCTCCTTGGCGATGATCTGCTCGACCATCGCCGCGGTGATCGGCTCGATGTAGGTCGCGTCGGCCAGCTCTGGGTCGGTCATGATGGTGGCCGGATTGGAGTTGACCAGAATGATGCGGTAGCCCTCGGCCCGCAGCGCCTTGCAGGCCTGCACGCCGGAATAGTCGAACTCGCACGCCTGCCCGATCACGATCGGCCCCGCGCCGATGATCAGGATGGAGCCGATGTCGGTGCGTTTGGGCATCTCGTCTCGCGCAAGATCGCGGGCAGCGCGGCAGGCGCGCCCGGCGTCGGTCTGGCTTCAGGTCAAGCGGGCTGATTAGAGCCCGGCAGGGGAGGGCGCAACCCCCGCTTGGTCGCCCAGCCGCGAAGGAATTCCGCCCACTGCCAAATAATCCCGCCGAGGCGGGCCTTCGGTGGTATCCTCGGGCGAGCGCCGCCCGATCTGACCGCCCCACCTGACCCGTCCTAGAGGAAATCATGCCCCCACGTCCGCCGATGAACAGCACCCCGCCGCAGCCGCCGGGCATCAAGTTCCGGACGGCGATCGAGCAGGCCAAGCTGGACGGCCGCGATCCTTCGTCGATGATGCTGCGCCTGACGCTGGGCGACGTCTCGCGGCTGAAGCGCGACCGCAGCATCGCGGCCGAGGACATCAGCTTCGCCGGCGACGAGATGCGCTATCTGGGCGTCAAGGTGGCGACCGGCGACATCGAGACCAGCGCGCTGGTCTTCCTGCAGACCTGATCTAGCCCCAGCCCTGCTCTAGCCCTTGCCGAGCTGGCGGCTCACCGCCCGGGCGCTCGGCCCGACGGCCTGCACCGCCGCCAGCAGCGCCTCGCGCCCCACCCCGAACGCCCGCGACCAGTACTGCAGCTCGTACTCCATCTCGACGTTGATGGTCCGGGAGGGCAGGGCGTAGTGCTGGGTGGGCTGGGAAATGGCGGGCATGCCCTAAGATAGGCGCTCCCGCCCGATATCGCCACCGATAACCATGTTATCCGCCAAAAGGTTCGACCACGGAAAGCACGGAATAGCCCCACCATCGGGCTGGCGACGGTCTTGGCTGCAATGCCGCTTCGCGGCGGTCGTCGCGACGAATACACCGTCCGTGTTTTCCGTGTTTTCCGTGGTTCCCTTAGAACTCGACCCGCATCCAGGATCCCGCCATGAAGCTCTACTCCGGCGATCTCAGCCCCTACTCCGCCAAGGTGCGCATGCAGATCTACGCCAAGGGCATCGCCGACATCCCGCTCGAGCGGCCGGCCGGCTTTCCGACCCCGGCCTGGCGCGAGACCTCGCCGCTGGGCCGCATCCCGGTGCTGGAGCTTGGTCCCGGCGACGTGATCCCGGAGAGCGAGGTGATCGCCGAGTACCTCGAGGAGGTCTATCCCACGCCGAGCCTGCTGGGCGCCACGCCGCGTGAGAGCGCCGCCATCCGCACGCTTTCGCGCCTGGCCGACATCTACCTGCTCAACAACATGTTCATGCTCTCCGGCCAGACCCGTCGCTCCACCCGCAGCGAGGCGGTGCGCGACCTGCTGGCCGGTCAGGTGATCCGCGGCGTCGAGGCGCTGGAGAAGATGATCGGCGGCGAGGGCGGCTACGCGCTGCTGGGCCGCGTGACCCTGGCCGACTGCACCCTGGTCCCGGCGCTGTTCATGATCGAGAATGTGCTGCCCGCCACCGACACCCCCGACCCGATCCCCGCCAACCCGAAGGTCGCCGCCTACTGGAGCGCGATCCAGCGCGATCCGTCGGCGGCCAAGGTGATGGTCGAGCTGCACCGCGGCCTGGCCGAGCGTAGGGAACTGATCCGCCGCGCGGCGGAGAAAGAGGCTGCCGGCGCCGGCTAGCGGTTGCGACGCGACTCCAGCCTGATCACTGAAGATCCCGGCCGGCTCACCGTCGATCCCCTAGTAGCGGGGCCAGACCTTTCGGTTGTTCTGATCCTCGTCGAAGATGCTGGCCGACGCTGCGCTGAGCTTGATGATGCCATCCTGCGCGACGCGCTTGGTCTGTTCGAGAGACTCGGCCCAGGGCGCGGAGCCGATCTCCTTGGCGTCTTTGTCGTAGTACCTGATGCGATAGACCATGACTGCCATATGGTGAGCCCTCGCCAGGGCGCCACGTTCCCGATGATCGGGGAATTCCGGCGGCCGCAACGCGCTGCAGCCCGCCTCAGGCGGCCTCCGTTACCGGCTCCGGCCCCGCTGCTTCTTCCGGCTCGGGGTCCGGCGCCTCCGCCGCCGCCGCCGGCGCGGTCCAGTCGGCGATGGCTTGCAGCAGCGCCGACGGGTTGAGCGGTTTGCCGAGGTGGGCGTTCATGCCGGCGTCCAGGCAGCGCTGCACCTGGTCGGGCATCACGTCGGCGGTCATGGCGATGATCGGCAGGCGCTGCAGGGCCGGTTCGGGCAGGGCGCGGATGTGGGCGGCGGCGGTCAGGCCGTCCATCACCGGCATCTGCACATCCATCAGCACCAGGTCGTAGGCAGAGCGCCGCACCGCCTCGATCGCTTCGACGCCGTTGGTCGCCGTGTCGATCTCGATGTCGAACTGCTCCAGGATCACCCTCACCAGCTCGCGGTTGACGTCGACGTCCTCGACCAGCAGCAGGCGTATCGGTCGGTCGAGTTCGGGGCCCGCGGCGGCGGGGTCGACGCCCAGGGCTTCGGCGCCCGCGATCGGCAGCTCCACTTCCAGCCAGAAGATCGAGCCGCGGCCCTCGCGGCTCTCGACGCCGATGGTCCCGCCCATCAGCCCGACGATGCGCTTGCAGATGGCCAGACCGAGCCCGGTGCCGCCGTATCGGCGCGAGGTCGACGCGTCGGCCTGGTTGAAGCGCTCGAACACCGAGCCCAGCTTGTCGGCGGGGATGCCGATGCCACTGTCGACGACGGCGATGCGCATGGCGGTCATGCCATCGGCGCCTGGCGCCTGGGCCAGGTGCACCTTGACCCCGCCCTCGGTGGTGAACTTCAGCGCGTTGGAGATCAGGTTCAGCAGCACCTGGCGCAGCCGCGGGCCGTCGCCGTTGACGCTGTCGATCGTCTCGCTCGCGACCACCTCCAGCGCCAGCCCCTTGGCCGCCGCCTGGTCCTCCGCCAGCGCCGCCACCGAGCGCGCCAGCGCCAGCGGATCGAACGGCTGCGGGTCGAGCTGGAAGGCCCCGGACTCCAGCTTGGAGAAGTCGAGCACGTCATTGACCACCACCAGCAGCGCGCCGCTGGCGTCGGCGATCAGGCCGGCGTGGCGGGAGTCACGCTGGGTGAGGCCGGCGGACCCCTTCAGCACCCCGGAAAAACCGATGATGGCGTTCAGCGGCGTGCGTAGCTCGTGGCTCATGTTGGCCAGGAAGTCGGCCTTGGCGGCGGCGGTCGCCTCGGCCTTCTCGCGCGCCTCGACCAGCGCGTGCTCCAGCGCCTTTCGCGCGTCGATGTCGCGGGAAAGGCAGATGATCTCGACCGGCTCGCCGGTCGCGGCGTCGCGGGCCACGGTGAAGCTGGTGTCGATCCACACGTAGCGGCCGTCCTTGGCCCTCTGGCGGTATTCGAGGCTCGCCCGGCCCGCGCTCCCTTCGGTCAGCGTCCCGACCAGTTCCAGCGCGGTCTGCAGGTCGTCGGGATGGATGAACTCGCTTGGGTCAAGAGCCCGGAACGCCTCGGAGGTGTAGCCGAGCGTCGCCTCGATCGAGGGCGAGATATAGCGCCAGGCGCCGTCGAGGCTGAGGCGACCGATTACATCGGAGATGTTGTCGGCCAGCAGGCGGTAGTCGGCGTCGCTGTCGCGCAGCTTGCCCTGAACCTCTTCCAGCCGGCGGCCGGCGGCGAAGGTCTGGCGCGCGCCGGCGACGGCGAAGCCGAGCGCCAGCGTCATGACGCCCGCCACCGGCAGGCGCTGCATGATCACGTTATGCAGCGTATGGCCGCCGACCGGCCCGGCCAGCATCAGGCTGAGCACGCCGATCGAGGGCAGGACCCCGCAGACGGTGAAGGCCAGCGGGCTGCGCGAGCCGAAGGTCTGGGCAAAGCCGATGATGCTGATCCAGACGATGGTGGCGCAGACCACGCCGTCCATGCGCCCGGTCAGCCAGAACATCGTCCCCAGCAGGGACCAGCTGGCGATCAGCGCGACGAGATTGAGCAGGAAGGCGCCGCGTTCGACCACCGTCACCGGTAGCGCGAGGTATTGCCGCCGCCCGGCGAACCAGCCCCACAGCTCGACGCTGATCGTCGCGCCGGTCCACAGCGCGCAGACCGGCCATGGCAACAGCATCAACGCCGCGGCGCCGGCGCCCAGAGCCACCGCGGCGCGCGGCGGCAGGTTCTCGTGCGTCTCGCCGGCGAAGGCGTCGAAGCGGTGGTCGAACAGTCTGAGCAAGCTGTCGTTCTCCCCGAACGCCGTTACTGGGCCGACATGGTTAACAACGGCCTTATTTCGCCCCGATAGGCCAAGACCGCCCGATGCCGCCCGGCCACGTCAGGCGTTCAGCAACGCCGCCACGTCCGCGGGGGTTTCGCGCACATCCAGGTGGGCGCCTTGGGCGAAGTAGAGCCGAGAGCCGGCGCGATTGTTGTTGTCGCCGTACATGCTCGAGGCGGCGCTGTCTGGCAGGCCGACGTATTGCACCTGACCCGGGTTCACCCAGAGCGTCCCGCCCTTGACGGCGGTCAGTTCGATCATCGGCACGGGCGTCTCCAAACTCCCGCTGGCGCAGCAGACGTGCGGCCGGATCGCGAGGCAGTCGGATCATGAGGCCCCAAGGTGAACGCTCCGTGCCGGCGCCAGCCGGGGCGCTGGACGCTTCGCGACTTTGGGTGAACCATGGATGACGGGGCCGCTCGGCGCCCGTTCAGCTGCGCCGTGCGAGCCTTCCCTATTGTCCGCAGCTCAGGAGGCCACGCCGTGACCAAGCTCTTCGCCGCCGCCGCCCTGGTGACACTCATCATCGGCGGCGAGGCCTTGGCCATGCCCTCGGTTCAAAGCAACCGTGTCCTGCGGCCCGCGGCGCAGACCGGTCACCTGGGCCCTGTCCACGGGCGGCGGCGCCACTCGGAGGTCATGGAGATCTCCAGCTTCAGCTACGGCGTCCAGACGCCGCTGGACAACACGAGCGGCCATGCCGCCGGCAAGCGAGGGCACAGGCCGGTATTCCGCGAGATCACCTCCGGCCATTCCACCGGCAAGCGGCAGCACTAACACTTTGAATCTGGAGCGCGTCCGAACCGCAAAAGCGATTCCACTTTTGCTGAACGCGCTCTAGCCGGCCTTGGCCTTGTCCATCATCCCGGCGAAGCGCTCGAACAGGTAGAGGCTGTCCTTGGGGCCGGGCGAGGCCTCCGGGTGGTGCTGCACCGAGAAGATCGGCCGCCCCTCGACGGCGAGCCCCGCGTTGGTGCCGTCGAACAGCGAGACGTGGGTCTCCTTCATCGTCGGCGGCAGGGTGGCGCGGTCGACGGTGAAGCCGTGGTTCATCGACACGATCTCGACCTTGCCGGTGGTCAGGTCCTTCACCGGATGGTTCGCGCCGTGGTGGCCCTGCTCCATCTTCACGGTCTTGGCGCCCAGCGCCAGCGCCAGGATCTGGTGGCCCAGGCAGATACCGAAGATCGGCTTGCCGCTGTCGGCCAGCTGCTGGATCTGCGGCACGGCGTAGATGCCGGTCGCGGCCGGATCGCCGGGGCCGTTCGACAGCAGCACGCCGTCGGGTTTGCGGGCCAGGATCTCCTCGGCGGTGGTCGAGGCCGGCACGACGGTGGCGCGCGCACCGATCGAGGTCAGCGCCCGCAGGATGTTACGCTTGACCCCATAATCAACCACCACCACCTCGTAGCGCGGGCTCGCCGCCGCCGGCTCGTAGCCGTCCGGCCACTCCCAGAGCCCGTCGCGCCAGACGAACGGCTGCAGGCAGGACGCGTCCTTGGCGAGATCCAGGCCCTCGAGCCCGGCCCAGGCCTTGGCCTTGGCGACCAGGGCTTCGAGATCGAACTTGCCGTCGGCGCGGTGGGCGATCACGCCGTGCGGCATGCCCTTCTCGCGGATCGCCTTGGTCAGCGAGCGGGTGTCGACGCCGGAAATCCCGATCATGCCACGGCGCTTCATCCAGCCGCCCAGGTCGCTGTTGGCGCGCCAGTTGGCCTCCTCGGTCGGCGCGTCGCGGAAGATCGCGCCGCGCGCCGCGGTCTCGGCGCCGCCGGAATGCTGCTCCAGGTCCTCGGCGTTGGTCCCGACATTGCCGATGTGGGGGAAGGTGAAGGCGACGATCTGAGCCATGTAAGAGGGGTCGGTCAGGATCTCCTGATAGCCGGTCATGGCGGTGTTGAAGCAGACCTCGCCCACCGCCTCGCCCTCGGCGCCGCAGCCGAGCCCCTGCAGCACCGTGCCGTTCGCCAGCGCGAGTACGCCGGTGACGCCGGGCAGCAGGTCACGCGGAGAGTCGCTGGGCATGGCGGGGTCAAGTCCTTCAGGCTGGCGGGCAAACGGCGGCGTAGGTAGGAAGTTACCGCCGCAGGGTCAATCATGGCTCTTCGCCAGCTCGAGGGTAACCCCATGCTGCAGATGCGCCCCAACTGCGAGTGCTGCGACGTCGACCTGACGCCGGAGAGCGGTGAGGCGCGGATCTGCAGCTTCGAGTGCACCTTCTGCGCCGCCTGCGCCGACCAGCGACTCGGCGGCCGCTGCCCCAACTGCGGCGGCCAGCTGGTCGCGCGCCCGACCAGGGCGGCCGCGCTGCTGGCCGAGTATCCAGCCTCGACCGAGCGGGTGCTGAAGGCGCACGAAGCTTGCAAGGCCTAGGTCGGGCGGCCTGCGCAAAACGCTTCAACGCCGCGTTGTCAAACGCGGTCCGCCAACCATGGCGTCGCCGAACCCGGTGCACTAACATCCGGCTGGATCAGCCCTCCGGGGGCAGGCCCAACTGCTGGAGGCAGACCATGAAAACCCACGCCAAGGCCCTGTTGGTTGGCGTTCTTGCATCCGCTCTTTCGGCGCCGGCGTTTGCCTACACGATCAACGGCGTGATCCCGCCCGGCGCGACTCCGGTCGTGATCCACCTTCCGAGGCCAAGCCGGCCAATCCTGCTCAGGTTCACGTTCATCGCCCCGCGGAAGAACGCCGGCGTGCGCTACGCGCTCAATTTCTGCGTCGGTCTGGCGGCCAATCCCTGCGGGCAGCCAACCTCGCGCGTCATCAATGTTCCGGAGGGTCAGAGCCGGAATACGACCTTCGATTCGAACATCTTCAACACCCGCATCTTGGTGGTTGGACAGGGCACCAGGGTGGCTGTGCCCTATTCGGTGCGGGTCAACTAGCGGCGCGCGGCGCCGTCAGGGCGACGCTAACCCGCCGGCGCCCAGCTGCGGGCGGCGGCGGGCTGGCCCTCGGCGACCATGCTGAGGGCAGCGTAGAGCCGCGCGGCGGTGATCGGCTTGGTGAGCACGCCGGCGAGGCCCGCGCCCAGCCAGCGCTGCGCCTCGTCGTCGCGACCGATGGCCGTCAGACCGATCACCGGCGTTTCGCCGGCAGGACCGGGCAGGGCGCGGATGGCGCGCAGCGTCTCCAGCCCGCCGGTCTCGGCCATGTGCACGTTCATCACCACCACGTGGAAGCGCTCGCGGCGCAGCGCCGCCAGCGCCTCGGCGCCGCCGGCGACCATCTCGCTGGTGTGGTCGAACAGGTCGCAGTAGCCGGCGCAGAGCCGCCGGCTGGGGGCGTGGTCGTCGACAATGAGCACGTGCGAACGAACCGGCTCGGCGGCGGCGCGCGCCGTCGGCTGACCTTCGGGACTCCGTAGGTGATCGCTCATCGCGGCCTCCACGTACGCCAGGCCCGTTCCCAGACGGGGGACCATAACCCAACTTGGGTGTCCGGAGGATGACGGGAAAGGGTTAGCGGCGAGCCTTTTTCGATCGGCCTGTCACAGAGCCGACGGTTGGCGCGTCCTGGCGTCATGAACCCGCAACGAAGTCTGCTGTTACGCCTCGCCGCAGCCCTCCTCGCCCTCACCATGGGCGGCAACGGGGTGGTGATGCTCGCCGCCGGCCGCTGGTGGTACGGCGCCGTCGCCGGCGTGCCCGAGACCGGCCCGTTCAACCCCCATTTCGTCAAGGACATCGGCGCCGCCTACCTCGTCGTCGGCGTCGCCTTCGCCTGGCTGGCCGCGCGGCCCTCGCCCGTCGCCCGCGGCGCCACGCTCGCCGCGGCGCTGTTCCTGGGCCTGCACGCCTGCGTCCACCTGGCCGAGGCGGTCGGCAATCCCGCCGGCCTCGCCGACCTCGCCCGCGACTTTCCTGGCGTCTTCCTGCCGGCGCTGCTCGCCGTCTGGGTCGCCGCCGCCTATCCTGATCAGGAGACCCGCCATGCTCAGAGCCCTGCTTGACCGCTTCGCCATCCGCCCGTTCGAACGGGCGTTCAGGTATGACGCCAGCTACATGCGTGCGGTGCTAGCCGCGAGCCCGGCGACGTTCATGAAGTTCTCGGTGGCGACCAGCCTCGTCCGGCGCCGCGACGCGCCGGCCGAGGCGCTGGCGGCCGCCGGCGTTGTCGCCACCCTGCGCGAGGACTGCGGTCCCTGCACCCAGATCGGCGTCGACATGGCGGTCAAGGGCGGCATTGACCGCCGGGTGCTGCGGGCGATCCTGGCCGGTGACCATGCGGCGATGGGGGAGACGGCGGCGCTCGCCTACCGCTTCGCCCAGGCTTCGCTCGACCGCGACATGGAAACCGCCGACCCGCTCCGCGACGAGATCGTGCGGCGCTGGGGCGAGAAGGGGCTGGTCGCCATCGCGCTGACCATCACCACGGCTCGCATGTACCCGACGCTGAAATACGCGCTCGGCTTCGGCAAGACCTGCTCGAAGGTCACGGTGGCGGGAGAGGCGGCGCCGTTCGAGCGGCCGGCGCTGCTGGCCGCATGACCAGGGCGGCCGATCCCGATGGCGTCGATCGCGGGCCGGCCGACTTCCAGGCCAACCGGCCGCGGCTCGTGCGCCTGGCCTATCGCATGCTGGGCTCGATCGCGGAGGCAGAGGACGTGGCGCAGGACGCCTGGGTGAGGTGGCAGGGCGCCGACCACGCGGCGATCGCCGATCCGGCCGCCTGGCTGGTGCGCACCGCCACGCGGCTGTGCCTCGACCGGCTGCGCGCCGAGAAGACCCGCCGCGAGGCCTACCGCGGCCCCTGGCTGCCCGAGCCGCTGATCGAGGAGCTGGCCGAGGATCCGCTGGAACGCGCGGAGGAGGTCTCGGTCGCGTTCCTGCTCGCGCTTGAGCGGCTCTCGCCGCTGGAGCGGGCGGTGTTCCTGCTGCACGACGTGTTCGACGCCGACTTCTCCGCGGTCGCCGAGACGCTGGGCCGCAGCGAGGCCGCCTGCCGCCAACTGGCGGTGCGGGCCCGCGACCACGTCCGCGACACCCGGCCCCGGTTCTCGGTCGGGCAGGAGGAGGCGGCGCGCCTGGCGCTGGCCTTCATGGACGCGGCCCGCAACAACGACCTGGAAGGGTTGAAGAACCTGCTCGCCGAGGACGCGGTGCTGATCACCGACGGCGGCGGCAAGCGCAGCGCGGCGCTCCGGCCGATGGTCGGCCGCGACGACATCCTGGCGCTGTTCAAGGGCCTGCAATGGCGCACCAACTTGCTGGCCACGCCCAAGGTGCGGCTGGTCAGGGTCAACGGCTACCTCGGCGCGATCCTGGAGACCGACGGTGGCCCGATCACTGTCGCCTTCCAGCCCGGCGAGCCGGGCCAGCTCGCCGCCATCTACATAGTCGTGAACCCGGAGAAGCTCAGGGGGCTTGAACTGGGCTAGCGGCGGCATTCAGCAGCGCCAGCTGCGCGGCGAGCTCGCCGGTCCGGACAGTCGAGGCGCGCCGTCAGCGACCGCAGCTGCTCGACGAGACCGGCGAGATCGGCTCGGCGGCGATGGCCGTGGCGTTGGCGCCGTTTCCTCGCGCGGCCTGATTTCCGCGCCGCCGGAGCGCGCGCTCCGCCCTAGAATCGCCTCTGGTATGGCGTAGCCAAGCCTCTGGGCGGCGCTTTTCGCGCAAGAAACCTGAATGGAACGCTCAGCGCCCGTTCAGCTTTGTCCTGGTCTTAAGGGCGCCTGTTCGCCCTCGCGTAGGATGCTGGAACTCATGACCCCCAAATTGCTGACCCGGGCGGTGCTGCTGGCGACGACCGTTTCGATGGTCGCCGCCTCGCTGCCGCTCTCCGCCGTGGCCCAGAGCTACAATCAGCCACCGCCCGACTACAACGGCAATGGTCCGCCGCCGGACGACAACAACAACAGCGGCCCACCGCCGGATTACAACAACAACAACCCGCCACAGGACTACAACAACAACGGCCCGCCGCCGGACTACAACGATCGCAGCGGACCTAATTATACGCCGCCGTCGCCGAACTACCCCAACGACAACGCTCCGCCGAACTACGGCGACAACAACAACGGACCTCCGCCCGACTACAACGGCCCGCCGCCGTCGGACTACGCCGACCGCGCTCCGCCCGGCTATGACAGCTCGCAGCCGCCGCCGCCCCCGCCCGGCTACAACGGCGCGGCCGACGCCGCGCAGCGGGCGCAGGACCAGCGCTATGCCGAGTACGCCGAGCGCTGGGCCGAGGACAATTGCGTCAAGGCGCGCGGCGATGTCGCCGGCGGCGCCTTCATCGGCGGCCTGTTCGGCGCCCTGATCGGCGCTGGTGTCTCAGGCGGGCGCGGTGGCGGCGCCCTGGCTGGCGCGGCGATCGGCGGCACGACCGGCGCGGTGCTCGCGAGCGGCGGCGGCGGCGCCACCAGCCCCGGCTGCCCGCGCGGCTATGTGGTGCGCGACGATGCGCCGGAGTTCGCCTACGCCGGCGGACCCTTCTTCTACGCGGCGCCCGGCTGGTACGACCCGTGGGTGTGGGGCGACGACCGCTGGATATACCGGCCCTACCCGTACCACGTCTGGTACTACCAGCACTTCTCCCGCGGCGGCGATCGCGAGTGGCGCGACCACGACCACGGCGAGTGGCGCGACCACGGAGATCGCGGCGATCACCACGACTGGCGCTGAGTTCAGCCCTCGCCGGCGGCCCCGGCGACCGGGCTGAGCGGGACGACCAGCGTGAACGTCGCGCCCTTGCCGGGCGCGCCGTCGGCCCCGATCCGCCCGCCCATCAGGCTGGCCAGCCGGCGGCAGATGGCCAGGCCCAGGCCCGCGCCGCCGTGGGCGCGGGTGATGGAGGCGTCGGCGATCTCGAAGCTGGCGAACAGCTGCTCGGCCTGGGCCGGATCGATGCCGACGCCGGTGTCCTTGACCTTGAAACGCCACTCATCGCCGGTCCTGGCGAGCGTGACGGTGACGCCGCCGGCGGCGGTGAACTTCACCGCGTTGTCCAGCAGGTGATCCAGCACTTGGCCCAGGTGGTCCGGATCGCCCAGCACTTCGCTCTCGGCGCCGTCGTGCAGCGTCACTGTCAGCGCGAGGCTCTTGGCCTGCGCGGCGGCCCGCACGCCCTCGACCGAGCGCCGCACCACGCTCGCTGGCGTAAAGCTGAGCCAGGCGGCCCGCACCTGGCCGGCCTCGAGCGCGTTGAAGTCGAGCACATCGCCCAGCAGCGTGCGCAGCCGCCCGGCGCTGGCCAGGATCTCGCCCACCAGCGCACGCTGCTGCGCCGAGAGCGGGGAGCGCGCCAGCACCTCGGCCAGGCCGATCACCCCGTTCAGCGGCGTCTTCAGCTCGTGACTCATGTTGGCGAGGAACTCGGCCTTGGCCCGGCTGCCGGCTTCGGCGCGCGAGAGGGCGTCGCGCAGCGCCGCGGCCTGCGCCTTCAGCTCGGTGATGTCGACGCGCAGTCCGATTACGCCGCCGTCGCCGGTTCGCCGCTCCTCGATCATCACCCAGCGGCCGTCGCGGATCTGCTGCTCGTGGCGCTCGCCGGTGGGGTTACTGAGCAGGGCGATGCGCTCGGCGAGCCAGGCCTCCTCGCGGCCGACCGCGGCCGGGTAGTCGCCGCGCTCGACCCCGATCCGCAGCGTCTCCGAGAGCCGCCGGCCGACGCGGAACAGGTCGGACGAGCGATGATAGATCTCGCCATAGGCCTTGTTCCAGAGCAGGTAGCGCAGCTCGGCGTCGAGCACGACGACGCCGGTCGGCAGCGCGTCCAGCGCCTCGCGCAGCCGCCGCTCGGCGGCCCGGGCCTCGGCTTCGGCCTTGGCCAGCGCCGCCCACGGATTGAGCGCCGCCCAAGCACGTCCCAAAGCGCTGCCGATCGCAGCCGCCATACGCTCGCCCCGAACCACCCGACTCGCTCAGGTTCCTTCATGGCCAGGGCGCCGTGGCGCGACTTGCAACGGCCGGGCGGGAAATCGGCGGCGTCGGGCGGGGCGCCCGCCAAATAGGCGCCGTTCGAAGGCACGGGGCGCCGGGCGCCTACCGTTTGTGAGGGCTCGCGCCCCTCAGTTGCGCGCCATCCGCAGCGAGCCACGCTGATAGCGCACAGGCGCGGCCGGCGGCGGCTCGTCGTCGTCAAAGCTCAGGCCGCCACCTTTCGCCAGCAGGATCTTGACGTCCTTCGGCGGCATCGGCTTGCCGAACGCATAGCCCTGCAGCGCGCCGCATCCCGCAGCGGTCAGCACGTGGCGCTGCTCCGCGGTCTCCACCCCCTCCGCCACCACGCCCATGCCCAGCGACGAGGCCAGGCGGGTCACCGAGGCGACGATGATCGCCGACTGCTTGTCGTGGGCGACGTTGTCGACGAACGACTTGTCGATCTTGATGCAGTCGATGGCGAACTGGTTGAGGTAGGTCAGGCTGGCGTAGCCGGTGCCGAAGTCGTCGAGGGCCACGCGCATCCCGGCCTGGCGCAGCACCTTCAGATTATGGGCGGCGCGCTCCACGTCGTCGATGATCGCCGTCTCGGTCAGCTCGATCTGGATGCGGCTGGCCTTGAGATCGGCCTCTTCGGCGTAGCGCAGGATCCGCTCGGCCACGTTCTGGTGCAGGAACTGGCGCGCGGACAGGTTCACCGACACGTAGGGCCCGCCCCAGCGGCGCGCATCCTTGAACGACTGGCGGGTGATCCAGTCGCCGAGGTCGAGGATCAGACCGGTCTCCTCGGCCACCGGTACGAACTCGGCCGGCGAAACCGCGCCATGCTCGGGACTGTCCCAGCGCACCAGCGCCTCGAAGCCCAGCACCTGGCCCAGCTTGGCGGTGACGATCGGCTGGTAGGCCATGCGAAACTGGCCGTTGCGCAGCGCCTCCTCCAGGCCGTTCTCGATTGACAGCCGGCGCTTGGTCACCTTCTCCAGCGCCGCGTCGTAGCGGCGGAAGCGATTGCGGCCCTCGCGCTTGGCGGCGTAGAGCGCCAGATCGGCGCGACGCATCAGCGAGACCTCGCTGCGGCTCTCATCCTGGCTCGCGACGCCGATCGAGGCGCTGACCTGCACCTCGTGGCCGGCGACGCGCCGGGTCTGGTGGCAGACCCGCAGGATCATGGCGCAGAACTCATCCACCGACTGATCGCCGGCTTCGATGACGATGCCGAACTCGTCGCCGCCCAGCCGCGCCAGCACGCCGCCCGGCGGCATCACGGCGGACATCGCCGAACAGATCTTGCGCACCAGGTCGTCGCCGGCGTGGTGACCCAGCGTGTCGTTGACCAGTTTGAAGCGGTCGAGGTCGACCAGCATGATGGTCTGCGACCGGCGGTCCCGCGCCAGGCGTATCGTCAGCTCGGTGACGAAGCCGGCGCGGTTCAGGATGCCGGTCAGCGGGTCGTGCTGGGCTGCGTGCGTGGCGATCTCGAGTCGAGCCCTCAGCGCGGAGATCTCGGTCTCCAGCCCGTTGATGGTGCGGGCGCCAACCTCGGCAAGCACATCGCGCTGGCTCAACAGCGCATGGCGGTCGGCCAGCGCCCTGAGCGTGCCGACCGCGTCCGGCCGGTAGAACGGGGTGAACAGGAAGGTCAGCTTGTCGGCGGCGTGCACCACCTCCATCGCCGCGCGCCAGAGCGTCAGGTCGCCGTCCTCGATCAGCACCAGCAGCTCGGCGGCGGGCTCGGTCTCGCGCACCAGGCGCAGCTGGTCGGCGAGGTCGCCGGCATGGCCGCCGCGGTAGTCGAACACGAAGATCGCCGGGGTCCAGCCGAAGTGCCGCGCCGTCTCCGCCCTGGCCAGGGCGCGCGCCGCGTCGGTGCAGACGATCGCCTCGGAACCGGGCATCGCCTCGTGGGCGGCCGAGCGGATCGCCGCCAGGCGCGCCGGCTTGGAGCTGATCAGCAACGCCATCGGCCGCCGCCCGCCGCGGGCGAACGGCGCGGCCCCATCAGCCGGCTCCACCACCGGCGACTTCTGTACGGCCTGCTTCGCCATGCGAGTCTCGTCGCATCTTCGCAGACAAGATTCCGATAACCGGCATGGTCAAGATTGGCTGAA
>Ga0209415_10010173_pt1 | contig 16044 bp, 11 predicted proteins | sample PeaSoiSIISIP2007_FD_187696 | JGI IMG/M metagenome (GOLD analysis project Ga0209415, IMG submission 187696) | Peat soil microbial communities from Weissenstadt, Germany - SII-SIP-2007 (SPAdes) (version 2) | ecosystem: Environmental > Terrestrial > Soil > Wetlands > Peat | place: Germany...
CCACCGTTCAATCTTACGCGGGACGAATTGCGCGACCTTGTGCGCAAACTTGCGCCCGCCACCGAAGGCCTGGGGTTAGAGCAGGTGATAGTGCGTGCCCGTATTCCCAGTCCTGCGACTGGCGAGTTGCGCGATATGGTTGTGCGCATTTCGAGCCCGGGTGGCAGGGGCATGCTCATCACCTTCCGGCCCGGCGGCCAATTACAACCAATCACGCCGCTGACCGAATACGACCAAAAGGTCGTTCGCATGCGTCAGCGCGGGCTCATTTACCCTTACGAAATCATCAAGATGCTCACGCCGGCTCCGGAATACACGCGGGCGGAATTTCCCAGTGGTGATTTTGTCGAGCATGATCTCAACTCGGAAGGCCGTCTGGTCGCCGTCGATCGTCCCTTTGGTCAAAACAAAGCGAACATCATCGTCGGCATCATCCGCAACTTTACAGCTCAGTATCCGGAGGGCATGACACGTGTGGTGTTGCTGGGCGACCCGAGCAGGGATCTGGGCGCCCTCGCCGAACCGGAATGCCGGCGCATTCTCGCAGCCTTAGACCTGGCTCAAGCGAAGGCCGTTCCCCTGGAATGGTTCACGCTTTCGGCCGGCGCCAAGATATCAATGGATAGCGGAGTGGAAAACATGGATTGGATTGCCCGCGTCCTGCGGGGATTGATCGAATTTACGCAGGCGGGCGGCGAGGTAAATCTGGTGGTGAACGGGATCAACGTCGGCGCGCAGCCTTACTGGAACGCCGAGGCCACCATGCTCATGCACACACGCGGCATTCTGATCATGACGCCGAAAGCGGCGATGGTGCTCACCGGCAAGCGCGCGCTGGAGTTCTCGGGCAGCATCTCGGCCGAGGACAATCAAGGGATCGGCGGCTACGATCGCATCATGGGCATCAACGGCCAGGCGCAATATTGGGCTCGTGACATCGAGGAAGCCTGCCACATTCTGCTGCGTCACTATGATCACACCTACGTGGCTCCCGGCGAGCGTTTTCCCCGGCGAGCAGCGACAGCCGACCCCCTGGATCGCGATGTGCGTGTCTATCCTCATGGCAGGGACGGCAACGGTGAAGACGGTTTCGAGCTGATCGGCGATATCCTGTCGGACCAGACCAACCCTGGACGCAAGAAGTCCTTTGATATTCGCAAAGTGATGATGGCCGCCATCGACCAGGACCATGCCCCGCTGGAACGCTGGGCTGGCATGCGGGCGGCGGAGACCGCGGTGGTGTGGGACGCCCATCTCGGCGGCTATCCCGTTTGCCTTATCGGTATCGAATCCCAGCCACTGCCGAGGTTAGGATTTGTTCCAGCAGACGGGCCGGATCACTGGACCTCGGGCACGCTTTTTCCGCAATCGTCCAAGAAACTCGCGCGCGCGATCAATGCGGCGAGCAACAATCGGCCAGTGGTGGTACTAGCGAACTTGTCGGGTTTCGATGGCTCCCCGGAGTCAATGCGCAGGTTGCAACTGGAATATGGCGCCGAGATCGGGAGGGCGGTGGTGAACTTCAAAGGCCCCATCGTCTTTTGTGTGATCTCACGTTATCACGGCGGCGCGTACGTGGTTTTCTCGCGAGCGCTGAATGAAAGCGTCGAAGTGGCAGCCTTGGAGGGAACGTATGCCTCCGTCATCGGCGGCGCTCCGGCGGCAGCCGTGGTTTTCGCCGGTGAGGTGGAAGCCAGGGCCAAGAAAGATGTGCGCCTGCAGGCGCTGAGCCAGGCGATGGCCCAGGCTGGCGGCGCGGAGAAAGTCCGGTTGCGCGCCCAGTGGGACGAACTCTTCAAGGTTGTGCACTCCGAAAAGCTGGGCGAAATGGCCGCCGAGTTTGACCACGTGCACAGCGTGCAGCGGGCTCTCGCCGTGGGCGCGCTCAATTGCATTATTCCGCCTGCAGACCTGCGTCCTTATCTTATTCAGGCGATCGAACGAGGGATTGCGAGAGAGGGGGAATCGGAATCCACAAAATCGAAGAGCATGCTACCGGCGGCAGCCTAGAGGCAGAGAGAGGGCGCTGAGGGCTTTGATGAACGTGTATTGGTTAGAACAAACCGAGGCCGATGTACCGAAGGAGAATGATTGGCTGAGCGTAGGCGAAGCCGTGCGCCTGAACGCCATGCTCTTTGCCAAACGCCGTGCCGACTGGCGGCTGGGACGCTGGACGGCAAAACGCGCGCTGTCCGTTATCCTGGATCTGCCTGCTCTTCCCCAAGTCTTCAAGAGAATAGAAATACGTGCGGCCGCGTCCGGTGCGCCCGAGGTCTTTTTCGACAGCCAACCGGCGGCGGTCACGATTTCACTCAGCCACCGCGCCGGTATCGCGGCTTGCGCCGTGGCGATCTCCAGCCTGAAGATGGGTTGCGATCTCGAAATGATTGAGCCGCGCAGCGATGCGTTTGTCGCCGACTATTTCACCCTCGAAGAACAAGAGTTGGTTGCGCACGCGTCTGCGACGGAACGGGATCGGCTCCTGGCCCTGCTTTGGAGCGGGAAAGAGAGTGCGCTCAAGGCGTTGCGCGAGGGCCTTCGACTCGACACGCGATCGGTGATCGTTATCCCGTGCGGCCTGTCATTTGACCCCAATCGCTGGAGCCAACTCCGGGTTCGTTACACAGGCGGTCGCCGTGCTGGAGGTCGCGACACCGGAGACCGTTCTACAGGAGATCACTATCTGGGAGATCAAATTTTCCACGGCTGGTGGCAACATGCGGACAACATCGTGCGCACCGTGGTCGCCGCTCCGCCGCCGCATTCGCCGGTTCGCTTGCGGATCCCGGATTACGATCTCGACGCGGATTCCCGATGCGCGTAAGAAATTAATAATTGACATGACTGCCCGGATACATTTCAGAGGCCCACTCCGCTACCGCCTCCGCAGCGCCGCCGAGTTGAGTCAAACCATTCTCGAAACGTCCACTCGTCGAGCGCTTAAGGGTCCACGTCTGCCTGGCTGGAACTGGTTCGTAGAACTGACCACACAAGTATTGAAGCGGCAGACGCAGGTTGCCTTCCAGATGGGCGATGTGAAGAAAGCACGGCGCTATCTCGACTCGGTCGTGATCAGTTCAACGGAGTTGTCCGAAGTAACCATCACGCCCGTCGTGCAGGAAAAGTTCAGGGGAAGTTGGTTCGCCAGCAAGAGCTTTGCCGGTCAGAACTATGCCGGTCAGAGCAATGAGCCGCGCGTGAGCCTGCTGTATTTTCACGGCGGCGGATACTCGTTTTACCCGCAGTCCTACGCGAACTTTATCGCGCTGATCACGCGGGCTGCGAAATCCAGAACCTTTGCGCTCGATTACCGTCTCTCACCCGAACATCGGTTCCCGGCGCAGCTTGAAGACGCGCTCAACGCGTACCGCTGGTTGCTGGAGGGCGGCACTGATCCTGACCGTCTGATTGTTGCCGGCGACTCGGCTGGAGGCAATCTGACGCTGGCTCTGCTTCTGTCTGCACGGGAGTCGGCGCTTCCTCTGCCGGCTCTGACGGTTGTACTCTCTCCGCCCACTGACTTTGAAGCGAACGTTACCGGTAAGGGGGAATTTGATTGGATTGAGGAACGAATGCTGCAGCAGTGGGCGGACTGGTTCTGCGATTCCGCCGAGCGCCGCAATCCGCTGGTGTCGCCGCTATGGGCTGACCTGCGTGGACTTCCTCCTATTTATATACTGGCCGGCCGTGCCGAGATTCTGTACGCGAGCATTCAAGCCTTTGCGGATCGCGCCCGGAAGCAGGGTGCGGATGTCGTCTTCGACACCTGGGAGGATATGCCTCATGACTTTCAGATCTTTGGACTCGATTCGCCGCCGAGTGTCGAAGCGCTGCGGAGAATTGGGCAGGTGATTGATACATGGGTTCGAGGGCGTAAGAGAATGGAGACGGTCAGGCTGTGAATGGAACGATCACGAAGAGCATCGGAAGAGATCTGGAACCGAGCAGCGAGAAATCTGCAAAACCCCGCGACAGTCAATTCGACTTCGATTTCATTGTTGTCGGTTCGGGTTTCGGCGGCAGTGTATCCGCGCTGCGGCTGGCGGAGAAAGGGTATCGCGTCGCGGTCATGGAGATGGGCCGGCGCTGGACGCCGGACAATCTGCCGCGCACCAGTTGGTCCATCCATCGCTGGATTTGGCGTCCCAACCTGGGCCTGCGTGGCTTTTTCAACATCCAATTCTTCAGGCACGCCACCATCTTCCATGGCTCCGCGGTGGGTGGAGGATCCATCACCTACGCCTGCACCTTGCTTGCTCCTCCGGAAAAAGTGTGGGGAGCGGGGTCTTGGACAGGATTGGCTGACTGGAAAGCGGAAATGCCCCAGCACTACGAAACCGCTACGCGCATGCTGGGTGTGACGGAGAACAAGATCCTCGGACCGGCCGACCTTCTCTTGAAGAAAGCCGCGGAAGCGGTCGGCATTGGGCATACTTTCTACTGCACGAGTGTGGGCATCTTCCAGCCCGCGGAGGGGCAACCGGGCAATCAGACCTTCCCTGATCCATTCTTCGGGGGAGCAGGTCCGGCGCGAACCACATGCATCGGCTGCGGTGGTTGCATGATGGGTTGCCGGTATGGCGCGAAAAATACGCTGGACCTCGGCTATCTATACTTAGCCGAAAAGCACGGAGCCCAGATCTTCCCCGAAACAAGGGTGGTAAATGTCAAGCCGCTGGGTGGCGTCAGCGATGGCAGCAGGGGTTACGAAGTGAGCACAGTTAAGTCCACCTCGTTCATTCGTCGCCATCCTCGTCAGTTCACCTGCCGGGGGGTGGTCTTCTCCGCCTCCTCACTGGGCACGATGGAGCTTCTTTTTCATCTCAAAGAAAAAAACTCATTGCCGGCCATCAGCAGCCAACTGGGCCAACACGTGCGCACCAATTCCGAATCGCTCATCGGGGCACGCACGCCCGGCTATTCCCAGGATGTGTCGCAGGGCGTAGCCATCGGCTCCGGCATCTATATCGACGAACACACGCACATTGAAGCCGTTCGCTACCCAAAAGGATCCGACGCAATCGGGTTTCTGACCACCATCCTGACCAATGGCCGCCCGGGTCCGCAGCGCATTGCGCTCTGGTTGAAGAACGTTATAGTTTCTCTGCTGCGCCACCCCTTCAAGACTGTGCGTGTGTTGCAACCGCTAGGATGGGCCAAGGAATTTGTGGTTCTCCTTTGCATGCAGGCGCTCGATGGAGAGATTGAGATGCGCTGGCAACGCCCCTGGTTTTGGCCGTTCCGGAAGTTTCTCGTCAGCCGGGGCGAGAAGGTACCTACATATATTCCGAAAGCTAACGAGTTTGCACAGACCCTGGCGCAACTCACCGGCGGTTTTCCCATGAGCATGCTGCCGGAGATTCTGTTCAACGTTCCGGGCACGGCGCACTGTATCGGAGGTTGCGTGATCGCCGATTCTTCCACCCACGGCGTGGTTGACTCTCGCCACAGTGTCTTCAACTATAAGAATATGTATATCTGTGACGGGTCAGTAGTCGCGGCCAACCTCGGGGTCAATCCCAGCCTTACCATCACCGCGCTGGCCGAACGGGCGATGAGCTTTATCCCTCCAGCGGCGGAGACGGATTGGAACGACAACGCTGGAAACGATGCCGCCTCAGTCTCTTCTCATGTCTCACGCTGACGCGAGGGGGGCCGGCGAACCGACGGGCAGCAGGCGGTTCAATATTGCCTGCTCGCCCTGCAGCCACAAACGGCTGGTATAAAGCAATGCACTGCACTGCAGCGTGATCCAGTCTCTGGTCTTCAGCGGCGAACGGAACTCTTTGCGATTGCTGATCCAATGCTGGGCAACGTGACGCGCAATGGTTAAGCCGAAGCCCACGCCGCTGCTCGATCCTCCGACGTCGCCCAGGATTCCATCGAGCGTGAACATCACCTTTGACAACATGATCAGCGGTCCGGGAAACTTGACGCCCTTCATGGCGAGGCGTTCGAGGAGTACCATCGCGTCCACGCCGCTGGGCGCCACCGGCAGTTCGTCGAGAAAACGCGTGATGAACTCCGCAACCATCTTCCCTCGCGCTGAAGCGCTTCGGATGTGCTGCTGACTGAGCGCCAAAACTTCGTTGCAGGTGCCCACCGGGTCGCGCAAGGTCACCATCAGAAACAAGAGCGCGAGATGCCGGCGCTGATCGCGGCTTAATCTTTCCCTCAGTGCCCAGTCGATGATCGTCAGTTCGCCGGTGCGGTTGTTATAGAGCAGATTGCCGGCATGGGGATCGCCGTGAAAAATGGCATCTTCCTGTGCCGCTAACAGAGGGACTGCGACCAGCGCTTCGATAAGTTGCTCGGCGACTTTCCTGCGCCGCGCGGCCGGCAGGCGCGCCGCCGCGTTTGTCACCTTGATTCCACGCTCCTCGGTAAGCGCCGTTATTCTGCGTGTACACAAGGGCTGAATCAGCCGCGGCACGCGAACGCCTTTCATCGACCGATACAGATTCCATGCTTCGAGTAGTGTCTTCTGCTCGCGGACGAAATTGACTTCGTGCCGCAGCAAGCGCCGGACTTTCTTAAAGGTATCCGGGAGCAGGTTCCGAGGAAATCCGTAATTGCGGTGTTGGTCGCTAAAATATTGAGCCAGCCCCTGCAGATAGTCCATGTCCTCCGCAAAGTACTCGGGGATGTGGGGCTTCAGAACTTTGAAAACACCACGTTGCCGCTGTCCGCTGGTTGGGTCAAGCCAAGTGAAGCGCACCACCGCACTCACGCTGGCCTCCGAGAGTATGACCGGCGCGATCTTCACAGAGTATTTCTCGATCCGCGGCCCCAACTCTTGTCGAATGATCGCGACTACGTCATCCGGCCGGACATCGCGAATTCCATTTTCCAGCCGGGCGAGCGCATTCCGCAGAGCGGGACGCAGGTGCTGATTGCGTGCGATGACTTGTCCCAGTTTTTGCAGGCCGGGGACTTTTGCGATCAGCCGCAGCAAGCGCTCTTCCGCGGAAGTGCTCAACGGCAGTTCGAGTTGTTCGAGGAGTTTTGGGGCGAGGCGCGCGGGCGAAAGCCGGGTCACCACGAACATCATGGCGTCCCGAACCGGCGGACGCCAGTTCTTGTAAGCCTGCGGAACCAACCTCTCGACCGGAACAATGGAGTCGACGATCCATCTCGCCATCGCGTCCCGCAGGGCTTCGCCGGCCGGGCTTCGCAGCCCGGCTTCAATGGCACGGGTCTGCTCGGCGGCTGTGGCCCCTTTGGGCAGGAAGTCAGCGAAGGCAGCGCGCAACTGTTCCGGAGCTAGCCGGCGCAAACCATCTTCGATGAAAGCCGCACCGATGCTAGACGAACCGACGGACGAACCGACGGACGAACTAACGGACGAACCAACGACAGACGAATCGATGACAGACGAACCCGCCATAGGGTCACCTGACTCTTTATACGATAGGCCAGCGCCAGTGCCTTTGCTGTGATTGCCGTCACGGGATCATGAGAAGCCAGTAGACCGCACAGCACCTTTCGGACGCAGAAACCCCAAAATTACCGCCCAGTGGTTGGCTTCAAAAGACGCTAAATGATTTGGGATTGCAGTTTCTGGCGGAGAGGGAGGGATTCTATTACCACCGTTATCCGCAAGTTTCGATGAACACTACACTTCCCGCATAACACCCTGTGTTTTAGCGGGTTACAAGCGCTTCCGATCTTCGGGCACCGTCTCTACAGTTTCCGCTACTGCCCGTGCTTTCCACTAGAACGGTATCACGACCGCAGATGCAGATAATGTGCCAGGGATCTTCGCCCAACTCTTGCGACCGAATGTGCCTAGCACGGTTCCCGGGGCAGCTATTCGTAGCGCAGGCTCTCGACAGGGTCGAGTTGAGCGGCACGGATGGCGGGAACGGTCCCGAACAGGATGCCGACCAGCGACGAGACGACGATCGCGATGATGGCGGAGAGACCGGAGATTGGGATGTGATAGGTGGTGAAGAATCGGACAGAGAATGGAATGGCGAGTCCTATCACAATGCCGAGGACGCCGCCGATGAGGGAGATGAGGATGGCCTCAGAGAGGAACTGAAAGCGAATCTCACGTTTCGTGGCGCCGACGGCTTTGCGGATACCGATCTCGCGAATACGAGCGCTCACGGTGGCAAGCATGATGTTCATAATTCCGATGCCACTGACCAGTAACACCACCGCCGCAATCAGCAGCAACACAACTGTCAGAATATCCGCCGTCTTGTCCGCCAAGTTCACCAGTTGAGTCAGGTTGTCCACGTTGTAGACCGACTCGGGACGGTGCCGCGACTGCAGAACTCGTTTGATTTGAGCCGTCGCTGGCGTCACTTCATCCGGGCTCGCTACCGAGAAATAGATCTGCCGCACACCGTTAGACGGTAAGAAAAAACGGCTTACCGAATATGGGATTGCCATCGTGTTCTCTTCCACTTCGGACTGCCCGAACGTCTCCACCCGCTCCTTGAATACGCCGATCACCGTAAAGGGCAGACCACTCAGCTTGATCACCTGGCCTACCGCACTCTCTGACGTCCGGAACAACTTTACCGCCAACTTTTCAGTGATCACGCCGACCTTGTTGTGCCCCTGCGAATCTTTCGGGTCAAGGAACCGGCCCGACAGCAACACCAGGTTACGCACCTGTCGGTATTCCGGAAACACCCCAAGGATCAGAATGTCCTGCTCCTTGCCATTGCCCACGCTGATCCGGTCATTGAGTGCCACAAACGGCGATGCCGCTACCACCGATGGCACCTGTTCTTTCACGGCCATAACGTCGTCCACTGTCAGTTCATCGAGTGCTACCGCCGTGATGCGCTGCCCTCCACCCGCGTAGCTGGCATAAATCAGGTTGGCCCCAACGCCCTGAATCAGATCCAGAACGTATTGTTTCCCTGTCATCCCAATCGTGACCACAAGCACCAGCGAGGCCGTCCCAATCGTTATGCCGAGCGCGGTCAGCAGAAATCGCACCTTGTTGGCGGCGAAGGTGTCATACGCGAAGCGCAGACTCTCAGCGATCACAAACTCGGGCTTGCGCCGTCCGTTATCCGGAGAGGAGATGGTCACATTCACAGTTTTGGTCTCCTGCAGATTCACTATTCACGATGATTCTTAAGATGTCAGAGCGCCTGCCCCGCGCCACGATGGACTTGCCGCTGCGAATCGCTCCGTTACAAAATACGCGGCCAGTGCCACGATGAGCGGATCCACCGGCCTGAGGTAATACGTCTCTGGGTGCGAAAAATAGTAAGGCAGCGGAAAGAACACAAAAACAATGACAAATCGAACTGCAAGCCCCGTGTGCTGTCGCCGCATCTGGCGCAGCCCTGCCAGCGCCAGCACCGTCATTGTCGTGCTCAGAAAAATGTTGGGCACATCCAGCGGCTCTTCCGCAAGGTAGGCGCGATCAAAACTCCAGAACCCCGTCCAGACGTACACCACCCGCCGAGCCACCCGGGAGAGGTACTGCGCTGGATGACTGTGAATGTACTGGGTTGCTTGCTGCGCCTTGCGCGCCATATAAGCGGGTTCGCCCCGCTGCGCGTATTCAGCAAGCTCAGCGTCGTTATGGTTCGGATGCAGACTGCGGTCCACCCAGTGCAGCGAGTCGGCGCTGTTGCCAATGTACAGCTCCAACCCAAACCCGCTGCGTATCGGAATGAATTGATGGAAGGTCACGTAGTTGCGCACGAACCAAGGTGACATCACCGCTAACGCCCCGAGCGTCGCAACCGTGGCCGATAGCCGCCAACTGCACCCCCGACGAAATCGTCGCCAGCAAGTCCACAAGCTCAACAGCGGGACGACCGAAAGCACCACCGGCTCCGTCAACGCCGCCACGCCTCCGAGCGCGCCAAAGCTTAACCACTCCCACATTCCTCCGAATTCTTCCAGTCGCACCGCCCACAAAAAAAGAACCGCCAGCAGCAGCGTCACCAGACACGTCGACCAAGCCCAGTCCGCGCCGTAGTAAATCCCATACGGCGAAAGCGCCCAACCCCACCCCGTCCACTTCGCTACCCGCAAGTCAAAGCACCGGCGCGCGAGGAGAAACACGGGAATACAGGTAAGCGCAGAAAACAGACTGTTCAGCGCCAGCGCCGCCACGATCGACGCCGGCGTGTAGGTGCCCAACAGCCAAAACACTCCTGCCAATAAATACGCGTACACAGGGGGAAGCACCGCAGTCGGCCCGGTGTCTGCGAACACGTTTCCGAACCCGTGCCCCGCAACTATTGAACGCGCCACACGCCCGAATGCCCAGTGCTCCAAGACGAACGGATCCAGCCATTCGCGATAGAGAAACGGAATGACTGCCAGCCGCACCACTAGCCCAGCGACTACCATTGGCCCAAACGCGAGAACTCCGTCTTTTTCCCTTTCCAGCGTTCGGCTCATTTCTGTTCCTTAAGTGGCGCACCACCTGTTACTCCACCCGGCAAACCAGCACCTGCGGGTTCCGATACGGGCACGATAGCCCTTCCACCCCTGGCTCAGTTAGAACTGCCCAGTCGACGCCGAATTCTGCTTTCAAGCGCAAGAAGTCAGGCCGTTTGAAATTGCGCCAGCCACTTTGCGCTTCGACTTCTCGCCGCCAGCGCGGGGCCAGCCTAGGAACACGCGCCGCCATTCCCGCGTCCTTCACGGCGTCGGCCAAGACGCTCCGTTCCGCCAGTGCGCGAAAGCCATGGTAGTCTTCGCCCGGCAATTCCAAATAGTGCGGATCCAGCGCGAACTGGCTATCCACCGGCGTGTTTTCACTGATCCAGCGGAATGCTTCCACCCAGGCATTACTCGATGCCGCGCCCGGCAGTTCCAAATGTGCAGTTGCGGGATACATTTGCCGTTGTGCATAAAACATCCCGCAGCTCAGCGGCACAAACAGAAGAAGCCATCGCAGCGCATGCTGCTTGAGTACGTACCGCCCCAGCAATCCTCCCGCGAGCAACACAAACAACAGATACACAAGATGCAGAAAGCGCACGGGCTCAAGCGGCCGAAAACGCTCCAGTTGCGGAAACAACGAAATAATCAGCGCTAGCGCTAATTGGAACACGCCAAAGTACACTAGTCGTTCCGCAACTTGCTCCAGGACGACCGAGCGCTGAGTTCGTGCTAGCGCTCGGAACCACCACAGCAGTACAAGCGGCGCTACCATCCCCAGCAACTCGTACCAATGCCATCGCAACACGAAATAGAACTGGCGCGTTGCCGCCGCCTGCCGCCACGCATCTGAGGATGGGTCGAAAATCCATCCCATGGGCAACAGCGATGCTGCCAGCACTTCAGCGCGCTGCTGCCTTGTGGTGTGCTGGAGCCCAGTCCGTTCCGCTGGCCTCCACATCAGAACCAAGCAGTACGACGCACCGAACATCGCCATGATCGCGTGCACGGAAAATGCTGCCACGAGTAGCGCAATCGCCAAAATGCGGCGCTGGTCGATCGCAGCCACGATCGCAGCCAAAATCCCTGCTGTGGCCAACGCGCGCGCGTGCAGATGCTGGTCGGTCAAACTTAGCGCTGTGCCCGAGACCGGGAGCGTGAGAAGAACCGCGACGAGTGCCACTGCTGCCCACTGCGCGTGAGTCTCCACGAAACACCGTCGGCTGATCCGCCAGCACCCCCAGAGAATCAGAAACGTCACGGCCCACTGCCAAAACAAAATGCCCCATTCCAGGGGCACGTGGGTCCATCGCAGAGGAAACGCGATCAGTTTATCGAATACTGTTGCCTGAAACTGCAAGCGGAAAAAGTCTGCGTCGTGCGGAAACAGGGCCGGCGTCAGGTTATGCTTGATCGCCGCCAAGTAGAAGGCATCATCCTCCAAGCCCGGATGGTATCCCTGCACCAGCATGGCAAACGCTGCCAGGAGCAGCAGAAAGGCCAACCTGCCCAAACCCTGCAACGAAGTCCCAATGTGCGATCCGAGTTTGTTCGGCAAAGTTGGCCGCGGGACCGAGCCGTCGGTAGTGTTCGGACCGTAATGCCGACCGTCGAGACCCGGCTCCAGGCAACGGCCTTTACAGTTGGAAATCCAGAATTGTCCCCACCAAATTTTCTGCAAACGCAACCGCACCGAAGTCAACATAAGTCCCAGCCCGTACTTCACGCTACGCTGGAGATTAGTCAAAGCATTTCGTCGTGGAAATGATTGTCGCAAACACGTAGACACCGATCCCGCGATCTCTGTTCCGGGATTTCATACGACCCATATCTTACCGGTGAGGGAGTCAGATAGCTAATCCATCCAACGTCTGTGACCAGCGGGCGAGAGCACGCTGAAGCTATCCGCGACTGGCATTACTGGGTCGCGCAAGCTACCGTTTCTGAATCCGCCCGGCGCGTGAACGCGTACGCAGGCTTGCCGAGAAGTCGCGAAATTTCGACAACTGCGGATGATACTATAACTCTTCGCTCGATCATGCATTCTTACAGTGTCGCAGCTGCTGTCGTGCTTTTCTTGCCCACGGCCTGCTTTAGTCAGCTGCCATCATTTCGCTGTGATTCCAGCAAGAGCGCGCTTGAGGACTGTACTTTCCTAACCCAGTTCGAGACTGTTCGGGACCAAATCTTCACGTCTCAGAGGAGTTCTTTCGATCGCAGTTTGCTCCTAGCGGAGAGTTCCGAATCGACGACAGATACGTATAATGATCCGGCTTCCGGGCGGACCCCGGCCGCTTCTGTGTCTCCGCAGGAGGAGGGCTTTCATTGGCGCCGAGCTTTAACGGAATCGTTTACATTCCTCGTGATCGAGCAAGTGTATGTTGTGCATACCGACTTCACCTGGGTGGTGTCTGAGAACGGAATACCGTTTAATCATTATTGGCGGGACTACAAACAGTCGCTTTCGTCGTGGAACAATGCCGGCTGGGGGGCTGGCGAAGACCCTCTCTACAACTACGTTGGCCATCCGATCCAGGGAGCGTTGACCAGCTTCATTGAGATCCAGAATGATCCGAAGAGCGAGAACCTGGAATACTCCAATACCAAAGCCTACTGGCGAAGCCGCCTCAAAGCCACAATCTGGAATACAGTTTACAGCACACAATGGAGTATGGGACCGCTCAGCGAAATGACGGTCGAGAAATACGGCACGAAGGACCGGGCGCCAACTAACGCGAACGGGTCATACCCCTGCAACACGAATACGTGTTATTCCGGCGTGGGAAAAGTCAATATCGTCATGACGCCCGTTGGCGGATTTGGCTGGATGCTGGCAGAGGATGTTCTGGACAAGGAAATTGCTGAACGCGTAGAAGATCACACCCAGAACCGGCTGCTGATTGATACGGTCCGTACCGCCTTGAATCCGATTCGCGGAGGAGCCAATATTCTTCACGGAAAGCGCGTTTGGTATCGCGCGCGCGATGATCACGAAATGAGGCTTTTGAGTCAGCAAGAAACCGCCGTCTCCACGAGTGAGATCCCAAAACCAGTTCCCAACCATGGCGATGTATTTTTCGGATACTCTCACCTGGGTGCGTCTAATTGCGAAGAACCATATGCAGTACCATACACCGTAGCTCCGGGCGCCGCGATTGTCTGCGATCCGCTTTCAGCCAAGGCGTCGAATCTCGGGGGCTGGAACGTGGCTGTAGAGAAAAAGTACCTTCGCTATTTTGGAACGGTTGCTGATTTCAGCAGACAGTGCGGTGGCGCGAAGCAGAGTAATTTTTTGTTCGGTGTGCGAGGGGGAGCGTCGATTGGAAGGTTCCGGCCGTTTGCGCAGGGCCTGTTCGGAGCCGTACACGGACGGGAATTCGGCTCTGCAGCGTCAGGGTCAGTTACGTCTTTTGCTGAAGATCTGGGCGTGGGAGTCGATTCCCGACTGATGCGGCTACTGAGTTGGCGCGTTCAGGTTGATGAACTCAAGACGGGATTGTCTGACTTTCAGAGATATAACGTCCGCGTGTCCTCCGGACTCGCTATTCGATTTTAGCTATCCACTCAATCACCAGCTCAGAAACGTCTCCCTTCGCTCGCAAAAAAGTATACGGAGAATCGCGAATGCAATTACTGACGGTCCGTGAGATGCTGGGCTTGCTTCTTCTGCTCGTCTCCTCTCGCGCCTTTGCCCAAAATCTGCCGCCGGTCGAACGAAAGGGAACTTGGGACTTCAGTGTTTGGGCCGAGGGAGAAACCGGCGAAGAAAATACGAACTCATTTGCGGAAGCCCAAATCTGGTCCGCAGGTGCCTTCGCCGGCACGGTCATCACTGGCGTACGCGGAAACGGTTGGCGGCGCGGCAATCTGGAGTATGGATTCGCTTTTATTCCGGCTTTTGAGACCTACGGGAATCAACGCACCCACGGCTGCGGCTTCGAACCAATGATACTGCGGTGGAACTCCGCCCTCCACACGCCTCGTATTTCGCCCTACATCGAACTGGCGGGAGGGGCTATGGATACCAAGGTGAACCTGCCCCCGGGAAATACTTCTAGTTTCAACTTCACAGCGAGGGGCGGCGGCGGACTTTATCTGTGGACGCAAGAACGGCAATCTTTCGACATTGGCTTCCATTGGTCGCACATCTCAAACGCAAACCTTGGCGGGCGCAATCCGGAATTTAACGGACTGCAACTCAGCCTCGCCTATCATTGGTTCAAATAGGCAATTCGAGTGCTTGCTATTTCTCTTTCCTCAGCCCCAGATGAGGTTCAAGTACTCAAAGGAATGATCGGAATGCGGTCTTCATGTTCTCGCGCCTCGCGCTTTTCCCAAACCCTGCTGTGTATACGTAGACTGAAAACAAATGACTTATTGGGTTCGTTTCGTAATCGGCCCTTATTTCTCCTCGCGAGCAGGGCTTTCAGCTGCCCCGACGGTCCGGGCATTGATTCATATTCCACCGAGAGTCCCGCTCACAATCTGATCTGAACGGCTCATCGAGGAACTCGTTCGCTCAAGTTAACAGAGGCCGGAGCGACCGCATTCAATCCGCGGACCTGCTTCTTTTGGATCGTGGCTGGTACGTTACACACGCGGGTCTGCTTCGGCTCGCCCGACGTAAGCATTGCACTGGTATTAGGGTCTCTCCTGTAGACAAGTTTTGCGATCCGAGTTCACACCGCTGGGCATTCAAGGGGACGGTTTATAGATCAAAACAGTGCATGGGCTTTGTCGGCTATGGCGACGCCGATCCCTCCAATGTTTCTTCGCTCGTCCGCGGCGCGGAGATGCGCGTAGCCGAGACGCGCGCTGTTAACCGTGCTCTGCGCAAGGCCTACGGCATCGGCATCTGCTCGGTTGAGGAGATTGGGACAATTCCGAATCAGATTGAGAAGCTTCCTCCACAAAAGGCGAATGGAAACGGGAACGATGCCGGTCCCAAGGTCCGCGACCGCCTCTGCCAGATCATCCGCCAGCACAAGCTCGATCCCGAACTCGTGAAGGCTTACGCCGTCGACTTCTGCGGCACGAAGACTCTCCGAGAGGCTACTCGGGATCAGGTTGAGAACTTCGTCCAGCAACTCGCCGACTGGGCCGAGAAAGACCGAAATGCTCTCCTCTGCCAGCTCAACAGCTACTCCCATCCGAAACAGGAGGTGGTCGCATGAAACGCCAAGTCCCAGGTCTAGCCGAAACCGCCCGCGATTCTCGTCCGGAAATTCCCGACGGCATCTTCCTCGTTCGGGTCGATGGCGCCCAGTTCCGCTGGCACGCCCACAAACCGTTCTACGTCCTCCGACTTTCCGTTATCGAGCCTTGCACATTAACCGGTCAGCCCATCGTCGGCCGTCTTTACTGCACCCAGAAGGCGATGTGGAAACTCGGCTGGTTCCTGCGGGATTTCCTCTATGACCCGGAGTTGCTGGCCCACGAGCAGGTCGATGAGAAGGCTTTGCCCGGACTCCGCGGTGTCGTCAAGATCAGCCACACGGTGATCAATGGCATTTCGCTCATCAACCTCGACGGCTTTGCCCCAGCCAGCCAGTGGGAAGAACTCTCGATATCAAGTGCTTCTCGCTCCAACCCCGCGGAGGCGTCCCGATGACCTATTCCTACACCCAGATCAGCCAATACCTTTCTTGCCCGCGCCGCTACCGGCACCGCTAC
>Ga0209415_10010174_pt1 | contig 16044 bp, 16 predicted proteins | sample PeaSoiSIISIP2007_FD_187696 | JGI IMG/M metagenome (GOLD analysis project Ga0209415, IMG submission 187696) | Peat soil microbial communities from Weissenstadt, Germany - SII-SIP-2007 (SPAdes) (version 2) | ecosystem: Environmental > Terrestrial > Soil > Wetlands > Peat | place: Germany...
AATGGTGGCGGACCCGGGATACGGTTGCGAAGGCGGCAACAGAAGAAAGGCTAGGGAGCCGTTCAGTTGAGGAATGCTAGCCCGTCTTCAGCGGCCTATTTCAATTATTGATCAGCGCGTGATCTTGACCCCCCTAGGGCCATGTGAGATCATTGAGATCGATGATCTCATGGAGCTCCCGGATGGCTGGAAACCTGCACGTGCGCAATTTGGATGACAACCTCATCGCTCGTTTGAAGCGTCGTGCGGCGCGGCACGGCCGCTCGACCGAAGCGGAGCATCGGGAAATTCTCCGCCAAGCCCTTGCCGGCGACGTGGAGCCTTCCTTCGACACCTTAGCCGCCGAGCTGCGGAAGCTGACAAGACGGCGGACACAGACGCCGTCAGAAGTTCTCCTTCGTGAAGGACGTGGGGAGCGGTGAATACGCTCGTCATCGATGCCAGCATCGCCGTCAAATGGGTCGTCGAGGAGCACGGTACGGCGGAGGCGTTGTTACTCCGCCAAAAAGCCAAGTTGATCGCGCCCGAATTGCTAATCGCCGAGTGCGCGAACATCCTTTGGAAAAAAGTCCAAAGGGGCGAGCTTTTGAAGAACGAAGCGCTTCTCGCCGCCCGTCTGCTCCAGGGCGCCGAAATCGAATTGCTACCCACGCGGTTTTTATTTGAAGCTGCGACGCGAATGTCGATCGAGATCGACCATCCCGCTTATGACTGCTTGTACCTTGCCCTAGCCCTCGAGAAACAATGCAAGTTTGTTACAGCGGACGAACGCCTTCTGCGGAAGCTGCATCAGAGCCGACAACGCACACTTCGCGACAGGGCAATTTCGTTGATCGAAGCCGTGAAAAAATAAATAAAATATCGTCTTGCGCGACCTCGGCACCCGATACCTACGATATTTCTTGAGCCGAAGCGCGCAACCGGTCAACACAAATGTAAGCAGGATCAATTAGCGCTGATCATTCGATCTCTTGAAGCAGCATGCGCGCTTGCTGGAGCAAGGCGAGCACTTGCCGGCGTGCCTCAATAGCTTCGCGCGTATACTGCCCATGCTTCAGTGCGTTTTGTTACCGCGTGGAGCGCCCGATCCCGGCGCGCCGCCATGCATCCGGCAACGTTTCTTTCCACTCACCGCCGGAGACATGCAGAGCTTATTGGTTAATTGTACTGTGCCTGGGGTTGTTTTTGATTAATTTCAAATTGGCCCCCTTCGGTTTTCTTATTTACCGACCGCGGAGACAAGGCGATCTATTCACTCAGTCAAGCGGCGACGCCGCTGAAATCCGGCACGGCGTCGCGCAGCACGCGGTAGATCGCCTCCCGCTCCTCGCGCGCGAGCCCCTGATCGAGCAAGGCAAGCCAGCCGCGCATCGCTTCGATCGAGGGCTGGGCGGGGCGCGCGGCGACCACGCCGTCGAAGCCGATCTCCGCCGTCGGTTCACCGCGGGCGAACAGCACCTCCTGCATCCGCTCGCCCGGACGGGCGCCGGTGAACACGATATCGATGTCGCGACCCGGCTCGAGGCCCGCGAGCCTGATCATGCGTTCGGCAAGGTCCACGATTTTCACCGGCTGGCCCATATTGAGCACATAAACCGCCACGTCCGAGCGTTCGCCACCGAGCGCGTGGCTCGCCGCTGTGACGACCAGATCGCAGGCTTCGCGAATGGTCATGAAGTAGCGCACCATCTCCGGATGGGTGACCGTGACCGGCCCGCCGGCATCGATCTGCGCCTTGAACTTCGGCACCACCGAGCCGTTCGAGGCCAGCACATTGCCGAACCGCACGGCGATCAGCCGCATCGGCGGCCGCCCGACATGCGGGCGCCGGGCGAGCTCGGCGTCGAGCGCCTGGCAGTACATTTCGGCGAAGCGTTTGGTGGCGCCCAGCACCGATACCGGTTCGATAGCCTTGTCGGTGGAGATCATCACCATGGCGGCGGCGCCGGCCGCCGCCGCCGCGTCGGCGACGTTGACCGAGCCGAAGACGTTGGTCTTGATCCCCTCCTCCCAGTTCTGTTCGAGCAGCGGCACGTGCTTGAGGGCGGCGGCGTGAAAGACGATGTCCGGTTTGAACTCCGACATGAGCCGATTAAGCCGCGCGCGGTCGCGCACGTCGGCGATGCGCCCGGTGATCGCCGCTTGCGCGCGTTTGGTGGCGAGCGCTTCCAGGACCGCGTGCAGCGCCGGCTCGGAATTTTCGATGATCAGAAGCCGCGCCGCGCCGAAGGTGATCACGCGATCGCAAATCTCCGCGCCGATCGAGCCACCGCCTCCGGTCACCACAACCGAGCGGCCCTTGAGAAAGCTTTCCAGCCGCGCATAGTCGATCTTGACGCTTGGCCGCAGCAGCAGATCTTCCACATTGACCGGCGCCAGCCTCGGCATCTCGCCGCCGTCGGCGAGCGACGGCAGCCGGCTCACCGTCAAACCGAGCCGCCGGGCATGCATCAGCGTCGCTTCCGGCTTGGCTTCCGGCTCGAACGCCGACGGCGTGAAGATCAACCGGGCGATTTTGGTGTTGCGCTCCGCCAGATCGCCGATCACGCCGTCGAGCGCTTCAAAGCGGCCGAGAACGGGGATGCCGCGAATGCTCTGCCCCTGATCGGCGGCCGACGGTGAAAGGATGCCGGCCGGCCAGATTTTTGTAACCGCGCCGCTCTCGATCGCCCGCAATAGCACGTCCGCATCCGCGGCGCGGCCGAGCACCAGCACCGGACTGGATTCCGGCGAGTGCGCGTGGTGCCGGGCGCGGGTGTAGCGGAAATAGCGGTACGCCATCCGCGACGCGCTCAAGAATACGATCTGCAGGATCCAGTAGAGCAAAATGGTGATCTTGCCGAAGAAGAACTGCCCGAGCACATTGGGCGCCACCAGCACGTAGTCGAGCGCCAGGATCGAAACGGCAAGCACGGACGAGGCGCGAACGATGTTCGCCAAATCGGGCAGCGAGGCAAATCGCCATTTCGATTCGTAAAGGTGAAACAGGAAGTAGATGATGCCGGCGTAAATGATGAAGCCGGGCAGAAATCTGAGCAAAGTCGGCAGCCGGTCGGTGATGCCGATCGTTTCGAAGCGGATGTAAAAGCTCGCAACGATGGCCGCCGCCGTCGCCGTCAGGTCATGCACGATGACGAGCGCCAGGCGCGGGCTAGTTCTCAGTCCGAGCATCTTCAGCCATGCCGTAGGAATATTCCCGCATTTCTTACCGATCTTTCGGCGGCGGCGCCACCCCCGGAGATCCGGCCCCGAGAGCGCCGCGCGCGAGCAGAAACGCGACGGCGCCTTCGAGTGCGGCGCAGATTTCGACGGCAAAACCTTCCGTCTTCAGTCCGAAGGCCGCATCGCGCTCCGGGTCACGCTCGTCCGCCGAGATGAGGATGCCGCCGGCAAGATGTGCCGCGCGTCCGGCGGCAACATCGCGAGCGCGATCGCCGACGATCCAGGATTGGGGAAGATCGAGCTTCATGCGCTCGGCGGCCGCGACAAGCATTCCCGGATTGGGCTTGCGCCACGGATGATCGGCGATGTTGAAGGGCGGGTTGCCGCCGGCGTGATAGGCGCAGGCAAAAACGGCGTCCACATGCGCGTGCGCGCGCGCGAGCGCAGCGGCGAGCGCAGCCTGCACGTCATGGAAGCCCTGCCATTCGTAAAAGCCGCGCGCGATGCCCGACTGGTTGGTCACCAGGACGACGGGGATGCCGAGGCGATTGCATCGCGCAATGGCGCCGGCGGCGCCGGGGAGCACGCGCAAATTCTCGGCCCGTCCGAGGTAGCGCGTATCCTCGACGATGACACCGTCGCGATCGAGAAACAGCGCGGCGCGGTTGGCAAAATTCCCGGCGGCGATTTCGCGCCATAGGCCGGGCGCCGGCGCGTCATCCGTCATTCCGATAGCGCGCGTTCCACCAGCGCGCAGATCGCGTGCCCGGCGACCATATGAATCTGCTGAATAATCGCGGCCTCGCGCGACGGCGCGGCCAAAAAATGCCGGCACAGGCCGCGCATCTCGGTGGCCTCCGCGCCAGAGAAGCCGATCGTGACCAGGCCGGTTTCCTGCGCGGCCTTGAGCGCCGACAGAATGTTGCGCGAGCGTCCCGACGTCGAGATGGCGAGAAACACGTCGCCCGGACGCCCCAGGCCGCGGATTTGCCGCTCGAAGACATGCTCGAAGCCGTAATCGTTGCCCACCGCCGTCAACACCGAGGTGTCGGTGGTGAGCGCGACCGCCGGGAACGGCCGGCGATCGACCAAATAGCGCGAGAGGAATTCCGCCGCGAGGTGTTGGGCGTCGGCTGCGCTGCCGCCGTTGCCGGCGATGAGGAGCTTGCCGCCGGCGCGCAGCGAGCTTTCGATCGCTTGCGCAATCGCTGCGATCACCCCGAGCAGGGCGCTATCCTTCGCGGCGCTTTGCAGGGCGCCGAGCGAGCGATCGAAGTAAGCGGCGATGAGTTCGCCGGCGTCCGGCTTCCCGGCCACGTTCCACCCTTTGCTTCTTCATCCACCCCGAGAAGCGGGGATGATGAAGATATCTTCACGCCCATCGCTTGGCACGCAAACGTGTGGATTGGAAGCCGCTATCGCCCGCGAAAATGCTTCTCCAGCCCCTGCCAGCCTTCGAAGTAATCGTGCTGCAGCTCGGACGATTCCACGGCGTAGCGCGTGAGCCGCATGGCGAAGCGGCTTTCGAACATGAACGCCATGGTGTCCTCGATCTTGTGCGGCTTGAGCTGCGCATGGCTCGCCCGCTCCCAGGTTTCGGCATCGGGACCGTGCGCGGTCATGCAATTGTGCAGGCTGGCGCCGCCCGGCAGGAAACCTTCCGCCTTGGCATCGTACGTGCCGAGCAGGAGCCCCATGAACTCGGTCATGACGTTGCGGTGATACCAGGGCGGCCGGAACGTATCTTCGCCGACCAGCCAGCGCGGCGGGAAGATGACGAAATCGATATTGGCGGCGCCGGGCAAATCCGACGGCGCGGTGAGCACGGAGAAGATCGACGGGTCGGGGTGATCGAAGCTGATGCTGCCAATGACGTTGAAGCGCGCCAGATCGTATTTGTAGGGCGCGAAGTTGCCGTGCCAGGCAACGACGTCGAGCGGCGAATGATTCATCTCCGCCGCCCACAGATTGCCCTGGAACTTGGCGACCAGGCTATGGCGCGCGGTGACGTCCTCATAGGCCGCGACCGGCGCCAGGAAGTCGCGCGGATTGGCGAGGCCGTTGGCGCCGAGCGGACCAAGCTCGGGCAGCCGCAGCATCGCTCCGTAATTCTCGCAGATATAGCCGCGCGACGGCCCGTCCGGCAGCTCGACGCGGAAACGCAAGCCGCGCGGAATGATGACGATCTCGCCGCAAGCGGCTTCGATGACGCCGAGCTCGGTGACGAAGCGGGCGCGTCCCTGCTGCGGCACGATCAGCATTTCACCGTCGGCGTTATAGAAAGCGCGATTGGTCATCGAGCGGTTGGCGGCATAAACGTGGACCGCCATTCCCACTTGCGTGGCGACGTCGCCGTTGCCGCCGAGCGTGATGATGCCCTCGACGAAATCGGTCGGCTTGCGCGGGATCGGAAACGGCGACCAGCGCAACTGGGTCGGCGTCGCGTCGATCTCGTTGAAGGGGGCGCTGCGGATCAGGCCGTTGTCGATGCGCGCATAGGGCCGGTGCACGACCGACGGCCGGATGCGGTAGGTCCAGGTGCGGCGGTTTTCCGCGCGCGCGGTGGTGAACGAGGTCCCCGAAATCTGCTCGGCATAAAGCCCGAGCGGCGGTCGTTGCGGCGAATTGCGGCCGACCGGCAGCGCGCCAGCCACCGCCTCGGAGACGAATTGGTTGCCGAAGCCCGGCTGGTAGGCCAACGGCGCTTCGCTCCGGGGCGCTTTGGCTTCCGTCTTGCGCGCCTCCGTCTTGCGAATTTTCGTGTCGTGTTGGGCCATGGAACCTCCCCGGGATAAAAGATGCAGCAGACACGCGCGGGCAATTGGTCTCGAACGTAACTAATATCCGCTTTTCGCCGCCTTGGCGCAAGACGTTTACAACGTTTCCAATCTGTCGCCTGCGTCCGTCCCGCGCGCGCAAAGTTTCAAAATCACAGACGCGCCACATCGCGGCTCGGCAATCGCCCGAAATGGGCTTTGCGAAATCCTAATGTCTCCCAAAAAGCGCCCGCTTGGCTTGAGCATCTGCGCCCGGTCGAGGGGACTTTCACATTTTCATTCGCGCAGGCGGCGTCAGACGACGCCGCTAAGAGATTCTGTGAGGGAACGGGATGCGGCAACACATTGCGCTGACGAGCGTGGCGCAAACGATCTTGGCGCTGACAATTTTGTTGATCAGCCTCAAGGGCGCAATACCTGAAATCGACGGTCAGGATTCGGCGCTCGTCACCAGCGCCATTCCGCTGTCATCGCCGCTCGAGACCGCGCTCGGAAAAACCGACCGCGGGTTCGCGCCGGCCGCGCCTGTCCCGGAATCGTCCGATGCCGCACACGCTCAGAGCGAAGACGCCGTCGCGCCGCCGCAATCTCCCGCCCCGGCGATCACCAATGCGGCGGAGAGCGCCGCTGCGGACGCGGCAGGCGAGATTGCCAATTCGCTCGACGGTCTGTGCAACGCGCTCATGACCTCGGCCCAGGACAACGACCTGCCGGTTCCCTTCTTCGCCAATCTCATCTGGCAGGAGAGCGGGCTACGGCACGACGCGGTGAGCCCGGTAGGGGCTCTCGGCATCGCGCAATTCATGCCCAGCGTCGCCATCGAAGAAGGCGTCGGTGATCCGTTCGATCCGCGGCAGGCGATTCCGGCCTCGGCGCGGCTGCTGCGCGCGCTGCGCCAGCATTTCGGCAATCTCGGATTCGTCGCCGCCGCCTATAACGCCGGCGCCCATCGCGTCGGCGAATGGCTCGATCATCACCGTGCGTTGCCGCGCGAGACGCGAAATTACGTCGTGCGCGTCACCGGCCGCACGATCGAGGCGTGGCGGAAGTCGCCGCTCGACGATTCCAGACTCACCTTCGCGCGGCCGTTGCCCTGCCGCAAGCTGCCGGCCTTCGCCGATCTGGAGCAGGCGCTGTTACGCCAGGCGCGGCAGCGAAGCGAGACGGTGCAAATCAGGCTGGATACCGGGAAGAAAGCGCGCAACTATCACGGCGGCGGGCACGAAGCCGCGCATCGTCAGCGCCCGGCGCACGAGAAGCGCCGTATCGCGTAGCATCGTTACCTAAAGCTTTCCGGCGAAGGCGTCCGACAGGAATTGCTGCGTGAGCGCGTAAGTGTAGCGCGTCGCCGGCTCGTTCCAGGCGGCGACCGGAGGATTGTTGGTGCCCCGATCGGTGTAAGCGTGCAACACGCCCGAGAAGACGAGCATCTGCCATTTGGCGCCGGCCGCATCCATCTCCCGCTCGAAGGCGTCGCGGTCGGCCTTGGGCGCGATCGGGTCCGGCGCACCGTGGGTGATCAGAAGCGCGGCCTTGACCGTGCCGGGCTTGGCCGGCGCCACGGTCTTGAGGTCGCCGTGGATGGAAACCGCCGCGGCAAGATCGGCGCCGTCGCGCGCGAGTTCAAGCACGTTGCCGCCGCCGAAGCAGAAACCGATCGCCGCGCGGCGACCGTCGATCAGATTTCGGCGGGAGGCTTCGGCGACGAGGGTGTCGTAGGCGGTGCGGATGCGGCGGCGTTGCTCGATCGCGTTCTCGCGCAACGGATTGGCGAAGGCCGGAGCTTCGGCAAAGCCGGCCGGACGTCTCCCCTGCCCGTACATGTCGGCGACGAAAACCACGTAGCGATCGCCGGCGACCAATTCGGCGCGCGCGATCGCCTTGTCGGTGAGGCCGAGCCAGTTCGGCGCCATCAACACCGCCGGACGCTTGCGCGACACACGCTCATCGTAAACCAGCGCGCCCTCGGCGGCAAGCGAGCCCATGGAATAGGTGATGGATTCGGAGTTCATGCGCTTCCCTCCCGGATACGGGATTGTAGCGCGGATGGCGCGGCGCGACAGCCCGCCGCGAAATTACGCCGCGAGCAATTTCTGCACTTCGTTGACGAGTTCGCGCAGGTGGATGGGCTTGGAAAGCACCTTGGCGTGCTTGGGCGCCGTCGAATCGGAATTGAGCGCGACCGCGGCAAAGCCGGTGATGAACATGATCTTGATATCGGGATCGAGCTCGGCAGCGCGGCGTGCTAGCTCAATGCCGTCCATTTCCGGCATGACGATATCGGTCAGCAGCAGCTCGAACGGCTCTTCGCGCAGGCGCTGATAGGCGGAGAGCCCGTTGTCGTAGGATATGACCTCGAAACCGGCATTTTGCAGCGCCTTGACCAGGAACCGCCGCATGTCGATGTCGTCTTCCGCAAGAAGGATTTTGGGCATTGCCGCTCTATCCCCGGCGCAAAAGCCGGCCCCCTGGATTGCATAAGCCCGATGGCGGGTAAACATGAGGTGAAGGTTGCGCCGCTTGGCCGCACTGCGCTGGACAATGGCCGCTGGCGCACGCTAGGGATCGTTATTCGATTGCCGGATCGTTAAGCCTTACGGAATGCTCAAGCGTCATGTGGGAAACCCAGGACGAATTCGACCCTCCGTTCGAGGCCGCCGAGCCGGCACAATGCCGCGCCCCGCTCCTGTTCAATTCCCCGCATAGCGGCCGCGTCTATCCGCGCGAATTCCTGCTCACGTCGCGGCTCGATCTTGCCTCGCTGCGCCGGTCCGAAGATTCCTTCGTCGACGAGTTGATCGCCGGCGTGGTATCGCGGGGCCACCCGCTGGTACGGGCGCACTTCCCGCGCTGCTATGTGGACGTCAACCGCGAGCCCTACGAACTCGATCCGCGCATGTTCGACGGCCGGCTTCCGTCATTTGCCAATACCCGCTCGATGCGGGTGGCGGGCGGGCTCGGCACCGTGGCGCGGGTGGTCGGCGACGCCCAGGAAATCTACGACCAGCGCATTTCGGTCGCCGAAGCGCTCAAGCGGATCGACGGCCTCTATAAGCCCTATCACCGCACCCTGCGGCGCGTGTTCATGCGCCTGCACCGCGATTTCGGGGCCGCCGTGCTGATCGATTGCCATTCCATGCCTTCCGCCACCGGTGCCAAGGATGAGCGGCCGCGCGCCGATCTTGTCCTCGGCGACCGCTACGGCACAAGCTGCGTCCCGCTGATCGCCGAGACGATCGAGGCGACCATGCGCGGGTTCGGCTACGCGGTCAGCCGCAACAAGCCCTATGCGGGCGGCTTCATCACCGAGCATTACGGCAATCCGACCGCTGGCCTGCACGCCATCCAGCTCGAAATAAATCGCGCGCTGTATATGGATGAGCGCCGCTACCAGAAGGCGGCATCATTCGCCAAGCTCGCGGCGGAATTCGAAATCCTCGCCGACCGCCTCGCCGCACTTCCGATCGAGGAATTGCGGCCCTATCGGGCTGCGGCGGAATAGCCTTGGGTTGATGGTCGCATCCGTCGGCCCAGTGAAAAGAAAAAAGGGCCGCTCACCTTGCGGGAGCGGCCCAAGTCTAGGGAGGAAACGCCCAAGGAGGGCGACGGTAGCGCGAGAGAATCTCCCACTACCGCACTGCAACAACATACACTGCGACGCACAAAACACAAGTCCTACTGACCTAATCCGCTGGCATTTTCCCCCGGAATCTCCTGCAAATTGTGCAGGGCAGGTCTTCCACAGGGCATACACAATATTGCGGCGAGCGGCACATGGCCAAAAAATAATGGGTTACCAATAGGTTCTTGCAACGTTCAACCCCTCCAAGCGGTTGCGTAAAATTAGGGCAATAAGCTGCCCCTCGCCTGACATTCAGTCGTGGAAGACCATTTCCGGCGCCCGCGTGTCAAATCGGCAACATCAAATTACCCGAGCGCCCAAGCTGAATTGCGGACGTCACCGGACTCTCCGATAGTCGGAACCACGAAGCGGATGGCACAGCGATGACCGCGATCGACTTTGCAGCGTTCGTGGAGGAGCTTGCCACCGTGTCCGGCGAGACCATCCGGCCGTTCTTTCGCACCGCGCTCGGCGTCGAGAACAAGAGCCGCTCCGGCGGCTTCGATCCGGTCACCGCCGCCGATCGGGCCGCCGAAGCGGCGATGCGCGCGCTGATCAAAAAAACGTTTCCCGAGCACGGTATATTGGGCGAGGAATTCGAGGCCGAACGCCCCGATGCCGAGTATGTCTGGGTGCTCGATCCGATCGACGGCACCAAATCCTTCATCTGCGGCATGCCGGCCTGGGGCACGCTGATCGGGCTGACGCGGCGCGGCGAGCCGATCTACGGCATGATGCATCAGCCCTTCACGCGCGAGCAATTCACCGGCGACGGCAGTGCCGCCAGCTATCGCGGGCCGGCCGGCGACCGCGCGCTGCGCACGCGCGCCTGCTCGGCGTTGCAGGACGCGGTGCTGCTCACGACCAGTCCGCTCTTGATGCACGATGACGATCGGCGCGCCTTCCGTCGCGTCGAGGAAGCTGCGCAATTGTCGCGTTACGGCGGCGACTGCTACGCCTATTGCATGCTCGCCGCCGGTCACGTCGATCTGGTGATCGAGACCGAGCTCAAGCCCTACGACGTGCTGCCGTTAATCCCGATCATCGAAGGCGCCGGCGGCATCATCACCACCTGGGACAACGGCCGGCCGCATGCGGGCGGAAAAATCATCGCCGCCGGCGACAAGCGCGCGCACGCGCAGGCGATGAAAGCATTGAAACGCTTTTAACCGTCATCCTGAGGTGGCCGCGAAGCGGCCCTCAAAGGATGAATCGGCCCAGGCACCCGGACCGTCGCCCTTCGAGGCTCGCTTCGCTCGCACCTCAGGGTGACGGATCAGGGATCAAAACAGCGGCGTGCCGGGAACGAATGCGTCGAAGGCCGCCCAGAATTGCGTGCGATAGCGATCCTGCTCCATCAGCAATTCGTGCTGGGCGCCGTTGACCACGAGATGCGAGCCGGCGCGCAGCAAAGTGGCGAAATCCTCGATCGCGGTATTCGACACGATGACGTCGCGCCCGGCGCCGACGACGAGGATCGGCTGACGGATACGCGCGGGATAGGCCGGATCGCTGATCACGCGCATGGCGTGAAAGGCCGCGTCGCACCAGGCGACCGTCGGCCCGCCCAAGGCGAGCGCCGGCTCCGCCTCGATAATTGCGGCGTTGCGGGCAAAGCGCACCGGATCCGAGGTGAGGATATTGCCTGCGAAGGGGCGCAAATCGAGCACCCCCGGATAACGGCCCGGCACATGCATGGTGCCCAGGCCCCACATTCGCATGGTCCAGGCGATCGAACCAGCGATCGCCATCGAGCTCACAAAGGCGATGCCGAGCATCGGCGCCGACAACACGACGCGATCGAACCAGCGCTGGCCGCGGTGGACGGCGCGGATGACCACCGTCGAACCCATGGAATGGGCGAGCGCGAATATCGGCGGCGGACAATCCGGCAGCACCACCTCGCGCATGAAGGTTTCCAGATCAGTGTCGTATTCGGAGAAATTTCCAACATGGCCCTTGAGCGGGTCGCTGAGCGCGCGCTCCGACAGGCCTTGGCCGCGCCAATCGAGGATGGCGACGGCGAAGCCCCGGCTGCGCAGGTCGCGGACGGTCTCGAAATATTTTTCGATCCATTCGGTCCGGCCGGGAAAGATGCACACCGTGCCGCGGCGGCCGGCCGGCGGCGCAAAGCGGGCGAATCGCAGCGAAACCCCATCCGGGGTTTTCAGCATACCGGTGACGGCGTTTTCGGGAACCGGGTTTGCGGAGATGGAGACAAGTTTCATCGGAGCTTTCAGGGCGCGACAGTATCGCTTACATGTATCATTCCCCTTGCGGGAGAGGGCTTATTCCACCCCTTGCAGCAAAGGCGGGCTATCCCCATTTTATAAAGGTGCAGGCCTCAGACGGTTGCACATCGTCCATCGGACCCGGCCCACTAGGCGGGTCCCCCGCATGTCGCTTCACAAGGAGGATATGCCATGCGAACTTTCGATCTAGCACCCCTTTATCGTTCCACCGTCGGCTTCGACCGGCTGTTTTCGTTGCTCGACCAGGGCAGCGACAGCGCCGCTCCGGGTTACCCGCCTTACAACATCGAGCGGACCGGAGACAATGAGTATCGGGTCACCGTCGCCGTAGCCGGCTTCAGCGAGCCCGAGCTTTCGATCGTAGCCAAGGAAAACACCTTGACCATCCGCGGCGAGAAAAACGCCAAGGAGGAAGAGAAACGCGGCGACGTGCTCTATCAGGGCATCGCGGCGCGCGCGTTCGAGCGCGTGTTCCAGCTCGCCGACTTCGTCCAAGTCAAGGGCGCCAAGCTCGAGCACGGTCTCCTGCATGTCGACCTTGTGCGCGAGATTCCCGAGGCGAAGAAGCCCCGCAGCATCCCGATCGGCAATGGCCAATCGGTCGAGCGGAAGCCCGTCGAGCAGAAACAGGCTGCGTAAGCGTAGCGTTGGGTTAGTTGCGTCTCTAAAGAGAGCGCCCCGGTTTTCCGGGGCGTTTTTTTATTCGGATCAAGCCGCGATGGCTTCCAGCCGCCGTTTGGTCACCGAGGGTCCGAAGAAGCCGATGACGATGAAGACGATCACCATGGCGCCGGCGATGAAACCGAACACGCCGGTGGTCCCGTAGCGGCCGAGGAAGAAGGCGATGATGAAGCCGGAGAAGATGGTGCTGAACCGGCTCCACGAATAAACGAAGCCGACGGCCTGGGCGCGAATGCGCGTCGGATAGAGTTCCGTCTGATAGGCGTGAAACGAGAATGCGAGCCAGTTGTTGCAAAGCGTGATCAACAGCCCGCATACGATCACGCCGGTGGCGCTCGACTGCTGCGCGAACAACAGTCCGAACACGGCAATGCCGATCGCCGCCCAGGCGATCTGCCATTTGCGCTCGAAGCGGTCGGCAAAATAGACGCCGACCAGCGGGCCGAGCGGCGCCGCTATCGCGATGATGAACGTATAGGCGAGCGACCTGGTGATGCCGATGCCCTGGGAGATTAGGAGGGTCGGGACCCAGCTGGAGAAGCCGTAATAGCCGATAGTCTGCACCAGATTGAAGATCACCAGCATGATGGTGCGGCCACGATAGACCGCGCTCCACATCTCGGTCCAGGCGCCGGCCTTGGTCTCGGTTTCGCCGGCGACGATTTCCGGCGGCGGCAGCTCGCGGCCGGTTTCGGCGCGGATGCGGCGTTCCATGTCATCGACGATGCTTTCGGCTTCGGCGATGCGGCCATGCTGCGCAAGCCAGCGCGGCGATTCCGGCAAGTTAAGCCGGATCCACCAGATCGCAACCGCTCCGATCGAGCCGATGATCACGACCATGCGCCAGCCATCGAGGCCGAAAACGGTCAGCGGCACCAGGCGCCAGGAGAGGAAAGCGACCACCGGCACGGCTGTGAACATGATGCAGTACAAATAGGCGAAGGCCGGCCCGCGCTGTTCCTTAGGCACCAGCTCGGACAGGTAGGCGTCGACGTTCACCAGCTCGACGCCAAGCCCGACGCTGGCGATGAACCGCCACAAATCGATCGCCTCCGGCGTATGCTGAAACGCCATGATCAGCACGCCGACCGAGTACCAAAGAAGCGCGAAGGTGAGGATGGAACGGCGGCCGAAGCGATCGGAAACCCAACTGAAAAGCAGCGTGCCGACAAACAGCCCCGCGAACAGCGCCGCGACGAAGCTGGCAAAGCCCTGGAAGTCGAAAAAGCCTTGGGTGGTCGGCTTGAAGAGGCCTTCCTTGAACAGCCCGATCGCCACGTAGGCGGTGAAGAAAAGATCGTAGAACTCGAACCAGCCGCCGAGCGATAACAGCGTGACCAGTTTGCGCGTGTAGCGCGACGGCGGCAATCGATCGAGCCGTGACGCCACCGTGACTGCCGCATCCGCAGCCATGACGTTTCCTCTCCCCGTGGCCCCAGCTTAAGCGCCGGGCCTTTTATCGGTTAGCTGATAACAGTCAGTCGGGAACCTGGATAGCCGGCGGCTTCTTCGGCGCGGCCGGCGCGGCCGGTGCCACCGGCCTTGGCGACGGCGGCGCGGCAGCGGCCGGCTCGCCCGGCTTGATGCCGGCGCCGGCTTTGGCATCGCGCGCCGCAAGCTCGGCGGGACGAGGACGCGGCAGCGGCGGCAGGACGACGGAGGGATGCGCGGGGTGGAGGCCGGGCGGCGGCGCGGGCTCCGCCAGCGCTTCTTCGTCCGGCAGCATGTCCACTTCGGGGCCGATGGGACCGTAAGCCGGCGGCACGCCGTAAGGCGGCGCCACGACATAGGGCGGCGTCATCATGCCGATGGTGGGTCCGTAAGGGCCTGGGCCGGGCACGATCCGATTGACGGCGCGGATGGCGCCAGAGTGCGCATCGACCACGACACGCATGAGGATGCCGCGGAAATCGGTGGCACGCAGCACGTAGGTCGAGCCTTCGCGCAATGGCGGCGCCAGCGGATCGAATCCGGCCGAACGCACGATCTTGGTGACTTCGTAAGGCGGCATGAAGCCGGGCGCGGGAAGCGGCGCCGGCGAAGCGGCCGGCGGCGGCGACGGCGGCGGCGGCGATTGCGCGTAGCCCGCCGGCGCAACGGCCATCAGCAGAGCGCTCAGAGCGAACGCGGCAGCCCCTGTTACCCCGGCTCTCACCGGCTAATCCCCTACCCCGCGCGGCGAAGGCCGCGACCCCCCAACGTTACTCCGAATTAGGGCAGCCCTTGGGCGCAATCACCATCGCCTTCACTTTTTCCCAGCCGCCGCCGGATCGCGGTGAATCGGGTCCACCCACAAGACGGTCTCCGGTTTCTCCACCGGCTCGATGTCGAGATTGATGGCGATGGCTTGCCCGTCGCTGCGCACCAGCACGCATTCCAGAATCTGATCCGGGCTGGCGTTGATCTCCTGATGCGGCACGTAAGGCGGGATGAAGATGAAATCGCCGGGATTGGCTTCGGCGGTGAATTGCAGATGCTCGCCCCAGCGCATGCGCGCCTTGCCGCGGACCACGTAGATGATGCTCTCCAGATGGCCGTGATGGTGCGCGCCGGTTTTGGCGTCCGGCTTGATCGTCACCGTGCCGGCCCAGAGCTTCTGCGCGCCGGCGCGGGCAAAGTTGATCGCGGCCTTCCGGTCCATCCCCGGCGTTGACGGCACATTGGGATCCAGCTGGTCGCCGGGAATGACGCGCACGCCATCGTGCTTCCAGCGCTCGGCGTCGTCATGGGCATGAACACCGCGATCGTGAACTTCGGTCATGAATCTCAGCTCTCGTATTCTCGAAGCCAATAGGCGAGATCAGCGTAGCGATCTGCGGGCGGCGGTTGAAGCGGCGCTGAGGTCGCCCTGCTCCTTGCGCCATCGCGCCGCCCGTGGTCCACTTGTCGGGCCGAGCATTGCCGAAATCCGAACTGAAGGGCGGCAAGACCGCACCTACTACCACGCGCCGGGCGTGGCCGCCCTTGTACTTACGGCCGGATTCTGCCATGTTTGGCATAGGACAGTATTACTGTCCTATTTGGTGGTCAGAGCGCGCGCGCCCCCAACGCTCACCCTCCCGCGAACGGGAGGGGAAGACGGTGGGGGCCAAGATGCGCGGGGGCCAGCCGCCGAGGGCGAGGGCGCGTCGGACGGCGGCACTAAGCAGCCAATGGCCGGTAGCGGCACAAAGGTTGCCTCCAAAATGATCGGTTCGCCCTCGGGCGCAACCTCTTCCTTTCTCACCCGCTTGGGCGAGTAAGGTCGCGGCGGCGCGGGAGATTATGCCGACCCTCGCGACGGGCCCGTGCGGGCGCCGTCGAGGAGCGCGAAAATGACGATGGGCGCGCAAGCGTTTGGCCTGTTTGATCCGGCGCAAGAAAAAGATTCCTGCGGGGTCGGTTTCATTGCCGACATCAAAGGGCGCAAATCGCACAAGATCGTCGAGGACGCGCTGACCATCCTGGTCAATCTCGAGCATCGCGGCGCGGTGGGCGCCGATCCGCGCGCCGGCGACGGCGCCGGCATCCTGGTGCAGACGCCGCACAAATTCTTCGCCAAGAAGGCGGC
>Ga0209415_10010175_pt1 | contig 16042 bp, 18 predicted proteins | sample PeaSoiSIISIP2007_FD_187696 | JGI IMG/M metagenome (GOLD analysis project Ga0209415, IMG submission 187696) | Peat soil microbial communities from Weissenstadt, Germany - SII-SIP-2007 (SPAdes) (version 2) | ecosystem: Environmental > Terrestrial > Soil > Wetlands > Peat | place: Germany...
GGGCGCGTAGCTCAACTGGCAGAGCAACTGACTCTTAATCAGTAGGTTGAAGGTTCGATTCCTTCCGCGCTCACCAAATCCTTCAAGCACTTAGCGGTCACTGAATCCGGGCCGGTTGCTCAACTACAGGGACTTTCACAGGGACCACCTCCGAATTCTCACCCTTTTGAGCGAGCGTGACGCCCGCGACTGCATCCCTCTTCGCGGCCATCCGAATGTGCGAATACCGTTCCAGCATCGCCCGGCTCATGTGGCCCATCAGCGCGAGCATGGTGGACTCAGAGACGCCGTTTTCAGCAAGCCGTGTCGCGAAGGTGTGTCTGAGATCGTGAAGCCTGCAACGGATGCCGGTGTCTTTCCTCAGTTCATCCCAGCCCCAGGTGATGTCCGTGGTGTGCCGGGCCGGATCAGAAGGAACTGGCTTGCCCCAAGGAAAAAGGTGGTGATCGGGTTTGGGCTCCCCGAACTCCTTCAGAAACCAAGTGCGATGTGTCGCGAGAGTGGACGCCAAGTCATCATTGATCGGGATGATGCGCCCAGTGCCGTTTGCGCTTTTCGCCCGCCCCACGGTGATCGTTTTGCCGATAAGATCGACTTGCGCCCATGCGAGGGATAGTGCCTCACTCGCTCTCATCCCAGTGAGCAACAGGAGCGGAATGTAAGTCGCAAGGTGGGGTGTGCGCCGATCCTTCAGACCATCGAGTAGCGCCCACTGTTCGTTCGGTGAAAGCGCCCGGCCCACGTCCTTGCGTTCCTCCAGCTTACGCACCTTCGGCCACAGAAGAGACCACGGCTGGCCGATAGCCCGGCTCAGTTCGCCCACTTCCATGTTGATCGTCCGGCCTGAAACCTCCTCACCCTGCCTCTGGCGCATGTAATCTCGGATGCGGTCGTCCGTGAGGTCTGACAATACCACGTTGCCCAGCGCCTTCTTGACGTGCGCCAAACGGCCGTTCGCGAACAGAACGCTCTTCGGTCGATGGCTGAGCTTATACCCGGCAAGGTACGGGGTGACCACGTCGTTCACTGTACGGATGCGCGCCGCCTTCTGCTCGGTGGGCAGTCCCGCCGCGGCGCGCTCCATTTCGGCCTTACGCCGCTTCTCGTATTCCTTCGCTACCGTCTTGCTGGTCGCGCCGGTCGATTCCTGGAACCGCTTGCCCTGGTAAACGAATTCGCAAACGTAGAACTTCGATGCGTCGCCCTTGCGTTTTGGTTTGTAGACCGCCATCACTTGCCGCCTTTCTTCACCACTGTTTTCTTGCCGCTTCCTTTCGGACGCCCGCCCTTCTTACCCATTTCGCTCAACTGTTCCTTCGTGTACTTCTTTGCGCGGACCTTTCCGCCGATGGACCCGGTTTTGCGGAAGTAGTTCAGCACGTCTTCAGGAATTTCGGGTTTCTTCACCAATCCATCGTAAAACCTAGGCCCTATGTTAGTCAACTCCTATCCTCGTTGCTCTGGCCCGCGCGCTCTCCCTTCAGGACCGTCGCCGCGGTGATCCGACCCGGCTGCCCCGTGACGCCCTGCTCTTGAAAGAGCTGATTCAACGCCGCCGCCTTCCACTCCGCCCAAGTCGGCCGAACTTCCGCTGGTTTTGGGGTGGTCTCGCGTTGTGGTGCCACGGGTGACGCCGCGCTCGCATCCCTCGGGACGCCCGTTGAATCAGCCGCGGAAGCTGTGGTGGGTGACAGATTCACCGCTGCCAGCGCCCGCCGTGCGACTTCCAGATAGTCCGTCATAACCTCTCCTGACGCCATTTACGCTCTTAACGCCCTTTCTCCTTGGAGATCGACCGAGAAACCGCGTTAACAGCGTTAACCGCGTACAAGAGTAATGGCAAACCACCGCTCAGTCGGTCGTGTCTGCCCCTCTTGCTCTCGTCTCCTTTCCATGCGCGCAAGCCCGTATTCCTGGAGCACTCCCACCGCCCGCCCGATTTCGGCCGCGGACTTGTTCCGGCTAAAGTGCTCTCGGATTTCGCTTCGAGTCATGCCCTGGGGATGGTTGCGAAGCTCCCGGAGGATTTCATCCGCCGTCGCATCGCCCAACGAATCGCCGAAGATGAAACGCGCCGAAGCCTCGCAATACTGCCATACGGCAAGTGCCGCCATCAGGTGCTCTGCCTGAATTAATTCCGAACAGTCCAGCAACGCGTAAACGCAGGCAAGTCGCATCACCTGGGCCTCGGCTCGTGAGGTCACAGCGCCCAACATTCCCGGTTTGCCTTCGCTTAAATTCGAGTACACCTCAAACCAGATCGCCCGCGCTTTGTCGTCTCTCCGCAACGCTTCTACGCCGCGCGCGAAGTCGGCCGCCGACTGCACCCGGCGCACAATTGACGCAAAATCCACGGTGTGCAGAGCGCCGCCTTCTGGGAGAAGCTTCGAGCGCCGGGCGCATACCCACAAGAAGCGATTAGCGAATCCGTTACCCGCCGCGGTGTCTGTCAACAGCCGTCGTAATTCATCTTTGGTGATGTGGCCAATGATTGAGATGTGAGCCTCCGTTGACCGCGCCGCTTGCCTTTTCGTCAAGATCCGCAGATTGCCGGTGTCCCACGCCTGACGAATGATGGCCGAAAGCGTGTTCGATTCGCGCTCCGCCACCTGAAGCACGCGGGCAAATTCCGGCTCAACCACGAGGAGCCGCTTGTCATCTTCGCCGGCGTCCGAGACCACGTCTTCGTAACGGACAATGCGGCCCTTGTCTCTCACTGGCGATCGCTCGCGAATTTCGTCGCGGACGGCCCAAATCAGGCCTTCTCCGCTGGCAAGCCCGCCCATGATACGGTCATTGCTCCACGCTGCATCCACACCCGCCAAAATGCGCTGGATCTGTCCCCAAGCTGTTCCCTTCCGGCCCTTTGCCGTCTGCCCCACGATCACCGCAAAGAGGTTGGTGAAGTGCTTATCCGCTTCGGCCACAAAGTGCGGTTGCCTGCCGATAACATTCCCGAAGCCAACAAGGAGCTGAACCAGCAGGGCCGCCGGGTCCGCTTCCGAGTGCGGGCCGATGAGGTGAACCAGTTCACCCGCTACGCCGTGAAAGGCTTCGGGTTTCAGTTCGTCCGGCCAGTTGGACTGCGTGGGGCCCGACTCGTCGTCATACGGACTCTCCGCGGCCGGAAGCTCCCTTAGGATCGGTTCCGGTCTCGGCCATTCGCCCCCCGTTTCAGTGTGTTCCTCGCGGTCCAGTTCCTTGTCATCCAGTCCCCAACGCGTCCGCAACTCAGCGAGTGCCGTAGTATCAAGCGGTGCCGCAGCGGTCGCGATTTCAAGGAAATGCTCAGCGCTGTTGCCCGCGTCCCGCCAGTCGGTTACGTCGCCCTTGGCCGGCAATCCAGGAAGCTCCACGATGCAAACCCAATCCGCAACCCCCAACAGCGCCGCCGCCGTCGCCGCTGCGTGCTTCCGGCCTGGCGCATCGTTGTCCGGGAGAACAATGATTTGCTTGCCCGCGAAGTACTCCGCCCATTCCGCGTATAGATAGCTGCTGCTAGACCCGCCCGGATTGCAGGACGCCGCCACTCCGGGGCATAACGGCAGTAGCCACTGCTCAAGAGTTTGGACATCTTTTTCGCCTTCGACAAGCACAACGGTTTCAGCCTTGAGCACGCTCGGCAGACGATACGGGACGCGCGTCACACCATTGAGATTCCAGATCCATCCGCCCTTCCCGTTTGGTCTCCTCTGAAGGAACTTCTTCTCGCGTTTGACACCTTCCCCTCGTTCTTGCCTGACAACCTCGTATAGGAGCTTCCCTTCCCGGTCCACATACCCGTAGCGAGCGACTTCACGCCACGCGCCCGCCGAATTTCCATTCGTGCGGGCTCCATTGTGCCGGGCCTCGGGTTCGATTCGTCCCACTAGTCGGAAAACTTCAGCCTTTGCCGTCTTGAAGTCCGCGCCGGTCAAAGCCTGTTCGAGAGCGAGGATGTCCCATCCACGCCCGCATTGCGAAAAACAATGGGCCTCGCCGGTTGCCGCGTTCACGGCAAAGTTATCATTTGTACCGTGGTGGATCGGACAAGGCCCGCGCCACTCGGCCGCCCGCCGTTGTTTGAGGTGCGGGACTCGCGCCGCGTAGTAGGCCGCAACCTCGCCCGGAGTGAACCTTATGGGAGAATGCGCCATCGCTCACTTCTCCGTCTGCTGTCTCGATTCGAGCCACGCCGCAACGTCTCCGGGACGGTAGCGGACGGCCGAACCAAGCTTTAGGTATTTAGGACCTTGCCGAAGCAATCGCCAGCGCCGGATAGACGCCACGGACATGCCGGTGATGCGTGACACGTCGCGCTCGTTGAGGAGCGCTTCAAGGTTGTTGTTTGCTGCTGCCATTTGATCCTCTCTCGGGGTTGCTGTATTGCCCGCCCGAGAGAAGGATGGAGCACCACGCTAAGCGTGGTGCAACGCAGGGGAGAATCGATTGGATGCGTGGCCTTGCGTGGCCTTGCGTGGGAAATTACTTCAGATGTGGTTTCTCGGTCAAGATACGGGTGAAATTCTGGTGCGCCGCTTTGTTTGGATTTCTCGGGTCGTTCCGCTCCCACCTTTCAAACTCCGTCCGCGTCGTGTAGCCGGCCTTCCTCCAGATATCTGTTCTGATTATCCGCTTCCCCTTTGTGGCAAGGACCTCTTGAATGTAGGCGTCAACCATTGCCCGCCGGTCTGGTCCGTCAATTCCTAAACCGGTCTTCGCCCCTGGCTCTGGATAACCTTTCAGAGGAGCCGATTCAGACGTGTCCGCGGTCCGTTCTTCGCCTTCTTCCTGATCCTCACAGCAATCGGCTGAGAGCTTGAAGAGGTGCGAAAGGACGCGCGACCCCATTTCGGCGCGCTTTTGCTGGAGCTTCCAAGGTCCCACCGCCTTAGTTACCGCTGGCATCCTCCGTCGCCCGTCGGGAGAGGCGCGCCACGCTTCTACAAATTGGACCCACCGCAGCCATCGTTGAGTATCGGGCCCCTTGCTCGAATCGCCGAGTTTGTTCGCTGCGTTCTCGGCGGTCTCTTTGAACAGCCGCTTTGCGACTCCTGAGCCGACAAGTTCCCATTGCCCGTCACGCTCGGCGCTTAGGTCGCCGTGGTATTGCACATGTTTCTGGAAGTCAGCACGAAGGCTGTCCCAGGTAGGCAGGTTCTCCATTGCTCCCTCTGCAATGCCCTGAAAGTGGATTTGCCGCCAACCGGACAGGGAATCCGGCTTGTCGTCCCGTCGAACTAGGCGGCCAGTAACAAGGCTACCGAAAAATGCCTGCCTACGTCGCGATGACACGCTCCTCTTTCGATACAATCGCTCGGTATGAGCGACCTTCCCGACATCGATCGCAAGAAATTAGAAGCCGCCTTAGATCGAAACAAGCGCAGTCCGTTTGGCTGGGTCATGTGGTCTGCCAACTTCGGAGTATCAGGCATCCTCCTCTGGGGGATCTATACACGTGTCGTTGAAACACGATTCGAGTGCGTGATCATCTCGTTAGCGTTGCTCCTGTATTTGGAAATGACGATCTGGTTTGGGTCGGTTACCCTCGATTCAGCGGCACACCGAGATCACCGCAACGCGATACATCGTCACCTGTACCAAAAACTTGGCATAGCGCGTGACCCGAAAGAAGAGGAGGAGATCATCGAACTGTGCGCGAAATCGGAAATGGGAGCGCAATATTTCAAAGTCAATCGGGTCGCGAGTTCCTTGCTCTGGTGGGCGGCGCTTGTTAATCTTGTCCGGGCGGTTTTCTTCTGGACCTAGGAGGCGATGGACTGTGCCCAATTTTGTGCAGCAGGACCGATAAGACGATGGACCCGCAACAGCCGCAGGAGATCCGCGATCAGTGGGAGCGCGACGTGGAAGCGCTAAAACAAGACGTAGCGCAGGGGAGAGTGAAGCTTTCCTCGGTATGGCGGGAGAGGGGACCACGACTACCCAGTGATGGCCCCGTTCAGTTCGCCGCGAGCGTCGCCGCCCTCGTTTTCGGCGCGCTCATCTTCCTGGCGGTCCTCTACGGCTTGGTCCGATTCGTAAAATGGGCTTGGGCCGGCTAGGGGTGATGGGATGATGAAGTTTCTGGACTTGTACCCGCGTGCGCGGGAACCGGGCCTAGGAATTTCGCCACGCTTACGCGCGCGTGTGACGAACCCGCCGCCGAGTCTTGCCGCCCTGGGTGTGCGCTTTCTTGGGCTGTGGTGGAGCGTTGACGAGTTGCTATTCTAGTCCCTTACAAAGCGGCTGGAAAGATGAACCCAGGAAATACGTTTACGCTGCCGGTTATAAACGGCAAGACATTCACGAGGCAGATCGTGGTCTTGGATGGTACTCGATATGAAAATTGCAGATTCGACCACTGCACTATTGTCTACTCGGGTGGCCCTGCGGACCTTTCGGCATGCGCCTTTAGTCCCAACACCATATGGGACTTTCGGAATAATGCAGCCTTGGTGATTCAGACGTTACAACTCGCGGGGTTCCGTTTGGAGTTCGGAGCACCAGGACCAAATTCTGAGGCGACAAAAATTCAATAGGTCCCGTTGCTCGCGTGGTGTGCTCTGCCTCCGTCTCGATTGTCATCAGCCTACCCACAGTATCACGCATCCCTCCTGAGACCGCACTACCAAGATGGTGCTCCGGGGGGGGATTTGCCGAAGTTTACGCGCGCGCGCGAAGAGCCATCCGGGGGCGGCACAGTTCTGGAGCCAGCTACAGGGACTTTCACAGGGACTCTGGTTCAATCTGGCGATCTTCCTTGAGTAACCCTTGGTAAAGCCCAGATGCTCCAAACCCGCTCCAGATGGGCCTTTCGAGCAATCGCGAGCAAACGTGAGCATGCGTGAATGTGGCGGTTTCAGCGACTCTTAATCAGTAGGTTGAAGGTTCGATTCCTTCCGCGCTCACCACTCAAAATAAAAGACTTAGTGGCTTTAGCCAAGACCCTCAGGCCGCCCCCAACGCCAGTGCCACACCTGGCATCAGAAACATGGTGCCTGAAGCGCGGGCTGCCTCGTGGACCGACGTAGTTTCCTCGCCCTTACTGCTGGTCGTGCGGTTGATCATGACCCTGGCATCTAGCGATATGGTCGAACGCGACTCCAAGTTTCCCGGCTTACTTCCGCGGACTCCTTTGAAGGCCCGAGCAATGGTAGACCGAGCGGCGATTGCTATTGGCTAACGCGAGCTTCTCCTGGACGACCAACTCGACACCAGTCCCATCCGCATCGTAGCCACAAATCTGTCTTGCCACATTCTTGTAGATTCTCGGCTCGGGATAAGAAGGAACGTTCAGTTCGCCCAGCGACCACTCGTTGATATTCAGCCCATTCCGGTCCGGCCCGTCTTCGGATATATAGTCCTCGATTGCGTCTGGCAGCCGGTCGAACACTTCATCGCTCACATACACTACCCCCGAGTTTCTGTTCCCCGAATAAAGCGCCGAGGAAAGATAATGATCCCAGAGGTTGAAGAAGCTCAGTGCCGGCATGCAGGCAAAAAAGACCAGGACGATTTTCTGAAACGCGTAGCCTCTCCCTCAAACAATGTCCCGCGGCGCTGGCTCCTCGCTGCGTCTGAAGAAGAGGATGAGCAAAAATGCAATCATCGCCACGTTCCAAGGCCATACGACGGCGTTGAAGTTAACTCCCAGGGGGCCGATCGCGATGAGGATGGCGACATGCATCCCGATGGCGCAGAAAAGGGCTGCACGGCGAAAGCGTCTGGTGAGAAATCCCACACCCACGGCGCACTCGAGGAACGGCGCCGCGAATGCCAGATGGTGGGCTAACCACTGGGCTGGAGCCGGCCACGCTCCAACGAACGGTCCCACCAGCCAGGGGAAAGTGTTGTCCATGAAGCGCGGATTCAACTTTGCCAATCCACTCCAGATGTACGTTGCTGCAACGACGAGGCAGCATGTGTTAAGGGCCGCCGTTGGGCGAGCCGGACCGGCAAGCGCAATGGCGATAAGCATGATCACGTACTGATAGAACCATGGTTGCCATCGTGATTGATCCTGGAGGGCCACCAGTTAGTGTACTCTCCGAGCCGGTCCTCGGGGAAGGTTAGAACGTGACGCGGGAGGCTTCGGAGACCACCATTTCTCGGTATATCGGCAGCGCCCAACCTTGCTTCACGAGCTCGTCGTATCGTTGGGCGACTTTCTTGGCGTAGTCTTGGGGATTCTTGTAGAGCTTCTTTAGCTGCTCTTTCGACAGGGGCACTTCGAAGTTGGCGAGGCTGCAGAGTAATACTTCGGGGTCCTGGCCGGCGGCGCGGTTGGCCGCGATCGTGCGGTGGGGATTGGGGATTCTGGGGGTGGCCGCTTCGTCTGGGACGTGGTAGCTTCTCACCGGCTCATCTACGTACGTGTTGCGAATTCCGCCTCTCACGTTTCCGAATTCGTCCAAGGCAAACATTGTGCCTTTGTCGCGATCCAGTTGGGACTTGTTGTCGGGGTCAAAGTCGACATAGAAGCGATCGGCGTGGGGCGGTGCGACGCCCTTGTCAACCCAGGCAAAGAGTTTGTCCAGCGCCACCGCCATCTCCGCTCCCAACGGATACCTGCTGATCGGAGCTTTGCAGGGGTCGGGATAGTAGGCGCCGGCTACGCGGGAGTCGATATGGGCCATGCCGGCGAATTCGTACACGCGGAGTTGCTCGGTATCGTGTAGCGTCGTGCCGTTGCCCGCAAATGTCTCCCGCATGGTGGGCACCAGGATCGTCGGCACATCGATGGCTGGGATCGGACCGTTGGCGCTGGTGGGCATGAAGCCGTCGTAAATGGGCTTCATGTCTCCTTGATTCACGGCGGCGAGACGCTGTGCCATGTGCGCGTTGGAGAGGTAATTCTGCGCGACGGCGGCGGACGCGGAAGAACCGGCGAGGATCATCTTCCGGGGCGCCAGGCCGAACAGAGGGTTGTCCTTGTGGTCCGATTTGATGAGGGCTCCAACCTGCGCCAGGATATCGTTGGTGGCGCCGTTGGGAACCACAAGGTCCCTGTAGCGAGCCTCATTCGCCGCGGCGAGGCCCGCCGGTGTCGTGGTCAGGACTTCAAGCCCAATGACGCCTGTGGTCATCGCGTAGATCTGCGTAAAGTGGAACACCCAGGGATTGCCGCTCGGGTGCATGGATTCGGCGAGGATCAGGTGGTTGAACTTTGCGTTGTCCTTGGGCTTGCGGACCACGATGCGGGTCTTATAGGGAGCGCCCGCGGAGGTGGTGCCGGAGACGAAGTACTCCCGTGCCTCGTAATTGAACTTGGCGTAAGTGTCGCTGGCAGGGATCTGGACCTTCTTGATGTCGTCCCAATCGTCCATGAAGGTCTCGAAAAATGTTCCGGGGCCGGTGACTTCGACGGCGGTGGGGATGGGTGCGGCGACTTGTTTGACAGGCTGGGTTGGCTGCGCTCCTCGGCCGCCGCGGCCGCCTCGCCCTTGGCCCCCCAAGGCTCCGCCCGAGGCGCCAGGTTGAGGAGCGTTTTGAATCGGGGGTTGTCCCGGCACGGGGATGGGTGCTTGCCCGAACAAAGCGGTTATGCCAGCCGCGAAAAAGGCGGCGAGTCTCTTACCGAAAATGCGCATGGATGTCTCCCGATTTGGCCCGAGCTTTAACATTACATCAACACGGCCTGGCGTGGGTTCGCCCATCTCCGCACGATGTGGGTACGGAGGCTTATTGGTCGCCGCGCGAGTGGCTGGAGGCGGTCAAATTACGGGCCTGACCGGAAGAGAGACGCAAGCGCGACCGTCTGCCGATTTTCACCTGAGGTCGTCTCCGCAGCCTTGCTGAGATTGACCGGCGCCAGCTTCGGTTGGGGATCGAAATAGCGGAAGATCTTTCCTTCGAAACTACGCAATAGGATCTGGTCGCCACTTCGCTCCAGGCGCTGGTCTGGAAGCAAGGGGATCTTGCCGCCGCCGCCGGGCGCGTCGACGACGAACGTTGGGACTGCATAACCGGTCGTGTGGCCGCGCAATCCGCGCATGATTTCCAGACCCTGCTCCAATGGAACGCGGAAATGCGACGTGCCAACCACCGGGTCGCATTGATACAGGTAATAGGGCTTCACGCGGATCTTGAGTAACTGGTGAAATAAGCAGCGCAAAGTGTCCAGATCGTCGTTGACTCCGGCCAGAAGCACCGTCTGGCTGCCGAGAGGGATTCCGGCGTCGGCCAGCCGGCAACAGGCGCGGGCGACCTCTGGTGTCAGCTCGGCTGGGTGCGTGAAATGGATGGAAATATAAAATGGATGATAGCGTTTGAGCATCCGCACCAGCGCGGGAGTGATTCTTTGGGGAAGTGCGGCAGGAACCTTTGTGCCAATTCGCAAGATCTCGACATGCGGAATACCACGCAATCGGGAGAGCAGCCACTCGATGCGGTCGTCCGACAAAATGAGCGGGTCGCCGCCCGAGATCAGCACATCGCGAATGGCGGGTGTGGCGGCGATGTAGGCAATGGCGTTTTCCCACTGCGCCGTGTTGAAGGAGTACTCTCCGCCTGGCTTCCCCACCATTCGAGAGCGTGTGCAGTAACGACAATATACTGGACACATTCCGGTGACCAGAAACAGGACCCGATCTGGATAACGGTGTACCAGGCCGGGCACGGGCGTGTGGCCATCCTCGTTGAGCGGGTCGGCTGCCTCCCCAGGGCTTCGAAGATACTCGCCTTTGGCCATCACCACCGTCTTACGCAGAGGCTGGTGAGGGGCATCCGGGTCCAGCAAGCTGGCGTAATATGGCGTGATTCCGACTGGAAGCACGCCGCTGTGGCTCTCCATCGCGGCCCGTTCATCATCGGAGAGTCGTATGATCCCCGCGAGGCCGGCGGCATCTTTTATGCGACACCTTAGTTGCCATTTCCAATCGTTCCAATCCCGATTGCTGGCGGCGGGGAAATAACGGGTGCGAAAGGCCGAGCGTACCGTTGTCATTGGATAGATGGATTATATGGCAGTGCTCGATCTAACAGCTACTGTCAAGATGCTCGAATCTCGCTTGAGGGCCAGGATTCAAGCTGGACCTGCTGTCGGGTATCGAACGGCGGTAGCCGGCCATCTTGCGGACACGGGTCCAACCTGACAGTGGATGTTAACATGATCCGCGGGTAGGACTGGTCGTGGCTCCCAATATCCTCACCGGCCCATTGCGGATCAACGCCTTCACGCGGAGTGACGCTCGGGCGCTGTTCCTGTATCGTTCGGATCCAAGGGTAACGTGTTTTCAATCGAGGCAACCCAAATCCCTCGAAGAGATCCGGGCGTTCCTCGTTCGCAATGCGTCCACTCCGTTCGACCAGGAAGACTCCTGGCACCAGTTGGCAGTGCGATTTGCGGCTACCGGTGAACTTATCGGCGATCTTGGCGTGCACTTGCTCGGCGGCGGGGGCCAGGTCGAAATCGGCTTCACCATTGCGCCCGTCCACCAGCGGCGGGGATTCGGTACCTTGGCAGTAACCGCCTTGCTCGATCACTTATTCACCGTTCTCAAAAAGCACAGGGTGTTCGCGTCGGTCGATCCGCGCAACATCCCGTCCATCGCTCTTCTGAGGCGTATAGGCATGCGCCAGGAGGCACATTTCCGGCAAAGCCTGTTTTGGAGAGGGGAGTGGGTGGATGATCTCGTCTTTGCGCTGCTGCGTTCGGAATGGAACGCGTCCGATCACCGGGGAAATACCGTAGTCGACTGCGGGACGTCTCAGCCCTAAAAAAGCGGGGGTAAATCACCAAACCGGTGCATAATATGCTAACAGGTGCATGAAAGTCGCCTTGCTGTTCAATGAGAAGCCCGCGTCGATGGAGGCCGGCCTTCCCGACGACACCTTCGAGGAGTATGACGACCCGGCAACGGTCTGTCACATCGCCGGAGCTTTGCGGCGGCTTGGCGTGACGGTGGAGCCTGTGCCCGCCGACCGGCGCCTCCCGTCGCGGCTTGAAGAAGGCAGCTTCGATTTCGTCTTCAATATCGCCGAAGGACCCATAGGGTTGGCGGGCCGAGCGCGGCGCTGCCGCGAGGCGATTCCGGCGGCCATCTGTGAAATGTTGGGAGTCCCCTACACGGGCTCTGACGCGCTCACGCTCGGCCTCACGCTGGACAAGGCTCTGGCTCGCCGCGCCGTATCGCCTGAAGTGCCTGTCGCACCGGGCGCGCTTCTCGAAGACGAGCCCTGGGATGACCTCCTTTCCGGTCTCCGCTTTCCGGTGATCGTCAAGCCCAACGACGAGGGCTCCAGCAAAGGGATACACTTCGATAGCCTGGCCATCCACAGCAGCGCTGCGACCGCCGTGGCGCGCCGGCTGCGCGACTCTTACCGGTGCCCGCTGCTGGTGGAGGAGTTCCTTCCCGGCGCCGAGGTGACCGTCGGGCTGGCCGGCAATCCGCCGAACGTGCGGCTTCTCGGCATGATGGAGATCGCGCCCGCGTCTGACGGCGGGCCCTTTGTGTATTCAGTGGAGATGAAGCGGGACTTTCGCCACCGCGTGGCCTACCACATACCCTCGCGCCTGGATGCGCCGATTCTGGCGGCCATAGAGCGCTACGCCCGCGCGGCCTATCGCCTGCTTGGCTGCCGCGATATCGCCCGCATGGATTTCCGCCTGAATGCTTCGGGCCAGCCGTGCTTCATGGAATGCAATCCGCTGCCCGGGCTGAATCCCGAAACGGGCGACATCGTGATCCTCACCGCGGGAGCCATCCCCTATGACCAACTGGTGCAGGGCATCCTGCTCGACGCCATCGAACGTACGGGCAGGGCTGTCTCGTGAAGGTCCTGGTGTTGCACACACTCCCGCCAGACACCGCCGCACACGGCCGCACCGTGGGTGAGTTTGATCTCGATGCCGCCGCCTGCAATGTCGCGGGAGCGCTACCGGGCGCGGTGGTTGCCGGAGTGCACGGGGAAGTGCGCGAGGTGATGGCGCTCGTGGAACTGCATCAGCCCGATGTAGTGTTCAACGTCTGCGAGGCGCCCCTGGGCCGCATCGATCGCGAAGCACAGATCGCCGCGCTGCTGGAATTGCTTGGTGTCCCATTTACGGGGTGCGGCAGTGAGACCCTGGCCCTGTGCCGCCGCAAAGACCGCGCCGGCGCAGTGCTGGCGGCGGCGGGCGTGCCGGTGCCGCGTTCCGGCGTGTTCCCGTGCATCGTCAAACCCGCGGGTGAAGATGGTTCCGCCGGCATCTCCGCCGATTCAGTGTGCGCCAGTCCGGAGGCTCTGACTCGCGCTCGCGCCAGGCTGGCTGGCCCGGTGATTATCCAGGAGTTTTTATCGGGGCGCGAGTTCGCGATAGCTCTCTGGGGCCGCGACTGGCCCGAGTTTTACTCCATCGGCGAGACGCGGTTCCTGAACGGACTGCGGCTGATCACCTACGCCGCGAAGTGGGATCTGGAAAGCCGTGACTTCGCGGATTCGCCGCTGGATTACAACATGCCGCTGGATCCTCCTCTGCGAGATGCGCTGCTGGCAGCCGCCCGCGGCGCCTGGTGCGCAGTCGAGGCAAGCGGGTATATTCGAGTGGACATCCGGCTGGATGAAGCGGGAGTACCCTACGTGCTCGACGTCAACCCCAATCCGGAGCTCGGCCCTGGAGTGGGGATCTGCCGCGCCGTGCAGGAAGCCGGGTGGACGTGGGAGCGATTCGTCCGGCAGCAGGTCGAGTGGGCATGATCGTCCGGGAGTTGGCGTCCGGCGACCGCACGGCGGTGCGCGAAGCGCTGGTGGATTGCGGTGCATTCAGCGAAGAAGAGGTCCGTGTGGCAATGGACATGGTGGGGTGCGGGGAGCCAAGCGACTACTTGCTGCCGGCGATCGAGATGGACGGCAAAGTGCGCGGCTACGCCTGCATCGGCAGAGCGCCACTCACCGCGGCCGCGTGGTACATCTACTGGATCTGCGTGCATCCGTCGGCGCAAGGCCAGGGAGTGGGGCGCAGACTACAATCGCACATCGAGCGGTTGGTCCGCGAGGCCGGTGGGAACCGACTGGTGCTCGAAACCAGCGGCCGCGCGGATTATGCGCGCGCGCGCCGCTTCTACCGCGATGCCGGTTTCACCGAGGCCGGGCGGATTCCGGACTTCTACAAACCGGGTGACGACTGCGTGGTGTTCTTCAAAGCGCTGGAAGGGACGGCAAACGATGAGCTTGGTGATCCTCAATCTGGGACAGGCAAGGTTTGAGTGTACCTACGGGCGCGGCTGCGGCGGGGTTTGCTGCCGCGACGGCAGGCCGCAAGTTTACCCGGACGATGCCGAGCGCATCGATGCCAATTTGCACCGGCTGCTGCCCGAGCTGCGGCCCGAGGCGCGCGCGGTCGTGCAGAAGGAAGGATACGTGAGCCGCCGACGGAAGGAGGGTCAGCCCTTGATGCGGGTCGCGGCGGGTTGGTGCGTCTTTTTCAGCGAGGGATGCGTGCTGCATCGGCTGGGCGCCGAGGAGCAGGACCCGTTCCGCTACAAGCCCTGGGTCTGCGCTGTGTTCCCCATTTCCAGGAAGGGACGAGGCTCGTGGCACGTGCGGCAGAAGGGACTTCTTGGCGAGCAGTGGGACCTCCCGTGCCTGGACCCCGCGGCCACCACCGTGCGCGCCGCGGAATCGCTGCGGGCGGAGATCGCCCTGGTAGAACGCGATAGCGATCAATAGAACCAGAAGCCGGAGAGATAGTCCTGCCGGTTCGGCGTGTTCGGCAGATACCGCAGGAACAAACCCGACTGCCCAGCCTTCGAGATTTGTTCACAGAGGATCTGAAAATCCGGCGGGCCGAGGACACAGCCCTGTCCGCTGATTGCGATGATCGACGTACCGAAGATCTCGTCCTTGCGGGTCATCATGTTCGCAATGAGCACGGCGTCGGTCATGTTTTGCGAGTGGAGCTCGATCTCGCTCGCCGTTACACGGGTGATCACAAGATTGCCGCCATAAATATTCTGCATCTGTTGCAGCACCTCTGTGATCCGGGCGGGGATCAGTTTTCCGGCGCTCAAAGAAACAAGGCTCTGCATAGAATAAGCTCCAGTCAGATTCTGTGGAAGTATATCCCCTGCGGCATCATGCATGCAAGGCGTGCGAATCAAAAGATGGTGCAAAGTGCACTGGATCGCCCAAGTTCAGATCAGGGCAGTTGGAACACCCACACCGCCGGAGAGCGGTCGACGTTCTGGATTTCCGGCACCAGCGGTGCGAACCCAGTCGCCTGGGCGCCCCCGTTCCCCACGCCGATAGCGATGTATTGCTTGCCGTTTACCGTGTACGAAATCGGGGCGTTGCTCGGCACATCGCTCAGACGCGTTTCCCATAGCAGTTTGCCCGTCTGGTCGTCGTAGGCGCGAAAGAACCGGTCGATTGAGCCGTTGAAGATCACTCCGCCGGCCGTATCCAGCGCGCCGCTCGAAACCGGCGCGCGATGGCGCTCAGTCCATACCACTTCGTGAGTCAGCATGTTGACGGCTTCCACCCGGCCGTACTTGCCGTCCGAATCCGGACGAGGCCGCACGGTCGGGCCAACGCCGGTGGACAACAAGCCCCGGCCGCCCGCGGTTACCGGCACCAGATCCATGCAAGCCTCAACCAGCGGTATATACAAAATTTTCGTGTCGGGATTGTACGAGCCCGGAAGCCAGCTCTTGGCGCCGTCCGCATGCGGGCAGACCATGTGCGCTTGCCCGTCGCCCGGCAGCGTTTGCGGATTGATGGTCTTCTTGCCGGTGACGGGATCGATTGAGGAAACGATGTTTTGCAGTCCGAGGTCCTTCGAGTAGATCCACTTTCCCGTTTCCGCATCGAGAATGTCATAGGTCGCCTGCTTGCCCGAAGTCATGATCACCGGGCGAACCACGCCGTTAACCGGCATTTGCACGACCTGGCGTTCAAACACCCAGTCGAGGTCCCACTGATCGTTAGGCAGGTGCTGATAAAACCAGACGAGCTTGCCGGTATCGGGATTGATAGCCAGGGTACAGTCCGTATACAGGCCGTCGGTGTTGACCCCCGGCCTCACGGGCTTCGCCAGCAAAGCGGTGTCATAGGTCTGCGCAACGCCGAAGAACGCGAGGTTGAG
>Ga0209415_10010176_pt1 | contig 16041 bp, 18 predicted proteins | sample PeaSoiSIISIP2007_FD_187696 | JGI IMG/M metagenome (GOLD analysis project Ga0209415, IMG submission 187696) | Peat soil microbial communities from Weissenstadt, Germany - SII-SIP-2007 (SPAdes) (version 2) | ecosystem: Environmental > Terrestrial > Soil > Wetlands > Peat | place: Germany...
TGGAAGCCCGGGAACCCGACCCGCCCGGTGGTCCCCTTGGCCTTGGCCGCGGCCCTCGTGGCCCGGGCCAGGTCGACCGCCGCTTCCTCGAAGACCTGGGCGCACACCTGGCGTCGCCAGGCCAACCCGGGCACCAGCGTGGTCTGCGCGTCAGCCCCCACCACGAAGCGCACTCCGGCGTCAGCCGAACGCTTCCAGGCATTGAAGGCGTTGATGAGCGAGTACGCGCTGGTGGGCACTGGCACGCTCGGGTCGGTCTTCTGCTGCTCCTTGGCATCCAACACCAATCGCAGGCACTGGTTGAAGGCGAAGCGGCGGGCCCCGACGTGGCGGGCGATGGCCGTCGTCTGCTCGGCGGTTGGTCGGGCGGTGAAGCAGAAGGTGGTGATGCGAGCCACGGCGCCAGGCTGGCCGCAGGTTGTGACAAAGGGAACTCGAGCGCCTACCGCTGGGCCTCTTAGCCCGCCCGGCTGGGCCAGGCCTGGTTCGCCCAGGCGGTATCCCCCGATCGATACAGCCTGGTCCTAACCTGAGTGGGATGGCACTCGAGGCCCCCCGCTCCCTCTCCCCGTCCAAGGTCTCGGCGTTCACCGACTGTCCGCTCGCGTTTCGCCTGTCGATCATCGACCGCCTCCCCGAGCCGCCGTCCGCCCCGGCGGTCAAGGGCACCCTCGTCCACGCCACGCTCGAGCGCCTCTTTTGGGACCACGAGCGGGGCGCTCGGACCCCCGAGGCCGCCCGGTCAGCCCTAGATAGCGCCTGGCGGGAGCTGCAGGCGGACCCCGAGTTCGTCGGATTGGCCCTCACCGCCGAGGAGGCGGCGGTCTTCCTGGCCGACGCGCAGGTGCTGGTCGACCACTACTTCGCACTCGAGGACCCCAACGCGGTCACCACGATCGCCGTCGAGCTGGGCCTCGAGGTCGATCTCGGCACCATGCGGCTGCGCGGCATCATCGACCGATTGGACCGGACCGAAGACGGGCAGCTGGTCGTCGTCGATTACAAGACCGGTCGCGCACCGTCGGCCCGCTTCGAGCACGGGAAGCTGATCGGGGTGCACATCTACGCGCTCCTCTGCGAGGCAGCACTCGGCCGAGCTCCGGTCGAGGTCAAGTTGCTGCACCTCCGGGACCCCGTGTCCATCACGGCGGTCCCGAGCGAGCAGTCCATGCGGGGCCAGGCCCGCCGCACGACGGCCGTCTGGAGCGCGATCGAGCGCGCCTGCGCGACCGAGGACTTCCGACCGCGCCCGTCGGGGCTGTGCCGCTTCTGCAACTTCCAGTCGATCTGCCCGGCCTTCGCAGGCGACGCGCGCCTCGAGGCGGCCTCCTGACGGCCGACACGCTCTCCCGCCGCGGGGCACCCGGCGAGTCCGAACGCGCCACCCGGAGCGGTCCGATCTTGGAAGTCGTCGACGCCACTCTCGACAGCGCGTTCGACCGACTGCGCGGCCGGCCGGGTGCCGACGAGGCCGCGGCCATCGTGTCGAACCTCTCGGACTACGGCCTGATCTGGGCGCTCATCGCCCTCGGCAAGGCGCGCCGACCCGGGCCGGGCCGCGTCCGGGCCCTGCGGGCGCTTGCCACCGCGGGCGTGCTCTCCTGGGGCCTCAACCGGGTGTTGAAGGAGGGCACGAACCGCCGTCGGCCGAGCGGACCTCGCCCCCGAGGGACGATCTCGCTGCCGGTGCGCCCACCGAGCACCAGCAGCTTCCCGAGCGGCCACACGCTGGCGGCCTTCTGCGCCGCCACGTTGCTGGCCGAAGGCCCGGCCGACGCGGCCGCCTATCTCGGCCTGGCGGCGGCGGTGGGGGTGAGCCGCGTGCAGCTCGGGGACCACCACCCCTCCGACGTGGTCGGTGGTGCGCTCGCCGGCACCGCGACCGGCCTGCTGGCCCGCTTCCTCCTCCGGCAAGGCTGAGGCTAGGTAGCGGTAGGTCCGACATCGCGACACGGATCTGAACCTAGGAAGCGGTTGTGACGAAACTGACTACCCGGGAATGCGGCGTCGGCCTCGGCGGTTCAAGGTTGTATGGACCTGCCTGCCTTCTCTGTCACCTATGACTACCGCTGCCCCTTCGCCCGGAATGCGCACGAGCACCTCGTGGCTGCGCTGGAGGCCGGCGCCGGCTGGGACGTGACATTCCTGCCCTTCTCCCTGAGCCAGGTCCACGTGAAGGAGGGCGACACCCCCGTCTGGGGCGACCCCACGCGGGCGCCCGATCTTCTGGCCCTCGAGGCGTCGATCGTCGTGCGCGATCGGTTCCCCGCCCAGTTCCTCGCCGCGCACCAGGCGCTCTTCGGGGCGCGTCACGACGATGCCGGCGATCTGCGAGACGAGGCGGTCGTGCGCGGGGTGCTGAAGCAGGTCGGGGTCGACGCCGATGCGGTCTTCGCCGCCCTGGCCGACGGGGACGCGGCGAAGGAGCTGCAGCGAGAGCACGAAGCGTCGGCCGTGGATCATCACGTGTTCGGCGTACCGACCTTCATCGTGGGCGACCGCGCGGTGTTCGTCCGGCTGATGACCCGACCGAAGGGGGACGCGCAGCTAGCGACCGACACCATCGAGCATGTGGTCTCGCTGATCGACGGACACCCAGAACTGAACGAGTTCAAGTACACCGCCATCACCCGCTGAGGGGACGACGGGCGGAGTCAGCCGCCGGCGCCTCAGCCGGCCAGCGACCTCAGCAGCGCGAGCGTCCGCTCGCGCTCGCCGGCGTCACCCATGACGGACGCGACCAGCTCGGTCGCACCGGCCTCCGCGAGGCGACCGACGTCGGCGGCCACCTCCTCTTCGGTGCCGACGAAGGAGATGTCCGCGGCGGCCGACGCGCCCTCCCGATCGAGCATGGCCTTGTAGGAGGGCAGCGTCGGGTAGATCGCGAACGAGCGGTTGATGAGCTCCCGGGCGGCGTCAGGATCGGCCGTTACGCAGACCGGCAGGAAGACCACCACCCGGGGAGCCGGCCGGCCGGCCGCCTCGGCGGCACGGCCGATGGAGGGGGCGATGTGCGACTCCACCGTCTTGGTGCCCGTCATCCAGGTGACCGTGCCCGATGTCAGCTGTCCGGCGATCTCGAGCATGGCCGGACCGAGGGCGGCCAACAGGACGGGCGGCGAGGTCGTCTCGGGCAGGTCGAACGGCCCGCGGGAAATGGCCGTGATCGGGGGACCGGTCAGCGTGACCGACTCGCCCTCGAGCATGGGCACGAGCGCCGACAGGTAGGCGCGCATGTACTCGGCGGGCTTCTCGAAGCTGTACCCCCACACGTGCTCGACCACCGGTCGGTGCGAGAGGCCGATGCCGAGCGCCAGTCGGTTGCCGGTCGCCACCTGCACCGTGAGCGCCTGTTGGGCGAGCACGCTCGGGTGCCGCGGGTAGACCGGGACGACCCCGGTCCCGAGCTCGATCCCGGGGACCTCGCGGCCGATGACCGCGAAGAGCGTGAGGGTGTCGTAGTTCTGGATCTGGTTACCCCAGGCGCTCGAGAAGCCCGCCTCGACGAAGCTGCGCAGCTGCTTGACGACGGCGTCGATGGGCCGTCCAAGGTTGAGCGCCGCGGCGATCCGCATCCGGTTCCTCCCCGTCGTGGGCCGCGGCGCCTCGAGAAGACATGCCGGCGCCGCCAGCCGGCGCGATGCTAGCGGTCCGATGCGAAACGAAGCCCATGGGATCGGGATCGTCGGAGCCGGTCAGCTCGCCCGCATGACGATCCAAGCCGCCAGCGCGCTCGGGATCGACTCGGTCGTGCTGGCGGCCGGACCCGACGACGCCGCCACCCAACTGGCAGGCCGCGTGCTCGTGGGCTCGCCTCGGGACTCGGGCCAGCTCTGGGCGCTCGCCGCGCGCAGTGAGGTCGTCACGTTCGATCACGAGCACGTGGACCTGGAGCTGCTGGCCACCCTGGAGCGGGCGGGGGTGGCGGTGCGCCCCGGCCCGAAGACGCTCGCCCTCGGCGTGGACAAGGCCCTCATGCGCAGCACGCTGGCCGCAGCCGGCGTGGCCGTGCCGGCCCACGCCGTGCTCGAGGCTGACCCCGAGCGGGCCGAGGCCCGGGCGGTGGCCTTCGGCCAGACCTACGGGTGGCCGGTCGTCTTGAAGGCGACGCGCGGCGGCTACGACGGCAAGGGGGTGTGGTCGGCGGCCAATCCGGCACAGGTGGCGGTCCGCTGCCGGCGGGCCGCGGAGGCGGGCATCACGATGCTCGTTGAGAACCACGTCGACGTCGACCTCGAGCTGGCCGTGCTGGTGGCCCGCCGGCCCAACGGCGAGCTCGTGGTCTGGCCCCCGGTCGAGACCACCCAGGTCGCCGGGATGTGCCGGGAGGTCCTCCTCCCCGGCCGGGTCGACGCGGACCTCGGCGCGCGCGCCCGCGCACTCGCCGAGCAGGTGGCCGTCGCCGTCGGGGCCACCGGCGTGCTCGCCATCGAGATGTTCGCCGCCGCCGGCAGCCTGCTCGTGAACGAGCTGGCCGCCCGCCCCCACAACAGTGGCCACTGGACCATGGACGGCTCGCTCACCTCCCAGTTCGAGAACCACGTGCGGGCGATCTTCGACTGGCCGCTCGGGGCGGCCGAATCCGTCGTCCCCGCCGTCGCCACGGTCAACGTGCTGGGCGGCGCCGACGGCAGCTCGCCCGTCACCCATCTCGCGGCGGCACTCGCCGTCGAGGGCGCCCACGTCCACCTCTACGGCAAGTCGCCGGCTCCGGGCCGCAAGCTCGGGCACGTCACGGTCTGCGGGACCGACCCGACGGAGGTGCGCGACCGCGCCTGGCGCTGCGCCGTCGCCCTCGGCACGGCCGTCCCGGCCGGGCTCCTCGTCCCCGGCTTGGCGTCGTGACCCCCAAAGGGCGGGGAGCGACGCCGCTGGTGGCGGTCGTCATGGGGAGCTCGTCGGACCTGCCCGTGATGGAGGCCGCCCGGGAAGTGCTGGAGGAGTTCGGCGTGCCGACCGAGCAGCGGGTCGTGTCCGCCCACCGGACCCCCGATGCCATGCTCGCCTTCGGGCACGAGGCGGCGGCCCGGGGGCTGCGGGTGATCATCGCGGGCGCCGGCGGCGCGGCCCACCTGCCCGGGATGCTGGCCGCGGTGACCACCTTGCCGGTGATCGGGGTCCCGGTCGCCGTCGGCCCGCTGAACGGGTTCGACTCGCTGCTCTCGATCGTCCAAATGCCAAAGGGCGTCCCCGTCGCGACGGTGGCGGTGAACGGCGCTCGCAACGCCGGACTCCTGGCCATCCGGATGCTCGCCCTCTCCGATCCGCAGCTGGCCGCGGCCATGGCCACCCATCAGTCGGACCTGGCCGCGGCCGCTCTCGCGCAGGACGCGGAGGTCGCCGAACCGGAGTAGCTCGACGCGGCCGCCCGCGTTCGGCGCGGCGGCGGAGCGCTACGGTCAGGCCCATGGCGACGCTGGCCGAGCGGCTCGGGTACCCGGCCGACGCCAAGCTCCTGATCGTCAACGCGGACGACCTCGGCTTCTGCCATGCCGCCAACGTGGGTGTCTTCGACTGCCTGCGCACGGGCACCGTCACCAGCGCCTCGCTCATGGTGCCGTGCCCGTGGGGCCGGGAGGCGGCGGCCCGCTACCGGGGGGAGGACATCGGGGTCCACCTCACGTTGAACGCGGAGCACGAGCTCTACCGGTGGGGTCCGATCACCCACGCGCCCTCCCTCTTGGGCGGGGACGGCGGGTTCCCGAGCACGGTGGAGGACGTCTGGGACCACGCGGACCTCGACGAGACGCGCCGCGAGTGCCGCGCCCAGATCGAGCGGGCCATCCTGTGGGGCTTCGACGTCAGCCACATCGACGTGCACCTCTCGACCATGCAGCACCGCCCGGAGTTCTTCGACATCTACCTCGACCTCGCGATCGAATTCCAGCTGCCGCTGCGGATGGTCGACCGCCGCGTCGAGGACTACCTCGGCTTCCCCGCCCGCGAGCTCGCCCGCGAGGCCGGCGCCGTCTTCGCCGACGAGGTGCTCGTGTTCTCGGGCGCCGCCGGGCACGAGCAGCTGCGGTTGGCGCTCGGCGCGCTGGCGCCGGGGGTGACCGAGGTGCATCTCCGCCCGGCGGTGGACAGCCCCGAGCTGCGGGCCCTCGCCTCGGACTGGGCCGAGCGCGTCGAGGACTACGAACTCGTGTGCGGCGGACGACTGCGCAGTGCCATCGACGACGCGGGGGCGACGCTGATCGGCTTCCGGCGCCTGCGAGACCTGGCCCGCGCCGGCTGAGGGGTCTCAGTTCGGCGCGGCCGGCGGCTCAGGAGAAGACGTCCACCGTGAGGCCGGCGAAGAGGTCGTCTTCCAGGCCCGCCACGGCCGGCACCCGGCTGCGGGCCAGCACGTACTCGTCGTAGGGGTGCACGTGGCGCTGGACCTCGGGGGGGAGCCCGAACCACATGGGCGAGCTGGGGTCCACCTGGGTGGCGTGCGCCCGCAGGGCGGCGCCGCGGACGTCGTCGTAGCCCTCGGTGCTGACCTGGGTGGTGAAGTGCTGCTCTGTGTCGAGGCGCCTGAGCCATTGCTCGCCGAACGGTGACTCGAGCCCGAGCTCCAAGAACTTCTCGTGGATGGCGCGCATCCGGGCCACCGACCAGACCGAGTAGTACAGCTTCTGGGGCTCGAAGGGCGCGCCCGCCTCGGGGTAGGCGTCGGGGTCCCCGGCAGCGTCGAAGGCGACCGCGCTGATCTCGTGCACCCGGATGTGGTCCGGATGCGGATACTGGGTCTGCTCCTCGGGATAGGTGATGATCACCTGGGGCCGGACGCTCCGGATGATCGCCACCAGCCGCCCCACCGCCTCGTCGAGGGGCGCCATGGCGAAGCAGTCCGGGTTCTGGTTGGCCTCCGAGTCGGCCATCCCCGAGTCGCGGTAGCCGAGCATGATGATCTCGTCGTAGCCGATGATCGCCGCGGCGTCCGCCAACTCCTGGCGCCGCACCGAGGCCAGGTTCTCTCGCACCTCGGGCTTGTCCATGGCCGGATTCAAGATGTCGCCCTCTTCGCCGCCCGTGCAGCAGACGAGCACGGTCCGGACCCCTTCGCCGTGGTAGCGGGCGACGGTGGCCGGGCCCTTCGACGATTCGTCGTCGGGATGGGCGTGGACCGAGAGCAGGCAGCGCCGGTCAGGCATGGCTGGGAGGTTAGCGGGGGGCTCGGGGAGCCCGTGCCCCGGCACCGGCGCTGGGGATTTATGCTCCACGGGGGCGAATGATTCGCCACGAGGAGGGACACTGCAGTGGCCGGAATATTCAGTCGGATTGCCGCCATCTTCCAGGCCAAGGCGAACAAGGTGCTCGACAAGGCTGAGGACCCGCGCGACACGCTCGACCTCTCCTACGAGAAGCAGCTGGAGAGCCTGACCAAGGTTCGGCGGAGCGTCGCCGACGTGGCGACGGCCCGCAAGCGCATCGAGCTCCAGGCCTCCCAGCTGCAGAAGCAGGCCGACAAGTTGCAAGAGCAGGCCAAGGCTGCCCTGGCCCAGGGCAACGAGGCGCTGGCGCGAGAGGCGCTGGCCCGCCGAGCCGCCCTAGGAGAGCAGCTGACCGACCTGCAGACCCAGCACCAGCAGGTCGCCGAGCAGGAGGACCGCCTGATCGAGACCTCCCAGCGCCTCCAGGCCCAGGTCGAGCAGTTCCGCACCAAGAAGGAGACCCTAAAGGCCAGCTACACCGCGGCCCAGGCCCAGACCCAGGTCGGCGAAGCCGTCTCGGGCATCTCCAAGTCCATGGGCGACGCCGGGAACGCCATGCAGCGGGCCCAGGACAAGATCGCCGGGATGCAGGCCCGGGCCGGCGCCATGGACGAGCTGTTGGCCTCCGGCGCCCTGACCGACCTCGGCCACCCCGTCGACGACATTCAGGCCCAGCTCGACAAGGTGCAGGCGACCTCCCAGGTGGACACCGAGCTGGCCGCGCTGAAGGCCGAGCTGGCCGGCGCGCCGGCGGCGGCGCTGCAGTCGGGCGAGGAGGAGCCGACCGACGCCGAGATCGTCGAGCGGCAGCCGGCCGCCGGCAACGGCACGGCCCCGACTGCCGAGGCCGCGACCGGCGGAGAGGCCTGATGCCGCTCGCCCGGAACGTGCCCGCGGACCACGGGCTCTCCGTCCGGATGTTCTTCACGGGACTGCTGTTGGTCGTGCTCTACGGGGGCTTCATCGCCGTCCTGTGGGCGATCGGGCTGTCCTTCGCCTTCATCGTCGTGGTCGCCGCCGTCCTCTTGTTCGGGCAGTACTGGTTCTCCGACAAGCTCGCCCTTTGGTCGATGCACGGCCGGCTCGTCACCCCCGAACAGGCCCCCGAGCTGCACGGGATCGTGGACCGGCTGTGCGCCCTGGCGGACATGCCCAAGCCCAAAGTGGCGATCGCCGACACCGACATGCCCAACGCCTTCGCCACCGGCCGCAGCCCCAAGGCCGCCGTCGTCTGCGCCACGTCGGGCCTGCTGCGACGCCTGAACGAGGCCGAGGTCGAGGCGGTGCTGGCGCACGAGATCTCCCACGTGGCCCACCGCGACGTGGCCGTCATGACCATCGCCAGCACCCTGGGCGTCGTCGCCGGTCTGACGACCCGGATGATGTTCTACGCCGGGCTCTTCGGCGGATTCGGCGGCGGGGGCAGGGGCGGCGGGAACAACAACAACAGCGGTGGCCAGATCGTGCTCATGGAAATGGCGATCATGCTCGTGTCGATCGTCGTCTACGCCATCAGCTTCCTGCTCACCCGGGCGCTGTCGCGCTACCGGGAGCTGGCCGCCGACCGGTCGGGCGCCATCTTGATCGGACGCCCCTCGGTGCTCGCCGCGGCGCTGGTGAAGGTGACGGGCGAGATGTCCCGCATCCCGACGCGCGACCTGCGCAAGGCCGAAGCCTTCAACGCCTTCTTCTTCACTCCGGCGTTGACGCAGGGGCGCATGGGGATCTCCATCTCGACGCTCTTCTCGACCCACCCGACCTTGGAGCGCCGGCTGGCCCAGCTCTCCGAGCTCGAGGCGCACCTCGGCCAGACGGCCTAAGCCGGCCGAACGCACCGGGGTCGAGTCGTGGGCCTCCTCGATACCCTGCTCGGGCGGACCAAACCCGTTAGGGCCAATCTCGACGCGCTGTTCGCCCTGCCGTCGGCGGCGATCTCGCTGCAGACGGCGGCGGGCCTCGTTTCGACCGGCCACGCCGGCGTCTCCTGGAAGCCACCGGCCGGCCAGACCGCGGAAGACCTCGAGAGCGAGATCGGTCAGCTGCTGGCGGTTGACGACGGCCCGGGGGGCGCCGCAGCGGGCGCCGATGCTGCGCCCCCGATCGGCACGTTCACCCACAGCCAGGATGCCTTCGGCTTCCACTGGTTGCTGCTCCACGACCCAGACATCGCCGACCTGGTCACGCGGGTGCACATGGCCAACACCACGTTGACCGAGGCCGGGTGGGGACCCCAGTTGCTGTGCTCGATGTTCGGCTTCGGCCCCAGTGCAGACGCGGCGGCCGACACCAAGAGCTTCTTCCTCGTCTACCTCTACAAGCGCGGCACCTTCTACCCGTTCGCCCCGTCGGGCAAGGAACAACGGGACAACGAGCTGGAGCTGCGGATCCAGGCGCTGCTGGGCAAGGATCTCCCGGTGGAACCGGACCTCTCGCGCTGGTTCCCCCTCTGGGACTCCCCCGTCCGCTAGCGCGGACTTGACCACCGGGCCCAGGCGCGGAACCCGCCGTCGAGGTCGGCCACGCGGCGAAACCCGAGCTCGACCAGGGACGCGGCGGCCAGGCTGGAGGCGTAGCCCTCGGAGCAGACCACGACGACCGGCTGGTCGAGCCCGCGCACCTGTGTGATCCGGTGCGCGCCGGCTGGGTCCAGTCGCCACTCGAGCACGTTGCGTTCGATCACGATCGCGTCGGGCAGCGCCCCCTCCTCGGCGCGCTGGGCGGCGGGACGGATGTCCACGATCAGCCCGTCGCTCCCGACGAAGCCGGCCAGCTCGGCCGGAAGCACCCGCCCGATGCGCGTGCGCGCCGCCTCGACCAGGTCGTCAGCCGAGGGACTCATGGGGCGCGAGGCCTCACGTCACCGAGCAGGACGCGTCGAGCTGCCCGCGGCGGTGGGGCTCGAGTCCTCGGCCCCGGAGGACTCGACCGCCGCCCCACCGACCGTCCGCCGCATGGCGGCGTGGATGCGGTTCGGCGTGAGAACCCCCCGGTAGCGGCCGGCGTCGACGACCGGCACCCACCGCACGTCGTGCTGGAGCATCTCGGCCAGCGCCGTCTTGAGTGACGTGCCCATCGGCACCTGCACGGCGAAGGGGGTCGCCAGGTCGCCGACCGCGCCTTCGGTCCCGGGCTCGAGCGAGACCCAGCCGACCAGCCCACCGTCGCCGGCCACCACCACCGCCCACCGCGCGTCGCCCCCGGCGGCGGCGGCCCGGGCCTCGGCCATCGTGGCCTCGGGGGCCACCGTGGGCGGGGTGGCCAGGTCGTCCCACTCGATCGCCACCAGGGCCAACCGGCGGACGCCGCGATCGGCACCGACGAAGTCGGCCACGAACGGCGTGGCGGGCCGGCCCAGGATCTCCGCGGGCGTGTCGTGCTGCTCGAGCCGGGCCCCGGTGCTCAGCACGGCGATCCGATCGCCGAGCTTGGCCGCCTCGTCGACGTCGTGGGTGACGAGGACGACCGTCTTGTTGAGCTGCGCCTGGAGGTCCAAGAACTGCTGCTGAAGCCGCTGGCGCGTGACCGGGTCGACCGCGCCGAACGGCTCGTCCATGAGCAGTACGGGTGGATCGGCCCCGAGGGCGCGCGCCACCCCCACCCGTTGGCGCTCCCCGCCGGAGAGCTGGTGGGGGAACCGCCGACCGTAGCGATCGGGTGCCAGGCCGACGAGCTCGAGCAGCTCCGCCACGCGGGCCGTCACCCGTTCCTTGTCCCACCCGAGCAACCGGGGCACCACCGCCACGTTGTCGAACACCCGGCGGTGCGGGAACAGCCCGCCCTGTTGGATCACGTAACCGATGCCGCGGCGAAGCTCGATGGGGTCGAGCGTGCTCACGTCGGCCCCGTCGATCAGGATCCGGCCGCCCGTGGGCTCGATCAGCCGGTTGATCATCCGCAGGGTCGTGGTCTTGCCGCAGCCGGACGGACCGACGAGGACGCACACCTCGCCGTCACCGATCTCGAGGCTGAGGGCTGCCACCGCCACGTGGCCGTCGCCATAGCTCTTGGAGACCGACTCCAACCTGATCATGTTCGCCACACGCTATCGAGGAGGCCCGGGGATCCCCCCGTCCCCGCCGGTTCGCCGGGGGTATCGTCCGTCGATGCCGGCGGCCGCGCAGCCGTTCTTCCAGTGGAGCTACGTCACCACCAACTGGGGCCAGATCAGCTCGGACCTCGTCCAGCACATCGAGCTGACGCTCATCGCGGTGGCGATCGGCCTCGCCATCTCCATCCCCCTGGCGTTGGCGGCCTGGCGCTTCGCGCTCATCCGGCCACCGGTCTTGGCCGTGGCCAGCGCGCTGTACATCATCCCCTCGCTCGCCCTCTTCGCCATCCTCGGCCCGATCACCGGCTTCGTGGCCTCCTACCAGACGGCCGAGGTGGCCCTGGTCGGCTACACGCTCCTGATACTCGTCCAGAACACCGTGGCCGGGCTCGACGCCGTGCCGGCGGACGCGCGGGAGGCGGCGCGGGCGATGGGCTACTCCCCCACGGCCGAGCTCCTCCGGGTCGACCTGCCGCTCGCGCTCCCCTACATCTTCGCCGGCCTGCGGGTCGCCACCTCGACGGTGATCGGCCTGGTGACCGTGACCGCGCTCATCGGGCTAGGCGGCCTCGGCCAGCAGGTCACCTATGGGTTCGCCATCAGCTACAACACGCCGATCATCGTCGGGCTCGTCCTCTCGGTGGTCCTGGCGGCGCTGGCCGATCTCACCCTGGTCGGCATCGAGCGGCTGGCCATCCCCTGGAGCCGCTCGCGCCCCCGGGTCCGGGCGGTGGGCTGATGCACTTTTTGAGCCAGGTGTTCCACTGGTTCGGAGACGGTTCCCACTGGCGCGGCCCGAGCGGGATACCCGTGCTCTTCTGGCACCAGGCCGAGCTCTCGCTCGCCGTGGTGGCCGGGGCGATCCTCTTGGGCGGCGGCGCCGGCGTCCTGCTGGGGCACTCGGGACGGGGCGGGCTGGTGGCCGTGAACGCGGCCAACGCCGCGCGTGCGGTGCCGACGCTGGCGCTCCTCACCCTGCTCGCCATCCAGCCGAGCATCTCGCTCAAGTGGGACGGCTTCCTCGCCTCCTTCATCGCGCTCGTCGTCCTGGCCATCCCACCGGTGCTCACCAACACCTACGTCGGCATGCGCGAGGTCGACGCCGAGGTGCGCGACGCGGCCAAGGCGATGGGGCTGCGCGGGGGTCAGGTGCTGCGCGAGGTGGAGCTCCCGCTCGCCCTGCCGTTCATGCTGGCCGGCATCCGCACCGCCTCCATCGAGGTGATCGCCACCTCCACCCTGGCCGCCTACGTGAGCTACACCGACCTCGGCACCTACGTCATCGCCGGGCTGAACAGCCAGGACAACGTCGAGGCCTTCTCGGGCGCGCTCTTGGTGGTGCTCCTGGCCGCGCTGGTCGCCGTCGGGCTCAGCCTGGTGCGGCGCGGGCTCACCCCGGCGCCGCTGCGCCGCCGACGCGACGGCGGCCGGCTCTCCGGGGTGGCCCCCGCCCAGGCTTGACTAACCCGACCCATTTGGTCACGATTACAGTTCCGTGACAGCCCCGCGGCATCCGGGGGATCGATGAATTGGGCGCCCCGCCCGAGGGAAGGCTGTGAGCCAATGCGACCGATGCGACTCCTACTCGCCGGACTGGTGGTCGGCACGGCGGCGCTCCTCGGCCTCCCGGCGGCGACCGCATCGGCCGCCGCCACGCCGACGATCATCATCGGGTCGACCAACTTCGAGGAACAGGCCATCGTCTCCAACCTCTACGGCGACGTGCTGACCCACGCCGGCTTCTCGGTGAAGGTGGAGCCGAGCCTCGGGACCCGGGCCGTCGTGGTGCCGGCGCTCGAGAACGGCCAGCTCGACCTCGAGCCCGACTACGCGGCGTCCCTCCTCACGTTCCTAAACGGCGGCAAGGTCGAGGCGGCCGGCGGCAACATCGCGAAGGCCGTGCCGGCCGACAAGGCGTTCTTGAAGCACTTCGGCGCGACGGTGCTCAACCCCGCTCCGGCGGTCGACACCAACGTGTTCGTCGTGACCAAGGCGACGGCCAAGAAGTACCACCTCACGACGATCTCGAGCCTGAAGCCCTACGCCAGCAAGCTGGTGCTCGGCGGACCCCCCGAGTGCCCGACCAACACCCTCTGCGAGCCCGGCCTCAAGTCCGTCTACGGCCTGCACTTCGCCAGCTTCAAGTCGCTCGACGAGGCGGGCCCCTTGAGCGTCGCCGCCCTGAAGAACGGTGAGGTCCAGGTGGTCGAGCTGTTCTCGAGCGACGGCAACGTGGTCTCCAACAACTTCGTGGCGCTGACCGACAACAAGCACCTGGAGGGGGCCGACCAGATCATCCCGGTGATCCGCAACTCGGTCGACACGCCGGCCGTCGCCAAGGCCTTGAACGCGATGTCGGCCAAGCTCACCACGGCCCAGATCTCCAAGCTCAACCTCCTGGTCACGGCCCAGAAGGAGGACCCGGCGACGGTGGCCGCGGCCTGGTTGACCCAGCAAGGGCTGACCTGAGCCCACGGCGGCCCGTCACGCGCCTGTCGCGTGGGGCCCTCGGTACACTCGGCGCCGCATGGCCACACAGAGAGACGATGAGCTGAGCGCGCCGACCGGCACCGCTCCCGACCGGTGGATCACCCTCGAGGGGGCCCTCAACTTCCGGGACTTCGGCGGCTACCAGACGAGCGACGGCCGCCACGTGCGCTGGCGCACCCTGTTCCGGGCCGACGGGCTCTCCCGGCTCACCGAGGCGGACTGTGCGGTGCTGCGCTCGCTCGGCATGGCGACGGTGCTCGACCTGCGCAGCACGACCGAGCTCGAGATCGGACGATTCCCGGTCGAGGCCGTCCCGGTGTCGTTCCACCACCTGCCGATCGTCGAAGAGACCATGGACCCGAGGAAGTACCGCCTGGCGGAGGGCAAGCTGGGCGAGCGCTACGAGGAGCTGGCCCGCTTCGGGGCACCCCAGATCGCCACGGCCCTCTCGATCATGGCCGACCCGGCGTCGCACCCGCTCGTCCTGCACTGCACGGCGGGCAAGGACCGCACCGGCGTCCTGGCCGCCGTCACGCTCTCCCTGCTCGGGGTGGCCGACGAGACGATCATCGAGGACTACACCCTCAGCTCGGCCGCCATCGAGGCGCTGCGGGAGCGCTGGCGGGCCGCCAACCCCGAGCGCGGCCGGGAGCTCGACGAGCACCCCGAGGTGTACTCGGTGGCGCCCACCAACATCTCCTGGCTCTTCGGCCGCCTGCGGGCCGAACACGGCTCCATCGAGGGCTACGCCGAGGCGGCCGGCGTCAGCCCGGACCTGGTCGACCGGCTGCGAGCGACCCTGCTCGAGTAGCCCCAGTCCGGGTGACTCGCCCGGGCGGATCAGTCGACCAGGGCGTCGATCTCGGCGGCCAGCGAAAGGTCCTTCTCGGTGATGCCGCCGGCCGAGTGGGTGCTCAACCGCAGGGTGAGCGTGTTCCAGCGGATGTCGATGTCGGGATGGTGGTCGGCCGCCTCGGCGAGGGCGCCCACGCCGTTGGTGGCCGCGAGCGCCTGCGCGAAGTCGGCCCGCCGCACGGTCCGCACCAGGGCGTCATCGACCCGCTCCCAGTGCAGCCCGCGGGCGGCCAGCTGCGCATCGACCTCGGCACCGCTCAGCACCTCGGGCATGTCAGGGTAGTGGGTCAATTTCAACCCTTCGCGTACATTTGGCTTTACGTCGGAAGCTCAGATGAGCAGTTTCACGCTCCCTCCTACCGAGGGACCGACGGCTTTCACTCCCCCAAACGTAGGTGTCGGCTGTGACAACTGAAATTGACCCAGTACCTCCTCTCGACGGACGGCCGGTGAACCCGCCGGTGGGGGCCGCCACTAGGGATGGGTCATCTCCTCGGGACGCACCGCCTGGTCGAACTGCTCGGCGCTCAGGTAGCCGAGGGCAAGCGTCGCCTCGCGCAGCGTTGTCCCCTCGGCGTGGGCCTTCTTGGCGATCTCGGCCGCCCGGTCATAGCCGATGAGGGGCGTGAGCGCGGTCACCAGCATGAGGGAGCTCTGCAGGTGCTGCTCGATCCGCGTGCGGTCCGCCTCCATCCCCTCGACGAGGAACTCTCGGAACGAGCCACAGGCGTCCGACAAGAGGGTCACCGAATGCAAGAGGTTGAAGATGATGACCGGCTTGCAGACATTCAGCTCGAGGTTCCCGCGAGACCCGGCCAGGGCGATGGCCGTGTCGTTGCCGAAGACCTGGATGCACACCATGATCATCGCCTCGCACTGGGTGGGGTTCACCTTCCCCGGCATGATGGACGACCCCGGCTCGTTCTCGGGCAACACCAGCTCGCCCAGTCCGGCCCGCGGCCCCGAGCCGAGCCAGCGCAGGTCGTCGGCGATCTTGGTGAGCGACACCGACAGGGTCCGCAGCGCGGCCGACGCCGAGACGAGCCCGTCGTGCGCGGCCAGCGCGGCGAACTTGTTCGGCGCGCTGACGAAGGCCAGCCCGGTCAGCTCCGCGACCCTTCTCGCCACTCGCTCGGCGAATTCCGGGTGGCTGTTGAGGCCGGTACCGACCGCCGCGCCGCCGAGCGCGAGCTCGTAGAGGGACCGCATGGACTGGTCGATCCGCTCCAGGTCCGCGTCGAGCTGCGCCACGTACCCGGACAGCTCCTGACCGAGCGTGAGCGGGACGGCGTCCATGAGATGGGTGCGGCCGATCTTGGTGATCCCGGCGAACTCCCTCGCCTTCGCGTCGAGCGCGCCCCGGAGGGCGACGACCGACGGCACGAGCCGGCCGGTCAGCTCTTCGACGGCCGCGATGTGCATCGCCGTCGGGAACGTGTCGTTCGACGA
>Ga0209415_10010177_pt1 | contig 16041 bp, 17 predicted proteins | sample PeaSoiSIISIP2007_FD_187696 | JGI IMG/M metagenome (GOLD analysis project Ga0209415, IMG submission 187696) | Peat soil microbial communities from Weissenstadt, Germany - SII-SIP-2007 (SPAdes) (version 2) | ecosystem: Environmental > Terrestrial > Soil > Wetlands > Peat | place: Germany...
CGTTGTGCGTCTTCAGCTCCGTGGCCGGCGAACGCGGGCGCAAGCCGGTGATCCTGTATGGCGCGGCCAAGGCCGGTTTGTCGCGTTACCTCGAAGGGCTCGACCACAAATTTCGCGCCCACGGGCTGAAGACCGTTTGCGTCAAGCCCGGCTTCGTCAAGACGGGGATGACCGCCGGGTTGAAGCCGCCGCCGTTTGCCGGCGAGCCCGACGCCGTGGCGCGCGTCGTCCTCAGGGCCATCGACAAGGGTACCCCGGAAGTCTACGCACCACTCATCTGGCGCTGGGTGATGCTGGTGATCCGCAACCTGCCGCGTTCCGTGATGCGGCGCATCGCGTTCTGACGGCGCGGCCGACTAGGAAAAGAGCCGTCGCGTTGCCAGGTCGGCGCCGGCGCGCAGCGCTTTGAGCTTTTCCCACACGATCTCTTCGGCGACCTCGCCGAGGCCGGCCGCCGTGTCGAAGCCGCAGTCGGTTCCGGCCAGAACGCGATGCGGATCGCCGACGGCGCGGGCGGTGCGCTCGATGCGGTCGGCGATGACCTCGGGATGCTCGACGTAGTTGGTCGTCGGGTCGATGACGCCGGCAATCAGCAGCATGTCGTTGGGCAGCGGATAGCGCTCGAAGCAGCGGTACTCGTGCGCGTGACGCGGGTTGGCCATCGACAGCAAGAGCGCACCGACACGCGCGTCGTAGAGATGAGGCAGCACGTCCGCGAGCGGCACGTCGCAGTCGTGTGGCGCCTCATAGTTGCCCCAGCACACGTGCATGCGCACCCGGTCGGGCGGCACGTTCGCCAGTGCCCGGTTGAGCGCCGCGATGTTCACGTCGACGAAATCGAGGAACTCGGCCAGTGGCTTGCCGGCAAACGACGTGTGCCGCTCCATGGCCAGATCCGGACAATCGATCTGCAGCACGAACCCCTGCGCCACGATGTATTCGTACTCGATGCGCAGCGCGTCGGCGAGCGCCGTGACGTACTCCGCATAGCTCGGGTAATGCGCGTTGAGCATCGCTGCGGCGATGATGCCGGGCGAGGCCGCACTCATGAACGATTCGACGAAGCCTGACGGTTGCGCGGCGAGAATTCTGCGGTAGTCGGCGCACTCTATTTCCATCTGCGAGCGGTCGGCGTAGCGGACCTCACCCACGGCCTGTGGCGCGTTCATCAGGCTCACCATGGTGCGCGAAAACTCCGGCAGCTTGAGCGCGAGAAAGCTCGGGTAGTGGGTGATGTCCTGCATGATCGGCCGCTGGCTCTGGCCACCGAAGCCGCTCATGCGGTGCTGCACATAGGTGAAGAAGCTCTCGCGCGGCTGCTCGCCGTTATTGCCGACATCGATGCCGGCGTCCAGCTGCCGCGCCACCACGCGGCGCGTCGATTGCTCGACCGTATCCGCAAAGGCCGCCGGGTCGACAGGCTCGTGCCGGCTCTGCCGCACGTGCATCTCGATCAACGCCTTGCTGCGCGGCAGGCTACCGGCATGCGTGGTCAGGATCCGCGTATCGCTGCGCCGCATGGCCTCAGCTCAGCTGATCATGATGGTAAGCGAGATAGATCGCGGTGCCGACGGAGCCGGTCAGCGCCACCGCCAGGTAGAGCACGATGCCGATGACCGGCGGCCGCGGGATCTCTGGATGAATGAACCAGAACAGCACTAAGTTGACCGGAACGTAGAAGGCGTATGCGATTGATAGCGGCAGCACCCACGCCTTCATCCTCCAAATGCCGTACGCGTAGGCCGCGATGACCGCGCCGAACAACGGTCCGAACACGGCGTTACGGCCGACGGTCTCCAGGCGCGCGCCGAACACCACCAGCCCCTTGGTATGATCGCGCAGATTCTGGAGCGGCTTGGTGAAGTTCGACAGCGCCAGCAATGCCAGCAGCACGGCGATCGTCGTCAGGAACGCACCACGCTGCCGTGCTTCGGTTCCGGTCGCGCTCATGTCTCACCTCCCACTGAAGGCCGCGATTGCTCCTGCGGCGTAACCGACGCCCGCGGTGCTTGCCGTGTAGCGCACCGCGGGTTCTACGACAAGGAGACCCGCTTGCCCATTCCCGGCGCACGCGCTACATCGGCCGCATGCCGAAGGAGGTCGGACGCATCCAGGCGCTGTGGCGCTACCCGGTCAAATCACTGCGCGGTGAGCACCTCGACGAAGCGCAGCTGACGAGCAACGGACTGGCGGGCGACCGCGCCTATGGGCTGCTGGATGCCGCAACCGGGCGGGTGATGAGCGCCAAGCGTTGGGCACGCCTGCTCGAGCTCGGCGCCCGCTATCCCTTCGGGCCGGAGCGGCCGCCGCAGCTGGTCCTCCCGGATGGTACCGCCGTGGCCATCGAGCGCGCCGCAGCCACCGTATCGCAATTCCTGAATCACCAGGTCGCGCTCGTACCCGCCGGATCCGACACGATGGCCAGCTACGAAATGGCCATCCAAACCGTCGACGACGTCGAAGCCGGCGTCGATCAACTGGCGGTCGACACGGCGGAGGTGCCGTGCCCGCCGGGCAGCTTTTTCGACGCCGCTCCCGTGCACCTGTTGACCGATGCCACGCTTGGCGCCCTCCAGGCGTTGCATCCAGCGGGACGCTTCGAGGCGCGACGCTTTCGGCCGAACCTGCTGCTGCATACCAGCGCGACGCCCCACTTCGTCGAGAGCGAGTGGGACGGTCGATTGCTCGCGATCGGTCAGGACGCGAGTATCGAGGTGCTCATGGGCACCATTCGGTGCGTGATGACCACGCTCCCGCAGGACGACCTGCCGCGCGACGCGGCCGTTTTGCGCACCGTCGCGCAACATGCCGGCGGGAACGCCGGTGTCTATGCGCGCGTCGTGCAGCCCGGCCGCATCCGTGTCGGCGACGTCGTCACGCTGCTGTGACGGCTCACCCCGATCGCTGATCGCGGCGGCTACTTCACCTGCGCACCGGGAGCGACCGGCTTTTCCGGCGTGACCAGGGCCAGCCGTCCTTCGCCGTCGGATGCGGCCAGCAGCATGCCCTGACTCTCCACGCCGCGCAGGGTCGCCGGCTGCAGGTTGGCCACCACCACGATCTGCTTGCCGACCAGATCCTCCGGCGCATAGTGCGCCCGGATGCCGGCCACCAGCTGGCGCTGCTCGCTGCCGAGATCGATCGTCAGCACCACCAATCGATCGGCATTCGGGTGCGGTGCCGCGGCGGTAATCGTGGCGACGCGCAACTCAACGGTACGGAAATCGTCGATCGAAATGGTGGCCATGGACGACACGGATCACGAAATCGCCGCTGGTTGAAGTACGCTGACGGAACCTGCGGCGATCACGCTGCCTAGAGCTTGCCGAGCACCGACTCGGCGCTGGACGCGCTCAGGCCCGGCCCGGGCTCGACCAGCAACTCTTGCACCTTGCCGTCCTTCACGATCATTGCGTAGCGTTGCGAGCGCGAACCCATTCCGAAGCCGCTGGCGTCGAGCGACAACCCGACGGCCTTGGTGAACTCCCCGTTGCCGTCCGCCAGCATGCGCACCTTGCCCTTGGCGTTGTTGGCGTTGCCCCAAGCGCCCATGACGAACGCGTCGTTGACCGACAGGCAGACGATCTCGTCGACGCCCTTGGCCTTGATGGCGCTCGCCTGCTCGAGGAACCCGGGCAGGTGCTTCATCGAGCACGTGGGCGTGAACGCCCCCGGCACGGCGAACAACACCACTTTCTTGCCTTTGAAGACTTCACCAACGGTCACGTCCTTGGGTCCGCCCTCGCCCATTTCCTTGAGCTTGAGATCCGCCGGCAAGCTATCGCCAACCTTGATGGCCATGTCGTCTCCTCCTCGTGTTGAGATGGCTCTTGTTTACCTGGGCCGCACGGCCGGATCAACTCCGTGCGCCGCGGTTGATTGGCGGAAGGTTCGGTTGTAAGCACACAGGCAAACGAGGTGCGCCATGCTCAAGTTGCACTATCACCCCCTGTCCACCTACGCTCGCCGCGTCCGCATCGCGCTCATTGAAAAAGGCATCCCGGCCGAATTGGTCGAGGTCGACATGCCGGCGCGGGCGCACCGCAGCCCGGCCTACTTGGCGCTCAATCCGTACGGACGCGTGCCGACGTTGGAAGAGGACGGCTTCATCCTCTTCGAGTCGACGGCCATTCTGGACTATCTCGAAGCCACGCATCCGAGCCCGCCGCTCGTGCCGGCTGATGCGCGCGGGCGGGCGCTGGTCTCGATGCACATGAAGCTCTGCGACATCCAACTCGCCCGTCAGACCGGCGTCATCATTTTCCCGAAGCGCTTTCTGCCGAAAGACCGTTGGGACGAACCGGCCATGGCGCAGGCGAAGAAGGACATCGAAAAGCACCTCGATATCGTCGACGCGCAGCTCAAGGGCAAGCAATACGTCGTGGGGGATCGCTATAGCCTGGTCGAGGTGTGCTACACGCCGTTCGTCGAGTTTTTCCCGCTGATGGAGATCACGCCGCCGCCGAACGTTGCCGGCTGGGTGACGCGCATGCTCGAGCGCCCGAGCGCGAAGGAAACGAAGCCGGCGGTGTAACGATGGAGTGGCGCAGTATGCTGCGCCCTACCCTGCCCTCACCGCGCCGGTTCTTCGGACTTGAACCCAACCTTGGCGTGCGTCCCGTCGCAGAACGGTTTGTTGGCCGAGTGGCCGCAACGGCACAGGTAGATCGGATCCTCTTTCAGCGCGAACTCGGCACGCTTTGCGTCGACCAGCTGTATCGCGCCCTTGACCTCGTAGGGACCGTCCTTCAGCGTCTTGATGCGGATCTCCGCCATTCTCGCACCTCCTTGCCTTGAGCAACGCAGCGATCCTTTTCGTACTGCGCACGCACGCGTAGCGCAACCCCGGCACTCTGGCCACGTCCCGGCGCTGTCTGTATCATCCGCCCACATTCGAAGAGAGGCTCGGCATGCTCGATCTCGGCTTGCAGGACAAGCACGTGTTGTTAGTGGGAGCAGGACAAGGCATTGGGCGCGCCTGCGCGGCGGCGTTTGCGGCGGCCGGCGCGCGCATCGCCTGTGTCGATATCGATGCGGCGCAGGCCCACGCGCTTGCGGCCGAGCTGCAGCAGAACGGCGGCCATGCCCTCGCCCTGCACGCTGACGTGCGCAATCGCGATCAGGTCACGGCGGCGGTGCAGGCAACGGTGGCCGCGCTCGGAGGTCTCGACGTCTGCGTCGACATCATCGGCGAAGCCCGTTGGGGCCGCGTGCTCGAACTGACGGACGCCGACTGGGACGACAGCTTCGCCTTGGTGTTGCGCCACGTCTTCTACCTGGCGCAGGCAGCGGGCCGGCACATGATCACGCAGGGGACCGGCGGGGCACTGGTGTCCATCGCCTCGGTGAGCGGCCTCACCTCGGCGCCGTTGCATGGTGCGTATGGTGCGGCGAAGGCAGGGGTGATCGCATTGACCAAGACATTGGCGGTCGAGCTGGCTTCCGCCGGCATCCGCGTCAACGCCGTTGCGCCGGGCGCGATCCTCACGCCGCGCGTCATCGCGCGCATGAGCCCGGAGCGCCGGGCCGAGTCGGCGCGCGCTATTCCGATGGGTCGCCAAGGCCAACCGGAGGAGGTCGCGAAGGCCGTGCTGTTCCTCGCCTCGGATCTCGCGAGCTACATCACCGGTCAGACGCTGGTGGTCGACGGCGGCGCAACGGCGCAGTTCCCATTATCGCTGCGCGCCTGATCCTCATTCATCAGCACACATAGCCTGCGGCAGTCGATCGAGAAATTCGCGCTGCGCTGGAATCATCAGCTCGCGCGCTTTGTCGAGCGGATAGAAACGGCAGACGTCGTTCTCCGCGTCCGGTGTCCGACAGCGTCCTTGCGCGTCGATCGCGGATGCGCTCGCCGGCTCGACCGTCGCCCAAAATGCGTAGACGATCTTGCCGGATTTTTGTTGGATGCTGCCGAGTGCGGCGTGGATGTGCGCGTGAAGACCGGTCTCTTCATGAGTCTCGCGGTGCGCCGCCGTTTCGAGATCTTCCCCCTGCTCCACCAATCCTTTCGGGATGCCGAACAGCGGCCGGCGAAACGTGGCGCCACGCGCGTGCACGAGCAGCACCTCGATGCCGTTGTCGCCCTCGCGTGTCACCAGGCATCCGGCGGAGATCTGGGGCATCGGGCAGAGTTGAACGCTCTGCGCCTTTCAGCTTTGAGCGTCTCCCTTCTTCCCCACAATTCCAAATAGTCGATGCGGAACCATCAGCGGCTCCGGGTAGCGCTCCGCGAGCAGCGCGGCCAAATCCGCATCGAAGGCGGCCACCTTTTCAGGCGGCATGGTGAACACGCCGTTGCAGGCGCGCAGTCGGCCGCGCCAGGCTTCGTGGCTCATCGTGATCGCCATATCGAGCTCGAACGTATCCACATGCGCCAGCCCGGCGCCGGTCAGATCGGCGGCAAACCGCGGCGCGCGGCCGTCGCTGCCGGCGAGCGGCCACGTCGGGTTGTGACCGAGCACGATGGCCTCGCTCGCCGCGCCCAGCGTGCCCGGTTCGCTGAGATAGGTGAAATAGGCGATCAGCACACACCCGCCGCGATGCAGCAGCCGTGCCGCTTCGGCCGCGGCGCGGGGGCGATCAAACCAGTGCCAACACTGCCCGGCGCACACCAGGTCGAAAACACCGGCGCGCAACCCCGTGGTCTCGGCCCACGCGCGCACGTAGGCTACCGACAGACCGGCGGCATGCGACAACGCCACCGCTTCGCGCAGCATCTCGGGCGACGGATCGAGCCCGACCGCGTCGCAGCCGCGGGCCGCAAAGCCGCGCGCCAACGTGCCGGTGCCGGTACCGAGATCAACCACCCGCTGCCCGGCAACGCCGACGCCGTAGCAGCGCACATGGTCGAAGAACACGTCTGGAAAGCCCGGGCGATGGCGGGCGTAGTCGCCCGCAGCCGTCCCGAAGTCGATGAGTGGGCGCGACATTGGATCTTCGACTTACGGCAGGCCGTTCTGACGCGCCACCGCGCTGTAGAAACGGCCGCTGGCTTTGATGAGGCGTCGCTGCGTCGCGAAGTCCACGTGTACAATGCCGAAGCGCTTCGAGTAGCCGAACGCCCATTCGAAGTTGTCCAGCAGCGACCAGCAGAAGTATCCGCGCAGCTTGACGCCGTCGTGAATGGCGCGGTGCGCCACAACGAGATGGGTGCGCAGATAGTCGGTCCGCTGCGGGTCGTCGACGACCCCGCCGACAACAGCGTCCTCGAACGCGGCGCCGTTCTCCGTGATGTAGATGTCCGGGCCACCGTAGTCGCGCGAGGCACGAGTGAGCGCGTCGTAGAGATGGTCCGGATAGATCTCCCAACCCATCGCCGTCTGCGGCTTGCCTTCGGGCGGCAGCTGCGTTGCGCCCATGACCATCGAGCTGGGATCGTCCTTGACGACCGCACGCGTGTAACTGTTGTGGCCGAAGAAATCGATGGGCGGCGCGATCAGCTGCAGATCGCCGTCTTCAATCTTCGGGGCCAACGGACCGAGCCGTTCGAGAACGTCGCCCGGGTACGCGCCGCGCAGCGGCGGCTCCCAGTACCAGCGGTTCACCAGACCATCGTAGCGGCGCGCCGCTTGTCGGTCGGCTTCGGAGTCGCTCGCGGAATAGACGGGCATCGACACCTGCGTGATGCCCACGTGTGCGCCCGGCACCGTGCCGCGCAGCGCCCGCACGGCGTGGCCGTGCGCGAGGTTCAAATGATGCGACACCTGGAACGCGAGTCCGAGGTCCTGCTTGCCGGGAGCGAGTATGCCGAAGATGTAGCCGGCCGCCGTCACCGCCAGCGGTTCGTTGAGCGTGATCCAATCTTTCACCCGATCACCGAGGGTGCGGCCCATCAACGCGGCGTAGTCGCCGAATGCCGCCGCCGTGTCGCGCGCGCCCCAGCCGCCGCGGTCTTCGAGCCCCTGCGGCAAGTCCCAGTGGTACAGCGTGATGAACGGGCGGATCTTGCGTTCGACCAGCGCATCGACGAGCGTGCTGTAGAAGTCGAGACCGCGCTGATTCGCCGCGCCGGTGCCGTGCGGAATGACGCGCGGCCACGAAATGGAGAAGCGATATGCGTTGAGTCCGAGGTCCGCCATGATCGCGACGTCGTCGCGGAAGCGATGATAGTGATCGCAGGCCACGTCGCCGTTCTGGTTTTCGAAGATCTTCGCCGGCGTGTGCGCGAACGTGTCCCAGATCGATGCGCCCTTGCCGCCCGCATCGTGGCCGCCTTCGATTTGATAGGCCGAGGTCGCCGCACCCCACAGAAAGCCGTCCGGGAAACGCAGCACGCCGCTCACCTCCAGCAAGGTGAGTACCACAAACGATCCAGCCGCTGTAGGGGCGCAGCATGCTGCGCCCCCACCAGGTTGGCACGGAGCCCGGAGCTTGACTCCGTCGCCGTGCGCTCCGTATCGTCACGGCATGGCTGTGCTCTTCGCGGTGTCGGGAAATCGGCACTACCAATTCCCCAACCTCGCCGCGGTCATGGCGAAGGCCAACGAGGAGAAGTCCGGCGATGCGCTCGCCGGCATCGCCGCCGCCGACGCGCAGGAGCGGCTCGCGGCCAAGCAGGTGCTGGCGGACGTTCGCTTGCGGCGCTTCGTGGACGAACCCGTGCTGCCGCCGGAAGCGGATGAGCTCAGCCGCGCCTTTCTCAGTGAGGTCGATCAGGACCTCTTCCGCCGCCTCGCCGACTGGAGCGTCGGCGAGCTACGGGAGCACCTCCTCGCCGATGCACCCGCGGATCTCGCGGCACTGCGTCCCGCGCTGCTGCCCGAGTTGGCGGCCGCGGTCGCGAAGCTCATGTCGAATCTCGACCTGATGCTGGCGGCGAAGCGGCTACCGGTGGTGGTGAAAGGACGGACGACGCTGGGGCTGTCCGGTCATCTGGCCACGCGCCTGCAACCCAACCATCCGCGTGACGGCGTCGACGGGATGACCGCGAGCATTCTGGAAGGCCTCAGCTATGGCTGCGGCGACGCGGTCATCGGCGTCAACCCGGTGGACGACCGCGTTGAGGTGGTCGAGCGGCTGGCCGACGGCATCGAGCAGATCCGCACGCGTCTGAACGTCCCGACACAGAGCTGCATACTCGCGCACGTCACCACACAGATGGAGGCGTTGCGGCGCGGCGCGCCGCTCGATCTGCTGTTTCAATCGGTGGGTGGCACGGCGGCGGCGAATCGCGCCTTCGGTATCAGCCTCGCCCTGCTCGATGAGGCGAACGCTCTGCTCGCCGAACGCGGCCGCTTGGATGCGGCGACGCGCTGGTACTTCGAAACCGGCCAAGGCTCGGAGCTGTCGAGCGGCGCGCATCACGGCGTCGATCAGCTCACCCTGGAGGCGCGCTGCTATGGCGTGGCGCGCCGCTACCGGCCGCTGCTGGTCAATACCGTCGTCGGCTTCATCGGTCCCGAATACCTCTACGACAGCAAGCAGGTGCTGCGCGCCGGCATCGAGGATCACTTCATGGGCAAGCTGCTGGGCGTACCCATGGGCGTCGACGTGTGTCACACCAACCACATGGCCGCCGATCAGAACGATCTCGAGAGCCTCGCGGTGCTGCTGGCCGCCGCCGGGTGCAACTACTTCATGGCCGTGCCCATGGGCGACGACTGCATGCTCAACTATCAAACCACATCGTATCACGATGCAGCGGCGCTGCGGGAGCTGCTCGGCTTGCGGCCGGCGCCGGAGTTTGCCGCGTGGTTGGAGGAGCGCGGCCTGTTGCACGACGGCGCGCTGACCGCGGCGGCGGGTGACGCACGCCGGCTGATGCCATGACCGCGTTCGAGCGCCTGCGACGCGCGACGCCGGCGCGCTTGGACGTCGGCCGCGCCGGCAGCCGGCCGCGCACGGCGACGCTGCTCGATTTTCGCCGCGCTCACGCCGCGGCGTGCGACGCAGTGTGGAGTGAGTGGCCTGACGCGTTCCTCGCACATCTCGAACGGCTCGGATTCCTCGTCGTGTCATCAGCGGCGCCCGATCGCCGCACGTACATCCTCAATCCGCCCCTCGGCCGCCGTCTGGCGCCGGGCGAAGCGGACCGTATCCGGACGGCCAGCGCCGTCGCGCAGGACACCTTCACCCCAACCCTCTCCCAGAGGGCGAGGGAAAAGAAAGGAGCCCCGCCACCCGGCGTGCAGCTCGTGCTTTCCGACGGGCTGTCGGCGATGGCCGGTGCGCGGCACTGCGATGCGGTCGTCCCGAGGCTGCTCGACGGGCTGCGCACCTTGGCGCATGCCGCTGTGCCGGTGGCGGTGCGCAACGGGCGGGTCGCCATCGGCGATGAGATTGCCCGGCGTGCGGGCGCCGCGCTGGTGGTTCACCTCATTGGCGAGCGGCCCGGGCTGGCGACCGCCGATAGTCTGGGCTGTTACCTCACGTATGCGCCCGGGCCGTCCACGACCGACGCGGATCGCAAGTGCATCTCCAACATCCACGCCGCCGGGCTGAATCCGAACGAGGCCGCCGCCAGCATTGCCGGTGTGGCGCGGCGCATTCTGGACGCGCAAACGTCGGGCACCGCGCTGGTGCTCTGAGTGCTGCGCACACCGTCCTTTCGGCGGGTCCGCTCCCGTTGGTCGCTACGAGCATCCGCTGAGGCATGTGGTCGCGACCGGATCGGCCGATTCGATCACAACCTCTGAGCGGATCGCTCGCTATCGACGCAGCGATGTCACCGTCGCCCGCTGCGGGCGCGTTTTCGCGTTGCGGTGCGCTTCCAGCCACTCGAGGATGACGGGGTACACGTCGTCGGGCGCATGCAGGCCGAGGATCAGATCGGCGTGGCTGTAGTCGCGGGCGTCGCCGTATTGCTTGCCGATGATGCGCAAGGCCTTGTCGCGGGACGCGATCCGCTCGTAGACGTGCTCCAGGTCGCGCGGCGGCGTGAGCCCGTCCTTATCGCCGGCGATGATGAGGATCGGTGCGGTGATGCGCTCCAGATGCTCGGTAAAATCGAACATCGCGTAGCGATCGCTCATCGCCTTGGTTTCGTACCAGCGGGCGAACTCGCGCAACAGCGATGCCGGGATGTCGTCCACTGCGGTGAGCATCAGGGTGCGCAAGAGGCGGACGTCGGCGTTGCCTTCGTGCCATCCGAGCTCGTGGATGCTGCCGTGAAGTCCGCGCGCCAGCAGCGGGGCGAACGCCGCGCCGAATCGCGCCAGCGTCCCGATCGGGAGGCGTGCCGGCGCGAAGCGGAGCAAGTTCCGGTAGGGCACGCCGAAGTCGAGCAGCGGGTGCCCCACGTTGCTCATCGTGGGCGAGCCCAGGGTGACGACGCTGGCAATCTTGTGGTGCACGGGACTCATCAGCAGCGCGTAGGCGATCATGCCGCCCATCGAATGGCCGACCCAATGCACCTGGCGCGCGCCGGTCTCGCGCAAGACCTTACGGAGCGCCGCCGGTCCGTCGTGCTGCACGTAGTCTTCGAATCGCCAATCGTAGCGCTTGCCGTTCCACCACGTCGGGCGCGTGGAGCGGCCGGCGCCACGTAGCTCGACGACCCAGACGTCGTACCCCGAGCGCACCAAATATCGCGCCAGCGAGACGCGGCCCGGACCGTCCATATCCCAGCGGTTTGAGGCCATCCCGTGGCAGAGCAGAACGGGGGTGTGGTGGGTACGGCGCTTGGGCGTGTAGCGGTAGAGGGCGAGCCGCCACCCGTCGTGCGTGCGGGTGTAGGAGACGTGCGGGCGGGGCCCGCGGCCGAGATCGAACCAGGCATCGAGCAGGCGCTGCATATTTCGCCGAGTATCAGGTCGCCCGCGGAAAGACCAGCACGTTCTCATTCGTGTTTCTCGGCGCCGCGCGGACCCGCTCCGTCTGAAATCCCCACCAAGTGCGAAGGCCGGCATCTTGACAATCCCCTTCCAGGCGGACTAACGAACCGCTGATGGTTTTGTCGTTGTCGAACGCCCAAGGCAAATGACGCCGGCTGATGACGAACCGAATTCCCCCATGCAGAAGGCAGCAACTCCATGCCGTCCCCGACTCTCGGTTGAGTGTCAGCACTGCATCGCCGTCGCGGCGGTCGTGGGACGAGAGTTCCGTTTGGGCCTCTTGGCTCGCGCTACGGACGGGTGCCCAACGCGCACCAAGCTGCTCGAATCACTCGATGAGGCAACGCGTGCGGGAGTTGTGGAGAGGATCGCGGGTGAACCCGACGCGTTTCGATTCGTGGACCAGGCAGCCCGAGACGCCGCCTACTCGCAGCTCGCCAACGCGGAGCGGGCTCGTCTTCACCGTGCCGTCGCACGGGCTATCGAGGAACTCTACGCCGGCGCCTTGGAGCCGTACTTCACCCAACTGGCGTCTCATTTCGCGCAAACCGGGGCGCCTGAGGATGACGCTCAGGCGATCGACTATGCCCTGAAGGCAGCGAGCCGATTCAGCGCACTCCATCAGCACGAGGATGCAGTGGGCTCGTACGAGCTGGCTCGGACGGTATTGCTGCGCTCGGCGTCGGACCGAGCGCAGCACTGTGAGCTACTGCTCGGCTTGGCGTCGGCACGGCTTCGCGCTGGGCACAAGCTGGACGCACGTGCCAATCTGGAGCAGGCCGCGGAGCTGGCGCGTCAACTCGGCGCGCCGGAGCTGCTTGCCCGCGCCGCACTCGGCTACGGTGACGCGCGGAGTTGGGGTGAGACCGGCGTGGTCAACCAAACGCTCATCAGCCTCTTGGAAGATTCGCTCCGGCGTTTGCCTGCCAGTCAGCGCGGGCTCCGCGCACGCGTGCAGGCGCGCCTCGCGGAGGAACTCTATCACCTGCCGCCTGACGAGCGACGCGGGCCGATCCGCGCAGCACTTGCTGAGGCGCGCCGCGCGCGTGATCCGGCCGTATTGGCGCAGGGGCTGTTGAGCCGCCGATTTGCACTGTGGACACCGGACAACGCCGAGCAACGACGCGACGCCGCCAGCGCAGCGGTAACGCTTGCCGGCGAGGCGCACGATCTGGAACTCACGGCGCACGCAGTCGCGTGGCTCATCGGCGACTTGCTCGAGCTCGGTCTCGTTCGAGAGGCCGATTTGCAAATTCAAGCATTGACCACACTCGCAGAGCAGTTGAAACAGCCGGCTTTCCGCTGGCGTGCACTGTGCGCGCGGTCGATGCGCGCGGCCATGCTGGGCCGGTTCGACGACGCGGAGCAGCTGGCCACGGAAGCGCTGCAGATCGGCCTGGCGTTGCAGGATGGCGACGCCCAACTGGTCTATGCTGCTCAGCTCTTCGCCTTGCGACGGCTGCAGGGAAGACTGGCGGAGATCGAGGCCGTTGCCCGAGGATTCACCGAGAGCCTGCAGAACGTGTGGGTGTGGCAGGTGGGGTTGGCAGCCATCTCTGCAGCTTTGGGGAACGCCACCGACGCACGTCACGACTTCGATTACCTGGCACGCAACGACTTCGCCGATCTGTTTCGCGACATGCACTGGCTCCCCGCGATCGCTTTGCTGGCCGAAACATGCGCATCGTTGCGGGACCCGGCACGCGCCTCGATGCTGTACGAGGTGCTGGCTCCATATGCGTCGCGCCCCATCGTCGCGGTCTTGGGCATCGGCTCCGCGGGGTCCGCGTCCCACTACCTCGGTCTCTTGGCCTCGACGATGGGGCAATGGTCAACGGCGGTGCGCCACTTCGAGGCGGCGCTCAAGATGAACAAGGAGATGCACGCGGTGCCGCAGGTTGCCCAAACGGAGCACGCCTTCGCGGCCGCCTTGCTAGGAAGAAACCAGGGTGCCGATGCACAGCGGGCCGCGAAGCTGCTGGCCTCCGCGATTGCCACCTACGAGCGGCTGGGAATGCAAAGCTATCTCGCTCAGGCTGGCGCCTTACGCGACGGGACATCCCCGACGTCAGTCGCGCGAGCCGAGGGTGGCGACGCCGACAGCTCCGGAGTCCCCGTGTTGGTGCGTGACGGCGATGAATGGAGCATTACCTGGCAGCGGAAGACCATCAGGATGACGCACGTTCGTGGGCTGAGCGTGATCGCTCATTTGATCCGCCATCCGCGACGGCGATTTCACGTGACCGAGTTGGCCCCGGTCGCCGACGGCGTGACCCACATCGCGGAGTCGACCACTGCTGCGCGGCTGACGAGACAACAGCGTGAATCATTGAGGTGGCAATCCTTCTGGCGCGAGCTGCACCGGCTGGAATGGGAGACCGCCAACGCGGACAGACGAGGCGACCGTGCCGCGGCGCGAACGTTTCGGCGCAAGACGACAGTCATGCGAAAGCAAGTGGAGGGGGAAAGGGCAGCGGAGGTGGAGCAGGTCCGAAAGAGGATCGGACGCAATCTTGCCACGGTCTTCAAAGACATCGGAACCCGGAACGAGGATCTGCGGCGGCATCTCGCGGTCACCATCGATCCACAGTTCAAGGAGATCTCGTACGATCCCGAGGCGGATGAGGCGCGGCTCCAGGTCAAACCACTTTCGTGATGCGGGCGCTGGGCAATGCCCGCGCACCCTCTCCGTGAGCGGGAGAGGGTGGGCGAGGGTTTGCTGTGAAGGTGTCGGGTGCGGTGTTCAGGATGCGGCACTCGGCGGCTGAGCCGCGGGCGCCTGTGGTACGGGCTCCACTTGTGCCGCGGGCGCCGGCGGTGTCGGAGCCGGCGGCGGTTCGGGGGCCGGCTTGGCGGACCTGCCGTTGGTGCGCGCCGGGCGATCGAAGAGGGTGGCGTACAAATGCGGCGCGCCCTCGTCGGCGGCGGCGCGGGCGCCGCGCTTGAACGCCGCCAACTCCGTGAGCCATCCTTGCGCCACGGCATCGCGGGTGTGGCGCACCTCACTCACGGTTTCGTGCAGCTTCTCGATCTGTGCGAGCTGCTGCTCGAGCGCGCGCGCCGCGCGCTCTGCGGCCTGCGCCGCCTGCAACGTCGGTTTGGTGATCCCTTTGGCGCGTTGCACCGCGGTCACCAACTGGTGAACCGCTTTGGCGCCGTCGCCGTTCCGTTGTGCCATGAGCCTGCCCGGCGCCAACGGGCTGAAGTCACGGAACGGATTGCTGCGCGGCTGGCCCTCGGCGATCAACGCCCGCGCCAAGGCGTCGACGGCGTCGTCCTGATCGGCGTCCAACTCGCCCAGCCGCGTCGTGGCGGCGTCCAGGGCCGCTTCCGCGGCGCTGACCTTGTCGTGTGCGGCGCTATAGGTGCGCTGCGCGCGTTCGAACGCGGCCAGGCGCCCCTTGACCAGGCGCGTATCGATGGTCCGCGCCGCGGCCAGTATCGACGCCCCCGCGTTCAACTGACTACTGACGGTACTGCCCACATTGATTGTTGCCATATCCGCCTCCTTCAAAGTGTGATGCCGGGCGTATTGCACGAGTCGTTCCAACGGCTGATCATGTGACTGTATGTCTGATTGGCCATCGTGATGTTGCATACGAGTGCATCCAGTTGTCGTGCCGCCATATTTTCGTCGCCCATGACCGTGCAGCGGCTCCGAAAGCGCTTACGGCCCCATTCGAAGGCTGTGGAGGCGCCCCGGAAGGCTTCATGGGCCCCCTCAGAGGTGTGCGCCGGGGGCCAGGAAGGCTTCATGGGGTGGATTACAACGTTAGTCGGACCCCCATGAAGGCTTCATGGGGTCAAATCCAACGTTGGTCGGAGGGCCAGGAAGGCTTCATGGGGGCAAATTCCAACGTTGGTCAGAGGGCCGTGAAGGCTTTATGGGGGGGTACCAACGAGTGCAGCGGGGGGCCATGAAGGCTTTATGGGGCCTGGCCTACATGTGTCTGGGGCTCCAAAGGCTGTATGGGGGTTCGCCAAGGAGTTCGACGGGGCCCACAAAGCCATATTGGCAATGGTGGAACATCTGCCGGCGGCTGCCAACCATCCGAAAGCCTCCGGGATATCGCCGCGCCCTGGCGTGTCCGTGCAGCCCCTCGCCGGATCTCTCAAGCACGCGCGCCCCGACGCCTTCCTAGCGGCGCAGCACGCTGCGCCTTTGTCCGACCACGAGCCATATGCCACCAGCGTCTTTTTCCCAGGTGACATCCTCCTGTGGTGCAATGCGGCAGGGCGCGGAAGGTAAGCAGGCGGGAATGGAAGC
>Ga0209415_10010178_pt1 | contig 16040 bp, 13 predicted proteins | sample PeaSoiSIISIP2007_FD_187696 | JGI IMG/M metagenome (GOLD analysis project Ga0209415, IMG submission 187696) | Peat soil microbial communities from Weissenstadt, Germany - SII-SIP-2007 (SPAdes) (version 2) | ecosystem: Environmental > Terrestrial > Soil > Wetlands > Peat | place: Germany...
CGTAGCACTGCATCAGCGCCGCGTTCCGCAGCAGTCCGCCGGCGGCGACGAACTCACGCACCGCCACTCCCGACTCGTCGAAGGCGTCGATGATCTTGCGCGTCCCGAACGCTGTCGCCTCGATCAGGGCGCGGTAGATCTCGTGCGGGCGCGTCGCGAGCGTCATGCCGACGAGCACGCCGCTCAGCTCGTGATCGACGAGCACCGAGCGGTTCCCGCTCCACCAGTCGAGCGCGATCAGGCCGTGCTCGCCGACGCCCTGCGCCGCGCCGAGCTTCGTCAGGTACTCGTGCACGCCGATCCCCATTGCGCGGGCCTGCTCGTGGTAGGCCGGGGGCACAGCGTTCTCGACGAACCAGGCGAAGATGTCGCCGACGCCGCTCTGCCCCGCCTCGTAGCCCCATTGGCCCGGCACGATGCCGCCGCTGACGACACCGCACATCCCGGGAACCTCGGCGAGCGACTCGCCGACCATCACGTGGCAGGTCGAGGTGCCCATGATCGCGACCATCCGGCCGGGCTCGGTGACCCCGGCCGCCGGCGCGGTGACGTGCGCGTCGACGTTGCCGACGGCCACCGCGATGCCCTCCCGCAGCCCGGTCCAGCCGGCGGCCTGCGCTGTGAGCGAGCCGGCGCGGGCGCCCAGCTGCGCGAGCGTCGGGCTCAGCTTCTCCGCGAAGCCGGCGAAGGCCGGATTCAGCGCCGCCAGGTAGTCCTCATCGGGGTAGCGGCCGTCCTGGTAGATCCCCTTGTAGCCGGCGGTGCAGGCGTTGCGCAGCTCGACGCCGCATAGCTGCCAGATGATCCAATCCGCCGCCTCGACGAAGCGGTCCATGGCGGCGTAGACGGCGGGATCCTCCTCGAGGATCTGCAGCGCCTTGGCGAACTCCCATTCGGAGGAGATTCGCCCTCCGTAGCGCCCCAGCCACGCCTCGCCGCGTGCCGCGGCGACGTCGGTGACGCGGTCGGCCTGCGGCTGGGCGGCGTGATGGCGCCACAGCTTGACCCAGGCGTGGGGATGCGCGCGCCAGGCCTCCAGCCGGCACAGCGGGGTGCCGTCCGCCAGCACCGGCAGCACCGTGCAGGCCGTGAAGTCGGTGCCGATCCCGACCACGTCGGCCGGGTCGACTCCGGCCGCGCCGACCGCGGCCGGGACGGCGTGGCGCAGCACGTCGATGTAGTCGTCGGGATCCTGCAGCGCCCAGTTCGGCCCGAGTGGCGCGCCGCTCGCTGCCAGCTCCTCGCTCATCACCGCGTGCGCGAAGGGGTGCTCGGCGTCGCCGAGCTCCGCGCCGTCCTCTGCGCGGACGACGACCGCGCGGCCAGAGAGCGTGCCGAAGTCCACTCCGATCACGTAGCGCGAGCGCTCGGGCATCCTCGGCCGCACAATATCGCGGACTTGCCGGACCGACCGCTCGCCGGCGCCGTGCCTCAGACTCCCATCAGCAGTTCCAGCAGCAGCTGGTCGGCGGGCTCGTGGTGGCGTCCCTCGCTGCTCGCCACGAGCGCCGAGAAGTCCTCGGCCCGGATCGCCTCGAGCGCCGTGCGCGAGAACGCCGGCGTCGGCTCGGCGAGTTGCCCGGCTCCCGCCGCCTCGCAGGCCGCGAGGATCGCGGGGTCGGCGTCGAACTCGGCCACCTTCGCCGCGAGGATCTTGTAGTTGCGGATGCAGCCGCGCGCGAAGGCGGCGTAGACGTCGACGTCGTCCTCGCTGCGAAAGGCGCGCGCGTCGAAGTGCCGCGCCCCCTCGTAGCCCGATCGCTCCAGCAGCCGAACGGTGAGGAAGGCCTCCTTGAGGTCCTCGACGCCGAAGCGGAAGTCCTGGTCGAAGCGCGGCCCGTTCTGGGAGTTGAGGTCCACGTGGAACAGCTTGCCGGCCCACAGCGCCTGCCCGACGGCGAACGAGAACGACAGGCCGGCCATCGACTCGTGCGCCATCTCGGGGTTCACCCCGACCATCGCCGGGTGCCCGAGCGTCTCGATGAAGTGCAGCATGTGGCCGGTCGTCGGCAGGTAGATGTGCCCGCGTGGCTCGTTCGGCTTGGCCTCCAGCGCGAGGCGCATGTCGTAGCCCTGCTCGAGCACGTACTGGCAGAGGAAGTCGACGCCCTCGCGGTAGCGCTCGAGCGCGACGCGCGGGTCGCGCGCGGCCGCCGTCTCGACGCCCTCGCGCCCGCCCCACAGGACGAAGATCGGCGCGCCAAGCTCGGCGCCGATGTCGATCGCGCCGCAGGCCTTGCGCAGCGCGAAGCGCCGCACGGCCGGGTCGGCGGCGGTCAGCGCGCCGTCGCGGAAGACGGGCTGCGTGAAGAGGTTGACGGTCGCCATCGAGACGCACATGCCGGCCCCGGCGACGGCCTTCCCGAAGCTCGCGACGATGCGGTCACGGTCGGCCGCGGAGGAGCCAAAGGGCACCAGGTCGTCGTCGTGAAAGCAGACGCCCCAGGCGCCGACCTCGCCGAGGCGGGCGACGATCTCCTCCGGCCCGATCGGCGGGCGCGTCGGCAGGCCGAACGGGTCGCCGCCCCGGTGGCCGACGGTCCACAGGCCGAAGCTGAAGCGATCGTCCGGTGTTGCTGCGTAGGGGTCGGCCATCACGTTCCTCTGATCTTTCGGGGGCGAGCTGGAATCCAGTCGAGCTGTGCGGCGCGGGCGCACCGCGCCCGGAGGTATATCGAGTCAACCAGACTGCGGGCCGGCCGCCCCCAGCAGCGCCGGCAGGTCGCCCGGTGCTCCGACCAGCAGGTCCGCGCCCGCGGCCTCGAGCTCCGCCACGCTGCCGATGCCCCAGGTGACGCCGACCGCGAGCAGTCCGTGTGCGCGCGCGGCCTCGATGTCGAACGAGCGGTCGCCGACCATCGCGGGGCGGCGGCGACCGAGCCGCGAGAGGGCGCGGAGTGCCCGTCCGACGATCGCCGTCTTGTCGTCGTCCGAGTCGTCCGGGGCGGCCGCCTCGACGACCTCGAACCAGCGTGCCAGGTCGAGTGCCTCCAGCAGCGGCGCCGTGAACGTCACCGACTTGGATGTCGCGATCGCGAGCGGGACGCGCGCCGCGAGCGCCTCGAGCGCCGGCACGATCCCCTCGATCGCGGTCGTCTGCGCCAGGTACACCTCCGCGTAGCGGCTGCGGTAGTCGGCGACGAGCGCCGCGATCCGCTCCCGCCCGGCGCCCGGGCCGGCCAGTTCGCTGAAGGCGCTGAAGGTCGGCGGGCCGATGAAGCGCCGCAGCTCCGCCTCGGGGCGCCGCGGCAGGCCGTGGTCGGCGAGCGTCGCGCTGATCGAACCGGTGACGGCGGCGTGGGAGTCGATCAGCACGCCGTCGAGGTCGAAGATCAGGGCGTCGGGCGGCGCGGGGTTCACGACGCCATCATCGCGCACCGCCCTTTCGCTACCGCTCGAGCACCCTCGCGCCCGGCCCAGGGCTCACCTCGTGCGCCCCCTCGGGCGCGACCGCGTCCGGCGGCAGCAGCCCGAGCACGTGCCCGCCGAAGCCGCCGCCCATCAGCCGCGCCCCAGCCGCGCCCGCCGCGTGCAGCGCCGCCACCGCCGCCTCGAGCTCCGGGACCGACACCTCGTAGAGGTCGCGCAAACTGGCGTGGGAGGCGTCGAGCAGGCGCCCGACCGCCGCCAGGTCGCCGCGCGAGAGCGCCTCGACCGTGGCGTCGACGCGCGCGTTCTCCTCGAACACGTGCCGCGCCCGCCGATCCAGCGGCTCCGGCAGCCGCTCGAGCATCGCCGGCTCGAGCTCGCGCAGGCTCCCCAGCCCGAGCTGCTCGCAGATCTCGCTGCACTCGCGGCGGCGGTCGTTGTAGCCGGACTCGGCGTGCGTGTGCCGGACGCCCGAGTCGAGCGTGACGAGCCGCCAGTCGCCCAGCTCGAGCGCCACCGGTTCGATCACGCCGGAGCGGAAGTCGATCCGGATCGCCGCGTGCTCGCGCCCGCACAGCGACGCGAGCTGGTCGAGCAGGCCGGTCTGCGCGCCGACCCAGTCGTTCTCGACTCGCGAGCAGATCCGCGCGAGCGGCCACGGCGGCACGACGTCGGCGTCGGCGAGCGCGAGCAGGGCGAGGCAGAGCGCGACCTCGAACGCGGCGGAGGAGGACAGTCCCGCCCCCCGCTGGATCGTGCCGCTGATCTCGAGGCTCGCGCCGCGTACCGGCAGCCCGGCCGCGGCCAGCTCCGCCGTCGCGCCGCGCACGAACGCCCGCCAGCCGCCCGGCGAGGGCCCCTCACCGCCCAGCTCGTAGCTGTCGGTCGCCGCCAGGTCGACGGCGTGCGCGTGGATCGCGACGTCACCGCTCGCCGTCGCGTCGACCCGCACGCCGGCGTCGATCGCGAACGGCAGCGCGAGCCCGTCGTTGTAGTCGGTGTGCTCGCCGATCAGGTTGACACGCCCGGGGGCGAACGCCGCCGTGTGGCTAGGCATCGCTGCCAACTGCGATCGCCTCCCGCAGCGCGCCGGCCGAATCCTCCGGCAGCACGTCCATGATGAAGGTGCCGGCGCCCTGCTCGCAGCCGGCGAGGTACTTGAGCTTGGTGGCGGTGCGCAGCGGCGTGTAGAACTCGACGTGCAGATGGCCCGCCCGTCCCCCGTCGGTGGGCGCCTGGTGGAGCACCATCATGTAGGGGAACTCGCGCTCGAACAGGCGGTCGTAGCCGCGCGTGACGGCCTGCAGCGCGCTCGCCAGCGAGGCCAGCTCTGCGGCGTCGCACTCGACGAGGCTCGCGCGGTGCTCGCGCAGCACGACGTGGCATTCGTAGGGCCAGCGGGCGGCGAACGGCACGTACGCCACCGTGTCGGCGTTCGCGTGCACGACGCGCGGAGCGCCGTCCGCCAGCTCGCGCTCCAGCAGCACGCACGGGGCGCAACCGCCCAGCCGCGCGTCGGCGGCCAGCTCGAGCGCCGCGACCGGAGGCACGAACGGGAAGGCATAGATCTGCCCGTGCGGGTGGTGCAGCGTCGTCCCGACCTCGACGCCGCGGTTCTCGAAGATCAGCACGTAGCGCACGTCCCCTCGCGCGCCGAGCTCCTCGTAGCGCTGGCGCCAGACCCACATCAGCGCCTGCGCGCGCTCCGGCGCAAGCCCGCCAAACGAGCCGTGGTGGTCGTCGGTGTAGACCACCACCTCGGCCGCTCCCGCCGGTGACTCGAAGCTCGGGAAGAGGTTGTCGAAGACGACGATCTCGAACGCCGGGAAGGGGATCTCGGTCGGCCGGCCGCCCGGGCGCGTCGGGTCAAGCGGGCAGTGGTCCGCCGGCGGCAGGAAGGTGCGGTCCTGGCGATCGACGGCGTAGGCAACCTGCTCCCCGCGCAGCTCGTTGAACCGCAGCAGGCTCACTCCGGCTCGCGTTCGCCCGCGCGGTCGAAGCGGATCAGCGCGCGCCCGTCCTCCTTGACCACGCGGCGCACGATCAGCGGGCCGTAACGCTCGACCCCATCCTCGGCGGGCACCGGGCCCGGCCGTCCCTCCTCCGGTGTGGCCATCGGAGAGATATATCCACCTTTGCGGACGGGTGGGGTGCATGCACCCCACCCGCGGGACGGCGCATGCGCCGTCCCGGCGATCGGCGCATGCGCCGATCGCTCAGAGTGCAGCGGAGGACGGGCGCACGGAGCGTGCGGTGGCGGCGCGCGCCTGCGGGAACGTCACGAGGCGGCGGGCGTCCTCGTCCCACAGCTTCAGCTGCGTCGCGCGCAGGCCGTCCCAGAGCGACAGCGTGGGGACGCTCTGGAAGACCGGGTTGGAGTCGTGCGCGGCCTGCAGGTTGTAGTTGGGGATGCGCGAGTTGAGGTGGTGGACGTGGTGCAGCCCGATGTTGCCGGTGAAGAACTGGAGCACCTTCGGCAGCTTCAGGTACGAGCTCCCGCGCAGCGCCGCGTCGGCGTAGGTCCAGCCGGTGTTGCGCTCCCAGTAGGTGTCCTCGAACTGGTGCTGGACGTAGAACAGCCAGATCCCCGCCGCCCCGGCGAGGAGTGCCGGCGGGCCCTGGATCAGCAGGTAGTCGCGCCAGCCGACCAGCAGGCAGGCGCCGGCGACCAGCACCGCGAGCGTGAGGTTCGTCAGGTGCACGCTGTGGCGGATCCGGGGCCGCGCGTTGCGGGGCACGATCCGGGGCGCGAGGATCATCGCGCCGAGCGGCCCGAGCCCGAACATGATCAGCGGGTTGCGGAACAGGCGGTAGCCGAGCCGCCCGCGCCAGTCGCGGGCGTTGTACTCCGCCACCGTCAGCGTCGGCACGTCGCCCTGGCCGCGGCGGTCGAGATCGGCGGCGGTGGCGTGATGGACGGCGTGGTTGTGGCGCCAGTTCGCGAACGGGGCGAACACCAGCACGCCGAGCGCGCTGCCGAGCCACTGGTTGCCGCGCTTGGTCGGCAGATAGGAGCCGTGCGTGCAGTCGTGGAAGACGATGTAGCTGCGCAGCAGGAAGCCCGCTGCGAGTACGCCGATCGCCAGCGTCAGCAGGTAGGAGTCGCTCAGCGAGTAGTACATCGCGACCAGCAGGCCGAGGTAGGGCACGACGGATGTCGCGAGACCGGCGATGCTGCGCGTCATGCTGGGGCGCGCGAACGGCGCGAGCGCAGCCGTCCAGTAGGCGCCCCGCTCGAGGGCCTCCTGCGCTGGGTCCCCAACCTGCGGCTCCCGTCCGGCGTGATCCTCGATCCCGTCGGCGACGGTCGTCTCTGCCAGGACCATCGGCCCCTTTCCTCATGCTGGCTTGAGCCGGCCAGAGCGGCGTCGCCCAAGCGGGCGTGGACGAAGCGTACACGCCGTGCTGGCGCGAGTCCACCGGGGCTCGGCGCCCCGTACGGGAAAAACCGCGAGCTGCTCGGGCCGTGCCGTCGGGGACAAACGCGCGGCTCGCATCTTGTCCACGACGGCTCGACACGGCCGGCGCGCTGTCACGGAGAATGTGTCGATGAGCGCAACCTGGTCGGCCACGACCTTCGACGAGGTGTTCGCCGCCGACGGCGTGCCGCGCGAGCACGCCCAGGCGCTGGTCGCCGAGCTTGAGCGCCTCGGCGCGGAGAGCCTGGTCGCGGCCGGCGCGCTGCGCGACGCGATCTTCATGCGCCAGGGAATCACGTTCGATCTGACCAGCCCCGAGGGGGCGGTCGCCGACCGGCCGTTCCCGCTCGACCTGATCCCGCGCATCATCCCGGCGGCGGAGTGGCGCACGATCAAGCGCGGCCTCGCGCAGCGGATCCGCGCGCTCAACCATTTCGTCGACGACGTCTACCACGAGCGCGAGATCGTCAAGGCCGGGATAGTCCCCTGGACGCTGATCGCGAGCCGCTCGCATTTCGCTCGCGCCGCCCACGGCATCCGCCCGCCGCGCGGCGTCTACACGCACGTCGCGGGCTGCGATCTCGTGCGCGACGCGCAGGGCGGCTGGAAGGTGCTGGAGGACAACGTGCGCACGCCCTCGGGCATCTCCTACATGCTCGAGAACCGCCTCGCGATGACGCGCCTGATCCCGTCGCTGTTCGCACACCACCGGGTTCGCCCGATCGACCAGTACCCGGCGCTGCTGCATGCCGCGCTGCGCTCCGTCGCGCCGGTCGCCGACGGCGACGCGAGGATCGTCGTGTGGACGCCGGGGCCGGCCAACAGCGCCTATTTCGAGCACACCTTCCTCGCCCGTCAGATGGGGGTCGAGCTGGTCGAGGCCTCCGATCTGGTGGTCCGCGACGACGTCTGCTACATGCGCACGACCAGCGGCCTGGCGCGCGTGAACGCGATCTACCGCCGCCTCGATGACGCCTTCATCGACCCGCTCGAGTTCCGCCCCGACTCGCTGCTCGGCGTCCCCGGGCTGATCCGTGCCTACCGCGCCGGCACGGTCGCGATCGCCAACGCGGTCGGCACCGGCGTCGCCGACGACAAGGCCGTCTACTGCTACGTGCCGGCGATGATCCGCTTCTACCTCGGCGAGGAGCCGCTGCTGGAGAACGTCACCACGTACCTGCTCGACGATCCCGAGCAGCTCGAGGCGGCGCTGGCGCGGATCGACCAGCTGGTGCTGAAGCCGACCGGCGAGTCGGGCGGCAAGGGCGTCGTGATCGGCCCCGCGGCGGACGAGCGCCGCCTGGTCGAGCTTGCCGCTACCGTGCGCCTGGACCCCTCGCAGTGGATCGCTCAGGAGGTGGTTCAGCTGTCGACCGTGCCGACGGTGGCGTCCGACGGCACGCTCGCGGCGCGCCACGTGGACCTGCGGCCGTTCGCGATCTACGGCGATGAGATCCGGATCGTCCCGGGCGGCCTGACCCGTGTCGCGCTCGAGCCGGGGTCGCTGATCGTCAACTCCTCGCGCGGCGGCGGCTCGAAAGACACCTGGGTGCTGCAGGACGACGAGGAATCGGAGATCGAGCCGGTCGCAGCTGCGGCGTTTGCGCCGCCGGCGCTGCCGACCCTGCGGCTGCGTTCGTGGACCGGCCAGGCGCAGCAGCAGCAGCAACAGCTGCTACCGCCACCCTGATGCTCGCGCGGATCGCCCACGAGCTGTTCTGGCTCGGGCGCAACGTCTCGCGCGCCGAGCTGACGGCGCGGATGATCGACGGCGTCTTCCAGGCCGACCTTCAAGGCCGCCCCGAAGGTCCGGCCGGCGTGACCCTCTCCTGGGACGCGGTGCTCGCGATCATGGGCTCGACGGCGACCGGCAAGCGGAAGAAGAACGCCGTTAAGCCGTCGCGCGCCGACACGGTCGCGCTGCTCAGCACCGACCCGGCCAACGCCAACTCGGTGGTCGCGAGTCTGGAACGTGCACGCGAGGGAGCCCACACCGTCCGTGACGTGATCAGCGCCGAGATGTGGGAGGCGATCAACGCGGTCCACCTCGGCCTCGCCGACGCCTCGGTCGGCGTGACCGGCTACGGCGGCCCGTACTCGTTCGTCAGCTATGTAAAGAGCCGCACGGCGCTGTTCTGGGGCGTGGCCTCGCGCACGATGCTGCGCGACGACGCCTACGCCTTCCTTGACGCCGGCGGGCGGTTCGAGTCCGCCGACATGGTGCTGCGAATGCTGCGGGTGGCGCTGCCCGCGCCCGGCGAACGCGCCGCCGCATCGCCGCGCGACGGGCAGGCGCTGGCGCTGCTCGGGGCGGTCGGCGGCCTGCAGGCCTTCCGCCGGGCCGGCGTCGCGGCGCCGACGGCGACCGCCGTGGCGAGCTTCCTGCTCTATACGCGCAGCTATCCGGACTCCGTCGCCGCCTCGATCGACGCCGTCCGCGGCGCGCTCGAGCTGGCCGACGCCAATCCGCGCGCCTCCGAGCCCGTGCTGCGCCTCTCGCGCGTGCTGGCGGATCTTGACTTCCGCGGGCGCGTCGGCCGCAACGACGACGGTGGGCTGCTCGAGGTCTGCGAGATCGTGGGGCGCGAGCTGAGCCTCGCCGACGGCGACATCACCGAGCGCTACTTTGGTGGGGTCATGTCGCCGACCCATGTCAGCTGAGCCGATGCTGTTCTCGATCCACTACAAGACGGAGTATCACTACGGCGAGCCGGTCACGGACAACCTCAACGCTCTGCGGGTGCGCCCGGCGACGACCGCGACCCAGCGCTGCGACGAGTTCCACGTGCGCACCGACCCGGAGTCGCGGCTCGGACGCCACAGCGACTACTTCGGCACCGAGGTGATCGAGTTCGGCATCTCGAAGGCCCACAGCTCGTTGACGATCGACGTCAGCGCGCGGGTCGTCACCTCCGAGCCGGCCGAGCCGCCGGCGCCAGACTGGGAGGCGCTCGCCGCGCCCGCCTATCTTGAGGCGGCGGGCGAATACCTGTTGGCAAGCATCGTCGAGCCACCCAACGGAGCGCTCGACGAGCTGGTTGCGCTGAGCGACCTGGCCAGCCCGCTGGAGGCGGTGGAGGGGCTGTGCGAGCTGATCCCCGACCGTTTCGAATACCGCACCGGCATCACCTACGTCGGCTCGACCGTTGCCGACCTGCTGGCGGCCGGCGGCGGCGTGTGCCAGGACTTCGTCCACCTCGCGCTGATCATCCTGCGCCGCCACGGGATCGCCGCCCGCTACGTCTCCGGCTACCTGTTCGCGGCGCCGCCCGACGGAGGCCACGACTCGGTCGAGGTCGAGACGCACGCCTGGCTCGAGGCGCTGCTGCCCGACGGGGGCGAGCGCGGCGAGCCGGTCTGGGTCGGCGTCGACCCCACCAACCGCTCGCGCGCCGGCGAGCAGTACGTGAAGATCGGCCACGGCCGCCACTACGACGACGTGCCGCCGATCAAGGGCGTCTACCGCGGCGGCCCGGCCGAGTTGTCGGCCAACGTCGTGATGACGCGGCTGGACCCGGCGACGAGCGCGCGCGCCTAGCGGCCCCCGCGGCGGGCGAGAGGCCGGCGCTCTCGCGCTATCGTGCCCCGATCTTGCGCCGGGCGTTGGACCTTTTCAGAGCCTCTCGGCCGCGGCGCTCGGCGCGTGTCCTCGGGGCGCTCGCCGTGACCTGCGCGCTGGCCCTCGCCGCCGGTGGCGCGCGCGCCGTCAGCGCCGACACCGTAGCGATGGCCCCCGCCTGCGTGCCCGCCACGCTCGACGCCTCCGACCTGCTGCCGGGCACGCCGCTGCTGGTCACGCCCGCGCCGGGCGGGCTGGACGCGATGCCGCAGAGCCAGCTGAGCTTCCTCGGCGCTCCGGCGTCGCAGATCGCGTCGCTGCTCGTCAGCGGCAGCCTCAGCGGCGTGCACGCTGGGCGCCTCGAGCCCTACTCCCAGGGCGACGGGGCGAGCTTCGTGCCCGACGCGCCGTTCGACGTCGGCGAGACCGTCAGCGTCAGCGGCAGCTGGAGGTCGGACGGAAGCGCGCAGCCGTTCTCCTACAGCTTCACGATCGGCGATCCCGACCCGATCGCGGAGCTGCCGAAGAAAGCCGAGCCGGCCGGGGGGCCGGGAACGATCTGGCACTTCCACTCCGCGCCGTCGCTCACGCCGGCGGTCCTGACCGTGACCGCGACCTCGGCCGCGGCGCGGCGCGACGGCGACATCTTCCTCGCCACCTACCCCGGACCCGGCTCGATGGGGCCGACTATCTACGCGCCGAGCGGACAGCTGGTGTGGTTCAAGCCGCTGCCCGCAAGCGCATCCGCGACCAATGTGCGCGTCCAGCGCTATCTGGGGCGCACGGTGCTGACCTGGTGGCAGGGCACGATCAGCATCCACGGCTTCGGGCTGGGCGTCGGCGAGATCTACTCGACCTCCTACCGCCCGATCGCCACGGTGCACGCCGGCGACGGCCTGGCCGAGGATCTGCACGAGCTGACGATCACGCCGAGCGGCACCGCGCTGATCACCGCCTGGAAGCCCCTGTATTGCGACCTCGCCGGCGTGGGCGGACGGGCGTACGGCGCGCTCTACGACGCGGTCTTCCAGGAGATCGACATCCGCACCGGCCTGGTGACCTACGAGTGGGACTCGCTCGAGCACGTTCCGCTGAGCGACTCCTACATGCCGCCGAGCGGCGCGAGCGTCGGCTGGCCCTTCGACTGGTTCCACCTCAACTCGGTCGCCCTGGAGGGGGATGGCAGCATCCTGATCTCCTCGCGCTCCACCTGGACCGTCTACGACATCGACGCCGGCAGCGGCCGGGTCCTCTGGCAGGCAGGCGGTCGCAAGCCGACGTTCACGATGGGGCCGGGCACGATGACCGCCTGGCAGCACGACGCCCAGCCGCTCGGCGAGGATACCTACAGCGTCTTCGACAACGGCGGGCCGCCGACGGCGCAGAAGCACTCGCGCGGCGAGGTTGTGCGGATCGACCCTGCGACCGCCAGCGCCAGCCTGGTGACCACCGTGACGACGCCACGGCCGATCTTCGCCGAGACCCAGGGCGACCTCCAGCTGCTGCCCGACGGCAACTGGTGGATCGGCTGGGGCGATGTCAACCAGTCCTCCGAGGTCGGCGCCGGCGGCCGCCTGCTGTTCGAGGCTCACACCCCGTCGGGGTCGGAGAGCTACCGCTCGCTGCGCTTCGCATGGCACGGCTCGCCCGCGACCCGCCCCTCCGTCGCCGTTTCCGGCGGCCCCGGCGGCTCGCTGCGCGTCTACGCCAGCTGGAACGGCGCAACGGACGTCGCGCGCTGGCGCCTGGAGGCCGGCGCTTCGCGCGGCGCCCTCTCGCCGCTGCTCAGCGAGCCGCGTGCCGGTTTCGAGACTGTGCTGCGCGCACCGGCCACGGTGCGCTTCGTCGCCGTCGAGGCGCTCAGCGGCGGCGGGCGGGTGCTGTCCGTCTCGCGGCCGCAGGCGACCGCCGGCGGCTGAGGGTCACCGGGCGGCCGGCCCGTCGGAGCGGCCGCATGGACGTTCGTCCACCCGCTGACCGGGGGGCCGGCAGTTTGTCCGCGCCCGTTGCGCGGGCGCGCCGGGCCACCGATCATCGAAGCCACGGTTGTGTCCATGTTCGACGGGTGTCCGTTGCCCCGGGGAGATCAGATGAACAGATCGGTTCGCGCGGCGCTCGGCGTCGTCATCGTCGCACTCGCTGTGCCGGCCGCCGCGCTGGCGACGCACCACCACGCTCGCGTCTTTCGCCATCACCGCCACGGGCACGTGCACGGCGGCCCGACGGGCTCAACCGGCGCGACCGGGGCCAACAGCGTGACCTCCTACGACAACGGCACCGGCACGCTCGTGCTCGGCCTCGCCGGCGGCGGCTCGATCAGCGGGGCGGTCACCGATCGCACGCGCTTCGTGTGCCTCGCGGCGAGCTCGAGGCGGACCCGTCGTTACGCCACGACGCGCCAGAACGGACCGGTCGGCGACACCGGCGCGAGCGGCGGCACCGGGTCGACCGGGGTCACCGGTCCGACGGGCGACACCGGCTCGACCGGCACGACTGGCTCGACCGGCTCGACCGGCTCGACTGGCTCGACCGGCGGGAGCGGCTCCGGGGGATCGGGCGGATCGACCGGCACCGGCGGCTACGGCGACCACGGCCACGGCCACGGCCACGGCCACGGGCACGGCTACGGGTACGGCGGCGGCGACGGCCACGGTCGTGGCCACGGGCGCGGTCACGGCTACGGCAACGGTGGTGGTGGCGGCAGCTGGACTCCGCCGCCGCCATGCGACAGCTCGCGCCTGGTGCCCGGCGCGAGCTTCTCCTCCGCCGAGGTGCTGATCGGCCCGGGAGGCGTCCAGTTCACAGAGATCGTCCTGCCCGCCGTCCAGTGACGCGTTGAGGCATGCGGACGGCGGCGGCCCGGGAGACACTCCCGGGCCGCCGCACGTCCGGGCGCACGCGGGCGCCCGTCCCGCGCGGCGTCGAATACGGTGTCCGCTGTGGAGGGATCGTGGTTCAGCCGCCGCACGTTCGTGCGCCGGGGAGCCCTCGGCCTGCTCGGGACGAGCGCGCTCGCGGGCTGCGGCGGCGCTGCGCCGACGAGCTCCTCGAGCACCGCGACCCGGTCCAGCTCGACGAGCACGGCGACGGTCGGCGGGCCGCCGACCGCGGCGCAGTGGGCGGCGCTGCGCGAGTCGCTCGCCGGTCGGCTGGTCCTGCCGACGCAGGCCGCCTACGCTCAGTCGAAGCTGGTCTACGACCTGCGTTTCGAGGACGCCGAGCCGGCCGCGATCGCCTACGCCGCCTCGGCCACGGATGTCCAGCGCCTGATCGACTTCGCGCGGACGCACGCGATCGCTCCGATCCCGCGCTGCGGCGGGCACAGCTACGCCGGCTACTCGACGGGCGCCGGCCTGGTGATCGACGTCGGGCCGCTTGACACGGTGACGGTCGCCGGCTCGAGGGCGACGGTGGGCGCCGGCACCCGTTTGGTGGACCTCTACTCCTCCCTCGCCGCCGCGGGCGTGCTCGTGCCGGGCGGCAGCTGCCCGACGGTTGGCGTCGCCGGGCTCGCGCTCGGCGGCGGCGTCGGCGTGCTCGGCCGCCGCTACGGCCTGACCGCCGACGCGCTGGCGTCGCTCACGCTCGTCACCGCCGACTCGCGCGTCCTGACCGCCGACGCGGCGAGCGAGACGGATCTCCACTGGGCGTGTCGCGGCGGCGGTGGTCGCAATTTCGGCGTCGTCACCTCGCTCGCGTTCGACGCCGCTCCGATTCCGCCGCTCGCGCTGTTCACGCTGGAATACCCGTGGGCCGCGGCGTCCGATCTGCTCGGCGCGTGGGCGGAGTGGATCGCCGATCTGCCGGACGAGCTGTGGTCCAACTGCCTGCTGCTGAGTGCCGGCGCAAGCGGGCTGATCGCCCGCGCGACCGGCGTCTACACGGGCGAGGTCGCGCAGCTCGCCGGTCTGGTGGCCGCGCTGCGCGGCGCCGTCGGCGCGACGGCGACGACCGACTTCATCGGCGCCGACACCTACCTGCACGCGATGTTCGCGCAGGCGGGCTGCGCCGAGCTGACGCTCGCGCAGTGCCACCTGAGCTCGCCGGGCTCGGCGGGCACACTCCCGCGTTCGGCCTTCGCGGCCAAGTCGGCCTACTTCGCGAGCGCCCCGCCGGCGCGCGGCCTCGCGGCGATCACCGGCGCCGTCGAGCGCTTCCAGAGCGAGCTTCCCGGCCTCGGCGGCGGCCTCGCCTTCGACGCCTACGGCGGCGCGATCAACGCAGTCGCACGCGACGCGACGGCGTTCGTACACCGCGACGCGCTCTGCCAGCTGCAGATCAGCGGCTCCTGGGGCGACGGCGCCTCCGCCTCAACGGCCGCCGCCGTCGCGTCCTGGCTCCAGGAGACCGCCGCCGCGCTCGCTCCGTACACCAACGGCGAGTCCTACCAGAACTACATCGATCCGACGCTCGCCGACTGGCAGCAGGCCTACTACGGCTCCAACCTGCCCCGGCTGGCGTCGGTGAAGCTCGCCTACGATCCCGACGACACCTTCAGCTTCGCCCAGTCGATCCCGCTCCAGCCCGCATGAGCTCGCCCTCTCTGATCTATGTCATCGGGCGCGTCGAGCAGGGCGTGCGCCGCGAGCTGCGCGCGCGGCTGCGGCCGCTCGGGTTGAGTGTCGCCGACGTCACGACGCTGTCGGTGCTTCGCGGGCGCGCCGGATTGTCGAACGCGCAGCTGGCCCGGCGCGCGCTGATCACGCCGCAGTCGATGTTCGAGGCGCTGGCCTCGCTGGAGCAGCGCGGCCTGGTCGTGCGCCGCGCCGACGCGACCAACGCGCGGATCATGCGGGCCGAGCTGACGGCGTCCGGCAGGCGCCTACTGGCCCGCGCCGATCCGTTGATCGCGACGCTCGAGGACGAACTGCTCGCCGGCGTCGCGCCGGCGCAGCGGGAGCAGGTTCGCGACGCCCTGCTCTCGGCGATGGGGGAGCTCTCGGCGCGGCTCAGAGCGACAACAGGCGCGCGGCGTTCTGCTTGAGCACCAGCGGGCGGACCTCGTCGCGAATCTCCAAGCGCTCGAAGTCGGCCAGCCAGCGGTCCGGTGTGATCAGCGGGAAGTCCGAGCCGAACAGCATCTTCTCGCGCAGCAGCGTATTGGTGTAGCGGACCAGGATCTCGGGAAAGTACTTCGGCGACCAGCCGGACAGATCGATGTAGACGTTCGGCTTGTGGGTCGCCACGGCCAGCGCCTCGTCCTGCCACGGGAACGACGGGTGGGCGAGGATGATGTCGAGGTCGGGGAAGTCGGCGGCGACGTCGTCGACCGCCATCGGGTTGGAGTACTTCAACCGCACCCCGCCGCCGCCGCGCATCCCGGCGCCGATCCCGGTCTGGCCGGTGTGAAAGAGCGCGATCTTGCCCGCCGACGCGATCGTCTCATACAGCGGGTAGTACGCCCGGTCGTTCGGCCAGAAGGCCTGGGTGTTGGGGTGGAACTTGAAGCCGCGCAGCGCCGGGTGATCGGCGATCAGGCGCTGTGCCTCGCGCACGCCGAGCTTCCCCTTGTGCGGGTCGATCGAGGCAAACGGGATCAGCACGTCGGCGTTGGCTGCCGCGACCTCGAGCACCTCGTCGTTGGAGATCCGCGCCCGGCCCATGCCGGCCTCGTCGTCGACCGTGAACACGACGGCCGCCATCGAGCGCTCGCGGTAGTAGTCGGCGACCTCCTGCGTCGTCGGCTGCGGCGG